>JAABUM010000480.1_pt1 | contig 70295 bp, 54 predicted proteins | sample 5559161 | NCBI WGS metagenome assembly JAABUM01 (sample SAMN10711868, study PRJNA513369) | rock metagenome | isolation source: Antarctica rocks | place: Antarctica: Victoria Land, Siegfried Peak nord
CGCGGCGATGTCGGCGATCGATTCGTCGCCCGGCTCGCGCCGGTGCTCGTAGGCGCTGAACCCCGCCTTGAACTGACTATACGGCGTTCCCTGCCAGGAGGTTCCGATCTCGTAGAGGAGTTCGGTGACGAGGCGGTCCGCGTCGGGGTGCCGATCGGCGATCCTGGCGGCGGTCTGACGCGCGCGAATCAGGGGGCTGCTGTACACCGCCGCGATCGGGCGCTCAGCGAGCTTCGCGGCGGTCTTGTCCGCTTGTTGCTCCCCCCAGGCGCTCAGCCGGAAGGCGGGCAGGCGTCCGTAGAAGAGGCGCTGCGGGTTGTGGACCTCCGCGTGGCGGACCATCAGCACCGTCGTGGTCGCATCCGCCAATGCGGCGGCGTCGTATGTGGGGGCGGGGGGCGCGGCGATCATCCTCTTGCTCGTCCTTACGTTGTTGCCCGGCGACCGTATCACGCTGGCCGGGGTCGGGAAAATCCTTGCTAGAATCAGTATAAACGAGCGCTCGCCGGTCGTGCAGTCGGTACGGACCTTTGCCGCTCTGGCACAATCAGCTATATTTGGGGGCAGATGTTCTGTGGTATACTCGGGGTTCGGATAGCGCAGCCCGGTACATCATCGCCGCCCGAAATCCCGCGCCAAATGGAACGCCGGGATGGTGGCAAGAGTCCCTGCCGATCGGGTGCGACCGCCCGCATCAGGTGGAACGGTCGGAATGTCCGACCGCCGTTGCCGGTGCGCTTGCTGATCCTCGACGCCGGAAGGCGCTGGAAGGAAACCACCGTATGTTCAATCCCCTCAACTGGGTATATGGCCTCTTCAGTCGCGATCTGGGCATCGATCTCGGCACGGCGAACACGTTAGTCTATGTCCGCGGCAAGGGAATCGTGATCGCCGAGCCCTCGGTGGTGGCGATGGATACCAAGACGCGGAAGGCCCTCCAGGTCGGGGCCGAGGCCAAGGCGATGATCGGCAAAACGCCGGCAAACATCATCGCGATCCGCCCGATGAAGGATGGCGTCATCGCCGACTTCGACTCCGTCGAGATGATGCTCCACTATTTTATTCGCAAGGTCCACCTCAATCGCGGCATTTCCCCGCACCCGCGTGTGGTGATCGGCATCCCCTCCGGCGTCACCGAAGTCGAGAAGCGCGCCGCGAAGGACGCGGCCCTGTCCGCCGGGGCGCGCGAGGCGTACACGATCGAGGAACCGATGGCCGCCGCAATCGGCGCGGGGCTACCGGTCAACGAGCCGGTCGGCTCGATGATCATCGATATCGGCGGCGGCACGACCGAGGTCGCGGTGATCTCGCTCGGTGGCATCGTCGTCAACAACTCGATCCGTATCGCGGGCGATGAGATCGACGACGCGATCGTCCAGTACGCCCGGCGCGATCACAACCTCGTCATCGGTGACCGGATGGCCGAGAACGCCAAGATCGCCGCCGGTTCGGCCTACCCCTTGGAAGAAGAACGACGGGTCATGCTGCGCGGGCGCGATCTGCTGACCGGCCTGCCGAAGGGGATCGAGGTCTCCTCGGTGGAGCTGCGCGACGCGATCTCCGGCCCGGTCAATGCGATCGTCGATCTGGTGAAAGCCTCCATCGAGGAGACCCCGCCGGAACTCGTCGCCGACATCATGGAGCGGGGGATCACCCTGGCCGGGGGCGGGGCGCTCCTGCTCGGCCTGGAGCGTCGGCTCCAGACGGAGTTGCGGATGCCGGTCCATACCGCGGAAGAGCCGTTGACCTGCGTGGCGCGCGGTGCCGGGCGGGTAGCGGAGTCCCTGCACCAGTACGAGCGGGCCTTGGCGGGCGGTCAGCCCCGCCGTCAGGTGGTGCGGGCCTGATGCGCCAGTCCCAGATGGCGCCACGCAACTCCAACCACGCGCCCCTCTCGCGCGGGCAGTTGCTGGCCCTGATCTTGATCTTCGTCATCACCGCCTTCGCGCTCCTCCTCCTCGATCGGCGCAACCTGTTGGAACCGATCAAGGCGGCCACCGAGCGCCCATTGCTCGCCCTCAGCGAGCGCTTCACCTCGGTCGGGGAGGGGCTGCGCTCGTTCGGGGATCGCTTCGGCAACGTCGCCGACCTACGCGCCGAGAACGAGCGTCTGCAGGCCGAGAACGATCGCTTGCGCGCGTCGGACACCCGCGTACAGGAGCTGGAGCGCGAGAACACGCAGCTCACCGCGCAGGCGAACTTCGCGGTGAAATTCCCCGAACTCAAATCGGTCCCGGTGCGCGTGATCGGGCGCAACCCGAACGAGACGCAGAAGGTGTTGACGATCGATCGCGGCTCCGACGATGGCATCGTGATGGGGATGCCGGTCGTCAGCCCCGACTTCCTGGTCGGCGTGGTGACCGAGGTCTACCCGAAGCGTTCCCAGGTGCGTCTGATCATCGATCAGAACATGCAGATCGGGGTGTTGGTGCAGGATCCGCAGCGCGGCGCGGGGATCATGTATGGCAACTGGCAGCAGGGCGGTCGGCTCGTGGTGAAGCACATCGACCGTGACGCGGGCGTAACGCCTGGCGCGAAGATCATCACCTCCAACCTGACCAACCACATCCCGCAGGGGCTGGTCGTCGGCTTCGTCAGCAAGGTGACGCGCGACGAGCAGACCGATAGTCTCCAGCTCGATGTGGTCCCCTACGTCAACTTCGATGGCCTGGAATCGGTCTCGGTCCTGCTCACCGCCGAGCGCTGAGGCGGTCGCGGCCCGGTCCGTTCACCGACCGTCGTGACGACACTGGTTCTTGCTCACCCGCCGCACGATGAGGCACTGCCGATGGATCCGCGCCTGAGTCTCGCCCTCGCCGGTGCCCGCGCTACCGGCCTCGCCTCCCGCGTCCTCGGGCGCGGGGGTGGCACCGCCGCCCCGGGCCTGATCGCCGAACGCCTCGATCCTGCCGTGCTGCGAAAGCTCGGCGCGGCGCTGACGGGCGGTGCGATCGTCATCGGCGGCACGAACGGCAAGACGACTACGGCGCACATGATCGCCACGATCCTCGATGGCGCGGGGCGACAGGTCGTCCACAATCGCTCCGGCTCGAATCTGGTGCGTGGCGTGCTGGCGGCGCTGGCGGCGCAATCGTCGCTGACCGGGCGCTCGTACGGCGAGGTCGGGGTGATCGAGGCCGACGAGGCGGCGCTCCCCGCGATCGTCACCGGCTTACGCCCGCGCTACATCCTCCTCAATAATCTCTTCCGTGACCAGCTCGATCGCTATGGCGAACTCGACCACATCGCACAGAGTTGGCGCGCGGCGGTCGCGAAGCTGGACAGCGCGATCACGCTGATCGTCAACGCCGACGACCCGATGCTGGTCGGCGTCACCGAGGCGTTCCCGCGCGAGCGGACGATCTTCTTCGGGATGGCCCCGGTCGGCGCGGCGGGCGCGCTCGATCCGCGCCTGACCCTCGCGGCCCTGCCCCACGCCGCCGACGCCGCCAGCTGCACCCGGTGCGGCGGGCGCCTGACCTATCACGCCCTCTACCTCTCGCACCTCGGGGACTGGTATTGCCCGCATTGCGGCAATGCCCGCCCCCTCCCGGACGTGATCGCGCGCGACATCCGCCTCGAAGGGGTCACGGCGCTCGCGCTGACCGTTGAGACGACAGGAGAGCGGACCACCGCGCACGCGCCGCTCGGTGCTGAGGCGGTGTCGCTGGCCTTGCAGGTGCCGCTGCCGGGGCTCTACAACGCCTACAACGCCCTCGCCGCCGCGACCGCCGCGCTGGCCTTCGAGACCGCCCCGGCGGCGATCGCGACGGGGCTGGCCGGGTTCACGGCGGCATTCGGGCGGATCGAGCGGGTGGCGCTGCAAGGGCGCGAGATCGTCCTGGCGCTGGTGAAGAACCCCACCGGTTTCAACGAGGTGCTGCGGATGCTCGTCGGGGGCGACGAGGCGGGGCTGACCACGCCGACCCTGCTGATCATCAACGACCTCGACGCCGACGGTCGCGATGTCTCCTGGCTCTGGGATGTCGACTTCGAGATCCTGGCGCACGGCACGGCCCCGCTCCACACCGCCGGGATTCGCGGGGCGGACATGGCGGTGCGCCTGAAGTATGCGGGGATCGAACCGGCGCGGATCACGCCGCACGCCCCCGCCGACATGCGCGCGGCCCTCCTCGACTTCGTCCACGCCGCGCCGGAAGGGGCGACCCTCTACATCCTGCCGACCTACACGGCGATGTTGGAGGCGCGGCGCGTCCTCGCCGATCTCGGGGCGGTGCGCGATTTCTGGCGGCAATAGCGGCGTGTACCGCCCAGCAGGGGCGGTACCTCAGGGCGCTTCTTGGCACGGCAGGAGCACCCAGAAGGTACTCCCGCGCCCCTCGATACTTTCCGCCCAGATCTGCCCATTGTGCCGCTCCACGATGCGCCGCACGATGTAGAGGCCGAGGCCGAAACCGTCGGAATGCTGTTGGGCGTTTGCGGCATGGGTGAAGGGTTCGAAGATCACCGCCAACTGATCGGGCGGGATGCCGATCCCCTCGTCCCTGACGCCGAGGCGGGCCTGCGTGCCGTCCACCGTGAGATGCAGGTGGATCGTGCCCCCTGGCGCTGAGAAGCGCAGGGCGTTGTCGAGCAAATTCGTCACCAGCTGATCGAGCAGCCCCGGATCCCACTCGCCCCAGAGCCCTGCCGGCGGACTATCCAACACGATCTGCTGCCCTTTGCGCGTGGCCTCCGCCGTCAGCCGCTCGACGACTTCCCTGAGCACGCTCTCCAGGTCGCACGATTCGCGGTGGATCTCCAGCCGTCCGGTCTCGATCCGGCTCACGTCCAACAATTCGTCGACCAACCGCGCGAGGCGCTCGATCTGGCTCAGCAGCGCCGCCAGGTGACGGGGGGCGCGCGGGACGAGTCCTGCCGCGCGGGCCATATCACGCTGGAGGAGTTGCGCGAAGCCTTTGATCGCCGTGATCGGGGTCCGCAGTTCGTGCGAGGCGACGGAGAGGAGTTCATCGCGCGCACGGAGCGCCGCGCGCTCGGCGGTGATGTCGTGGATCAGGACGATCTGCCCCAGGAATGTGCCGACTTCGTCGTAGATCGGGGCGGCGATCTGGCGGACGACACGCGGGGAGGGGCGAATAAGGGCGTATTCGAGCGCGTGTTCTTCTTCCGGGTCGTGATGCAGATCGAGTGGGAAGGCGGCGGCGAGCGCGGCCTGATCGTCGAAGGCTGCGGCCAGCATGGCGGCGAGTTCGATGCGTGGCAGGCCGAGCAGTCGGCGCGGTGCGATGCCGTAGAAGTCGTGGGCGCAGGCGTTGGCGGTCAGCACACGCCCCTCGGGATCGCAGAGGAGTACCCCCTCCTGGACCGAGGCGATCGCCGCATCGAGCCGCGCCTTGTCCTCTGCGAGACGGAGGATCACCGTCTGAAGCTGGCTGAGCAGCGTGTACTGGATCGCCGCACCGACGATCGTCCCATGCGCGTCCGTGAGTGGCATCAGGTGGACATCCACCAGCACACTCCTCGTTGTGACGGCGAGGGCGATCTCGTAGATATGCCGCTCATGCCCGGCCAACGTCTCCGCCAGGGCGATGTCGAGGGGGGCCGTGGGGGGGCGGTGCGTGGCCTCGACACCGCCCATCAGGTGCGTGCAGGCGCGATTGGCGTAGATGATCTGTCCCGTCCGGTCGGTGAGTTGGACCCCTTGCTGACTATGTACGAAGAGGCGCTGGATCGTCGTCCAGTCGAATGTCGGCGTGTGATCGCTGGGCTCTGTCACTCGCCTACCCCACCGCATCCCCTGCTCATTTTTTGGCTGGCGGATTCTGTGCCAGGTTCAGGACACGGTCGAACTCGCTCTTGAAGGCGCGGGCGATGTCGGGATTCTCGACGATCAACAGGTTCTCGTCGTTCTGGGTGTTGGCGTTATCGCTGAAATTGAACGAGCCGAAGATCACGATCCGCTCGTCGATGATGATGACCTTGTGGTGCATTACCCAGGGGTTGCCGTCGGTGTAAACGGGGAAGCCCGCCTTTTTCAGCTTGCCGTAGGCGGAGTACTGGGTCTGCGAGCCGGTCGTTTCGAAAACGCCGGTCACCTGCACGCCGGCCTTGCCGCGTGCCACCATCTCCTCCTCGATCAGGTCGCTGGTGAAGGAGAAGGCGAGGAAGCGGATGCTCTGTTTGCTCGCCTTGAGGCGCGCGACGATCCGGTCGGCGCAGCGGTTCTCCGAGGCGAAGCAGGTCTCGATCGGCGTGCCATCGATCGTCAGTGTCGGGTTGGGGATCGTCTTGTCCTTCGTCGGGCCGAACTGCTTCTTCTCGAACATCTTGGCGAACTCGGCGGAGTAGTTCGTGGCGAGATCTTTCGACTGGATGATGATCATGTTGTTGTTGAGGTGGTAGGTGTCGCCGTCGGTATAGTTCCAGGAACCGGTCTCCACCCACTCCTTATCGACGACGGTGAACTTGTTGTGCATGATCGGCTGGCGATTGTCGTCCACGATCGGGATGCCCGCATCCCGCAGGCGCTTGAACGCCGCCTGGATCGCGGCATCCTTATTCGTCAGCGTATCGGTGTCGGTGACCATCCGCACCGTCGCGCCGCGCCCCCTGGCGCGGGCCATCGCGTCGGCGACATCCAGCAGGTCGAAGTCGTAATCGGCGACATCGACGCTCGTCTTGGCGGTGTCGATCAGGGCGACGAGCTTCGTATCGAGGCCGCCCTTGTGGTTGGCGGGGTTGTCGGGGTACTGCGGCGCGGTGAAGGCGAGCCGATACCAGCCGCCGTCGAGTTCGCCGCCGCTGCCGATATTGGTGATCGGGCCGCCGGCGACGACCGGGCTGGCCGAAGTGCGCGCGGTCTGCCCCTCGTCGTCGTCGGGTGTCGTGGCCGTCCCTTGCCCCTGCCGCATCACGTAGAGGAGCGCCCCGACACAGATGATGAAGACGAGCGCGATCAGGACGATCGGCAGGATCGTGCTCATTCGCCGCATGGGTGGCCTCCCCGATCCTGATAGTATGCTGTCGTGCGGCTCATACCGGCAACTCCCGCAGCGTCCCGGCGAGGCGGATCGCGTTGGCATCGGGATCGTCGCCGAGCCGCCAGCCATTGGCGATGACGCGCAGGCGCGTCCGCAGATGTGCGGCGACCGCCGGATCATCCATCAGCGCGCGCACCGCCTCGCGCGAACCCTCCTGGGCCGCGCGCACGACCGCCCCGATCAGCCGCTTCGTCGTCGCCTCGGCCTCGGTCATGCGCGCCGTCGCCGCGTCGTCCGGGGCCTCGGCCACCCCCTGCGCGGCGGCGGTCAGCGCGTCGGTGCCCCAGGTGAACAACGGATTGAAGCCGTCGTCGGTCAGGTCGCCGCGCAGGCGTTCGTCTTCCGCCAGGCGCTCGATCGGACCCTGTGCCAGCGCCGCCGCATCGGCCATCCCCACCCTCTCCTCGTTGCGTGCCCAATCGCGCGCCGGAATGTCAGACTTCAAGGATACGCTCGCCATCGGCGGGCGACAAGCGCCGACCCTGACAGCGGGGCGGGCGCGCTGGTATGCTGCGCGCATGGAACGCTATCGCCTCGCCGAACTAGCCGCCGCGACCGGGGTGTCGTCGCGCACGATCCGCTACTACATCGCGGAAGGGCTGTTGCCGCCGCCGGAAGGGGTCGGCCCGGCGGCGGTCTACGGCGACGCCTATCGCGACCGCCTGGCGCTGATCGCGACCCTGAAGGGGCGCTATCTCCCCCTGCGCGAGATCGCCGCGCGGTTGCAGGAACTGGACGACGCGGGCGTGCGCGCGGCCCTGCGCGGCGAGCGCGCGCCGGATAAGGCTCCTGCATCGCCCGGTATGGGCGGCGGTGGCGAACGCTGGGAGCGGATCACCCTCGCGGACGGGGTCGAGCTACACGTCCGCGCCGACCGGCTGGACGGTACGATCCCCCTGGCGGCGCTGGTCCGCGCCGCCAGGGGGATGCTCACCGACGAGTGAGCGCAGCCGCTCCGCTCAGAGCCGGGCGATGCCGAGCGTCTCGGTCACGTAGCGGTGATTGATCCGCAGCTTCTCCTCGATCGTCCCTTCGCCCTCGTTCGCGCGCGGCGGATCGAGATCGAGGGTCAGCCAGCCCCGGAAACCGCGCGCTTGCAGCACGTGCCAGGTCGCGGGGAGATCGACGCCGCCGGTGCCGAGATCCTTGTAGAGGATCTCCTGCGCGTGCTGCTCCTTGGTCGGCGTGGGACCGGTGTAGCCGCGATAGCTCGCGGCGGTGTCCTTCCAGTGGATCGCCACGATCCGGTCGAAATGGTCGGTCATCAGTTGCAGCGGGTCGCCGCCGCCGAGATTGAGGTGCGCCACATCCGGGATCCAGCTGACGTAGGCCGGGTCGGTCAGTTCGAGGATCCGCGCGATCTCGTGCGGGCGCTCGATCGGCCCCCAGATGTGCGGGTGCGGGGCGAGCCGGATACCGAGTTCTTCCTGCGTGCGCCGCCCGAGCGCGTTCAGCGTGATCGCGAGCGCTTGCAGATCGTCCTCGCTCGTCCCGCCCGCCGGGCGCGTGCCCATGTTGATCTTGAAGTGCGTGCAACCGAAGACGCTGAGGAAGTCGCGCGCGAAGGCGACGTGGTCGTCGATCGTCTGCTGCCGCCCCGCCGGATCGATGAACTCGGTCGCCTGTCCCGGCCCGCCATTGGAGCAGGTGCAGAGGGCGACGTTGTGCTGGTCGAGGAGCGCCTTCAGCTCCTGCGGACGTTCGAGGTAGTGCATCAGCCAGCCCCGATACGGCTCGATGCCGGGATAGCCGAGCTGTTCCACCAGCGCCACATCCGCCGCGCGCAGATCGCCGAAGATCGCGGTCCCGACCGCGAAGCGAATGTTTGGCGTATCGTCGTCCGTCATGCCGCCCTCCTACCCATCCCTGCGCGGCCCCCACCGGGGCGTGCGCCGCATTATAGCCAGCGGCTGGGGGGACACAAGCCCGCCTCGCCGCCTAGCGGCCCATCCTGCCCCGTTGCGTCAGCGCTTGAGCGCCGCGATCGCCCGCGCGAGTTGTGCGTCGTCGCCCCCCTCGGGGTTCTCGATGACGATGTCGGGGTGGAGGCCGATCTTCTGGATCACGCGGCCTTTGGGGGTGAGCCACTGGGCGATCGTGATCCGCGCGCTGGAGCCGTCCTTGAACTCGTGGATCGCCTGGATCGAGCCCTTGCCGAAGGTGAGGGTGCCGACGACCGTGGCACGCGCGTAATCTTGCAGCGCGCCCACCACGATCTCCGAGGCCGAGGCGGTGCCGCCGTTGACGAGGACGGTCAGGGGGAGCCCGTAGGCGGTCGCGCCGCTGTCCTTGGGCGCGACGATCGGGTCTTGCTTCGCCCCGGTCGTGTCGATCGTGGCGGTTGTGGGAGTGGCCACGACCGTCGTTGGGGTGCCCGGCCCGACGGTCGGCTCGGGCGTGGGCGGGTGGAGGAGCACCCGCGCCTGCGCGCCATGATCCTTATCCTCCAACAGGGCGGGGCCACGCGCCGGGTCCACGAAGCGCCCGATCATCTCCTGCGCCGCCTGCACCCAGCCGCCGCCATTGTTCCGCAGATCAAGGATGATCCCGGTCGCCCCGGCGTCGCGCGCGCCCTTCAGCGCATCGTCGAGCTGCTCGGTCGTCTTGTCACCGAAGACCGAGACGCTGATCAGCGCCACGTTGTTGTCCAGCATTTGCAGGCGTACCGAGGGGATGTTGATCGTCGCGCGGGTGATCGTCACGTCGAGCGGATCGGCGGTGCCGGGACGACTCAGGGTTAGCCGCACGGTCGTCCCGGCCTTGCCCCGGAGGAGCTTTTGCAGATCGTCCTGGGAGATCCCGGCGAGGTCGCGCCCGTCCACGCGCAGGATCGTGTCGCGCGCGCGCACCCCGGCGAGGTCGGCGGGCGCGCCCTTGATCGGCGAGGAGATCAGCCAGCGCCCTTCCTGGGCTTCCAGGTAGACGCCGATCCCCTCGTAATCGCCGGACATCTGCTCGCGGACGCCCTCTTGCTGCACCGGTTCCAGGAAGGTCGTGTAGTCGTCGCCGAGGGTCGCCAGCAGCCCGCGCGAGGCCCCCCAGTCGAGCTGCCGCCCGCCCGTCGGGGTGCCGTAGTAATATTCGCTGTTGACGAGCTGTTGGACCTGGAGGAAGTTCTCGAACTCGGCCCGGAGTTCGGGCGGGATGCCGCTCGTCGCCGCGCTCGCGCTCCCGCCGCGCGGTGTGCCCACCCCTTGCCGGTAACGCTCCGTCAGCAGCCCGGCATTGAAGGTGCCGATCAGCAGCATCACCGCCAACCCGAGCAGCAAATACCGACGGCCCCAGACGGAAAGACGGTTCCACGCGCGCATCGGCTATCCTGAAGTACGAAGTAGGAACGACGACGGACGAATGCATCGATGCGGAAGTATGAGGCGTGCTCGCGCTCGTACTGCGTCCGTCGTCGTTCCTACCGTTATGCCGCGCCCTTGCGGACGATGTTCTGGAGGGGCGGTTGGCCCAACCCCTCGATCGCGATCTGGACCATGTCGCCGGGGTGGAGGGTGAAGTCGTCCGGCGGGATGATCCCGGTGCCGGTCAGCAGGATGACCCCGTTCGGGAAGGCGTTGTCGCGCCCGAGGTAGCGGATCAGGTCGTCGAAGGTGCGGTGGAGGCGCGCGGTGCTGACCTCCCCCTCGAACGCCGTGTCACCGGCACGCGTGATCGTCAGGCGGATGGTGAGATCGCGCGGGTCGGCGACCTCCCAGGCCGGGGTGATCGCGGGGCCGAGCGCACAGCAGCCGGTGTACATCTTCGCCTGGGGGAGGTAGAGCGGATTCTCCCCCTCGATCGCGCGCGAGGACATGTCGTTGCCGATCGTGTAGCCGACGACCTCCAGCGCGCTGTTGAGGACCAGCGCCAGCTCCGGCTCCGGCACGTCCCACCCCGAATCGGCGCGGATGACGACCTCCGCGCCCGGCCCGACGACGCGCGCCGGCGTGGCCTTGAAGAAGATCTCCGGGCGGTCGGCGTCGTAGACGAGATCGTAGACGCTCGCCTGGGCCGACTCGCGCATGCGGGCGTCGCGGCTGCGCTCGTAGGTGACGCCGCAGGCCCAGACCTCCTGGTGCTCGAGCGGCGCGAGGAGGATGCAGCCCTCGCGCTGGTGCGTGCGCCCGCGCGCCGGATCGAGCGCGCCGAGGATTTCCTGGAGGCGGGCGACCGGCATCCCGAGGAGGCGGTCGAGCGACACCACCTCGTTGTCCCCGCCGATTTCCTGGATCGTCTCCCCGGCCAGGATGCCGAGGCGTGGTGCCGTCTCCCCCGAGACGACGAAGCGGCAGAGTTGCATCGTTCTTCCCTCCCCCGAACTGGTGCGCGTGCGGCCCCGTATGGTCATTTCCCGGTGCCGCCAGTGTACACCAGGAACGCGCGGGCCGGGCGAGTGGTCGCGCGGGGAGGACGCTCGCTCGTCATGTCGTTCGCGGCACCTTGTTCGTCATGGCGGTCTTTGCTATAATCACGCTCGCTGTTCCGTCGCCATCACCGGCACGAGACACGCTATGGTGAGGTACCCAAGCGGCCAACGGGGGCTGACTGTAAATCAGCTGGCGTACGCCTTCGGGGGTTCGAATCCCTCCCTCACCACCCTAGCGGTACCACGGAAAACGACGGGGCGGTCCTGGTTGGGGCCGTCCCGTCGTTTGTCGTTTGTAGCCAACCATGTAGCCAAACTCCGCGTGATGCTCATCCGCCGCCCTCCGTCGCGCCGAACAGATCGTCCATCAGTGTGGCGGCCTGGCGCTGCGCCTCGGGCAGGACATGGCTGTAGGTGTTCATCGTCAGCGCGATCGTGTTGTGGCCGAGGATCTCCATCACCACGCGCGGGTGGACGTTCTGAGCCAGGAGCAATGAGGCACAAAGTGCCGCAAGTCGTGGAAACGGATGTCCGGCAGACCGGCACGTCGCAGCTGGCGTTTGAAGTAGAAGACTACATGACGGGCGTCAAGGGGACCGCCCGTCGTGGTGCAGAAGGCGAGGTCCCAGGGCTCGTCTTGCCAGGCCAGCCCGGCTGTCACTCGCTCCGCCAGTTGCCGCTCATGATGCGCGCGGAACTGCGCCACGATGATCGCGGGCATCGGGAGGGTGCGGCGGCTCTGGCGCGTCTTCGGCTCGACCAGCCGGGCCGGTTCGCCGCGCACGCGCTGGAGGGCAACCCGGACGTGCAGCACCCCTCCATCAAAATCCAGATCCTGCCAGCGCAGCCCGAGCGCTTCGCCCTGGCGTAGGCCGAGCGCGGGAGCCACGGCGTACAGGCTCTCAAGACGCGCACCTTTTACGGCGTCGAGGAAGGCACCCGCCTGCGTGGGGGTGAGCGTGGCCATCTCTGGTCGCGTGACGCGCGGTGGGTCGGTCAGCAGGACCACGTTGCGGGAGACCCCAGCCCCCACTTCAGCGCCTGCCCGATCGCGCGGCGGAGGACGGCGCGCAGGTACTGCACGGTGCGCGGCGAGAGCCCGGACGCCAGCTTGCTGAGCTGATGGTGTTCGAGGGTCGGCGCGAGGTGGAGCCGCACGAGTTGGGCGTAGCTATGGTAGATCTTCGGATGCAGTCGTGGCTGGGCGACGTCTTCGAGCCAGCGATCGAGGAATTGACCGACGGTCTGTCGCTCCACGATAACAGGCAGTCCTTGCTGCTGCTCGCGCAGCACGACCTTGAGCTTCTCGGCGACCTCTTTGCGCGTCTGGCCGTAGATGACTTTCCTCCGACGCTTCCCCGCCATCCGCCCGAGGTCGACCGAGGTACACCACTTATCACCACCGCCATGGCCGCGATGGCGCGATAGAACGTGGCGCGTGAGATGCCGAGCGGCATACAAGTTTCCGCGGCCGAATGACGCTTGTGGTCGTACAGCGCCCGGGCCATTGCCACCCGCGCCGGCGTGCCCAACTCCTTCGGGCGTCCGCCTTGCCGTCCGGGGACCTGAGGCCCGGATGCGGCGTACCCGGCCCGGCGCGAAACGGGACCTCTGGGCGATACCCCGCCCCCGCCGACTATCCTACCATTACTCTTGTACACCCCGGATGCCGCCAGGTAACCGGACGGGGCCACGCAGGGGAGGGCGCACGCCACCATGGAGCAGCACGCGCGCACCGACGCGCATCGTCCCCCGGCACCGGATAGGTTGCGCGCGCCCAGCCGGGTCGCCACGCTCGCCCTCATCATCGTCCTCGCGTTCCTGGCCGGCTTCGCCCTCTGGGCGGCGCTCGCCACCGACCAGGCGGCCGGGCGGGCCCGCCGCGCCAGCCAGCTGAGCGACGCGTACCAGCAGGCCCGCTACGCGGTCGGCGCGGAGGAGTCCCTCGAGCGCAAGTATCGGCTCGAGCCGGGGGGCGATATCCGCACCGGGCATCAAGCGGCGTCGGCGGCGCTCGTCGCGGCGCTCGACCAGGTCGGCCGCGACGGCGACGGCGACGACCGTGTGCTCGCCGCTGCGACGCGCGCGACCCACGCCCGCTACCTTGCCGCCATCGACCGCATGTTCCTCGCCGTCGACGCCGGCGACACGGCGCGCGTCAATGCCATCGACAATGACGAGGTGGACCCGCTCTTCGGGGCGATCGAGGCGCAGATCGACGACGCCGCCGACGCCCGCCACGCGACGGCCCTCGGGCAGTTGGACGCCCTGGCCCGGACCGAGCACCTGGTCTTCGCCCTGACGCCGCTCGTCTTCGCCGTCTGCCTCGCCCTCGTCGCCCTGCTCTGGGGCTACCTCCGCCAGTACCAGCGGCGCGAGGCCGCGCGCCTGGCAGAGCTGAATGCCACCCTGGCGGCCCAGGCGACGCAGGCGCACGACCACGCCGGGGAACTCAGCGCGGCCAACGTCTCGCTGCGCGCGAGCGAGGCGCGCTTCCGCTCGCTGGTGCAGCACGCCGGCGATCTGATCACCCTGGTCGCCGCGGACGGCACGATCCTGTACGAGAGCCCCTCGCTCGAGCGCATCCTCGGCTATCGGCCCGCGGAGCGCGAGGGCCGCTCGCTGCACGAGCTGTTGCATCCCGATGACCTCCCGGCGCTCCTCGCCGCCGCCGAGCAGCTCCGGCGCGCGCCGGCGGTCGGGGCCGCGCTGGAGCTGCGCCTGCGCCACCGCGACGGCACCTGGCGGTATCTGGAGGGGCTCGGGACCAACCTGCTGGCCGACCCGGCGGTCGGGGCGATCGTCCTCAACTCGCGCGACGTCACGGCGCGCAAGCAGGACGAGGCGGCGCTGCGGCGGCAGAACGCGCACCTGACGGCGCTGGGCGAGGCGGGGCGCGCGCTCGGCGGCGAGCTGAACTTCGACCGCGCCCTCGACCGCGCCTGGGCGCAGATCGCCCGTGTCAGCGGCGTCTCCGACGGCTGGATCGCCCTGCTGGACGAGGCGGCCGACACCCTCAACTACCGCGACTTCGTGGTGGACGGGGTACGCCGCCCCGAGTGGGAGGACGGGCAACCGCGCGACGCGGGCGGCCTCGGCTGGGCCGTCGTCGACACGGGACGAGCGCTGTGCATCCCCGACTACGCGGCGGAGTGTCGCCGCCGCGGCGTGCCCACCAACGGGCCGCTGGGCGCGACCCCGGGCGTCGCCTGGCTCGGCCTCCCGCTCGCCGTCGGTGGCCGCGTCATCGGCGCACTGGCGGTCTGGCGTCCGGAGGCCCCGTTCTCCGAGGAGGAAGTGGCAACGCTGGCGACGCTCGCGGGCCAGATCGCCGCAGCGGTGGGGAATGCCCGGCTCTACGCGGCCGCGCAGGCCGAGCTGGCCGAGCGCGTGCGGGCCGAGGCGAGCCTGGCCGACGCGCAGGCGCTCGCCCACCTCGGTAACTGGGAGATCGACCTGGCGACCGGGGACACGCGCTGGTCCGCCGAGGCCTGCCGCATCTTCGGCCTCGACCCGCACGACGCCGCCCCGTCGTATGCGGTATTCCTGGCCGCGGTCCACCCCGACGACCGGGCGGCGGTGGACCGCGCGGCGGACGAGGCGGCTGCGGCCCGCGCGCTGCGCAGCCTCGAGTACCGCGTCGTCCGGCCCGACGGCGCGGTCAGGGTCGTGCAGGACCGCTCGCACGTCATCTTCGACGATGCCGGCCGGCCGCAGCGACGGCTCGGTGCCATCCTCGACATCACCGAGCGCCAGGCGCTGGAGCGGCAGCTGGCGCACCAGGCCTTCCACGACGCGCTGACCGGCCTGCCGAACCGCGCGCTCGTCCTCGATCGCCTCGGCCACGCCCTCGCCCGCGGCGGGCGCGACCGGGCGACCACCGCGCTCCTGCTGCTCGACCTGGACGGCTTCAAGCACGTCAACGACTCGCTCGGCCACGCCGCCGGCGACCGCCTGCTCGTCGCCTTCGCCGCGCGGCTGCCGGGGTGCTGCCTGCGGCCGGATGATACCCTCGCCCGCCTCGGCGGGGACGAGTTCGTCGTCCTGCTGGAGGGCCTGACCGACCCGAGCGACGCGACGCGCCTCGCCGCGCGGATCGCCGCCTCCCCCGCGCTGTGGGCGCCCTACCCGCTCGAGGGGCGTGAGGTCAGCGTCCACGCCAGCGTCGGGGTGGCGGTCGGGCGGGCGGGCGCGGCGACCGCCGCCGACCTGCTCCGGGACGCCGACACCGCGCTCTACCGCGCCAAGGCCGCGGGCAAGGGGGACTACGCCGTCTTCGACCCGGCGATGAACGCCGCGGCGGTGGCGCGCCTGGAGCTGGAGGCGGACCTGCGCCGCGCGGTCGCGCGCGGCGAGCTGGCCCTCGCCTACCAGCCGCTGGTGGCGCTGGCCGACGGGCGGGTCCGCCGCGCCGAGGCGCTCGTCCGCTGGACCGACCCGGCGCGCGGCCCGGTCCCGCCGGGGTGCTTCATCCCGCTCGCCGAGGAGACGGGGCTGATCCGCGCGATCGGGCGCTGGGTGCTGGCGGAGGCGTGCCGCCAGGCGGCGGCGTGGCGGCGGGCCTTCGGCGACCGCGCCCCGGTCGTCTGCGTGAACCTGTCCGCGCGCGAGTTCGGGGACCCCGACCTGCCGACGACGGTGGCCGGGGCGCTCCGCGACGCCGGCCTCGCCCCGGCGGGGCTGGCGCTGGAGATCACCGAGGGGGTGCTGATGGGCACCGCGCCGGGCACGCTGGCGACCCTCTGGCAGCTCCGGGACCTGGGGGTGGGGCTGGCGGTGGACGACTTCGGGACCGGCTACTCCAGCCTGGCCTACCTCAAGCGCTTCCCGGTCGACACCCTCAAGATCGACCGGGCCTTCGTCGCCGGGCTGGGGGCGGACGGCGAGGACACCGCGATCGTCGGGGCGGTCGTCGGCCTGGCGCACGCGCTCGGGCTGGCGACCGTCGCCGAGGGGGTGGAGACGGCGGACCAGGCGGCCGGGCTGCGCCGGCTGGGCTGCACCCTCGCCCAGGGCTACCACTTCGCCCGCCCGCTCCCGCCCGCCGCCCTCGCCGCGCTGCTGGCCGCCGGGCCGGGCGACCGGCCCGCGCCCCCGAGCACGGGCGAGCTGCGCCGGTGGCGCGCCCGCCGCCCGCGCCCCGACCCCCTGCCGAGCACCAGCGGCCCCCCGCGCCCCTAAAGGGTGTCAGGACCTACCTGTTGCTGGTTGTCAAGCGGGATACCGCTGTTGTGGTGTGGCGGCGAGACGGGAGGCTCCTGCCCTGCGACGCGCGAAGGCGGTCGGCCCAGGCCCCCCGGCGAACGTGGCGCACCCGCTGCCGCCCCCGGTCTGTTTGTTCGATATACCGTCGTCATACCGGAATGCCTAACACCCGCTAAGTACACTCATACAAGGACCGCGGGTTTGCGGCAAGCGACAGTATCGCGAACGGTGCCACGCAAACTCGCGAAGCGCGTGTGAGCGTCCTTAGAATATTTAATCGAGTGGGATCAGCGGCACGTGCTCGCCGAGGCGGCAGAGTTCCAGCACGGCCCAGTAGAGCGCGTCGTCGCTGCGCGGCGCACGCCCGGTCTTGATCGCTTCGTCCGCTTCGAGGACGATCCGCAGGCAGGGCGCGACGCGCTCCTCGCCGAGCTGGGCGAGTTGGCGCGCGGCCTCTTTCGCGCGGTACGGCGTCACGCCGAGCTGGCTCGCCGCCGCCTCCGCCGCCCGCCCGCCACCGACCGCACGGATCCGCGCGATCAGGCTGAAGCGCGAGGCCAGCAGCGAGAGGACCAGTTCGGGCGCGATCCCATCCTCCAGCGCGCTCTTGAGCAACGCCAGCGCCCGGCGCGAGTCCCCGGCGGCGGCGGCATCGACGAGTTGGAAGACGTTGGTCTCCGTCTCGCCGACGGTCAGCGCGACGACGTGGCGGATCGTGATTGTGGCGGGGTCGCGGCTGAGCGCGGCGGTGGCGAGTTTCTGCACCTCGGTGTCGATCCGGCGCAGATCCGGGAGGGTGGCATCGCGCCCGCGCGGCACCTCGTACCACCCTTGCGGGCAGAGCGCGTCCAGCATCGCCTCGGCGGCGTCGGGGCGGAGGACCGCGCCCAACGCGGCGGCGCGCGCGATCGTCCACTCGCGCAGCGGCTTCCCCAGGGGCGGGTCGAAGCGCTCGACCGCCGCACCCTTGCCCAGCTCTTGCAGGGCGCGGCGCAGCGGCGCGGGCGGCTCGAAGAGGCCCGGTTCCCAGAGGAGGAGCGTCGTCGAAGGGGGCAATTGCGGCAGATAGGTCGCGAGCGCCTCGAAGGGCTCCGTCCCCCCTTTACCCTTCTCGCCGTCCCCCTTGCGCTCTTTCCAGCGGGTCAGTTGCCCGCGCACCTCCACCACCCGCCCGCCCCCGAAGAAGGAGAGGGAGTCGCAGGCGGCGCGCAGGCCATCGATCCCCGCTTCCGGCGTCTCGAGCGTCACCGCATTGAAGCCGGAGGGGTCGAGCGCGGCGCGGAGTTCGCGCAGGCGCGCGGCGGAACGGAGGGCATCGGCGCCGTGGAGGAGGTGGAGCATCGCTATCACCGCGCTGACAGGCGGGAAGCCGCCGTGTACCCGGCGGCCTCCTCGCGTCGTTGTGTCAAAAAAGAGACAAGCCCCACCCCGCCGTGTGCCGGGGAGTTTTGAACCTGCTTTCGCAGGTGGGTGGCCGCACACCCGGCCCCATGAGGCCAGGATAGCAGCCCCCGAGGATTGAAGTTTAATGGCTCAAAACTTCAATCGGCATCACGCACGGCGTCGGGCTTGCCATGCGTTCAGTCTAGCACAGGCCCCTGGATGCGACCACGCTGCGGGCGGCCGCAGCAGTGGCGTGAACGGACGCCTACGGGGCGATTATTTCGCCTTATTGTCTACCGCGATCGGCCAATTTTCGCATCATAGCAAGCAAAAGTTTGACACCGTACTCTTGTTCTGGTACTCTACGCCTGCCGCGCGTAGGGGGGTTACGGCGGTACTTCACAGCAATCATCGCAGCGGAAGCATTCAGGTTCCCACAGGCCGATACGATGACGTATCGCCGGGCCACTGCTTTGCGCGATGAACTGTTTGTCCCCGGATCGCGCGCGCCGTGTGCCACCAAACACGCCGCGAGCACGCTATCCATGCGGGGACGTGTACGGAATGAGTGTGCGGATCGTTCGCCGATCGTTGTAGGGGGAGGGAAGCGACACAGCGTCGTGTTGCATCATCATGGACTGCTCGCGCCAACGGCAGCTTCACGATCCTGGCCTCCTTGCGCCCAGGCGACCGTCTCCGGCCTCGCAGGAGGATAATTCGTTGACCCAGAGTACACGCCACGTCGGTCCGGGCTGGATACGCCTCGGGATCGCCCTGTTCCTGCTCCTCACCATGCTGATCACGCCGATCGGCACCCTCGCCGCCTCCGCCGCCACGACCAGCGATGATGTGAATCTCCGCTCCGGCCCCGGCCTCGGGTACCGGATTCTGACGATCGTGCCCGCCGGGGCCGCGATCAACGTGATCGGGGACGCCTCCGAAGGGTGGTATCCCGTGCGCTACGCGAATGTCGATGGCTGGGCCTACGCCGAGTACATCTCGATCGGCGGCACGGCGCAGGGGAGCGCCTCCTCCACCGGGAGCGCCGGGGTTCGCGGCACCGCGACCGTCGTGACGAATCTCCTCAACCTGCGCGGCGGTCCAGGGGTCAGCTACGGCGTCGTCGCCCAGCTCCCCTACGGCACCACCGTGCAGATCATGGGCGATCCGCAGGCCGGTGACGGGCGAACGTGGGTCGAGGTCACGGCGAAGGGCTCCGGCCAGGGCTACGTCGCCGCCGAATTCCTCGACGTCGGCGAGGCCCCGCGCGCCGCGCAGAGCGCCGCCGCACCCGCGCCAGCCCCCACACCGACGCCCACCCCCACCGCCGCACCGGCAAGTTCGGGCGGCTCGGTCACGGATATCATCACCCAGGCGGCCAACCGCTACGGCCAATCCCCCTCGGCGATGCTCGCGGTGGCGAAATGCGAATCCAATTACAACCCGAACGCGGTGAATTCGCGTTCCGGCGCGTCCGGCCTCTTCCAGTTCCTGCCCGGCACCTGGAAGACCACCCCCTACGCCGCCTACTCGATCTTCGACCCGTGGGCGAATGCCAACGCCGCCGGGTGGATGTGGTCGGTGGGACGGCGCGGCGAGTGGGTCTGCTGACCACCGCCACCATAGACGAACCGACCGCCGTGACGGGCGTGGCACCGGTGCCACGCCCGTCATCTATTTGCGCGGCCCTGGCATGAACGGTGCGGAGCGAGCGACACGGCCCTGTGCGGAATTGTTGAGTATCCGAATCTCCTTGATCGGGATCGGGCGTACGGTGCGGGAATACGGTTTCCCACGCGCTCGTTAGGGGGAAGAGGAGTGGGTCGTATTGCTACCGCTCCGGGCGCGGAAACCAGCGCGACGGTGTTGCCGTCGCGCATAACGATAGGTGGGAGGGTTGACGATGACGCAGACACAAGCGACGGAGACCACGAGCGAGTATACCCATCCGGAGGCACTCGTTAGCACCGAATGGGTGGCGGCGCACCTCGACGATCCGAAGGTTCGGCTGGTGGAATCGGATGAGGACGTGCTCCTCTACGAGACTGGCCACATCCCCGGCGCGGTTAAGCTCGACTGGCACACCGATCAGCAGAGCCAGCTGATCCGCGACTTCGTCACCAAGGAAGAGTTCGAGGCGCTGCTCGCCAGCCGTGGCATCGCCAACGACACCACGGTCGTCTTCTACGGCGACCGCAACAACTGGTATGCCGCCTACACCTTCTGGCTCTTCCGCATGTACGGGCACGGCGATCTGCGCCTGATGGACGGCGGCCGCGCGAAGTGGGAGGCCGAGGGCCGCCCCTACACGCGCGAGGTGTCGGTCCACCCGCAGACGACTTACACGGCTAAGGAGGCGGACGAGTCGCTGCGGGCCTTCCGCGACGAGGTGCTGACGCACTTCCAGGCCGGCAAGCCGCTGATCGATGTCCGCTCGCCGCAGGAGTACAGCGGCGAGGTGATCCACATGGCGAGCTATCCCCAGGAGGGCGCGCAGCGCGCGGGGCACATCCCCACCGCCAAGAACATCCCCTGGGCCACCGCCGCGAACGCGGATGGCACCTTCAAGGGCGCGTCCGAGCTGCGGGAGATCTACGGCGGGCAGGGGATCACCCCCGACCAGCCGGTGATCGCCTACTGCCGGATCGGCGAGCGCAGCGCGCACACGTGGTTCGTGCTGACCCAGCTCCTCGGCTACCCCGACGTTCGCAACTACGACGGCTCGTGGACCGAGTGGGGCTCCCTCGTCCGCGCCCCAATCGAGCGCTAACCGACGACCGACCCACGCGGAGGGGTGCGAGCGCCGGGCGGGAGCGACACCCGCCCGGCGCTCGTTCGTCCGGGCACGGCCTTGCCGTATACTTTATATCGTGGCCGCGAGGCCCCGTACGCCAGCAAGAACCAGCAGGGAAAGGAGCGATCGTGGATCGCCAGTCGCAGATCGAATTCATCCTGGATCACTACGAGAATCCGCGCAATCACGGCAAGTTCGAGGGGGCCGATGTCGTCTCGGATGGCGGCAACCCCGGCTGCGGCGATGTCGTCACCATCTACCTGAAGGTAGGCGAAGGGGGCGAGGTGGAGAAGGTGCAGTTCGAGGGGCAGGGCTGCACGATCAGCCAGGCCGCCGCCTCCCTCGTCACCGAGATGGTCACCGGCAAGCCGCTCGACGAGGTATTGGAACTGGACTACGACGCCATCATCGACGAGCTGGGTCGCGAGGTGGTGATGAGCCGCCCGCGCTGCGCCACCCTGGCGCTCGGCACGGTGAAGGCCGCCGCCGCCTCGTACAAGCGGGGCGAGCACAGCGCCAAGCTAGAGGTCTAGCGCACCATTGGCGCGTCCTCAGCTAACCCAGCGCCGCCCCCGCCGTCCGTATACGCGCGTGTTACACTTTCTCCGTGAAACAGGTGAAAACGCGCGGGATCGCAGACGGCATCAGGCCGTGTGTACGGTAGCGGGGTGGCGATGCAGACACACGGCGCGGGGGGCGGGCGCTGGGAGGGGCCGACCTCCTGGCGGATGGCGCTGAACACGATCACCATCCTGGCGGTCCTGCTCGTCGCTGTCGTGCTGATCCAGGTCAAGGAGATCCTCATCGTCTTCCTGATCGGGATTCTCCTCGCCTCCGCGATCGAGCCGATCGTGGATCGGCTGGCGCGGCGTGGCGTCGGGCGTGGGCAGACGGTGTTACTCGTCTATGCCCTCCTCTTCGTCGTCATCGGCGGGCTCCTCGCGTTCCTGGTTCCGACGATCGTCGATGAGGTCGTGCGCTTCTTCAGCACCGCCCCGAAGCTGATCGACGACCTCCGCGCCTCGGTGCAGAACAGCCAGAGCACCTTCATCCGCGAGAATGGCCCCTACTTCCTCGACCAGATCGAGGGCCGGATCGCGCAGGTGGACATCCCCACCGAGCGCGCCCTCACCCTCGCCGCCTACGTGCCGAGTATCTTCGGCTACCCGATCCAGGGGATCATCACGATCGTCACCACGCTGATGGTCGGGTTCTATTGGCTCACCGAGAAACAGATCATCAAGCGCATCTTCCTCCCCTTCTTCGTCTCGGACGATCGCCGCACGCAGGCGCTGACGATCTGGGACGACATCGAGACGAAGCTTGGCGGCTGGATCCGTGGTCAATTGATCCTGATGGCGCTGATCGGCATCGTGGTCTCCGTCGGCTATTCGCTGCTGGGGCTGCGCTTCGCCCTGCTCCTCGGCCTGATCGCCGGCCTCTGCGAGATCATCCCCTTCTTCGGCCCCTGGATCAGCGGCGTCCCGGCGGTCCTGATCGCCCTGACCCAGTCGTGGCGTCTGGCCCTGGTCGTGGTCGTCTTCATGATCGCGATCCAGATGTTGGAGGGGAATATCCTGGTCCCGCGCGTGATGCGCGGCAGCGTCGGGCTCTCGCCGTTGCTGGTGGAGCCGACGAGCACCGCCAGCACCACCAGCAACGGCCCGGCGGGAGGGGTCATCGCCATCCCGGTCGCGGCGGCGCTCCAGGTGTTGCTGATGAACATCGTTCGCAGCCATCAAGAAGCGTTGGTGACCGAGGAGCGCGAGCGACAGGTACCGCCCCCCTTCCGCTGGCGACCGGCCGGCCTGCCACGGCGGCTGCGCGGGGTCGCGCCGGGACCGGCGGTCGTGGGCACGGCGGCGGAGCGCCCCGCACAGCACAGTTTCACGCCCCTGCGCGACCGCACAAGCGGCGACGATTAGACCACCCCGCCTGGATACGGCGGAACGACGGAGGGAGCCGCATGCGCGAATCGCCGACAGGGCAGACCCCCAGGACGCCGGAGGACGAGAGCGAGGCGCAGTCGCTGTCGCGCCAACTCGCGCGACTGGCGGCGATCCACCGGATCAATCGCGTGGCGACCGCCTCGCTCAACCTGGAGGAAGTGCTGCAGACGGTCGTCACCGTTGTGGCCGAGGCGGCGGGGATGGACACCTGCGCCGTCTACCTCTACACCCCCGAAGAGAATGTGCTCACCCTGCGCGCGACGGTCGGGCTCAATCCGGCGGCGATCGGTGAGACGCGGATGCGCCTCGGCGCGGGGATCACCGGGCAGGCCGCGCGCACCCGCCAGGTCATCGCCACCGATAACGCCCCCGAGCACCCGGACTACATCTATGACCCGCAACTCGGCGAGGAGCCGTACCAATCGCACGTCTCCGTGCCGCTCCTGCTCGGGCCGGAGCGACGCCTGATCGGCGTACTGAACTGCCACAAGCGCGAGAGCCAGATCCTGCGCCCCGACGAGGAGGACTTCCTGCGGACGGTCGCGGGGGAGCTGGCGATCGCCATCGAGAACGCCCAGCTCTACGGGCTGGCGGGCCGCCGCCTGCGTCGCAAGGTGCGCGAACTGACCACCCTCCAGCACATCTCCGCGACCCTCGCCTCCACGATCGATCTGGCGGAGACGCTGGGGATCGTGGCCGAGCAGGCGTGCGATCTGGCGCGCGCCGAGCGGGTCGAGATCTACCGGGTGCGCGGCGGGACACCCACGTTGCTGGCGAGCAATGGGGAGCGCACCCAGCCCTTCGATCGCCCCATCGTCGAGCGTGCGCTGTCCGTGGTGATGGGCGCGCCGCAACCGGAGCCCCCCTTCGGGAAGGATGAGCAGGGCCTCCTCTGCCTTCCGCTCCGCAGCGCGCGCGGCATCCTGGGGGGCATCTGCGTCCAGTTCAGGCCCGATCAGGTGCCGCACGGCGATCAACTCGCGCTGCTGCGCGCCTTCAGCAACATGGCGGCGGTGGCGATCGAGCGCGCCGAGCTGCATCAGGAAGCGAAGCGCTCGCTGGAAGTGAAATCGGCCCTCCTCCAGGAGATGCACCACCGCGTCCGCAACAATCTCCAGACCGTCGCGGCGCTCCTCTCCATGCAGGCGAGGCGGGGGCGGCGGGCGGAATGGGCCGCCCCGCTCCACGAGGCGGTCAACCGGATCGGCTCGATCGCGGCGGTCCACGATCTCCTGAGCCGCGAGGACATCGGCCACACCACGATCGCGGCGGTGGCGCAGAAGGTCGTGGAAGAGGCGAGCGCGACGCTGGTGCCGCGCGACCTGCGGCTTACCTACGACGTGCCGGAGCACGAGGTGACCGTCCCCTCGCGGCAGGCGACGATCCTGGCGCTGCTGATCAACGAACTGGTCGCTAACGCGATAGGCCACGGCCTCGAAGGGCGCCAGCGCGGGCATCTCAGCGTCATCGCGGAGCAGCCGGAGCGGAGCACGATCGTCCTCCGCGTCGCGGATGACGGGCAAGGACCGCCCGACGGCTTCGCGCTGGAAGAACAATCCGGCCTCGGGCTGACGATCGCGCGCACCCTCGTGCGTGCCGACCTCCACGGCACGATCACCGCCGAGCGCAACGAGCGCGGCGGGACGACGATGACGATCACCTTCCCGGCGGAGCGCGATTACCTGCGGATGGGCGACTGATGGCCGATTCGTTCGATCGCGTGGCGGTGTGCTACGACGCCACGCGGGCGATCCCCGCCGCCGCCGAGGCCGACATCGCCGCCGGGATCGCCCGCGCGGTGGGGGCTACGCCCCGGACACGCCTGCTGGAGATCGGCGTCGGGACAGGGCGGATCGCCCTGCCTCTCGTGCAACATGGGCTGCGGTGCATCGGCATCGATCGTTCCGCGCCGATGCTGGCCGCCGCGCGGCGTAAAGCGCTCGACAGCGCGGCGCAACTCCTCCTCGCGCAGGCCGACGCGACGACGCTTCCCTTCGCCACCGCCAGCGTCGATGTCGCGCTGGTCGTCCACGTCTTCCACCTGATCCCCGACTGGCCCCGCGCCCTGGACGAGGCGTTGCGCGTCCTTCGTCCGGGCGGCTACCTGATCTATGGCAGCGAGCGCAATGGCGCGGGGAGCGAGGAGCGCCCGCTCGGCGAGCATTGGCGGGCGCTCCTGGCGGCGCGCGGCGTGGCCCCGCGCAATCATCGCTCGACCGACGAGGCGGTCATGGCGGCGTTGCGCGAGCGCGGCCTCGACCCGACGTCGGAGACGGTCGCGACCTGGACCGGGGCGACCACTGTGGGGCAAGCCCTCGCGCGCCACGCGAGCCGCGATTACAGCTCCTCCTGGGGCATCCCCGACCCGCTTTTCGCCGAGGCCAACGCCGCGCTTGCCACCTGGGCCGCGACGACCTATCCTACGCTGGGGCAGGTACTGGTCACCCGATCGGAGTTTGCGCTCACAATCGCGCGGTCCTGAGAACCTGAACATACAATCGTCTCCCCGCTTAACCGCGAGTCGGTACGATCGGGTGATACCAATGGTCCATAGTTCCTAGACTCGCGGCTCTTTATACTCAGGTTCTACACCGTATATGCTGTCATAGAGGATTGACGACCACAGTACGGTGTGAACCTATAGCTGGGACGGCCCTTCACCACTAACGGGAATCTTCGGGGGTAAGCTGATGTCGTTGCTCGCCGGGCACTCGCGCAGGGAACTGGTACGGGACGAGGACGCCGCGCTGGAACGCCGCGCACACGCCCATCGCCTCCTGCTCGAGGCCGAGGTCCGTTTCCGGACCGGTGGCGAACACGACGAGGAGACGATCGTCCCGCTGGCGGCGAGTCTGCTGCGCGACATCCTCGGCGATGACCTCACGATCAACTGTTACACCTTCGATAGCGACCTTGCGGCGGTCAAACCCGAACTGCGGATGCGCTGGCGCTACAGTTATCCGCCGCGCGAGATTGGCATCGGCGTGCCGATCGCCCAGGTACCGCTCTTGCTCGATGGCGATGTCGCCGCGCGCACGGCCCGCGATCGCCTCCCCCGGCACTGGCGTCACGTCGTCGACGCGCTCGACGAAGACCCGGACACGCTCTCGGTGGTGGGCAGCGGGGCCTACGAGCGTGGCTTCGCGATCATGAGCGCGCCCTTGATCGCCGACGAGCAGGTGCTCGGGGTGATCAACGCCTTCCGCCAAGCAGGTGAGCCCTTCGATGAAAACGATCTCGCCACGCTGGTCACCTTCTCGGGGGGGCTGGCCGGGGCGCTCCGACGCACCCGCCTGCACACCCGCCTATCGGAGATGGAGGCGCGTGCACGAGAGCTGGTCGAGCAGTCGCCGGACGCGATCTTCCTGCACACCGCCGAAGGAGCGATCCTGGAAGCGAACGCGGCGGCGGGCGAACTGCTCGGCACGGAGACGGTGGCCCTCGTCGGTACCGCGCTGGGCGAGCATTTCGAGCCGGATGACGCCGTAGCGTTGCAAAACTGGATCTATGCCGCGCTCGACGCCGAGCCGCCGCATCCCACGCTGGAGGCCCATTTCCAGCACGCCAGCGGCATCATCGGGACCATGCAGCTGCGTATCCGGCGCTTACGGGCGCAAGAGCAGCAGGGACGGCCGCTCTTCCAGTCGTTGGCGCGCGACGTGACGATCGAGCGCCAGCAGCAGCGCGAACTCGAGACGAAGGTCCGTGAGCTCGATCTGCTGATCGGGGTCGGCGATAATCTCAACTCCTCGCTCCAGATCGAGGCGGTGCTCCGCAAGACGCTCCGCGCGCTGATCTCGGTCGTCGCCTGCCCCACCGCGACCCTCTATCTCTACGACGAGACGCGCCAGACCCTACTGCCGGTCGGCTCGCACGGCTGGCCGAAGGGCGAGACCCCGCCGCCACAGATCCGCATCGGTGAGGGCCCGGTGGGGGTCGCGGTCAAGGCGGGGCGGATCGCGTTCGTGGCGAACCTCGATCGGGTCACCAAATCGGGCGCGATGCACGTGGAGGGCCATTCCCGCGCGATGCTGATCGTCCCGTTCATGCGCGGTGCCGAGCCGCTCGGCTGTTTCACCCTCTACCGCCCCACCGGCGAACGCTTCAACGCCGACGAGCGGCGGTTGGCGGCGGCGGTGGCGCGACAGACGGCGATCGCGATCGAGAACGCGCGCCTCTTCGGGCGGGTGCAGCGGCAGCTGAAGCAGATCAAGGAATTGCAGGGACTGACCGCCGACCTCGTCGCCGACCTCGACCTCGATCCCACGCTGAACCGGATCTGCCACACCCTGGTCGGGCTGCTGGGCGCGGAGCGCGCGGCGATGCGCTTCCTCGATGAGTCGGGGATGCAGCTGCAGCTGGCGGCGGAGTACGGCATCTCCGATGCGCTGCGCGCCGTCCTGGCCGAGGCCCCCGCCGCCGAGGGCGAGGGGGGGCAGGCGCTGGCAACGCGCGAGTGCGTCATCACGCCCGACATGCGCCTCGCCCCGCCCGATCGCACCCGCGACGCGCTCCTCGCCGAGGGGTTGATCGCCAATTGCACCGTGCCGATCATCGGGAAGGGCCGTTCGCCGCTCGGCGTGCTGAATGCCTCCTGGTCCATGCCGCACCGCCCGACCAACGAGGAGATCGAGCTGGCGCGCACCTACGCCAACTACGCCGCAGCGGCGATCGAGAACGCGCGCCTCTACAACCGCACGCGCGAACTCTACCTCGCTGGCGTGCAGAGCCTCGCCGCGACGGTCGACGCGCGGGACGCCTATACCCATCGCCACTCGCGCAATGTCGCCTTCTACGCCCGGGAGATGGCGCGCGAGTTGATGCTGACACAGAGCGAGATCGAGGCGGTGGAACTCGCCGCCTTGCTGCACGACATCGGCAAGATCGGTATCTCGGACGCTATCCTCGGCAAGCCAGGCAAGCTCTCTTCGAGCGAGATCTCGGTGATGATCACGCACGCACAGCGCGGAGCCGAGATCCTCTCCGTCAACGTGGCGCTCGCGGGGCTCGTGCCGCTGGTCCGCCACCACCACGAGTGGTACAACGGCTCCGGCTACCCGGACGGCCTGGCGGAGGACAACATCCCGCTCGGCGCGGCGATCATTTCCGTGGCCGACGCATTCGACACGATGACGAGCGACCGTTCCTACCGGCGGGCGCGTACGCTGGCTGCGGCCCGGCAGGAGCTGTGTCGCTCCGCCGGACGCCAGTTTAATCCGGAAGTGGTCGAGGCGTTCATGCACGTCCTCGACCGCGATACGGCGGTCGAAGCCTCGTATCTCCAGGGTTTGCAGGTGCGCGGGACCACGAATTTCACGTCGAAGCTGCTCACGCTGGCGGAGGCCGAACAGCAGGGTCCGGCGCTGGCGGAGCAGGTGCCGGGGCAGATCAGCCCGCAACAGCTGAAAGAGCTGACCGTTCTCCACCACCTCGCCCGCTCGGTCAGCGTGATCACCGACCTCGACCGTTTCCTCGACTCGGCGCTCAGCCTGATCACCCACGAACTCGGCTACGCCGACTGCGCGATCCTCCTGCGCGAGGAAGAGACGGCGACGCTGACGGTCCGCGCGATCAGCGGCTTCGAAGATGGTCTGGTTGGGCGGCAACTGTCGCTCGAAACGGGCATCTTCGGGCAAATCTTCGCGCAGCCCCACACCCGGAACATCCCGCAAATCGCGCACGAAGGGCACTACGATGCCCTGCTGGCGCACAACCGCTCGGCCCTTCTGGCCCCGCTCTTCGACGCCGGCCGCCCGCTCGGGGTGGTGGTTATTGAGAGCCCGCGCGCGGAGGCGTTCACGGCCGACGACGAACTGACCCTGGAGACGATCGCGACGCAGCTGATGGTCGGGATCGCGGTGGCGCGGCTGCACGACCGCGAGAAGCGTGCAGCGATCACGGACGGGCTGACCGGCGTCTACAATCACCGCTACTTCTACCAGCGCCTGGAACAGGAACTTGCGACCGCCGAGGCGCAGGGCTGGCCGCTGACGATCGCGATCATGGACCTTAATGGCCTGAAGGCGCTCAACGATACCCAGGGGCATCTCTCCGGCGACACCGCCCTGCGCTGCATAGCGGGTATCCTGCGCGACATCACGCGCGAGAGCGACACGGTGGCGCGCTACGGTGGCGATGAGTTCGCGGTACTCCTCCCGGGCGCGGGGGCCGAGGAGGCGACGCAGTTGCTCGGGCGGCTCCGCAACGGACTCGCCGCGCAGCCGCCGATCGGCGCGATCAATCTCGCGGTGTCGGCGGGGGTCGCCACGTATCCCGGCGACGGCCTCCGCGCCGCCACGCTCGTCGCCATCGCGGACGAGCGGATGTACATCCAGAAGCGCGAGAGCGGGCGCGGCAACGAGGAGCCGGACGATCGCACCCGCGCCCGCCGCCGCATCGCCGACCGGGTCGGCTAGCGCCCGCGCCGCCCGTACGGCGACCGTACACTTGACAAGCCTCCCCCTGTTGACTAGTGTTAACCAGAATCGAATACTATCGAGAGTGATGCGAGGGGACTGGCCCGCCGACCATCACGGCAACCCGAGCGCCGGGTGCCCACCAGCCCGAGGACGATGGAGCGCGAGTCCGCGCCTCACCATCGGGAGAGATAGGCTTAACCCTCCTCAGGGTTGAGAAGAGGTGCCTCCCTATTCGGGAGGTGTTGCCTGCGAGGGAGTCATCCCGCGCGGCAAATCCGACCTCTCCTGCCTCGGGGAGGTTTTTTGTTGTCCACGCTTCCGGTTATAACGCCCGCCGCGATGCGAGCATGGTGGGCGATTAGCGCGCCGACGGCTGCACCGCCGGTGGCACCACCGCCAGGGAGCACAGGACCGAGAGGAGCACCGCCCATGACCACCGCGACCGCGACACCACAGGCTCCCGCGCGCAACGATCGCCGCTACCTGGAGGAGTTGGACCGCCGCGTCCTCTTCTTCGACGGGGCGATGGGCACACAGATCCACGAGGCGAACCTCACCGCAGAGGACTATGGCGGTGTGGCGTTGGAGGGGTGCAACGAGAACCTCGTCCTGATGCGCCCTGAGGTGATCGAGCGCATCCACGAAGCCTACCTCGAGGCGGGCGCGGACGTGCTGGAGACCGACACTTTCCAGGGGAGCCGCCTGAAGCTCGATGAATGGGGCCTCGGCGCGAAGACCCTTGAGATCAACCGCAAGGCGGCGGCGATCGCGCGCCGCGCGGCGGATCGTTGGTCGACGCCGGAGCGCCCGCGCTTCGTCGCCGGGTCGATCGGGCCGACCGGGATGCTCCCGTCCGCCGACGATCCGGCCCTCTCGAAGATCACCTACGCCGAGCTTTCCGACATCTTCTACGAACAGGCGCAGGGGTTGGCCGAGGGGGGCGTGGATCTCTTCATCGTCGAGACGATGGTGGACATCCTCGAACTGCGCGCGGCGATCAACGGCATCAATCGGATGAACCGCGAGTTCGGACGGCAATTGCCGATCCAGGCGCAGGCGTTCTTCGATGTCAGCGGGCGGATGCTCCTCGGCACCGACATCGAGGCGGTGATGACGACGCTGGAGGCGTTGCCGGGCGTGGACCTGATCGGCCTCAATTGCGGCACCGGCCCGGAGCACATGCGCGAGCCGATCCGCTTCCTCTCCGAGAACAGCCGCACACGGATCAGCGTCATCCCGAACGCGGGCCTCCCGATCAACGTCAACGATAAGGCGATCTTCCCGCTCGGCCCGGAGGATATGGCGCGCGATCTCGCCAGCTTCGTGAACGATTTCGGCGTCAGCACCGTCGGGGGCTGCTGCGGCACCACCCCGGCGCACATCGCCGCGCTGGTCCGCGCGGTCGGCACACGCGCACCCAAGGAGCGGATCATCCAATGAGCAATAGCCGCGATGAGCAGACCCAGGCCGTGAGCGATAGCCGCGACGAGCAATCCAATATACACCCCGACAGTCGCACCATTGCCTATCAGCCGCGCGTCTCCAGCGGGATGCGCGCCGTCAGCTTGATCCAGGAGCCCAAGCCGCTGCTCGTCGGCGAGCGGGTCAACGCGACCGGCAGCCGCAAGATCAAACGTCTGCTCCTGTCCGAGGACTACGATGGCGTCCTCGGGGTCGCGCGGGAGCAGCTCGATTCGGGCGCGCACGTCCTCGACATCTCCGTCGCGATGACCGAGCGCAGCGACGAGGTCGAGCAGATGCGCCAGGTCGTCAAGAAGCTCTCGATGGGGATCGAGTTGCCGCTGATGATCGACTCCACCGAGGCCGACGTCCTCAAGGCCGCGCTGGAGATCTATCCGGGCCGCGCGATCGTCAACTCGATCCACATGGAGGATGGGCGCGGCAAGATCGAGCGGGTGGTGCCGCTGCTGGTCGAGCATGGCGCGGCGGTGGTGGTGCTGACGATCGACGAAAGCGGCATGGCGAAGACCGCCGCGCGCAAGCTGGAAGTCGCCAGGGTGATCCACGACATCGTGGTACACGAATACGGCCTGCGCTCCGATGCCCTCCTCTTCGACGCGCTGACCTTCCCGCTGACTACCGGCGATCCGGAGTTCATGAACTCGGCGGTCGAGACGATCGAGGGGATCCGCGCGATCAAGCGCGAGTTGCCGGGTGTTCTGACGATCCTCGGCGTCTCCAACCTCTCGTTCGGCATCCACCCGCACGCGCGCGGCGTCCTCAACTCCGTCTTCCTCTACCACGCCGTGGCGGCGGGGCTCGACGCGGCGATCATCAACCCGGCGCACGTTACCCCCTACGCCGAGATCGACGACGAGCAGCGCGAGATGATGGAAGACCTCGTCTTCAATCGGACGCCGGACGCCCTCGCGCGGGTGATCACTTTCTACGAGGCGCACACCCCGGAGGCACAGGCGGAACTCGCCGACCCGACCGAGGGGATGTCGGTCGATGAGCGGATTCATTATCAGATCCTCCACCGCAAGAAGGAGGGGGTCGAGGCGCTGATCGATAGCGCGGTCGGCGAGCGGATCGGGCGCTCGGCAGTCGAGACGTTGGAGCGCGAGGGCGCTGGCGCGACGACGACAGCGGCGGTCGCGGTGCTGAACGCCGTCCTCCTCCCCGCGATGAAAGAGGTCGGCGACAAGTTCGGCGCGGGCGAGCTGATCCTACCGTTCGTCCTGCAATCCGCCGAAGTGATGAAGAAGTCGGTCGCCCGGATGGAGTCGTACCTGGAACGACAGGAGGGCTACACCAAGGGTAAGGTCGTGCTGGCGACCGTCTTCGGCGATGTCCACGACATCGGCAAGAACCTCGTCAACACGATCCTCTCCAATAATGGCTACACCGTCTTCGATCTGGGCAAGCAGGTGCCGTTGAACACGATCATCGAGAAGGCGGTGGAGGTGGGTGCCGACGCGATCGGCCTCAGCGCCCTCCTCGTCTCCACCTCGAAGCAGATGCCGCTCTGCGTGAAGGAGCTGCACCATCGCGGGCTCCGGGTGCCTGTGATCGTCGGGGGCGCGGCGATCAATCGCAACTACGGGCGGCGCATCCTCTTCGTGGAGGAGGGCATCCCCTACGAGGCGGGGCTCTTCTACGCGCAGGATGCGTTCGAGGGGTTGCAAATCATGGACACCCTCGCCGACCCGCAGCGGCGCGAGCCTTTCCGTCAGCGGATCATCGACGAGGGCTACGCGGCGCGAGGGCGGCTCGCCACCCTCGACGCCGCCCGTGCCGCCCGCCCGGTCGAGGCGCAGGTCGCGCGCTCGGACGTCTCCACGACGGTCACGGTGCCGACCCCGCCCTTCTGGGGGACACGCACCGTCCGCATCAAGCCTGAAGAGGTCTACCCGCTCCTCGATCTCAAGACCCTCTACCGCCTGCACTGGGGCGGGCGCGGCTTGCAGGGCGACGCGTGGGACCGGATCGTCCGCGAGGAGTTCGAGCCGACCCTGACGCGCCTCAAGCGGGAGGCGAGCGAAGGGGGTTGGCTCAGCCCGGCGGCAGTCTATGGCTACTTTCCCGCGAACTCGCAGGGGGACGACCTGATCATCTACGACCCGGAGGAGCAGGATCGCGAGATCGCGCGCTTCCCCTTCCCCCGGCAGGCGCGCGGCGAGCACCTCTGCCTGTCCGACTACTTCCGCCCCGTCGAGTCGGGCCAGAAGGATGTCGTCGCCTTCCAGGCGGTGACCGTCGGCCGCGAGGCGGACGACCTGGCCGAGGAGTTGCAGGGGCGCGGCGACTACGGCGACATGCTCTACATCCACGGCCTCAGCGTCTCGCTGGCGGAGGGGATGGCCGAGTGGACCCACCAGCACATCCGTGCCGAGCTTGGCATCACCGAGGAGCAGGGGAAGCGCTATAGCTGGGGCTACCCCTCCTGCCCCGATACCGATCAGCACCATATCCTCTTCCGCCTCCTGCCCGCCGCCGACGAACTCGGCATGGAGGTGTCGGAGGGCGGCCAACTGATCCCCGAGCAATCGACCGCCGCGATCGTCATCCACCACCCGCAGGCGAAGTACTATTCGGCGGTCAATTAACGCCCGCGCGAACGCAACCACAAGCACAACGATTCCCCAACGCTGCGGCCCCCGCATCACATAGATGCGGGGGCCGCGTCACATCCCGCTGTGGCGCGCGGCGCGCATCGCCTACAATAAGAGCGCACATAGCGGAGGAGAGGAAGGCCAGAGCGCACGGAGCGGCTGAGAGGAGGGCGCGATGGCGACGGCACAACAGCACGAGCGGATGGCGACCGCATGCGAACACCGCTTCCCCATGAGCTACGATGACTTCCTCGTCTGGGCCGACGAGGTCCAGGCCGAGTGGCTCGATGGGGAGGTGACGGTCTTCGTGCCACCGAATATCCGACACCAGTTCATCGCGAATTTCTTCCAGGCGCTGCTGGCACAATTCGCCAGCGCCTTCGATCTCGGGGACGTGCTCGGCGCGCTGGTGGAGATGCGCGCCCGACCAGATGGGTCGGCGCGCGAGCCGGATATCCTCTTCGTCGCCGCCGCGCACCGCGACCGGCTGACGGCGCAGCGCCTCGCCGGACCCGCCGATCTCGTGGTGGAGATCGTCTCCAACGAGAGCGCAAGCCGCGACCGCTCCGACAAGTTCTACGAGTATGAGGCGGCCGGAATCACCGAATATCTGCTCATCGATCCGCGCGCCACCAAGGAGCGCGTGGACTTCTACCGCCTGACCGGGGCCGGAAAATATCTGGCCGTCTTGCCCGATGGCGTGGGACGCTACCATTCGGCGGTCTTGCCCCGCTTCTGGTTCGATCCGGCCTGGTTCTGGGCTACCCCGACCCCCAACCCGCTGCTGACCCTGGCGGAGATCGCACCCGAGGCGCTCGCGCCGGTGTTGGCGGCGCTGGCGGCGCGCGAACGCCCGGAGTGAGGGCGGGTCGGTCGGGGACGTTATGACGTTGGAGAGCGTGACCGGTAGCGGCGAGGGTCGTCCGGCGCGCGCGTGAGGAGTGACCGCGTGACGGGTGGTGAGGGAACGGCGGGCGCACTGCTTGCGGGGCGCTACGAACTGCGCGAACGCCTCGGGCGTGGGGGGATGGCGACGGTGCGCCGCGCCTACCAGCCCGCGCTCGACCGTGTCGTGGCGGTCAAGCTGATCGACCCGCGCCTGGCGAGCGACCCGACCTTCGTGGCGCGCTTCCGCCAGGAGGCGCGGATCGCCGCACGCCTGCGCCACCCCAACATCCTCAGCATCTACGACTTCGGCGACGACAACGGCACCCTCTACCTCGTGACCGAACTGGTCACCGGCGGGACGTTGGAGGAGCGCCTGGATCGACTCGGCGGCTTCATGGCGGCGCTCGAACTGGTGGAACAGGTCGGGCGCGCACTCGATTACGCCCACGCGCAGGGGATCGTCCATCGCGATGTCAAGCCCGCCAATATCTTCCTCGAAGGGGAGCGCGCGATCCTCGCCGATTTCGGCATCGCCAAGCAGTTCGAGGGCGCGCCCGCCGGGCTGACCGCGAGCGGCGTCGGACTGGGGACGCCGGAATACATGGCCCCGGAACAGGTGCTCGGGCGCGCGATCGACGGGCGCGCGGACCTCTACGCCCTGGGGGCGATCCTTTATCGCCTCATGGCCGGGCGGCTGCCCTTCGTGCGCTATGGCCCGGAGGATACGGCGCTGGCGCTGGTGATGCGGAAGATCAACGAGCCGCTGCCGCCGCCGAGCACTTTCAACGCGGCGATCTCCCCGACCCTCGACGCGATCCTGCTGCGCGCGCTCGCCACCGACCCGGCGGCGCGCTACCCGACCGCAGCGGCATTCGTCGCGGCGGCGTGCGGGGCGCTCGGGTTGCGCCCCGCGCCCGCACGCGCGCACGGCGACAGCACGACCCTCACCGCGCCGGTCCAACTGACGGCGCGCGACAGGGCGGTCGCGACCGCGCCGTTGCCGGTGCCACCGTTCGTACCTGGCCCGCCCCCCGCCGCACATCTGCCGCCAACCCAGAACACGACCGTGCCACCACGCGCGCGCGGCGGCGCGGGACGTCTCCTCTTCGGCGGCGCGCTCGCCCTGATCCTGCTGATCCTCATCGCCTCCGCCGGGGCGCTCGTCCTCGGTCGCGGCGCGCGCGGGGCCGAGACGGCCACGGCGACGCCTCCACTGGTCGCCGTGGTGAGCACCGCGACAGTCGCATCGACCGCGACGGGCGCGCCCGGCACCCCGACCGGCACGAGCGCCCCGGTGATCGCTGCGGGCACGAACACACCGCCGGTCGCGCCGACCGTCGCCCCGATCACGACGCGCGCCACGCCCAGCGCCGCGCCCGACGCGCCGATCGTCGCGATCGCCACCCCGCCGACCGCGACCCCGTCGCCCACCGTCTCGCCTTCGCCCACCGTCTCGCCGTCCCCGACGGTATCGCCCTCCCCAACCGTCTCGCCCGCACCGACCGCCAGCCCGCCCCCAACGGCTACGCCCGTGCCGACCGCCTCACCCGCGCCCACCGCCACGCCGAGCCCGACGGTCGCGGCGGCGACGGTCAACGTCCCCGCGCAGGTACACGCGGCGATCCTCTCCCTGCCCGGCACGTCGAGCGGGGTCTTCATCGATCTCAAGAACAGCGCGAACAACGCCTCCGACGACCCGAACCGCGTCTTCTCCGCCGCCTCGTTGATCAAACTCTCGATCGCGGGCGCGACCTACCAGCGGGCGGCGAATGGCGGAGTGCGCCTCTCCGATCAGGTCGTCTTGCGGGAGAGCGACAAGGCCGGTGGCACCGGCATCCTCCAGAACCAACCGGCGGGGACGACCTACACCATCGATCAGCTGATCGCGATCATGCTGATCAACAGCGACAACACCGCCGCGAACCTGATCGTCGATCGCATCGGCGGCTTCGGCACCGTCAACGCTTTCAGCGCAGCACAAGGGATGGGCAACACGGTCATGCGTCGGAAGCTCAACGACCTCGCCGCCCAGGCGCGCGGGCTCGACAATACCACCACGTCGGGGGACATCGCCCGCTTCTTCGCCCAACTCCAGGGCGGGCAGATCGTCGATCGCGAGACGTCCGACCGCCTCCGCACCATCCTGGCGCGGCGCGGACGCGAGGATAGGAACTGGTCCTTGCTGACCCTCCCCGCCGACACGGTCGCGCAGCACATGACCGGCACCGAGACGGGCCTGCGCGGCGACGCGATCCTCGTCACCAGCGGCGAGCGCCAGTACATCCTCGTCCTCTTCGTCAGCGCCCCCGACGAGGGCGGGATGGAGGCGGCCATCGCGCGCATCAGCGACACGATCTATGGGCTGGCGACCGGGCGCTAGAGCAACGCGCAAATAGGTTGGGCCTATTCTGTTCGGTGACGCGGTAGCTAGAGGTTCAAGCACCCAAGAGGGATCACAAACCGCAGACTGGGGCCAGTCGTCGGTGGCACCGGCGCAGTCCCAAGACCCGGCCTGGGCGCACCTCCCCCGCGAAGGGTGGTGCGAGTAGACCAACATGCTGCATTGCATTCCACCGTCGTCCTGTACCTCTTATACTGGGCCGCACGTCTGATCACCACACGGTCACGGCAGGCGTTGTAACGCGCGCTCCCCGGTCGCACTGGCTTACATCGCCCAATAGATCGCTTCCCTATCTGGTGATCGTTGCGACGAAACCCCGGTCAGGATCGTGCGTAAGTTCACGGTACGGCAGGTATCTGCCGGGGACACACGGCCACTGATGGGAGAGGGGGTGATCCGATGCGCTACGTCATTCGCGAAAAATTCTTCCGGCTCGGCGAGGACTCGGAGATCACCGATGAGTCCGGCAAGACAATCTTCAAGGTCGATGGTAAAGTGCTGACCCTGCGCGACCGCCTGGTGATCAACGACGCGGCGGGGAACGAGGTCGCGGGGGTGCAACGCAAGCTGATCGCCCTGCGCCCCACCTACGAAATATCGATCGGTGGGGAGCGCGCGGCGCAGGTCCGCAAGCACTTCTTCACCCCATTCCGAGAGCGCTACACGATTGACATCCCCGGCCCGGACGACCTGGAGATGTCCGGCAATATCTTCGACCACGAGTTCACGATCAAGCAGGGCGGCGACGTCGTGGCGACCGCCTCGAAGCGCTGGTTCTCGCTCCGCGACACCTACGGCGTGGAGATCGCCGACGGCATCGACCCGACGCTGATCCTCGCCGCCGTCCTCGCGCTCGATCTCGCGCAGGAACGCGAGCACAAAGACGAGGAGCGCGCGAACCAGTCCGAAGAAGGCGCTCAATAAGCGGCGACCGGGAGGCCGGGGAAACACCTCGGCCTCCCGTAACGCGCTACGGCAACCACCCGCCCATAATGCGTCAACGCTCCGCCATCGCCTCCCCGATCCAATCCAGCGCGTCGAGCCGCATGAAACCGTAGTGGTAGAAGTCGGCCCAGCTGACCCCGAACTCGCGCAGGAGCGCGACCTTCGTCGTAAGGTTGGCGGCGGAGTCGCAATCGGGCAGCATCGGGCGGAGCGCCACGGTGCGCTCGCGATCGGGCGGGATGAGATCGCGGTAAGCCGCGAGGTCGTCGCGCAGGCGGGCGGGGTCGCGCGCATAGCCGATCGCGGCGAGGCCGTGGGCGGCACCGGCGATGGCGGCGGGATCGAGTCCTTCGCGCCAGGCGCTCGTGGGGGCGGGTGGCCCGGTCGGCGCACCGGTCGCATAGCCGAGCATGGCCCCGGCCATATCCATCGGCACGAAACGGCTCGCCCCGGCCGCCTCGACCGCCGCGTGCACCTCGGCGACCAGCGACGTGACGATCCCCTCCCGCGCCCGCAGGAAACGCCCGAGTTCGCCGTCGGCGAGCGCCGCGATCGCCTCGTGATCGACCGCGCCGTCCGGGAGCGTGTGCGGCGTACCATCGAGCACGCGCCCCAACTCTGCCAGGACGAACGCGCGCACCCGCTCGACCGCCACCCCCGCCGCGCCGATCGCCCGCGTGCAGTGCGAGCAGAAGCAGAGGCCGAGCAGCAACCGCGCGACCGGCGAGAGGGCGATGAACGCGCGCTCGTGGTGGTAGCCGTGATCGAAGCCGCCGTACCCCAGCGACTCCGCCAGGATCGATTCCACGCCCCGCCCCGCCAAATCGGCGGCGAGGGCACACGCGAAGGCGCGGACCTCGGGGTTGGCCGGGCAGAGATTGGTGATGTACGGATCGCCAAAAACGTTCTGGAGCGCGCAATCGGGGTGGCGCGCACCGAGGGTGGTGTTGTGCAGGAAGACGGTCCACGCGCGCACCGCCAGCCCGCGCCGTGCACAGCGCACCCCTAAATCGGCCAGCACGTCGATCTCGGTCGCGAGACGACTGATCTGCGGCGTGATCCGCAACCCGTCGTAACGGCGAGGATCGGGGCGGAAGAAAACCGTCCCCCCTTCGAGGAAACGGACCTTGCGAACGGGGTTATGCGGGAAAATATCCCGCGCGTGGTGGTAGGCGCAGGCGAGCGTCACCCCCTGCAACCCCGCCCGCCCCTGGACATTGTCCAGCACCGTCTCCGGTCCCTCATCGTGCAGATCGGTGGCGAAGAGGAAGATCGACCCGCGCATCGTCCGCTCCTTTTATTCGGCGAGGATCGCCCCGGCGAAGATCGTTGGCGAACCGCTGCGCCGCCCGGCGCGCATCACGACAAGAGCGTCGGGCGCCGCTCGCGCGCGTCCTCGGCTGCCGGGAAGAGCGGCCCCAGCACCTGCTGGAACATGTAGCCATCGAACGCCGGGTGCAGATCGGCCTCCTCGGCACGGACGAAGCCCTGCGTCGCCACCCACGCCGCCCGCGCCGCCTCGTCCTGGCCGAGCGCGCGCAGGCGCAGCGCCTCGGCGAAGAGGAGACAGAGTTCGGCGTGGCGCTCGAGGAGATGCCAGGAGCGCGCGTGGCACCTTTCCGGCAGCGTCAGATTGCGACGGATGGTCGGGCGGAAAGCCGCGATCGCTGCCGGGATCCGCGCGTAGATCGCGGCGGCGGCCGGGTCGCGCGCCGGGCGCTCGCCGCGCTGGCGGGGCGGGTCGAAGAGGGCGGTTAATCCCGCGCAATAGGCGTGGCAGGCCGGACCATCCGCACCGAACGCGGCGTGGAAATAGTCCTCGGCGATCGTGTCGAACGGGAGTGTTCGATCCCAGAGCGCCCGCCCGAGGATCGCCATGCCGAGCCCGGTCGGGAAGAATGCGCGCTGCACCTGGCAGCTGATCAGCCCATCAAGGTCCAGCGCGTCGAGCCCGCCGATATCCGCGTGCAAGATCGCCGCGTTGGCGACGCCACCGGGATCCTTGTAGAGATCGCGCCAGAGATGGTAGTCGTACGCGAAGCTATCGCCCGCGAACTGGCCCTGCCACGCGCGCAGGAAGGCCACGTTCTCCGCCACGTCGCGCGGAAACTCGAGCCGATTCCGCTCGTAAGGGGGCAACGCGGGCGACGCCCCCTCGGCGGCGACGTAGGCCGCGCTGTAGGTGCGGGTGATCGGCGCGAACATCAGCACGAACCGCCCCGCGTCGTGCAGGCGCTCCACTTCCGGCGGCCAGAGGAGATCGACGTAGACCAGGAAGACGAGCCGGGTCGGCAGGCCGCGCGCGGCGAGGAGCGCGGCGGCCTCGTTGAGGAACCGCACGTACCAGTCGGCCGGGCGCATGGTGCGACAGTCCGCGCATTCGCAATGATTGTTCGCGCCATCCCCCAGCCAGATGTGGAGGAGCGCGACGTCCGAGTGTGCGGCGGCGTAGTCCGCGATGTCGACCGCGACGAGTCGGCGCACCGCCGATTGCGAATAGCAGAGCTGGGTATCGATCGGCACGCCGTACCAGAGCGCGCGCCGCCCGTCCACCTCGGCCAGGAACGGGACCACGGCGTGCGGCACGGCGGGCGGCGCGTACTCCCAGCCGAGGCCGGGGATACCGAGCGGGTCGCAGGTCCAGCCGTGCCCGACATCGTGCAGGAGCAGGCCGCGCCGCGAGACCTCCCCCGTCAGTTGCGCCTTGAGTTCGCGCGCCCGCTCGACCGAGAACGGTTCGGGCGGCAGGAGCGGATTCTCGCGGTGCGCGTACCAGCGCTCGAAGAAGGTATATGCCTCGCGGAACTGCGTGAAATAGGCGTTGAGGCCGAGCTTCGGCAGCCAGGCGACGAGATCGCGGACATGCTCGTAGCTCGCGGCCCCCTCGATGCAGACGCCGCGATGCCGATACGAGGCCGCTTCCGTCACCCGCACCACACACGACGCCAGCTCGACCGCGCCGGGCAGCAGTTCGCCGTCCGCGCCGGGGCGGACCCAGCGGCAACCGAGTTCGGTGAGGAAGCGATAGACCGCCAGGAGGACGCTGCGCGGGTTGCTCCCGGCGATCGTCCCCGCGCCGCTCGTCACCGCGATCGCGATCGCGTCATCCAGGGCCGGATCGCGGACGGTCGGCCAGGGTTCCGCGCCACCGAATGCGGCGAAGGTGCCGAGGCGCAGCACGGGGAGTGCCTCAGAAGAGGCGCTGGCAGCGCCGCGCGCGATGGTCGCGCCCGGTGCGAGGGCGGCGAGATAGCGGGCCAGTTCGTCGGCGGCAAAGGCGAGCGGCACGTCTCGCCCCAGCACGACGATCCGACAACCAGACCACGATCCCGGTGGCGCGTCCATCTACCCTCCGTCCGTACGCCATCGCTCGACGGCCTATCCTCAATGGTGTCGCCACGATAGCGCACCCCTTGTACGGCGGCAAGTCGTCGCGGTGGCACACCGCCGAGCCAGGACGCGAGCGCCGAAACACACCGGCGTGCCAGCCCTGCCACATGGTATGCACGGCGCTGGACCTCGCAGCGCTACGAATCGCGCGATCTGTCAGGCACGGGTATCCCCGATGCGGGCGTGTGCTATCCTCGTAGGGTCGCCTGGCGCGAGCGAGTAGCCGGGCGCGGGGAAGGGAGAAAAAGATGGTAAGCCACGAAGTGCAGCTACCGACGAGCACCCCGGAGGCGCATGGCGTCCCCTCGACGGCGATCCTCGCCTTCATCGACGCCGCCGAGGCGCGCGGCCTCGAACTCCACAGCCTGATGCTCCTGCGCCACGGCCATGTCCTGGCCGAGGGGTGGTGGGCACCCTACGAAGCGCACGAGCCGCACATGCTCTTCTCGCTGAGCAAGAGCTTCACGTCGACCGCGATCGGCCTGGCGGTGGCCGAGGGGCGCCTGACCGTGGACGATCTGGTCCTGTCCTTCTTTCCCGACGAGGCCCCCGCCGCGCCGGGCGAACATCTCGCGACGATGCGCGTCCGGCACCTGCTGTCGATGTCCACCGGCAACGAGTTGGATACGACCGGCGCGCTGCGCGGCGCGGAGGATGGCGACTGGGCGCGCGCGTTCCTCGCGCAGCCGGTGGAGCGCACCCCCGGCACCTACTTCGTCTACAACAGCGGCGCGACCTACATGCTCTCCGCGATCATCCAGCGCGTGACCGGCACGACCCTCCTCGATTACCTCCGGCCACGGCTGCTCGAGCCGCTGAACATCGCGGACGCGACCTGGGAGACCTGCCCGCGCGGGATCAATACCGGCGGCTGGGGCCTCAACATTACGACCGCCGACATCGCCCGTTTCGGCCAGCTCTATTTGCAGGAGGGTGTCTGGGAAGGGCGCCAGCTCGTGCCCGCAGCCTGGGTCGCGGAGGCGACGACGGCCCAGGTCGACAACAGCAACCACCCGAGCGGCAACCCCGACTGGATGCAAGGTTACGGCTACCAGTTCTGGCGTTGCCGCCACGGTGCCTATCGCGGCGACGGCGCGTTCGGCCAGTTCTGTGTCATCATGCCGGAGCAGGAGGCGGTGCTGGTGACGACGAGCGGCACCACGAATCTGCAAGGCGTGCTCGACCTCGCCTGGGAACACCTGCTGCCCGCGCTGGGTGACGAAGCGCTCGCCGCCGACGAATCGGCCACTGCGGCGCTGACGGCGCGTCTGGCAGGGTTGGCGCTGCCGGTGCCGCAGGGCGCGGCCACAGCGCCGCTGGCGACGCAGCTCTCCGGGCGCACCTTCGCCTTCGCCGCCAACGCGCAAAGTGCCGAGACGATCCGCTACGACTTCGCTGCCGACCGCGCCACGATCACGATCGTCGACGTGCAGGGGACGCACACGCTCGTCGCGGGCAATGGTGCGTGGCTCGCGGACACCGCCAACTACGGCAACAGTCGCTGGCCCGCCAGCCCCAGCGCCAGCACCCCGCGCGCCGCAGCGGCGGTCGGGGCCTGGACCGACGAGCAGACGTTCGAGCTACGCCTCCGCTACACCAACACGCCGTTCGGCTTCACGCTGGTCAGCCACTTCGCGGCGGAGGGAGTGACGGTCGATTATCGCGAGAACGTCGGCTTCGGAACGACGGAGCGCCCGAGCCTTGAGGGACGCCTCACCTAGTCCACGACCGCCAGCGTACGACGCGCGGCGGGGGGGAGGACGCGGATGAAGATCGTGCTGCCGGGCGGCAGCGGGCAGGTCGGTACCCTGCTCGCGCGCTCCTTCGTGGCGGCGGGGCACGAGGTGGTGGTGCTCAGTCGCCGGGTGGGTCCGGCTCCCTGGCGGATCGTCAGCTGGGACGCCGCCACCGTGGGGGACTGGGCGCGGGAGCTCGATGGCGCGGACGTGGTCATCAATCTGGCCGGGCGCAACGTCAACTGCCGCTACACCCCCGCGAACCGCCGCGCGATCATGGACTCGCGGGTCGACTCAACGCGCGCGGTGGGCGTGGCGATCGGGCGGGCGCAGCGTCCGCCGCGCGTCTGGTTACAGGCGAGCACCGCCACCATCTACGCGCACCGCTTCGACGCGCCGAACGACGAGGCGACCGGCATCCTCGGCGGCGACGAGCCGGACGTGCCGGAGACCTGGCGTTTCAGTATCGGCGTTGCGCGCGCGTGGGAGCGGGCGCTGGACGAGGCGGCGACGCCCGAGACGCGCAAGGTGGCGCTCCGCTCCGCGATGACGATGAGCCCCGATCCCGACGGTATCTTCGACGTGCTGCTCAGCCTGGTGCGGCGTGGCCTCGGCGGGACGGCGGGGAGCGGGAGGCAATACGTCTCCTGGATCCACGACCTGGACTTCGTCCGCGCGATCTCCTGGCTGATCGCGCGCGACGACATCGCCGGGCCGGTCAACCTCGCCGCGCCCGGTCCGCTGCCCTACGGCGCGTTCATGGCCGCGCTCCGCCGGGCGGCGGGCATGCCGCTCGGGCTGCCCGCCACGGCATGGATGCTGGAACTCGGCGCGCTCGCGCTGCAAACCGAGACAGAACTGATCCTCAAGAGTCGGCGGGTGGTTCCCGGTCGCCTGCTCGATGCGGGCTTCACCTTCGACCAACCGACCTGGCCGGAGGCGGCCCAGGATCTCTGTCGGCGCTGGCGCATCCGCGCCGAGGGGCGCTAACGATCCGTGGGAACCAGCGCGCTGACGAGGCCCGCGCCAAGATAGGCCGAGGGGAGGAGGTGATAGATCGTCTCCTCCCCTTCCTGTGCGGCGGCGTAGGCCGCGAACTCCGCCTCGGGGACGACCAGCGTCGGCGCGTCGGGGCCATAACGCACGCTCGCGCGCTGCGCCACCTCGGCCAAACGGCGCGCGAGGGGCGTGGGAGACGTTCCATAAGAGAACAGATAGAGGCTGGCCCCGGGCGGGACGCTCATCGGCAGGGCCTGCGGCATCGGGCGCTCCAATCATGGCGAGATCACGCATCAGGGATGTGAACATAATAGCAGATTTACACGAGGCGAGGGGATGATGTGGTACAGGATTGAGACTTGTGCGTATTCCGTACTATTCTGGCCGCCCTTTTCTCGTATCGATGCCACATTTCGTTGGCATTTGTCAGTACGGTGTAATGCATTGGGCGGGCGCAGTCACCCCGCAAGCATCGCCGTACCAGGTTATGGGATTATCGGATCGATGATTCAGGTGGTCGTCGCGGATTGGGAGCGGACGCCAAGACCCCGGTCGGCAATAACGCCGAACGGGGTCTTGGTACGCTATGTCATTGGTGGTGAGGGAAGGATCCGAACTCCCGAAGGCATACACCAGCCGACTTACAGTCGTGGGCAAGGTCTTCCACGGGCTTCCACATCGTGTCACATAGCCCGTAGCGCCGAGGAATCTGGGAGCCGAGCGCTCCCGCCCGCTTCCACTGATCTCCGCGCGCCAGGCTACATGTTGGCTACACGAGCCCTGATGTAGCACCGCCTCTACATTAGAGGGTGTTAGGGGCTCAGGAGTGCTGATTGTTAGCCAGAGTACCGCTATGGTGAGGTGGAGGCGATGAGCGCGGGGATCGTCTCCCCCGGCGCGCGATGACGGTCGATACTGACCCGCTGACGTGCGTCCCCCATCTGTATCCTTGACACACAGCCGTCAAGCCGTCACTCTAAGGTTCTTAACACCCTCTAAGCTCGACTTTGGCCCTTCGTGGTCTAGTAGCCGCGGTCCAGCTGTCTTCTTGTGCCGCCACCATGCGTTTGTTACCGGGAGTACTGACGAAGTTTTTGCATGTCGGCTCACACACCCGAAACGCGAAAAACTCCCGCAGCCATTTGTTTTCCTAGCCGCTCCGTCATTGAGGCCAGCGCCGAAGGGCCAAAGTCGAGCTTAGCCTGAGAGTGCCCTATTTGACGAGTGCAACTGTCGTAGGACCAGGGCCAGCCGGACTTGTAGCGCGTCATCGAAGCGGCGCGGATCCAGGCCGGAGAGCGAGGCGATCTTGTCGAGGCGATAGCCGAGCGTGTTGCGGTGGATCGCGAGGCGACGTGCGGTCGTGGAAGGGACGCAGTTCTCGGCGAAGAAGGCGTCCAGCGTGGCGAGCAACTCCGGCTCGTGGTCGAGCGGGCTCAGCAGATGCTGCGCGAGATCGACCTTAGTCGACTCGTCGACGAGGCCGACGAACGCCGCGATCCCGAGACGGTCGAGGCCGTAGACCCCGTTGGCCCCTTGGAGGCTGTGCCCGAGCGAGAGTGCGGCGCGGGCATCCTGGTACGAGTGCGGGAGCCCGTGCAGGCCGGGGTGATACCGCCCGATGCCGATGCTGATCGCCGCGCCTGTGTCGAGCCGCAGCCGGACCAACAAGGCTTCGCTCGCCCGCCGTAGCGCCCCGAGGTCGGCCCAGGACGAGGTGCCGCCCTCCTGACCCGCGCCGTCGTCGGTCCAGATCGCCAGGTTGCGGGTGTTGCTGGCCTTGAGCACCGCCACCGCGCCGTCCCCGAGGTAGGCGCAGATCGTGTCGCTCGGCAAGGTGAAGAAGCTGACGATCGAGCGGATTACGATCCGTGCTCGCCTCTCGATCTCCGCGCCCTCGGCGGCGAGGATGAAGTCGGCGGCGTCGATCAGGATCACGGCGCGGGGCGGCACCAGATCGAGCCCGAGCAGCTTGGCCTGCCGCAAGATCGGCGCCTCATCGGTGACCAGCCCATGCAAGACATTGTGGACGAACTCGTTCTTGAGCGTCTGATGATTCGGCGCGTGGTTCGTGCCGAGCGTCTGGCTGACGATCAGGTCGACGATGATCTGTGCCAGGCGCGGCGAGAGTCCCTCGTCGTGCCGGGGTTGCGCCACGATTAATTCGCCGACCCGCGCGGCGAGTCGCAGCGGGACGCGGAGGTAAGCATGGTCGAGGGGCGCGCCAATCGCGCGCGACGACAGGCCGATCGTACGCGCATCGCTCCCGGCGATGATGCGATCCTGCTCGTCGGTCACCGCAACGATGGTTTGGAGTAACTCAGCGGTGCGGCTGGTCACGGCGTTGGCGAGTTGCTCATAGTCCATACGTGTACTGCTCCTCATCCGTAGATTCGCAGCAGTTTCTAAACAGCTGGCCGTAACGAGGCTTACGAACTATCCGGTAGTTATCCTGGTGGGTTTGGTGGAGTCGACGCGCCCAGATCATCGCTCCCCCTACCAAAACTGAAATTTGTAGACCAGGTGAGCACGGTAATGCGATACCCATGGCCCGGTCTATCATCGTCGCAGCGAGCGGACCGCTTGCTCGCCGTGTTCGGGCAAAACCCAGGCGCGTAACCTTCACCGCAAGCCCGACGAAGCAGCGTCGAAGTGAGCAAGCGAGGATCATAGCCGCTTGATACTGACATGCCATTCTTGTGCCACCGCACACCATCGTGTCGCGCCGGGACCGCCCGAGTCTCGAGCGTTCGCAAACCATGATCGGAGCCGCCCTGCTGCGGACGTGAGCGAAGAGCCATTACTCCGGCACATGGTGGGAATGGCTCCAGCCGGTGCCTCCGCCGTTGCAGCCGCCAAATGATTCCTCACCGAAGATCTTCGACTCCTCGTCGCTGTTGGGCTGAATCGTGTGCGCCGATGCATCGTGGCGCGATCTCCCGCCTCGCACGCCACACCCTTGTGTTGTGCATTTGCCCAACAACAGGCGAAGAAAGGGCGATCGACTTTGGGCATCAGACCGGCGTTATTCTCGTCGTAGCGCCGTATCATAAGGCAGAGTGCCGACGTTACTCTGCGGACTGGGGACATCATAGCCTGAGGATCGAATGGGGCGAAACAGTTCCGTGGCACCATCGCTCACCGCAACTCGATTACCGGATGCGAGCGTTTTGGGAGCACCGTATGAACAGGCGCTCACGATCGCGATCCGTGAACGACACACCCGGTTAAATGAGGCACTGGCGCAGTTATGCCTTTGCGCGCCGACCCTGGCCGAAGTAGCCGCGCGTATGGTCGGGGTGCTACGAGGCGGTCGCAAGGTGCTGATCGTCGGCAATGGCGGGAGTGCTGCCGAGGCACAGCACTTCGCCGGGGAGTTGGTCGGGCGCTTTCGCCGCGAGCGCGCTCCGTATGCGGTCATGGCGCTGACGACCGATACAGCCATCCTCACGGCGATCGCGAACGACTATGGCTATCAGGAAGTCTTCGCGCGTCAGGTTCACGCGCTCGGACAACCGGGCGATCTGCTGCTGATTTTCAGCACCAGCGGCGAGTCGGAGAATCTGGTGCGTGCGGCGAGCGCCGCGCGGCAGTGCGGGATGGCGACCGTCGCAATTGTCGGCACCGGTCCCTGCCGACTGGCACAACTGGCGACCGTGGTCGTACACGCCCCGGCAACCGAGGCGCCGCTTGTACAAGAGATGCATCAGATCGTCACCCATCTCCTCTGCGAGGTGATCGAGGCGGAATTGGCGCAACAGGAAGGCGGTGCCATACCCCCCGTCTCTTCGTCGCACCAGGCGGCGAGCGGTGAGCAGGAGGGCAACGTATGAGCGAGCACCCGATCGCGCGCGCTGTCTTCCTCGATCGTGACGGGACGCTTGTCCACGCGCGCCACTATCCCTCCCGCCCGGAGGAACTCATTTTGTACGATAACATCGAAGGGGAATTGGTCGCCTTGCAGGAGGCGGGATTCCGGCTCGTGGTGATCACCAACCAATCCGGGCTCGCCCGGGATCTGTTCACGGCGGATGACCTGCGGCTGATGCACGAGCACCTGACGCGCGAATTGGCCGCGCGCGGTGTGCGCCTCGATGGTATCTATCACTGCCCCCACCACCCGGATGGCGTCGTGCCGGAACTCGCCATCCGTTGCGATTGCCGCAAGCCCGCGCCGGGGATGCTGCTGCGGGCGGCGTCCGACTTGCATCTCGACCTGCGCCGCTCCTGGTTCATCGGCGATATCCTCGACGACTGTGAGGCGGGCAACCGTGCCGGATGCCGCACCGTCCTGGTCGATCTCGGCACCGAGGCCCCGCCCGCCCACCCGGTCCGCAGGCCCACTTTCGTCGCGCGCGATACCCGCCATGCCCTGCAACGCATTCTCGGGATCGAGGGCCTCGGCCCTGAGGCGACGACGGACTATCGCCCGCAGGGCTGGGCGTCGCTGTCCGGCGATTGATGGCCCGTCGGCGAGGTCGTCACCGCAGATCACGAGTCGCGCACGCGCTGGAGGACACCATGAACACCGCTATCGAGTCGGTCCTGCGCTTCCGAGAACTGCGCGCGCTGGTGATCGGCGATGTGATGCTCGACAGTTACCTTGAGGGGACCGCCGCGCGGCTCTGCAGCGAGGGGCCGGTGCCGGTGGTGCGGAAGACGTCCGAGGAACGGGTACCGGGTGGGGCGGCGAATAGCGCCGCCAATGTGCGGGCGCTCGGGGCGGCGGTGACGCTGCTAGGCGTCATCGGCGACGACTCGGCGGGGACGCTCCTCCGGACGGCCCTTCGCGCGCGGGGGGTGGACGACAGCTGGCTGATCACGGATGACCAGGCCAGCACGCTGCACAAGTGCCGCGTGCTGGCGGACGGCCAGTACGTCGTGCGCTACGACGAGGGCGATGGGGTTCGCTCGACCACCGCCCAGGCAAAATTGCTCGCCCGACTCGACGATGCCTTCGCCGACTGCGACCTCGTCCTCATCGCGGACTACGGCTATGGCGTCGTCACGGATGCGATCATCGCGCGCCTCCGGGAGCTGCGCGAGGCCCGCCCCTGCCCCCTCGTCATCGACACGAAGGAACCCCGGCGCTTCGCCAGGGCCGGGGCGACGATCATCACCCCGAACGTGCTGGAAGCGCGACTGGCGATCGAGCCGCACCGGCTCGCCGACGCGCGGCAGACCGCGCTCCAGTGCGATCTTCCCGCCGTGGAAACGCTCGGGAACCGTTTGCTGGCCGCGATCGACGCCGACTATGCCGCGATCACCCTGGGAAGCGATGGGGTGCTGCTGCTCGATCGAACGGGTTCCGCGTTGCATCTGGCGGCGCACCCGGTGTCCCAGGCGAACGATGTTGGCGCGGGTGATTCGTTCGCGGCGGCGCTGGCCCTCGCGCTGACCACCGGTGCGAGCGTGGAGGAGGCGACCCGCATCGGCATCGACGCGGCGGGGATCGCCGTCGCCAAGCGCCGCACCGCGATCGTCGAGGTACAGGAGTTGCTGGGGCGCGTCGGGCTGCGGGTGCAAACCGTCGACGAGGGGCAATCGGACCGCGCCGCACTCGTCGCGCAACTCGATGCGGCGCGGCTGGCGGGTCGGACGATCGTCTTCACCAACGGCGTCTTCGATATCCTCCACGCCGGGCACATCCAGCTTCTGCGACGCGCACGCGACCTCGGCGACCTGCTGGTCGTCGGCGTGAACAACGACCGTGGCGTGCGTCGCCTGAAGGGGCCGACCAGGCCGATCAACGGCGAGCACGATCGCCTGGCTCTCGTCGCCGCGCTCGACGCGGTCGATCACGCCATCCTCTTCGAGGAGGACACACCCACCGAATTGATCCGTGCGCTCCGGCCCCACATCCACGTCAAGGGTGGGGATTACGCCGGGGCAACATTGCCGGAATCCGATGCTGTCCGGGCAGGCGGTGGCCGCACGGTTATCCTGCCGCTGAAGGGCGATCTTAGCACGAGCGCGACCATCGACCGCATCCTCACGCTCTCGGGAGCCGCACGCGGGGTGGCCGATGATTGATCCACGCTGGCAGGGGGCAAAGCGGATCCTCGCCGTCCGTCTCGATAATCTCGGCGATGTGCTGGTGACCACCCCCGCGATCCACGCGATCAAGGATTCCTTGCCCGACGCGGCGATCACCCTGCTAGCGAGTCCGATCGGGGCGCAGGCCGCGCGCCTGAATCCCGATATCGCCGACGTGATCATCTACGAGGCACCGTGGATGGATCCGTGGAGTCGCTTGCCCCAGGACCGCGCGCGTGAGGAGGCGGCGATCGCGGCGGTGCGCGACGGCGCTTTCGATGCGGCGATCATCTTCACCTCCTTCCGCCAGAGCCCCTTGCCCGCAGCCTACCTCTGCTATCTCGCGGGGATACCGTTGCGCCTGGCGGCATCGATCGACGGCCCCGGCTCGTTGCTGACAACGCGCCATCGCCACCCCGAGGTGCTGATGCACGAGGTCGAGCGCGGCCTCGATCTCGTCGGCGCGGTCGGGTTGGGCACCACGGAACGTGACCTGGTCCTGCGCGTACCAGACGGGGCGCGAGCTGATCTCGCCGCCACCTTACGCGACGCCGGTGTCCCCGCTGACCGTCCCCTGATCGTCATCCATCCAGGGTGCAGCATGCCCGCGCGCACCTACCCCTGGGAATCGTTCGCGGCGTGCGCCGAGTTGGCGGTCGAGCGGCTGGGGGCGACGATCGCGCTGACCGGTGCGGCGGACGAGGAGCCGCTCGTCGCGCGCATTCGCAACCGTCTCGGCGTGAATGCGCGCGACGCGACCCATACGTTCGCGGGCGTCCTCCCGTTCCCGGCATTCTGCGCGCTGATCGAGCGGGCCGAGCTGACGATCACCAACAATACCGGGCCGATGCACGTCGCTGCGGCGGTGGGGACGCCGGTCGTCGCGCTCTTCGCGCTGACTAATCCGTCGGAGCAGTGGGGACCGTGGCGCGTGCCGCACCGTCTCCTCAACCACGATGTTCCCTGCCGTCTCTGCTACAGCCGCGCCTGCCCCTACGGACACGAATGCCTCACCCTGGTGACCCCGGAGATGGTAGTCGCCGCCGCAGGGGAGTTATTGCGGGACGCCGCATACCCGTCCCTTGTCGCTACGGGTGACCCAAGCACCGTGGCGCGCGATGTGGGGGTGCGATCATGAGCGACTGGCTACGGGCACGCAACCTCCTGGTCATCCGCCCCGACAACCTCGGGGATGTGATCATGCTTGGACCGGCGCTGCGGGCGATCAAGGAGACGTCGCCAAGGGCGCGGATCACGCTGCTGGCGAGCACGGGCGGCGCGTCCGCCGCGCCGCTGTTGCCGTGGATCGACGAGGTCATCCCCTGGCGCACCCTTTGGCAGGATCTGGGGCACCTCACCTTCGACCCGGCGCGCGAGCGGCAATTGATCAACACCCTGGCGGAACGCCACTTCGACGCGGCGATCTGCTTCACCTCGTTCAGTCAGTCGCCGCATCCACCAGGCTACGTCTGCTACCTGGCCGGGATCCCGCTGCGCGCGGGCGAGTCGAAGGAGTTCGGCGGCGGTGTGCTGACGACCGAGTTGCGCGGTGTGACCGCCGAGGAGGAGCATCAGGTCGAGCGCAACCTGCGACTGGTCGAGGCACTCGGTTTCGTCGCGCGCGATCGGCAACTCGCCGTGGCGATCGACGCCACGGCGCGGTCGGCGGCGTTGGCGCTGTTGCGAAGCCTCGGGCTGGACCCGGACCTGCCGTTCATCCTGCTCCATCCCGGCGCGTCCGCCGAGGCGCGACGCTACCCGCCCGCCCGCTCTGGCGAACTCGCTCGCACGTTGCTGGACCGCGGCTGGCCGGTGCTGGTAACGGCAGTCGAGCGGGAGGCCGCGATCGTGGATGCGGTGGTGCACGGCGCACCGGGCGTCCGCACGCTCATCGGCGGCACGACGCTGGGCGAGTACGCGGCACTCGTCGAGTGCGCGGCGCTGGTGATCTGCGGCAACACCCTGCCGTTGCATCTGGCCGACGCGGTCGGGACGCCGCTCTTGGCATTGTATTCCGGCACCGATTGCGAGGCGCAGTGGCGTCCGCGCGCCACCCGGTCCCTCCTCCTGCGCCGCCCAACCCCCTGCTACCCCTGCTATCGCTTCGACTGTCCGATCGGCCAGCCCTGCCTCGATATCCCCGCAGCAGAGGTCGCGGACGCGGCGGAAGCGTTGCTACGCGGGCAGTCCGACGGCGGGCGTAGGTGGCACCCGCTCGACTTACGCGCGGTAGGAGAGACGCGGTGATGCAGGGGATGACGGCGGTGTTGCAAGGACCGGTGCGGCGGGTCGCGATCTTCCGCGCGCTCTTCCTGGGGGATCTTCTCTGCGCGACCCCGGCCTTCCGCGCCCTGCGGCGGCGCTTCCCCGACGCCGAGATTACGTTGATCGGGCTCCCCTGGGCCGCCGAACTGGTGGGGCGCTTGCCGACCATCGATCGCCTCCTCCCCTTCCCGGGCTATCCGGGCATCGCCGAGGTGTCCCAGGATGCCCCCCGCACGGCAGCGTTCCTCCGCGAAGCGCGGGCGACCGGCTTCGACCTGGCGCTCCAGATGCATGGCGACGGCAATGTCAGCAACGGTTTCGTCGCCGCGCTCGGCGCGCGCGTCTCGCTCGGGTACCGGCGCGGTCCCGACACCCGCCTGACCATGAGTCTGCCCTGGGAATTGGGGGAGCACGAGACGACACGCTGGACCCGCCTCGTCGCCCAACTCGGCGCGAGGGTTGACGATGGGCGACTCGACCTCCCGGTTAGCCTTGCGGAGCGGGCGCACGCCGAGACATTGCTTGCCGCGCCCGAGTGGCGCGATCGTGCACTGTCCGGCCCGCTCATCGGCTTGCACCCGGGCGCGAAGGATGCCGCGCGGCGCTGGCCACCCGAGCGTTTCGCGGCGCTCGGCGACCGGCTCGCCGCACGCTACAATGCGCGGATTGTCCTGACCGGCGGCGCGGGTGATCGCGACCTCACCACCGCCGTCCGCGCGGCGATGCATCATCCGGCCCTCGATCTCGCGGGCCGCACCGATCTCGGCACCTTCGCTGCGGTTGTGGGGCGCTGCGACCTCATCATCACGAACGATACCGGGGCCTCGCACGTTGCAGCGGCGGTCGGAACCCGCAGTGTCGTCCTCTTCGGCCCCTCGCGCCCTCGGGAATGGGCGCCGCTCGATGGTTGTCGCCACGCCGCCATCGATGCCCTGGCCCTCGCCCCGCCCGACACCGCACCCGCCGAGGCACTCCGCCTCCTTGCCCTCGGCCCCGTCCTCGCCGCCGCCAACGTCGCTCTGGCGGCACGGTCGACGACAAGCACCCACGGGGCCGCAGCAGCGAACCAAACGACCACTGCCTACCGATCATCGAACGCCGACTGAGGACACTATGCGTCGTCTGCGTATCCTGATCTGGCATATCCACGGCAGCTACCTGAACGCCCTCGCGCGGGTCGAGCACGACTGGTTTTTGCCCGTCAAGCCAGGGAAACCTGAGGGGTATGGTGGGCGCGGGCCGACCTTCGATCTGCCCGGTTATGTACAGGAGATCCCTGTCGAGCGGGTGCGCGATCTCGATCTCGACCTGATCATCTACCAGACCCCGCGCAATTATCGCGAGGATGCCCCGGCGATCCTCAGTCCCGCGCAGCGCCGCTTGCCGGCGATCTACCTCGAGCACAACACGCCGAAACCCGACGCGGTGAACACGCGCCACCCGTTCGATGATCTAGGCGCGCTCCTCGTCCACGTCACCGGCTACAACCGTCTGATGTGGGACAACGGGGAACTCCCGACCATGCTGATCGAGCACAGCGTCGCCATCGATCCGGCGGCGCGCTACGAGGGCACGATCGCGCGCGGCCTCACGATCGTTAATGGTCCCGAGCGCCGACCCAGGATCGCCGGGTACGACCTGTTCCAGGCCGCGCGCGCACGGATTCCGCTCGATATCGTCGGGATGGGTACGGAGGCGCTCGGGGGGTTGGGCGACATCCCGTACCGCGACCTCCACCGCCGCGTCGCGGCCTACCGCTTCCTGTTCAGCCCAATGCGCTACACCAGCCTGCCGCTGGCGGTGATCGAGGCGCTGACCCTCGGCATGCCGGTCGTGGCCCTGGCAACGACCGAGTTGCCGAGCGTGATCGAGGATGGTGTCACCGGCTATCTCTCCAACGACCCGGACGAGTTGATCGCGCGGATGCGCGCGTTGCTCGCCGATCCGGCGCTGGCCCGTCGCCTCGGTGACAACGCGCGAGCGCTGGCGGCGGAACGCTTCGGCCTCGACCGCTTCCGCCGCGATTGGAATGCCGCCTTCGAGCGCGCGATCGCGCTCCGGGGTTCGGTGGAGGGGGTGTCATGACTGAGCAACACACGCCCACCACCCTTGGTATCAACGGGGCCACCTCAATGTCCGTAGCGCCTCCCTTACACATCGCCTTCATCAGCGAGCACGCAAGCCCGCTCGCCCTGCGCGGCGGGAGCGATGCTGGCGGGCAGAATGTCTACGTGGATGAGGTCGCGTGCGGCCTGGGGCGGCTCGGCCATCGGGTCGATGTCCTCACCCGGCGCGACAGCGAAGAGGTGCCGGAGATCGTCGCGCTGGCACCCGGTGTGCGCATCGTGCATCTCGTCGCGGGGCCGCTCCAGGTCCTCCCGAAGGACGATCTCTGGCCGTTCATGCCGGCCTTCCGCGACGCGCTCTGTGCTTTCGCACGGCGTGATGGCGCGCGTTACGACCTGATCCACGGCAATTTCTGGATGTCCGGGTGGGTCGCGACCGCGTTGCGACGGGAGTTCGGCATCCCGGTCGTGCAGATTTTCCATGCGACCGGTAAGACGAAGCGGCGGTACCAGGGAGCCGCCGACACCAGCCCGGACGAACGGATCGCGATCGAGGAAGCGATCGTCCGCGATGCGGACCGCGTGATCGCGCAGTGCCCGGCAGAACGCGACGAGCTGGTCGACGACTACGCCGCCAATCCGGCGCGCGTCGCGATGATCCCGTCCGCCGTCAACACGCAGCTCTTCCACCCCACGGATCGCGACGACGCGCGGCGACGGCTCGGGCTCGACCCGCACGCCCCGATCGTCGTCTACGTCGGGCGGATGCTCCCGCGCAAGGATGTCCGCAACATCGTCCGCGCGGTCGCCATCCTCGCGCAACAGACCGATCTGCCGGTGCAACTGCTGCTCGTCGGCGGCGAGACCGCCGAGCCGGACCCGCTCGCGACGCCGGAGATCGGCGAGGTGCGCCGACTGGCCGTAGAGCTGGGGATCGCCGACCGGGTGGTCTGCACGGGACGGCGGCAGCCGGAGGAGTTACACCGGTACTACGCGGCGGGCGATGTCGCGGTGACCACCCCCTGGTACGAGCCGTTCGGCCTCACCCCCCTAGAGGGGATGGCCTGCGGCGTGCCGGTGATCGGTTCGGCGGTCGGTGGGATCGCCTACACGATCGCGGACGGCGTGACCGGCTTCCTCGTCCCGCCGCGCGACCCCACCGCCCTGGCCGCGCGCCTGCACCTCCTGCTCACCGACCCCGCCCTGCGTGAGCGGATGGGCCGTGCGGCGCGTGATCGGGTCGCGCGTGAGTTCACCTGGAATACGGTGGTCGAACGGACGAGCGGGTTGTATGCGGACGTGTTGGCCGAGGCCGGTGCAGGTATGCCGACCACGGTGTCGCAGGGCGAATCTGGCGTCACGGCGGTACGGGGTTGCGTGCCATCCCCGACGACACGAGTGGGCGAATGGGAGTAGAGGCTGAGGCGATGGCGACGATAGATGTGCTGATCCCGACGTGTCGTCGGAAGACCGGCCTGGCGGTGGTGCTGACGAGCCTGTTAGGGCAGACGTTCACCGATTTCGATGTGATCATCTCCGATCAGACGGAGGAGGATGCGGCGTACCTGGAGAGTCGCGAGATCGACACCCTCATCCGGGCGCTGCGCTGGCATGGGCACCAGGTGCAGGCCCACCGGCACCTGCCGCGCCGGGGGATGGCGGAACAGCGGCAGTTCCTCCTCGAACGGAGCAGCGCGCCCTACGTCCACTACCTCGACGACGATGTGCTGCTCGACCCGCCGACCATCGGGCGGATGTTCGACACCCTACGCGCGGAGGGGTGCGGTTTTGTCGGTTGCCCCGCCACCGGGCTCGAGTATCTCGCCGACGAGCGACCGCATCAGCAGGGGATCGAGCTGTGGGACGGGCCGATCCGCCCCGAGCCGTTCGCGCCCGACACGGTGCCGGTCGGGCGGCACGTCGTGAACAATGCCGCGAATGCGCTCCATCTGGAGCGTCGCATCACGCCCGACGGTCGCCCCGTGCGCTACAAGATCGCCTGGGTGGGGGGGGCCAATGTCCTCTACGATCGCGCCAAGCTCCTCAGCGTCGGGGGCTTCTCCTGGTGGCCGCGCTTGCCAATCGCGCATGCCGGGGAGGAGGTCGTGGCCCAATACCTCCTCATCCGGGCCTACGGCGGGTGCGGATTGCTGCCCGCCGGTACCTACCACCTCGGCCTACCCACGAATGTCGCGGATCGGCAACGCAACGCCACGGAGCTTTTCGGCGAGCTATTGGACGAGTACGGCCTGGATAGGGCAGGGGAAGCCCCACTGGCCCGCACCGCGCCGCAGGCCGACGATCGCTTCACCGGTAATGCGCGACTGGCCACAGAAAGAGAGGGAGCACACGATGTCCGATGACAGGCTACGCGGCAAGGTGGTGCTGGTGACCGGTGCTGGGAGCGGGCTCGGCGCGGCAACCGCGCGCGCGTTCGCCGCAGTGGGGTGCCGCGTCGCCTGCGCGGATCTGCGCGGCGACGCGGCCGAGCGGACCGCCGAGGAACTGACAGCGACGGGGTCGGAGTCTCTGGCGCTGACCTGCGACGTGGGCGACGCCGACGCGGTCTTCCGGCTGGTGGAGACGGTCGTCAGACATTTCGGGCGACTCGATGTGGCGGTTAACTGCGCGGCGCTCGACTACGTCGCCTCCGTTGATGATTTGACGGTGGAGCAGTGGGACCGCGCGCTCGCCGTGAATCTTCGCGGCCCATTCCTCGTCGCCAAGGCGGCGCTGCCGACGATGCGCCGACAGAAGTCGGGCCACATCGTCAACATCGCCTCGACCGCCGCCGTCCGCGCCTGGGGCAACGCCTCGGCCTATCACGCCTCGAAGTGGGGGGTGCGCGGGTTCAGTCGCGGACTCGGCGTGGAGGGGCGCGCGGACGGGATCCGCGTCACGACCGTGATCCCCGGCGGGATGCGGACCGGCTGGTTCGATCGTTTCCCCGAGCAGGGGATCCCGCTCCCCGATGAGCAACACCTGCAAGACCCCGCCAACGTCGCCGCCACGATCGTCTTCGCCTGCCAGATGCCGCCCGAGTCGGCGGTTCAGGAGATCATGGTCACCCCGTTAACGGAGACGAGTTGGCCGTAGCCGGAGCGAGCATGGCGGGGGACGACCCCCGCCGTTCGATCCCAGGAAGGAGCCTCCTATGCGCGCCACCACCCCGACCGGCCCCCGGATCGTCGCCCGTGCGCCCCTGCGCATCAGCTTCGGCGGCGGGGGGACCGACTTGGCGGCGTACTACGAACGACACGGGGGGCTGGTCGTAAGCACGGCGATCGCGCGGTACTGCACCGTCGTCGTCGCGGACGCTCCCGAGGGCGGAATTCGGATCGTCTCTGCCGACTACGGGATCGAGGAGACGTGCGCGCCGGGCCTGCGGGTCGCGGAGCCGCTGGCCTTGCCCAAGGCGGTCCTCGAATGGTTCGTGTCGCGGGGGCACCTCCCGAGCGGGGGATTCGCGCTGCACCTCTCCTCGGAGGTGCCGCCGGGGACCGGGCTTGGCTCGTCGAGCGCGATGACGGTGGCGCTCATCTGTGCCCTGGCGGCGCGGGCGCGACTGGCTCTGGACGCGGCCACGGTGGCGGATCTGGCCTCGTGGATCGAGATCGATCGCCTGGAGATGCCGATCGGCAAGCAGGATCAGTATGCCAGCGCCTACGGTGGCTTCAATCAGATCGCCTTCCGCGCCGACGGCGTGACGGTCCGCCCGCTCGCCCTGGCCACGTCGACCCGCGCCGCGCTGGACGAACGGCTGTTGCTCTTTTCCACCGGTCGGAGTCGCGACTCGGCGGCGATCCTCGGCCAGCAACGGCACGCCAGCGGCACCGACGCCGCGACGATCGCGCGGCTCGGGCGGCTGAAAAGGCTGGCGCGGGAGATGGTCGACACACTGAACGGTGCCGATCTCGACACGTTCGGGCAACTCCTCGACATTGCCTGGCGGGAGAAGCGGGGCCTCTCGACCCGCGTTTCCTCCGCCGCGATCGATCGGTGGTACGAAGCGGCCCTGGCTGCGGGGGCGCTCGGCGGCAAGATCACGGGCGCGGGCGGCGGCGGCTTCCTGCTACTCTACTGTCCCCCCGGCACCGCCGCCCGGGTGCGGGCGGTGCTGCTGCACGAGGGGCTGCGGGAACTTCCCTTCGCCTTCGACCCGGTTGGCCCGCGGATCGAGGCGGGACAGGGCGGCACCGAGGCGATCCTTGGGCGTCGGTATGCCCATCGCGACGGTGATGGCGGTGAACTGCTCGTCGCGAATGATTGAGCGGTGGCGACCGACGGATGATGCTTGCGCACCGCACGAAAGGATGATGACGGCGATGGACAACGGATCGATGCATCACGACCTCGAACGCTATTGCCACGAGTTGGCCGCCGTCGCCGTCGCCATGCCGTTCGACACGCTCGCTCGCGTGGCCGATACCCTGCTCGCGTGCCACCGGCGCGGGGGCACCATCTTCACCCTTGGGAATGGCGGCAGCGCCGCGACCGCTTCGCATTTCGCGTGCGACCTCGCCAAGGGGGTGCGGGTCGAGGGTGTCCCGCCGTTCCGGGTCTTCCCGCTCACGGATAACGTGCCGCTGCTGACCGCCTGGGGGAACGACACGAACTTCGAGCAGATCTTCGCCGAACAGTTGACGGCGCTGGTCCGCCCGGCCGATGTCGTCGTGGCGATCAGCGCGAGCGGCAACTCGCCGAACGTCCTCGTGGCGGTGCGGGTCGCACGCGCGGCGGGGGCGTTGACCATTGCCCTCGTGGGGAGGGATGGCGGTCGCCTCGGCCCGCTCGCCGATCTCACGGTCTGCGTCCCCGCCGAGGGGATGGAGCAGATCGAGGATGCCCACAGTATCATCACCCACAGCCTCTGCGTCGCCCTGCGCCGTCGCTTGCGGCGCGGTACGACGGTGCTGCACGGGGCACTGGTGGGGGAGGACACCGTTGGCTAGCGGGGGGGCCTGATCCACACCGCGCTGCGATAGAGGCTGTGCCAGGTGTGGACGCTTCGACGTCCGCATGTCGACACTTGTCATGCTCGATCGCCAGCTTGACGAATCAGAGTGAAGGGAGGACAGCGTGGGCGGGGAGGGACAAGGCGTGGGGAGTGCCGCGCGCGTCTCGGTGCTGATGCCGACCTTCAATCAGCGAGCGTTCATCGGGCGCGCCCTCGAAAGTCTGCTGGCACAGACATTGGCCGAGTGGGAGCTGCTGATCATCGACGACGGCGCGACCGACGGCACCGAAGAGATCGTCGCGCCGTTCCTGGCCGATCCTCGTATCCGGTATGAGCGGTTCCTAGCAAATCGGGGGGTAGGCACGGCGCTCAACCAGGGGCTCGCCCGTGCCAGTGCGCCGCTGATCGCCTATCTCCCCTCGGATGACCTCTTCTACCCCGAACACCTGGCATCGCTGGTCGCCCAGTTCGACACCGACGCGGCCTCGGTGCTGGCGTATTCGGGCGTGCGGCACACCTATAATCGCACCGCGACCGGCCAGATCGAGGGGTATCCGCTGCAACTGGTCCAGGTGCTGCACCGGCGTACCGCCGCTCGGTGGGTCGAGCGCGACGAGCTGGTCACCGACGATCTGGAGCGGATGTTCTGGTCGCGCCTCCGCGATTCTGGCTCGTTCAGCGGGACGGGCCGCGTTACCTGCGAGTGGGTCGACCACCCGGATCAGCGGCACAAGATCATCCGCGAACCGCTGGGCGGGATCAATCCCTACCGGGCGCGTTACGGGGCGACAGGGCCGCTCCGTTTCCAGACCTCGGTCGGCAACCGGATCGACGAGGTCGAGCAGTACCGGCGCTTCCGCGAGCGTCCCGCCACCCCCCCGGCGACCGACGGGTTGAAGATCCTCCTGGTCGGCGAACTCGCCTACAACGCCGAGCGGATCCTGGCGCTGGAAGAACGGGGCCACCGCCTCTACGGCCTCTGGACGCCGGAGCCGTACTGGTTCAACACCGTCGGGCCGGTGCCCTTCGGGCATGTCGAGGATCTGCCGCGCGACGACTGGCAGGCGGCGGTGCGGCGGATCGCGCCGGACATCATCTACGCGCTCCTCAACTGGCAGGCCGTGCCGTTTGTCCATAGCATCCTGCGCGACAACCCCGGCATCCCCTTCGTCTGGCACTTCAAGGAAGGGCCGTTCATCTGTTTGGAGAAGGGCTTGTGGCCGCAACTGGTCGAACTCCAGACGCGCTCGAACGGGCAGATCTACTCCAGCCCAGAGCTGCGCGACTGGTTTGCCACGGCCATTCCTGGGGTACTCGGCGATGCACCGTCGCTCGTCCTCGACGGTGATTTGCCGAAGCGTGAGTGGTTCACCGACCGCCGTACCCCGCGCCTCTCCGCCGCAGATGGTCAACCGCATACGGTCGTGCCGGGCCGTCCGATCGGCCTCCACCCGTGGACGGTGGGGGAACTGGCCGAGGCGGGCATCCATCTCCACTTCTACGGCGACTTCACGCAGGGGGTCTGGCGGAGCTGGATCGAGAAGGCCAACCGCGTGGCCGAAGGGTTTCTCCACCTCCACCCGAACGTTGACCAGCCGCGCTGGGTGGAGGAGTTCTCCCAATATGATGCGGGGTGGCTCCACCTGTTCCGCAGCGAGAACGAGGGTGACGTGCGGCGAGCCAACTGGGACGACCTCAACTATCCCGCGCGGATTTCCACGCTGATTGCTGCCGGGCTCCCGCTGCTGCAATACGACAATGCGGGCGCGATCGTGGCCGCACAAACCCTTGCCCGTGAACGCGATCTCGGGCTCCTGTTCGGCGACATGCACCAATTGCGGGAGCAGTTGCGCGACGAGGCGCGTATGGATAAGTTGCGCGACAGCGTCTGGCGACAGCGCCACGAGTTCACCTTCGACTACCATGCCGACCGATTGATCGCCTTTTTTCGCAAGGTGATCGCCAGCAAGGGGTAGGCCCACGGGGAGTGGGGGGCGATCCTGTACTGTGTAATGAGAGGGTGTGCATGCAACCGCCTGAGCCATACGGGGCAGCGCACCGCCCTCGCGTGTCGGTGCTGATGCCGACCTTCAAGCAGGCGGCGTTTATCCGGCGGGCGCTGGAGAGCCTACGCGCCCAGACATTTGCGGATTGGGAACTCGTTATCGTGGATGACGGTTCGCCGGATGGGACGGCCAGCGTCGTCGCCCCCTACCTGGCCGATCCGCGCTTGCGCTACCACCGGCTCGAACGCAACCGGGGCCTCGGGGCGGCGCTTAACGTCGCGACCGGGCTGGCGCGCGGCGATTGCGTGGCCTACCTGCCCTCCGATGATCTCTACTACCCCGACCATCTGGCGCGGCTTGTGGCGACGATCGAGGCACAGTCGGGGAGCGGGCTGGTGTACGGCGGACTCCGCTGGGCCGGCACGCGTAGCGGCCCGACGCTGCACGGTGAGGGGGCGATCGGTCGGGAGGCCGAGGCGCTGGCGCATCCGCCATCGTTCGATCAGCGCGCGCCGCTGACGAGCGGCAACCTGTTCGCGTTGGTCCAGGTGCTGCACAGGCGTGACGTATCGGGGCTTCGCTGGGCGGAACGCGAGGAGGTCGTCTCGGACCGACTCGAGGCCGACTTCTGGCGGGCGCTCCTCGATACCGGTGTGCGGCCAGCCTATGCCGGTGCGATCACCTGCCAGTGGGTCTGGCACGATGAGGGGCGGACCCGCATCATCGCCGGGCCAGACGGCGGCCTCGCGCGCTACCGTGCCTATTACGGTGTCGGGCGGGGCGAGTGGTTGAACTGGCAGCCGACGCGCGGGGTGCAGGTCGACGAGCACGCTCGTTGGGGGCGCTTCGATTGTCGTCGTGCGTTGCCGGAGCCGGAGGGATTGAAAATCCTGCTCGTCGGCGAGCTGGGCTTCAACCCGGAGCGTGTCCTGGCCTTCGAGGAGGCCGGTCACCAGCTTTTCGGGCTCTGGGTCGCGCGGCCCGAGCCGTGGGACGCCACCGGGCCGTTTCCCTGGGGCAACATCGTCGATATCCCGCTCGACCGCCAGTGGGCCGAGCGGGTGCGCGCGGTCGGCCCGAATATCATCTACGCGCTGCTGAACTGGCAGGCCCTGCCGCTGATCGAGGCGCTACTCGACGCGCGACTCGGGATACCGCTCGTCTTCCACTTCAAGGAAGGGCCGTTCATCTGCCTGGAGAAGGGTCTCTGGCCCCTCCTCGTCCGGGTGCTGCGCGCGAGCGACGGTCGGGTCGTCATCAACGCGGAGATGGCCGCCTGGTTCGCGCTCGCCACCGACGAGGCGCTCGATCCCGAGACAACCTTCATCCTCGATGGCGATCTCCCGAAGGCCGAGTGGTTCGGCGAAGGGTGGGCACCGAAGCTCTCCGACGCCGATGGCCAGATTCATACCGTTTGCCCCGGTCGGCCACTCGGCCTCGACCCGTTCGAGGCGATCGCCGAAGCCGGTATCCACGTCCACTTCTACGGCGACCACTTCCACCGTCAGCACCCCAACTGGGCGCGCGCCGGGTTGGCGACCGGCCATATGCACCTCCACCCGACGGTCGAGCCTGCGGGCTGGGTCCGAGAACTCTCGCGCTACGACGCCGCCTGGGGCCACCTCTTCGCGAGCGACAATGGCGGCGACCTGCGCCGCGCCACTTGGGACGATCTCAACTTGCCCGCACGCCTCGGCACCTTCGCCGCCGCCGGTCTCCCCTGGATCCTGCGCGACAATCGTGATGCGCGCGTCGCCACGCAGTCGCTGGCACGACAGTATGACGTCGGCCTCTTCCTGCACGACTACGCCGATCTCGCCGCACAACTTCGCGACCGCGCGCGCCTGGCGACGCTGACGGCGAACATGCGCAGCGCCCGCCACCAGTTCGCCTTCGATACCCATGCCGCCACGTTGATCGCCTTCTTCCGACGCATCATCCGATAGCACTCCCCATCCCGCTGACCGCCGTCAGCGACGAAGGGGTCAGGGTCCAGGACCAATCGACAGGAGGAGTGAGGGAACGGCGCGACGATGGCTATCCTGATTGTCGTAGGGATCACGGCGTAGGGCTATTTCGTTGCCAACACCTGGACGCGGGCACGCTGATCTCCCGGCACGGGTCGTGGTTCTGCGCGCTGTGCGAGTAGCGGCGGGCGCGTACCTTGCGAGGGGAGCGATCGGTGTCTTCCCCGCATGATGATACGCCGCGCGTTTTCTCGATCTGGTAGCCACCTTTTCGTCGCCGGTATCGGCTCAGACGGTCACGACGGCTCGCGAGTCGTCCGTAAGGCTAATCCGGCGAGGCATGCCGGGTCGATTGCCAAGAAATGCAGCAGGAGTTGAACGATGGCCCAGCAGCAGATCATCCCTTTCACCCACGATGCCGCCCAGCCACTGCGGGACGGGCGTAACCCGCTGCCTCGCTCCATCGCGCGACCCCTGGGCTACCTGCTGCTCGATGGCGAATGGTCGTTCGCGCTCGACCCGGACGAGCGCGGGTTGCGCGAGCGGTGGTGGTTGGGGCATGCCTTCACCGAGACGGCACAGTGGCCCGGCACCATCGAGGCACGGATCGCCGCTGAGCACGCGGCGGTGGAGGGACAGCAGCGGCACGATACGATCGTGGCCTGGTATGAGCGCACCTTCGTCGTCCCGACGAGCTGGCTCGATGAGCGCGCGTCCGAGGTGCTGCTCACCTTCGGGGCCTGCGGGTATGAGACGCGCGTCTGGCTCAACGGGCACCCCTTACGCACGATCGAGGGCGACGACTCGCACACCGGCGAGTACACCTCCTTCAGCTACGAGTTGCCGCGCGAGTCCCTGCGCGGCGACGGCAACGAGCGCCTGACCGTGCGCATCGCCGATTCGCTCGACGCGGAAATCCCGCGCGGCAAGCAGGAGTCCCGCGTCTTCAAGCGTGGGGGCATCTGGTATCAGGCGACCAGCGGGCCTTTTCGGAGCATCTGGATCGAGCCGGTAGGGCGCAATCGGCTGCGCTCCCGCCTCGACGTCATCAGCACGGTCGAGGACAAGCTGGCCGAATTCGTCGTCACCGCGCGGATCCATGACCCCGGCGACTACCTCCTGCGACTGATCGTGACGACGACCGCCGAGGCCACGCACATCAGGCAGGACGAGTTCCCCTTGCGTCTGGAGGCGGGGGAGCAGCAACAGCGGGTGACGCTCGAACTGCCCGACGCTTGCCTCTGGTCGCCGGAGGATCCGGCCTTGTACCGTCTCGTCGCACAACTCCAGGCACCGGATGGTGCCATCACGCAGATCGCGACCGATTTCGGGCTGCGGAAGATCGAGGCGCGTGGGCGGCGGATCTATCTGAACAATCGCCCGTGCTACCTGGACGGGATCCTCTATCAGCCGGGCAACGCGACCTACGAGGAGATCCGGCGCCACCTGCAAGCTATCAAGGCGCTCGGGTGCAACCTGACGCGCATCCACATCGCCGGGGTCGACCCGCGCATCTACGACTTCGCCGACGAGATCGGCATGCTCCTCTGGGTTGAGGTGCCGAGCCCGCATCGTTCCAGCGTGCGCAGCCGCGAGAATCACCGGGCCGAATTGCGCCGGCTGCTCCAGATGGTCAACGCGCACCCCTCGGTCGTCATCTGTAGCCTCTACAACGAGGATTGGGGGGTCCAGGATATCGCGACCAACGCGGAGGTGCGGCGCTACATCGCCGAGACGCAGTCCTGGTTGCGGCTCACCGCACCGCAGCTGCTGATCGTGGACAACGACGGCTGGCACCACGTATCGGAGGGCGGGCAATTGATGTCGAATCTCCTCACCGCCCACCTCTATACCCCCGATCTGGGCCACTGGCGTGATCTGCTCGATCGGCTCATGGCCGGGGAGACGGAAGGGGTCGCGGTGGAACCGCTGATCGTCGGCGATCCCTACTTCCTGCGCGGACAGGTGCCGGTCGTCATCAGCGAGTGGGGCGGCTTCGGCTTCACCGCGTATGGCGGCCCCGATAATTCGAGCGAGCGGGCGCAGAAGATCCGGGCGTTCAAGCATGAACTGCGCGCGCGCGCCATCGCGGGCGACGTCTACACCCAGGCCACCAGCATCGAGGATGAGGACAATGGGCTGATCGATCCGCATACCGGCGCGTTGCTGGTGCCGGAGGGGCTTCTTCGCTCTACAGAACACGATTGAGCGGCATCGTGCCAGAACGCGAACTGGGCGACCAGTCACCCCGGGCACGTTCCCCGGCGCGATCATCCGCAGCGCTATGTGTGCCGCTACCGTGCGACACCGACGAGGGCATGGGTGCGGACCGGGAGGGCGTCGAGGACGACCGGCTGCGGCTGCTCTTCACGTGGTGCCCCTGGCACCGGATACCCGGATGGCGCTGACGCTGCGCGAGGTTGCGGCCGCACGGCTGAGGCGATCGCGCCCCCCCCTTCACGGCCCCGACCACGCGGACGCCGACCGCGCCTTCATCGCCGCCTTCCCGATGGAGGTCACGATCGAGTTGCCGGACGGCCTGCGTCTGCGTTGCGCGCACGGCACGCCGCGCTCCTTCGATGAGATCCTCTTGCCGGATTCGCCGGACGCGGCGTTCGTTGCCCCGCTCGCCCCGGATGGACGCACGCTGCATACGGGTGGCCACGCGCACGTCCAGTTCGTGCGGCACTTCCCGGACCGTACCTTCTTTCTGCAATCCGGGCAGCGTCGGGCTGGCGTGGCGGCACGGCCAGCCGACGGGGATCCTGCACGCCGATCCGTGGGCCGAGTACGCCGTGCTCGATATCGCCGACGGTCGCGTGGACCTCTCGTTCCGGCGCGTCCCGTTCGACGTGGCGGCGCACCGGGCGATCATCGCGGCGAGCGGGACGCCCCACGCGGTTACGCTGCTCGCGCAATACGCCGATTGAGCGCACGAGAGGCGTCGGCGGCTCAGTCCAGGCGCAGCGCCGCCACCCGCCACCACCCCTGCAATCGCTCTCCACGGAACGGGCGATCCGTCGCGCCGCGCCGGTCATAGCCGAGCGCCCAGCGCTGCGGCCACGGCAGGCGTTCAGCCCCCCACGACGAGGCCCCGGTCAGCGAGGACCACGGGGCGTGCGCGTCGTGCCGCCAGAGGATGCCGCCCGGCCCCATGCCGGTGTGGAGCGCCACCTCGATCGTGAACGGCGCGGCGGCGGCGAGCGGCGGGCCGTGCCAGAGATGCGGACTGCGACCCGGCTGCGGGCCGAGCAGGACGCCGAGCCGCTGCTCCGGCCCGAGCAGGCCGATCCAGAGGGTGGCGAGACCAGGGCCGTCGTCCCACCCCGCCAGCAAGGTCTGCGCCGCGCCCGGACCGTCCGGCACGGTGCGCCCTGCGAAACGCCAGCCGACGAACTGTGCGCCGGGCGCGGCGTCGGGTCGGGGGAGGGTCGGGGCGGTCGTCGCGCCTGCGGGGAGCGCTTGCCAGTCCGTTGGCGACGGCGTGGGGAGGGGCCAATCCAGCCACTCGCGGCGCACGCCGGTCGTGTCGAGGGTCTGATAGCGTAGCCCGGCGTCGTCGAGCGCGACCTGGACGCAGTGCAGATACTCCGTCTCCGGTGGCATCAGGTGGGCCGTCCCCGCGCCCGCCGAGAGAAGCTGCAAGACCCCCTCATGGACCTGCACATCGAACGCCAGCATGTGGCTACAGAGGTAGGCGGCGACGCCGTGCCGGACCAGCACGCGCCAGAAGGCCGCGCCGTCCTCCGGGGCGACCTCGCGCTGAAAAGTCCCGGCGAAGCCGTTGATCGGGAAGATCGGGTGATGGCCCATCACGAGTTTGTGGCGCGCGTCCGCGTGCGCGGTCAGCGTGCGTTCGAGCCAGTCCGTCTCCACGCGCCCCTCGCCGCCGCCGCCCGACCAGAGGGTGTTGACGACGACGAGGAGGAGATCGCCCCGGCGCACCCAGTAGGCGAGCCCTTCCTGTCCCGGCGGCCCGTTGCGCGGCAAATGGGGCAGCATCTCGCGGAAGATCGCCTCGCTCGCGGCGTCGTAGGTCGTGTGGTTGCCGGTGGTGTGGTAGCGCGGGATCGCAGGGTCGAGCGCGGCGATCTCGTGGTCCAGCCAGTGGTGCCACTGCGCGCGCAGCGCCGCGTCGTCTGCGAGCAACCCCTGGATCTCGTCGCCGGGGAAGCAGATGAACTCCGGCTGCGGGTGCAGGCGCGCGACGGTCGCGTTGACCGCCGCGAAAGTCGCCTCGTGCGGCGCGCCCGGCACCCCCGAGCAGGCGTCGGCGTAGAGGACGAACTGGTGCCCCGCGCTCGCCCGTGGCAGGAGCGCCGGGATCGGCGGCGGATCGGTCCGGGGTGCGGTCATGCGTTCCTCCGGGGGTGAGTCGTCGGTCGTCGGTCGTCGGCCGTCAGCGGTGATGCGGCACCGCTATTGGGCGTAGGAATGAATCGTCCGTACTGACTCGTCTGGCCCCGTCGATCGCGGGTGTCGAGCCGTGCAGCATACCGCGCCCGCCGACGCGCTGCTATACTTTCCCGTATCGCGTCGCCGAATCGCGCATGATGAAGGATCGCCCACCGATGGATATGACGACGATCAACGGCATCTCTTTCGGCGCCTGCCTCGTCGGACTGGTGGTCGGCGTCTGGCTGCTGCGCTGGTCGCGGCGCGAAATGGCGACCCTCGCGGGCGAGCGCCACTACCTGATGAAGCGCCGCCTCGGCCATCTCGGGCGCCGCGCCCATGCGGGGGCCTTCTACCTCGGGGCGATCGTCATCCTCTCCATCAGCGCCCTCGCCCTCCTCGATCTCCTCCTGCGTCGCTGAAGCCCACGCCACGCCTTCCTACCGAGCGCGTGGGCGTCATGTTGCCCGCGTGGCTGAATTACTATCATCTTACTGACTCCTGACCACCGACCACCGACCACCGACCACCGACACGGAGGTTCCATGACCGCTGAACTGCTCCTGGGCGCGCACATGTCGGTCGCCGGGGGAATCGAGAAGGCGATCGGGCGCGGCGAGAGTGTCGGCGGCACCGCCCTCCAGATTTTCACCAAGAACGCGAACCAGTGGCGCGCGAAGCCGCTGAGCGACGAGGACATCGCCCGCTACACCGAGACGCTCGCCGCCTCCACGATCGATCCGGGCGCGGTCGTGGCGCACGACTCCTACCTGATCAACCTCGGCTCGCCGGACGACGCGAAGTGGGAGCAATCGGTCGCGGCCTTCGCCGAAGAGTTGCGGCGCTGCGACCAGCTCGGCGTCCCCTATCTCGTCACGCACCCCGGCGCGCACATGGGTTCCGGCGAGGAGGTGGGCCTGGCGCGGGTCGCGACGGGGATGATCCGCGCGCTGGAGGCGACCGAACGCGCGACGGTGCTGCTGGAGACGACGGCGGGGCAGGGCACCTACCTGGGAGGGCGCTTCGTCCACCTCGCCCGCCTGCTCGAACTGACCCCGCCCGCGCTTCTCGGTCGCGTCGGCATCTGCCTCGATACCTGCCACGTCTTCGTCGCCGGGTACGACATCAGCACGCCGGAAGGATACGCCGCGACCTGGGAGGAGTTCGACCGCGAGATCGGGCGGGATCGCCTGCGCGTCCTGCACCTCAACGACGCCAAGAAGCCGCTCGGCAGCCACACCGATCGCCACGAGGGGATCGGCAAGGGGCACATCGGCGAGACCGGTTTCCGCCTGATCATGAACGATCCGCTGTTGCACGACAGCATCCACCTCCTCGAGACGCCGAAGGGGGACGACCTGGCTGAGGATCGCGAGAACATCGCCCTCCTGCGCGGCCTGATCGCCCAGGGGTAGTCGTCGGGCCACGTCGTCCGTCATGATTGGTCACGCGGTGCTACAATGCGCGGATAATCAGCGACGGAAAGGGGTGACGGTGGCGCGAGGTGAGGACGGCGGCACGATCGGTGTCGGGCGGCGACCATTCTGGCAACTCGCGCCGGAGGATGCCTGGAAACGCAACCTCTACGTCGTGATGTTCGCGGTCTTCGTCTCCTTCACCGGTTTCACCTTCGTCCTCCCCTTCCTCCCCCTCTACATCACGCAGCTCGGCGTCACCAATCAGGGTGACGCCGCCCTCTGGTCCGGGCTGCTCTTCGGGGTGAGCCCGCTCCTCTCGGGGTTGCTCGCCCCGTTCTGGTCGATTCTGGCCGAGCGGCGCGGGCGCAAGGTGATGCTCCAGCGTTCCCTCGCCGCCTTCGTGATCCTGATCCTCCTGATGGCCTTCGTGACGAACGTCTACCAACTCCTCGCGCTCCGCCTCGGGATCGGCCTCTTCGGTGGCGTCGCGGCGATGTCGGTGGCGCTCGCCTCGACGCTCGCGCCGCGCCACCGGGTCGGCGAGGCGGTGGGACTGATCCAGGCGACCCAACTCGCCAGTGGGATCGCCGCACCCTTCATCGGCGGGGTGATCGTCGATGTATTCAACCTGAGAAGCTCCTTTTATCTCGCCTCCGCGCTCTGCGTCGTCGCCTTCCTGATCATCACCTTCGCCTACAAAGAGGAACAAGAGCGCGGCACGGTGGCGGCGACCGCCGGTACACCGGCGGGGCCGAAGCGGCGCGAGTCGGTGCGCGACTATCTCCACCTCCCGCTCTTCATCGGCTTGCTGGTAGCGGCGTTCACGATCCAATTCGTCGATAAATCGTTCGGCCCGCTCTTGCCGCTCTACATCGCCACGCTCGATGCCCCCCTCGAACGGATCGGCACTATCGCTGGACTGGCGCTGACGTTCGGCGCGCTGTCCGGGAGTGTGGCGGCGGTCGTGATCGGGCGGGTCTCGGTCAGGGTCGAGCCGCGTCGTCTCCTCTTCATCTCGCTGCTCGGCGGGGCGCTGCTCTGCCTGCCGCTCGCGTTCGTGACGCACTGGTGGCAGCTGTTGATCATCCGCTTCTTCCTGGGTCTCTTCACCGGCGGCACCCTGACGCTGGCCTACGCGATCGGTGGGCGCGATCTCCCTGCGAGCGCGAAGATGGGCGCGTTCGGCACCCTCGCAGGGGTGGGGCAGATCGGCGGTGCGACGGCCCCGTTCGTCACCGGCGCGCTCTCGAAGTGGGCGAGCCTCAGCGCCATCTTCATCGTCGATGCGATCCTCTATCTGCTGCTGATCGTCTGGGTCTGGCAGATGTTCAATCGTGGCAAGGCGACCGAGGAGACCCGGGCACGGACGAGTGCGCTCGCGCCGGGCGACGACTGAGCGTGCGCGCCCGATGAACGAGCGTATATAGATCTGTGACATAAAACGAGCGGGCCGGACATCGTCCGGTCCCGCTCGTCGTTGGTCAGCCCTCGTAGGCGATCCGCCCGCCGACGATCGTGAGCCTGATCGCGCCCGCATCGTCGATCGCGACGAGGTCGGCGATCTGGCCCGGCGCGATCGTGCCGCGCTCGGTCTGCCCGAGGATGCGGGCCGGGACCGTGGCGAGTGTTTGCGCCGCCT
>JAABUM010000481.1_pt1 | contig 70289 bp, 53 predicted proteins | sample 5559161 | NCBI WGS metagenome assembly JAABUM01 (sample SAMN10711868, study PRJNA513369) | rock metagenome | isolation source: Antarctica rocks | place: Antarctica: Victoria Land, Siegfried Peak nord
CAAATCACTCGTCTCTTGCCCAGGCACCTCAACGCCGTCACCAAGAAGGGATTCGTCCTCAAGATCAACTGCTTCCTCTTGGTCGTCGCCTTTCAATGCCTCAACGGGTAGCAAGTCGGGTTAGTATCACACACTGAAGGGCCGCGCGCTTCGGCAGAACGACTAAGCTCACCCGCCGCCGGAAGCCGGAGCGACGGGAGGAACGACCAAAGCGCAGGCTGTAGGCGGTCGGGTGCAGCGCCTTGTTCGGCGGCTGTTAAGGACTTCCGCCTCGTCGCTTTCCATGTTTGACTAAAACGCAAGGTTAGTCGTTGCAAACATCATCGGTAATTCTAAATGGCCCGCGCCGACAGAAGGCAGCGAAATCAGAAAGCCCATCCTGCCAATGCACATCCACGAAGTCAAGTGCCTTTGGGTTATGGGTTTTTGAAGTCGTTTCCAAGTCTGCAACAACTAATTCGAGAGCTTGAGCAAGTTGCTCTGCATCATCAGAAGTGACACGCTGCCTTTGTGCCGTGAGATAATCACCATTCCACGACTTTTTGGTGACGCCACGAGGCGGTTCGGTGCCCTGTGGACGCCAGCCGTATGCCAGAGCAACCTGCAAAACGTCAAACCACGCGCCGACTTTCCAACGAAAGCATTCACCAGTGCGTTTGAGCGTCGCGCCTAAATCATCTTGTTTGAAATCGAGCAATATATTGGACGAGGACGGAGTGATTTCTGACTGCATCTTATTACCTCAATTCTTTAGTATCAATGGTTCGGACACTTTTTGTGCTGGAAAACCGCACAGTGCTTGGTTTTTCCAGCAAGAGCGGCGTTTAATTGCAACTCAGGCTTGCCTTGAGTTGCAATTAATGCATCCACAAGCCCCAGTCAGGGTCAGAAAGCCCTGATTATCAAGGCTTTCTGACTATCCAAAAAGTGTCCGAACCATTGTAGTATGACATATGACCAAGCCGCGCGCAGCCGCCGAACTTGTAATTATGCCGAAAAAGTTGGCATAATTCCGTGCATGGCGGGGTTTTACCAACATCCAGCAGGTAGTGTGGCTGAGTTGCTTCAGAGGTGCCGGGATGTGATGCGCCTGCGCCGCATGAGCTACCACACGGAAGATTCCTATATCTTCTACATCCGCAGTTACGTGGCCTTCCACGGTCGCAGGCGCCCCGAGAACATGGGCGCCGCCGAAGTGCGCGACTACCTGACGCATCTCGCTGTGGACAAGCAGGTTGCGGCTTCCACTCAAAACGTGGCTTTTAACGCTCTGCTCTTTCTCTACCGCCATGTTCTGGAGCAGGAATTCCCTGACATCTCCGGCGCGGTGCGGGCGCGGCGTCCTCGCCGCCTGCCGGTTGTGCTGTCGCGCGACGAGGTGACGCGGCTCCTGGCGGCGATGGAGGGAACCCACCAACTAATCGCCTCGCTGATGTATGGCGCCGGGTTGCGCGTGAGCGAGGCGCAGCGCCTGCGTGTGAAGGACGTGGACTTCGACCGCCGCCTGCTGCTCATCTACGAAGCCAAGGGCGACAAGGATCGCGTCTCGATGCTGCCCGAGAGCCTCGCTGAGCGGCTGCGCGCCCATCTGCGGTGTTGGGAACACGAGTGGCGGCAGGCTCAGGAGGCCGCTCCGGTGCCAGCTTCGGTGCCGCACGCCCTGGCCTGCAAGTATCCCCGCGCCCCGTTCGAGTGGGCCTGGCAGTACGCCTTCCCCGCGCGCAAGCCCGCGCTGGATCCGCGCGCTGGCGACGTGAAGCGCCACCACTTCCTTGAGGACACGCTGCAGAAGGCAATCCGACAAGCCACCAGGCGCATCGGGCTCGGCAAGAATGCCACGCCCCACTCGCTGCGCCACTCGTTCGCTACTCACCTGCTTGAAGGCGGCTACGACATCCGCACGGTGCAGGACCTGCTCGGCCACAAGGACGTGCGCACCACACAGGTCTACCTCCACACCATGAACCGCCCCGGCCAGGGCGTGCGCTCTCCCCTCGACGCCTGAGCGCTGAAGTACTTGGGCAAGAACTTCACGCCTCCCTCTCGTAAACTGCGCGCGATGAGAGTGATCTTCATGGGCACGCCTGCCCTCGCCGCGCCGCACTTGGAAGCCGTCGCGAGCCAGCACCAAGTACTTGCCGTCGTCACCCAGCCCGACAAGATGGCGCGCGTGGGCCGTCAGATGCAGCCCAAGCCTTCGCCGACCAAGCTCAAGGCCCTGGAGCTTGGCCTGATGGTTCTGCAGCCCGAGAAGGCGCGCGACCCCGAGTTCGTGCAGCAAATCCGCGATCTCAAGCCCGAAGCCATCGCGGTTGTGGCTTACGGCCAGATTCTGCCGCAGTCGCTGCTCGATATTCCCACTGAGAACTTCAGCTTGGGCGGCTGCCTCAACGTTCACTTCTCCCTGCTCCCGCGCTGGCGCGGCGCCGCTCCCGTGCAGCGAGCGATCCAGCACGGCGACCCTCAGACCGGCGTCACGGTGCAGTGGATGGCCATGAAGCTCGATGCCGGAGACGTGCTGCTTCAAGAAGCCGTGGACATTCTGCCGCACGAAGCTTCAGGTGAGCTGCTCGAACGGCTCACGCCCATAGGCTCGCGGATGCTCGTCGAATCGCTGCGCCTGATGCAGCATCAAGAAGCGCCGCGCACTCCGCAAGACGAAAGCGGCGTCACCATCGCGCCTTCCATCGAGCGCGAAGAAGCGCGGCTTGATTGGTCTAAGAGCGCGGCTGAGCTGGACTGCGCCATCCGCGCCTTTTCGCCCTGGCCCTGTGCCTGGTGCCAGTGGCGCGGCGAAGATGTCAAGATCCTGCGCGCTCGACCTGATGAAGAGGGCTCGCTGCAGCCGGGGCAAGTTCGGGTGGAAGAGGAAGCGGTTCGCGTGGGTTGCGGCGCGGGCTCGCTCTTGGTTGAAGATCTGCAGGCTTCAGGCAAGCCGAAGATGAAGGCCGTCGATTGGGCGCGTGGGGCGCGTATTGAAGTGGAGGCGAGGCTTTCTTGAGTTCTCAGTTGCCAGTTCTGTGTGTTCAATTTTAGGAGTTCGCCGTTGAGCCCATAGTTGTAGGGGCGCATTGCAATGCGCCCTGCAAACGGCGGAACTCCTAAAATTGCTTGCCCCAAGTACTTGCAGCGCAGGCCAGCTGCGGTTTGGAAAGGGACTGAAAACTATCAAGCACCATGCACTCTCGAACGCGCGCTCGGCTCACGGCCTTGCGATCCTTAGCTCTGCTCGAAGAATCGGAGCGGCCACTGAACGCGATCTTGGAAGGGCTCGACGCGCCGCCCGAGTCGCTGGGCTTTGCGCGTGAGCTGGCTTCTGGAGCCACGCGCTGGCGCTCAAAGCTCGACTGGACATTAGCTCCCCTGCTGCAGAAGCCCCTCGAAAAGCTGGATGCTCCTGTGCGCGCGGCCCTGCGCCTGGCGCTTTACGAGCGGCTGGTGCTCCAGACTCCGGCGCGCGCCGTGGCCAACGAATACGCGGGGCTGATGCGCGAGGCTCGGCTCAAGTCGGCGGTGGGATTCGTCAACGCCATCGCGCGCCGCTTGCCCGATGTCTGGCGCGAATCTCCCGAGCGCAAGAAGAACCCGGCTCGCTTCCTGGCTGTTGAAGAAGCGCATCCCGAGTGGATGTGCGCGCGCTGGATTGACAGGCTCGGCTTCGATGAAGCGGCTGCGCTGTGCCGGGCCAACAACCTGGTCGCGCCGTTGGATCTGCGCCTCAACACGCTCAAAACTTCACGCGAGCAAGTACTTGCAGGCCTTCACGAACGCGGCATCAGTGCTCAGGGCACGCCGCTTTCGCCGCACAACATCCGCATCGCACGCGTGGATAAGCCGCGAACTGGAGAAGAAGACGGCGATGCGGGGCGTGGAGAATCTTCCTCGCCGTGGCGCTGGCCCGAGTGGAAGGACGGCTGGCTGCTGGCTCAGGATGAGGCGGCTCAACTGGTGGCCCTGGCTCTGGATGCGGGCGACAATGAACGCATTTTAGATGTGGCCTCGGCTCCCGGCGGCAAGGCCACGCACCTGGCGCAGCTCGTGGGCGTAGGCACGCGCATCGTGGCCGCTGACCGCTCGGGTGAGAGGCTGGGCAAGGTGCGCGAGAATGTGGCGCGGCTGGGCTTGGGCAACGTGGAGTTCCTGGAAGCGGACGCGCTGCAAGTACTTGAGCGCATCGAAAGCGGCGGGCTGAAGCCCTTCCATCGCGTGCTTCTGGATGCGCCTTGCTCGGGCACGGGCACGCTGCGGCGGCGGCCCGATGCCAAGTGGCGCAAGTCGCTGGCGAACCTGCGCGAGATGCAGATTTTGCAGCGCGAGATGCTCGAAATCGCAGCCTCCTGTGTGCGCGCGGGCGGCCTCTTGGCTTACTCGACGTGCTCATTGGAAGAGGAGGAGAACGCGGCTCCCGTGCGCGACTTCCTGCATCGCCACGCGGATTGGCGGCTCGAAGCGCCTTCTGTGCGCTGGGTTCCTGAAGGCACGTGGCGAAACTTGAGCGCCGCGCCTGATTTGCCGGGCGCCATCGCGACGAGCCCCGGTCGCGATGGCTGCGATGGAATGTTCTGCGCACTGCTGCGCCGTCCTTAGAGCGCGAGTACTTGAGGGCTTGACTGAACTGACCTGAGCTATGGCCTTGAACCCAAACCCCAGCAAGATCTCGGCGCAGGCCCTGGAAAACGCGCCCGAGAGCCCGTCTTCGCGGTGGCTGATCTGGGCGCTGGAGTTTGGGATTTTGGCTCTGGGCCTCGCGCTCGTCCTGCTGATTCGGCTGGCCTGGCTGGAAACCGCGATCATTACCTCGGGCTCGATGGAGCCCACGCTGCGCATCGGCGACCGCATTCTGGTCGATCATCGCGCTTCTCTGGCCGGGTCTTGGGCACGCGGCGACGTGATTCTCTTCGACGCGCCCGCAGGCTGGAGCGGCGAGGGCGAGACGCTGGCCAAGCGCGTGGTGGCTCTGCCGGGCGACACCGTTGAGGTGCGCAACGGAAGCGTCGTGCTCAACGGAGCACCCGTGAGCGAGCCGTATCTGTCTCAGGACGCGCCGCCCTCGGACGCCGCAGCCGAGATGCTGAACTCGACAGGGCGCAAGCTGGGGTCGGGCCAATACTGGGTGATGGGTGACAACCGCTTCAACTCAGACGACTCTCGCACCAACGGCCCGCTGCCTTCGGAAGCCATTCGCGGCCACCTGCTGCGCGTTTTGCTTCCTCTGAGCCACGCCCGAGCGCTGGAGCAGTAGTGGCGGCAGGAGGCAGGAGCGTAGCCTGTCATTCTGAGGCAGCCTAAGCGACTGAAGAATCTGGTCGCGGCTTTCGGGCCTTCGCGCTCACTCGAAGTACTTGCAGCCAGATTCTTCAGTCGCTTAGGCTGCCTCAGAATGACAGGCTACGCTCCTGCCTCCTGCCGACGCTATTGCTGAACTGGCTTAAAAGTCCAGAACTTGGCGGCGCAGAAGTTCCAGATGACGACGATGGGCACGGCGCACAGCGAGGCGATGATGACCTTCATCTTGTCCGGGTTCTGGGAGTGAACGAGCTGGCCCGTGATAGGAATGAGGAACAGCTTGGTGAAGAACAGGTTCAGCCCCAGCCCGACCACGTTGGTGGCGACGAAGCGGTGGTATTGAGCTTCCGCTGATCCGTGGGCCTGGGAGGTGGCCTGGAACGTCCAACGCCGGTTCCAGAAGTAGCCGTTGGTCACGCCCAGCCCGAACGAAATCGTGGCCCACACCCACCACGGCACGCCGGGCGCGTATTTCTCGCCCAGCTTGAGCAGCACATACTTGGCGCCTTGGTCGATCACGGTGCTCGAAGCTCCCACTACGCAGAACTTGGCAAGTTGCTGCACGCCTGGGCGCTTCAAAAGAGTCAGCGGCCTGGGGCCTTCGCGATGGGGTGCTGCGGGTTCGGGCTGGGAGCCTTGAGCTTCGGGGCCCTGTTCGTGGCCGATGGTGGGTTCAGTTGCCCTCATGGATAAAAATGTGCGGTTTCGAGTGCTCGCTCCTGTGTCAGAGCGGGAATTATTCTAACCCAAGCGAACCCAGCCGCACCTCCACGAGCCTGGCCGCCCCAATGTGTTGAAGTACTTGGCGCACCAGAGGAGACCCAGCGCATGAGCAAGGCCCCAAGCCAAGCGCCCACAGCCAGCACAACGCCCGCAACCAAAGATACGAGCCAGATGATAGAGCAACCCAGGCTCCGCACGCGCGCCTGCCTCGCGATCCTGGCCCTGGCCTGCGCTGTGTTCTGGGGCGATGTGCTCTTTGGCGGGCGCGTGCTCTTGCCCGGAGCCATGCTGCACGGCTTCGCTCCATTCAACAGCGACCCCAAAGTGCCGTGGACGATTTTGCAGTGGGATGCTCTGGCGCAGTATTTTCCGTGGCGCTCTTTTGCCGCGAGCGAGCTGCATCAGGGGCGCATCCCGCTGTGGAACCCGCACCAGTTTTCGGGAGCGCCTTTTTTAGCCAACGGGCAGAGCGCCGTCTTTTATCCGGGCAGCCTTCCGTTCTGGATCTTCGATGTGGCGCGTGCCTTTGGCTTAGCTGCCTTTGCCCACTCGCTGCTGGCCTCAGCGGGAGCCTTCGTGCTCTTGAGGCGCTGGAATCTGGGCTCGGGCGCCTGCCTCTTCGGTGCCCTGGCCTGGAGCCTGAGCGGTTACTTAGCTTCCTGGAGTGCCCTCCCGACTCTGGCGCACACAGCTTCGTGGCTTCCGCTCCTGCTCTGGCTCTTCGAGCGCGCGGTTGGGGCTCCACAAGTACTTGAGGCACCCGGAACCGCTTCCTCTTCGGGCGCGTGGGCGCAAGTACTTGAGCCGAGGGCCGGGCGCTTGGGCGTGTTCGCGCTGGCACTTGGCTGCGCTCTGCTGGCCGGGCACGCGCAGATTTTCGCGTTTTTGGTTCTGGCTTTGATGTGGCGCGCTCTGACTCTGGACGCGCCGCTCAAGGCGCTGCACGTACTTGTGGGCGCTGGAATCTGGGCCGCTTTGCTGGGCGCGTTGCAGCTCCTGCCGACTCTCGAACTGGCTCGTTTGGGAACGCGGGCTGGAGGCGAAGCGAGCATCCAGGGCTGGAGCGCCATCGCCGCGCACGCCTTGCAGCCCACTGAACTCTGCGCCCTGGCCGCTCCTGGCTGGCCGATGTCCACGGGCTCGCTCAACGAGAACTTCCCTTACGTTGGAGCCCCTGTTGTGTTGCTCGTGCTGCTTGGAGCGACGCTCACGGTGCGCCGCTTCCGCTCGCCGCAGGCCTTCGCGTTAGGCTTGGTGATCTTGGGTTTGGGAACTGCTCTGGCTTGGGCTCCGGCGCGCTGGGTTTACTTCCTGGTTCCTGGAGCGGCGCAACTCGCCGGACTTGGGCGCGCTCTGCTTTTGTGGAGCCTGGGCGCGGCTCTGCTGGGATCGTTTGGGCTTGATGCCCTGATCCGCCGCTTTCCTCAGCGTGCTCAGCTTGTCGCGCTGCTCTCATGCGGCGTTGTTGCGCTGGAGCTGGGGCTGAGTGGCTGGGCTGGGCGCGCGACCTCTACGCGCGAGGAGGTTTACCCCTCGACTCGGCTCACGAGCTGGCTTGGGCAGAACCTGCACCCTGGCGAGCGCGTGCTCTTCGTGACGCCGCACGGCTCCTGGGCTCCAGCTGAGGCGCTGGCGAGCGATGGGCGCGCTCCTCATCCTCCCGGCGTGCTGCCGCCCAACGGAGCGATGGTCTACGGGCTCGATGATGTCGGCGGCTACGATTCGCTTTCGCCCGCCGCTTACCGCAAGTACTTGAACGAGGGAGAAGGCCGCGATGTTGCGCCGCTTTTCAATGGCAACATCGCTTTGCCCGGTGCCTCGAACTCACGCTTAGATGAGCTGAACGTGCGTTACATCGTGACCTTGAGCGGCAGCGCGAGTGTTCCCCGCGCCACACGAGCGTTCGAGGGCGAAGGCTGCGTGGTGTGGGGGCGCACGTTGTCTTCGAGCACCAAGAAGAGCGGGCTGGACTTCTCGCCCGGCGTGCGCGAGGGCAAGTATCAGCCGCAGAGCTTCCGGCTGGGCGCGTTTTTGTCCCTGTGCGCTCTGGCCGCGCTCGCGGGTGTTCTGACGCCGCGAGTGCCCAGTCGCGCGCAACGTGCAAGTACTTGAGGCTCTTGTTGCCAAGGCACTTGGCTTCCCTTTGTTCGTCGCCTTCTTAATAATGCCCGCGCCCAATCCGCCTCCTTCGCCCTCGGCTCTCGATGCGCCCGCGCACGTCTCGGTGGGCTCGCTGCGCCATCGCGTGGGCGAGAACATCAAGAACCGCTACCAGATTCTCTCGGCCCTGGGCGGAGGCTCGTTCGGCACTGTGTACCGCGTGCGCGACATGGCTGTGGGCGTAGACCTGGCCGCCAAGGAAATGCACGTTTTGGACGACCCCGCGACCTCTCGCGATGAGCGCGGGCTGGCCCTGGAGTGGTTCAAGCGCGAGGCCCTGAACTTAGCTACCGTGCGCCATCCTCACATCCCCTCGGCTTACTTCGAGCAGGACGATGGCCAGTGGCACGTCTGCCCGCGCTGCGGATTGTCCTGGCCCGGCTCGGGCTTCTGCCCTGAGCACGGAGCGGCTCTGTTGCCCATTCAATCACGCTTCTACTTGATGATGGACTTCGTGGACGGCCCGACCCTGGAAGAAGTCGCGGCTGATCGCTTGAAGAGCCAGGGCCGCCCTCTGGAAGAAGAAGCCGCGCTGGGCTGGATCGCGCAGATCGCAACGGCTCTGCGCGCCCTGCATCGCGTGGGCATCGTGCACCGCGACATCAAGCCCGAGAACATCAAGATTCGCTCAGAAGACAACGCGGCTGTTTTGCTTGACTTCGGGCTGACACGCAAGTCCGAGGAAGCCTCGGGCTACGGGACGGCGCGTCTCTCGGGCACGACGCACATGGGCACGCCGGGCTACGCGCCGCCCGACCCCAAAGAGCTGGCGCGGCCCGAAGCGCGCTCCGACATTTACGCGCTGGGCATGGCCTTGTATCGCCTGCTGTCGGGCCGCGACCCCCAGGAACCGGCTCAGCTGGCCGAGATGCGCGCTCATCCTCCCCGCTTCTTCAACGCCCACATCTCGCCCGCTGTCGAGTCGATCATAGGCCGCGCGATTCAGGCCGACCGCGCGCGCCGCTACGCTTCAATTGATGAGCTGCTCGACGACCTGAGCCCGCTGATCTCGGCTGGAGGCGGAGGTGGCGTGGCTCCGTTTGCCTTTGCGGACGGCGCACGGGCGCGCACGCCTCTGGAGCTGGCGCGGCTCTTGGAAACGCACACCGAAGAAGCGCTCAACTACGGCTGGAACGGCTTGTTCGAGCAGTGGCTGCTGGCAGGAGGGCACGCAGGAGCCGCTTCTGGAATCGCCCAGTCCAAGGCCGCTTTCCAAGATCAGCCCGAGCGCGTGGTCGAGGCGATGAGGCGCGTTTTGCTGCGCGCTTCGGGGCGTGCGGACGAGGCGCGCGTGGTGCTGAAGGTCGCGCCCGATGTGCTGGACTGGGGCATTTTAGATTCTGGCGAGCGGGCTTCGCGCTTGCTGTCGCTCAAGCTCGAAAACGGCGTGCTGGCCTTCGGCTCGTTGGAATGCCAGGTGGTGGAATCGCCAGCTGGAGTGGACGCCTCAAGTACTTGCAGGGCCTTTGGCTTCGAGAAGAGCTGGCAGATTCGGCGTGCGGGCACGCTTTCGCTCTTGATCGGGCTTGACACCACCAAGCTGCCCAACGGATTTTACGAGGGCGAGTTGCGCTGGGTGGACGAGCAGAGCGGCGAGCTGGCGGCGCGCCTGGTGTGGAAATGCGAGGTGCGCGCTCTGGCCCTCAAGCTCGAACCTGAGCGGCTGGATCTGGGGCGCATCACGCTGGGCACACCCGTTTCGCGCAAGGTGCGCATGGTCAAGGTGCGCGAGGGCTCGAACGGTGTGGCGCGCGGCGCGCTGTGGATTTCGCGCTCTGTCGGCCCCGTCGTGGCTCCGGCCCGCGTGGAGGGCGACGAGCCCTGGGAAGTAGAGATCGACGCGGCCCGGCGCGAGGCTCTGGCTGGAAAGTATGAAGGCGCCTTGCACATCGACACCAATGGCGGGCGCTTGAGGCTGCCGATTACGTATGAGATCGTGCTGCCTCCCGCTCGCGCTCTGGCCATGGTCGGCGGGCGCGTGCTGGGTTGCGCCCTGGGCGCGGACGTGACGCGCTGGGGCTACGCGATTGTGAACCCGGCCTTTGCCTCGCAGTGGCTGTTCTCGAAAGGAACGCTTGGGCCTCCTGTTCTGGCGGGCTACGGTGCACCGATGGTGCTGGGCGCTCTGGCTGGCTTGGTGGCCGAAACTGTTCGCACTTCACGCGAGGCGAGCGCGCCTCCAAGTACTTCGGGTGCTCCTCTTCGTCGGGGCGGCTTCGGAGTGAGCGCGGGCTTGCAGTCGGGGGTGCTGGCGATGACATTGGGCGCTCTGCTGGGCTGGCCTCTGCTGTGGCTGGGGCATTGGATCTTCTGGGGCGCGGGCGACTGGCTCTTGCGCCCGCTCGAAGGCGTGTGGTCACCGATCCTGCGCGCTCTCAAGCTCAACCCCGACTTCGGCGCGCCTTACGCCTGGGGCTTAGCCGGAGCCCTGTGCGGCTTGATCTGGGGCCTGGAGCGGTTGCTGGCTGTCTCGGGGAAGACGCAGGCGCGCTACGCTCTGCTGGGCATGTGCGGCCTGGCCTTGTTCATCCTCGCGCTCAACGCCCTGCTGTTCGCGAGCTAAAGCACGATTCTCAGCAGCAAAATAGTGCATCCCGCTTGAGCAGCAACCCCAGCGGAAGCCCCTGCAGGCCGAGCAGAAGCCAATCGATGCTCCATTTCTGCGACTGCAAGCGATACATCTTGCGCGTGGGGCCACTCGATGCGTGGGCCTTGAGTTGGGTTGCGGTTCGACGCGCTCCACAACGGGCGATAATAGGGTTGGAAGCCGAAATACCAGCGATCCAGCTCGAAGTCCCTCAGGGTCGAGGCGCTCTGGCCCGTGCTCTCGCGTAGCCACTGGCCATCGCGACGCCAGGGCGGAATCGCGGCCATGAGCAACAGGATCGTTATGGCCCACACTTTTGGAGGCAGCTTCATGCGCTTAGTCTCTTCGCTTTACGCTCTGCAAGTACTTGTGCTGGGTATGTCCGTGGCTATCACGCCGTGGAATATGTCGAGTGCGGCTCCGGTGAGGGCCGACTCAGGATGCTTCCCGGTCTTCGGTGCGCCCAATCTGAAGGCTGGTGTCTTGGTCATGGGCATCGTCTCTGTGGATCCGCAGGCCAGCGCTCAGAAACTTGTGTGGATGGCGAGGTCGGCTCGGAATTTGTTTGCTGGCTCATCTTCCAGGTTGTCGAGCAAGCGATTCCACATCTTTATCTTCGCGGACAGAACCGCAGCTCAGCAGTTCGCTGGCTACCAGGATCCGCGTCGCGCGGCTCCGCTTCAAGAGCGCGACTATGTGGCTCTGCAGGCGCTGTGGCCTCGCACGCTGATCGTGTATGAGTTCCTTCCTGCTCACGGAAAGGTCAAGTCGCACGAGCGTGTCTGGTATCCCCAGCGAGCGCCACAATCGTGGTGGAAGTCCTGACATCTAAGCCCATTGCTCCGCTAAGCGTAACCTCGCCGAATGGAATCCTGTGGACCGTTGCCCTCGTTGATGCAGTATGCAAGTCTTTGGATGACGCTCTGCAGCGCTTCAACTCATCGGCTGCGATTTAGGCAGCCCATCGCGCCGAGGAAACCCGCCCGGCGTGGACTTCATCTTCTCGATAACCAACAAGTGATACCGCGTGGGGTGCTTGGGCAGCTCATAGCCAAGTACTTGAGCCACCCGCCCGCCCAGCTTGCTCAGCACAGAGCGGCCCTCGCGCTCTTCGTCCTCGGCGTTCTCGCCGCGCCACAAGACGACGTGGCCTCCGACTTTAACCAGGGGCAGGCACAGCTCCGCGACTTCGGCCAGCGATCCCACGGCGCGGCACGTCGCGACATCGAAATGAGCGCGGTATAAGCGATCGTGGCCCGCAGTTTCGGCTCGCGTGTTGAGAACCTTGCCCTCGATGCTCAGCTCGCGCATCGCGGCTTCGATGAACGCGCACTTTTTGCGCGTGGCTTCAAGCGCGCTTAGGCGAAGCTGCGGACGCTCAATGGCCAGGGGCAAGCCCGGAAATCCCGCTCCGGCTCCGACATCAATGACGCGTTGGGCTCCGTCGAACAGACCTGTTTGAAGAGCTTGCAGCGAATCCAGAACGTGCTTGATCCAGGCTAAGCCCGGCTCGCGTACGGAGGTGAGGTTGAGCTTCTGGTTCTCGCGCAGCAGAATCTCGATCAGGGCGCGCAGGCGTTCTTCGTTCATCCAAGTACTTGGGCGGCCCGAGCGCTGAGGCTAACGGCAGCTGAGGCTAATCGCAATCGACTTCGCACTGCAGGTTGATCTCGCGCAGCACGCGACACACGTCCTGGCAGCGCGAGCGCTCGCCTCGAAAGCAGACGCCGCGGCCACGAGCGGTCACTTCGACCGTGATGGCTTCGGCTTTGGCCAGGGAGCATCCCGTGGCCTTGACCAACTGCTCGATGACCTCGTCGAACGAATGCACTTCGTCGTTATACAAGAGCACACGATAATCCGAGCCCAGGCCCTCGGTGTCGCCATCGTCCACGCGCGGGGCGGTTGCGGGCTCGTCTATCTGGGGCTCGGCGACCAGGGGCGGTTCGGGTGGCGCCAGGGCCAGCATCATCTCATCCAACATAAAAATCTCGGAAGCCTTCGCTGCTTCCTGTTCCTCTTCAAGTCTGCTTGCGCTACTGAGAACTCACGCCCGTTTAGCGTGCGGCGCGGGAGGAATTATACTGTGCTCCGCTTATGAAAATCTCCACGCGCGGCGAATATGGGCTGCGAGCGCTCATGGAACTGGGTTTGGAACCTGGCCGCGCCCTGAGCCTGCGCGACATCGCGGCTCGCCAGCGCATCTCGCTCGATTACCTGGAGCAGATCGTGCCCGCCCTCAAAACCGCAGGTTTAGTCAAGGCCAGGCGCGGCGCTCAGGGCGGCTACCTCTTGGCCAAAGACCCCGCTGAGATCACGGCCTTCGCTGCCCTCATCGCTCTCGAAGGCCCGCTCGATCCTATGTCCTGCCTGGCCTCGGGCGACGATCAAAGCCAGGGCTGCCTGGCCTCGAACTCGTGCGCCGTTCAAGAAGTGTGGCGCGAAATGAAAGATGCCGTTGAGCTCGTGCTGCGGCGCATCACCTTAGCCGAACTGATCGAGCGCCAGAAGCAACGCTTCGGCGTCCCGATTCGCACCTACTCCGAGCGCGAGATTATGCCGCTTGTTGTGCTCAATTAGCCTCAGAGATTCATCATAGATGACCACGGAGAACCACAGAGAAGGATTTAAGAGAGCTACAAGTACTTGAGGTTCTCTCAAAACTTTGTGACCCTCTGTGGTTTTGCGTGGTGAATCTCTGTGCTTGCCCATCTCGTTGGTAGACTTCGCGCGATTCCCGAGGAGAGTTCATGCAGACCGAAATTCCGCCGCACGGTGGAAAGCTCATCAACGCCTTTGTCTCGGCCCAGTCCGCCGATAGCCTGCGCGAGCGCGCGGCTCAGATGCCGCAGATTTGCCTGGCTGACCGCCGCCTGAGCGACCTGGAAATGATTGGCTGCGGCGCCTTCTCGCCTCTGGACGGCTTTATGAAGCGAGCCGACTACGAGCAGGTCGTGGTCAACAAGAGGCTCGCCAACGGCTTGCCCTGGACCATTCCCATCACCTTAGCCGTCACGCCCGATGAAGCCGAAGGGCTGGAAATCGATTCGGAAGTAGCTTTGATCGATAAGTTCGGCAACATCCTGGCCGTGATGCACCTGGAAGAAATCTACCGCTACGACAAGGAGCGCGAGGCTCGCCTGGTCTATCGCACCACCGATGAGGCGCATCCCGGCGTGCGCAACTTGTTCCACAGGGGCGATGTTCAGCTGGGCGGGCGCATCCAAGTACTTCGCGAGCGCGTGGATCAGACCTTTAAGGAATACAGGCTCACGCCCGAGCGCATGAGGCGGGCCTTTGCTGAGCGCGGCTGGCGCAAGATCGTGGGCTTCCAGACGCGCAACCCGATCCACCGCGCGCACGAATACATCACCAAGACCGCCCTTGAGATCATGGACGGGCTGCTCATTCATCCTCTGGTGGGCACGACCAAGGATGACGACATCCCGGCTGAGGTGCGCATGAAGTGCTACCGCGTGCTCATCGACAATTACTACCCCACGAGCCGCGTGTTGCTGGCCGTGTTGCCTGCGGCCATGCGCTACGCCGGCCCGCGCGAAGCCATCATGCACGCCATCATACGCAAGAACTACGGCTGCACTCACTTCATCGTGGGCCGCGACCACGCCGGAGTGGGCAATTACTACGGCACCTACGACGCGCAGTACATCTTCGACGAGTTTGAGCCCCATGAGCTTGGCATCACGCCCTTGATGTTCGACAACGCCTTCTATTCACCAACCGTGGGCGGTATGGCGACCGACAAGACGGTGCCCGAGGGAGCCGAGAAGATCACGCTTTCGGGTACCAAGGTGCGCCAGATGCTGATGGACGGCCAGGCCCCGCCGCCCGAGTTCACGCGCCCCGAAATCGCTCAGGTGCTTATCGAAGCCATGCGCGTGCGTAGGGGAACGTAGAACCGAAGGCTGTGTTGAGTGGCGGCAAGCTTCCCAAGTACTTGCGGTGCGCTTTCCAACGGTCTGAGCGTGTGTCAAGGAACGCGCGGGCCGCTGCATCTTCAGTTACGCGCCGTTGGTTGCAGGGTTGTGAAGGGAGAGATGAGATGCTGAAGCTTTCGCGCGAGCAGTTCGAGCGCATTGTGGCTCAGGGGCGCGAGGGCAAGCCTCTGGAAATCTGCGGCTTGCTCGCCGCCGAAGCAGCCAGCGAAACCTCGGGCGATGATGTGGTGATTGGCGAGGTGTATCCCGTGGAGTCGGACGACAAGAGCCCTCTGACCTACACCATCAACGCCGGGGGCTACATCAGGGCCGAGCGCGACGCGCGCTCGAAGGGGCTTAAGATCGTGGGCATTTACCACACGCACCCCGCGACCGTGGCTTATCCCTCCAAGACCGATGTGGCGCGCGCGCACTGGGGCGACACCGACGACTTGCTCTTTCCCGACTTTTCGTACCTGATCGTCTCGCTGCGCGAGCCCGAGAACCCCGAGCCGCACTCCTTCAAGATTCGAGGCCGCCGCATCCCCGAGGACATCTACGAAGAACCCGTCGTTATTGAGTAGGTCGTGAGGTCGTATGGTGCTGAGGTGGTGAATTTCAGCTGCAAGTACTTGCGCCTGAATCACCGCGCGACCATACAACCTCACGACCGCCGAAGGCATATTATGGACGAAGCGAAGCTGGAAGCGAATCGCAATGGGGCCTTGGATCACGTGCCCTCGAACGTGGGCCCGCTCAACGGAAGCGCGCTGAGCGACTGCCTGTCCGAAGAGGTCATCTCCTACGCGGCCAACGGTCACAGGCCGCCGCCCCTGGCCAACCAGGGCGTGGACGCCATCTCGATCTTGGACTACGTGGGTAACACGCCGCTCTTCAAGTTCTGCTCGATCACGCGCCACCTGCAGCACGTCCAGCTCTACGCCAAGGCCGAATACCTGAACCCTGCCGGCAGCGTGAAGGACCGGCCCGCCCTGTCGATGATCCTCAAGGGCGAGCGCGAGGGCGCCTTGACCAAGGACAAGGTCATCCTGGATTCGACTTCAGGCAACACGGGCATCGCCTACTCAATGATCGGGGCCGCGCGCGGCTACCGTGTCCAGCTCGTGATGCCGGGCAACGTCTCGCCCGAGCGCAAGGCCATCGTCAAGATGTACGGCGCTGAGCTGATCTTGTCCGACCCCATGAAGGGCAGTGATGGCGCGATCGAAAAGGCGCGCGAAATCTACGCCGAGAACCCAGGCAAGTACTTCAAGCCCGACCAGTACAACAACGAGGCCAACGCCCTGGCGCACTACAACGGCACAGGCCCCGAGATCTGGCGCCAGACCCGAGGCCGCATCACGCACTACTTAGCCACTATCGGCACCAGCGGAACCCTGATGGGCACGAGCCGCTATCTCAAGGAGCAGAACCCCGAGATCGAGTGCATTGCTGTTGAGCCTGACAATGCGATGCATGGCATTGAGGGCTTGAAGCACATGGAATCCTCGATTCAGCCCGGCATTTACCACCCTGAGCAGTTCGACCGCAAGATTCCAGCGCCTACGGAGGAAGCCTACGATATGCAGGCTCGGCTGGCGCGCGAGGAGGGCATCTTCGTGGGCTTCTCGGCGGGCGCGGGCGTGTGGGCCGCCCTGAAGACAGCCAACGAGCTCGAAGCCCAGGGCCGCGAAGCCGTAGTGGTCACCATTCTGTGCGACAGAGGCGACCGTTACCTGCACCAGCTCTCGATGCTCAACGAGTAGAGGCGCGCCCAGCAAAAATCCCGCTGCAAGTACTTGCAGCGGGATTTTTGCTGGGCGCGATGCTTTCAACAGCGCTTTACCTCTTGTGCTTGCCCTTGCCCTTGTGCTGGTTGTGGCTCTTGAACTGCCGGGCCGCCTGAGTTACGGCGTCTTCGTCGTGCGCGATCACGTGCTTGAGCTCGCTCACGACCTCTTGAGCGTGGCTCTTGCCCGTATAGGCATTCTCTTCCTGCTGTTCCTGGGGCGCGTGTGCAGACGTTTTCTCCTCAGCCGGAGCAGCCTCGTTTGCAGCATCCTGCGAGCTGTGAGCGGCTTCCGCCGTCTCGCTTTCGTGCTCGTGGACTTCGGCAGCCTCATCATTGAGAGCCAACTCGCTTGTTCCTGCGCTCAGCTCGGGATGCGCGTGGAATGGCTGTGAGGCATCAGAGGCCTTGGCTTCGGGCGCCTCGCCCGAGTGCGCAGGCGCCTCAGAAACCTCTTCAGAGGCGCTCGAAGGCTCGCCTGGTGCTGCTTCCTGTGGTGCTGCCTCGTGCTGCGAATCGGCTTGAGCTTCGGCTTGAGCTTGAGTGTCGCTGGCGCGGATTTCCACATCGTGCTCGCTCGAAGGCGCTTGAGTAACGGCGTGCGAAATGGCTTCGGTGAGCTCAGCCGGCGCTTCCTGGGCGTTCGGGGCAGCCTTGTAAGTGGCGCCTGAGAGCGTGTCTCCGGCTTCGTCGATGGCTCCCGAGACGGCGGTCTTGACTTGCGTAGCGGCTTGCGTGGCTGCGTCCTTGACCTGCGTGGCGGCCTGGGCCGCGGCTTCTTTTACGCCTCCTGCGGCCTGGCCCGTGGCTTCGCCCAGGGCGGCTGCGGCCTGAGTCGCGCCTTCACGCACATCGCCAGCCGCAGCCTTGGCGCTTTCCAAAGCTTTGGTGGCGTGCTCGCTGGCCTGGCTCGCGGCATTTTGAGCCGCTTCCAGGGCCTGCGTGCCCTTTTCGCTGGCTTGAGCCAGTGCGTCCGCGGCCTTGCTCTTGGCTTCCTGAACGGCTCCCGTGGCGCTTTGTGCTAATGAGCCCGCGGCTTCAGAAGCCTTGCCCTGCAGCTTGCCCGCGCTCTCGGCCAGTTCCTCGCGCAGTTCCTCGCCCCGGCGCGGAGCCAGCAGCACGGCTGAAGCCGCTCCCACGATAACACCCGTCAGAAAACCGCCCCAATATCCTTTTTCGTTCATCGCAATCCTCCATTCCTCATTCGCCGCCCCACACGGACGAGCGAGCGGGCCTGGCGCTTCGCAAAGCGCGTTCCGCACAGGCACGAACATCTCAAGTACTTGCAGCGTGCCCGCGTGATTCAACTTCTTCACGCGCCCTCAGCCATTCGTGGCCGCAAGAAATCAATGAGCGTGCGTGAGTCCGAGCCGAGGTCGTGGATGGTGCCTTCGTAAGAGCAGCGCGCGTCGTATCCGGCTTGGTGGCAGGCCTGGAAAAATGCTTGGTAAGGCGCGCTGTCGTCGTCCTGAGTGCCGGGAGGAACGCGGCTCGAAGACGCGATGTGGGTGTGAACCAGCCTCTTCGCAGCCCGTGCCACGCTCTGGACGCTCTCGCCTTCTTGAACCATGTGATACAAATCCGCCAGCAACCCAATCGAAGGGTGGTTCACTTCATCGACCAGCTGCGCTCCCTCCTCAACCGAGAGAACCAGGTTGTCCTCGCGGCTGTTGAGCGGCTCGATGGCGATCATTATCCCCGCATCAGAAGCCACAGGCCCGAGCTTGCCGCAGAACTCGATGAACTGCTCTCGTGCGCGCTGGTGGCTAAAGCCTTCGGGAACTTTACGCGCTCCAGCTGAGCCCAGCACGACGACGCGCCCACCGATTTTGCGGCAGCGCCCCAGAGCCGTAGCGCAGTATTCGAGAGCGGCCCCGTGATTTATGTTCTCGCCCGTCAAGCGGTGCTGAGCGGGGATGAAGGAGTTGAAGGCCTCGGACTTGAGCTCCAGAGGCTCCAGCGCGGCTTCGAGCGCCTCGAAATCATCGCCCATCACGCTGGCCACGCCCATCTCGAAGTAATCGGCTCCAGCCCCGCGCAAGACGCTTTGCAGATTCTGCGCTCGCTCGCTCAGCGAGCTTCCTTCCACTGAGTTCGGGGCGCAACATATTCCCAATCGCATCGTGTTCTTCCTCCTTGATGTAGCTGCAAGGATGGCGAGGCGGAGCGCGCTAAGCAAGTACTTGAGGTGCGGCTGAGGCCTTACTTCAAGAACAGCTCGATCACGGGCACTGCGACATCGGGCGCGACGACTGGAAGCTCCAGGCTCAAGGTGCCCGCTTCCTCGCCTCCGCTTTGGCTGATGGCCCATTCGCTCATCTTCATCGCGACTTCGCTGCCGTCGTTCAAGAGCTGAGCATACTCGACTTTGTCGGCCAATCCAGGCAGGTGCAGATGCACGAAAGGCCAGGCGAAGACGTGCACATACAAGCGCTTAAGCTCGAAGTTCTGGGTGTAGCGCACGTCGCTGGGCGCGCTGAACTCGCTTTGCGTGCAGTTGTAGATCGAGCGCTCGTGCTGCTTCATCCAGCGGGCGTAGGCCTCAAGCGAAGAGCGGGCGCGCCCATCGAACTCGCCGCGCGCCGTGGGCCCGACGTTCATCAGCAAGTTGCCGCCCTTGCTCACGGTGTCGATGAGCATTCGGATGAGTTGGCCCTGGCTCTTCCAGCTCGACTCGTCGCGGTGGTAGCCCCAGGAGCCGCTAAAGGTCTGGCAGGCTTCCCAGACGACGGGCTTGCCCTCGACCCGAACCCACTCGCGCGGCTGGAACTGCTCGGGCGTGTGCACATCGGCGGGCACGTCCGGCAAGTCCAGCCGGTTGTTCACGATGCAGCGCGGAGCCAGCTCGCGCACCATGTCCATGAGCGCTTGCGACTCCCAATCCTCGCGGCCCTTGCCCTTCCAGCCGCCGCCTCCGCCGGGATACGAGAAGTCGAACCACAAGATCTCAGGTCCGAACCTCTCGATCAGCTCGCGCACCTGATCCCTCATGTATTGAGCGTAGATCTTGACATCGCGCCCCTGGTTCATCTCATGCGCCTGGGCGTGCTCGCGCAAGGGGTGCAGGTTGTCGATGGGAAAGTGAGGATGGTGCCAGTCGAGCAGCGAGTAATACAAGCCCACGCGCAGCCCTTCGGCGCGAAAGGCTTCGACTAAGGACGCCAGCAGGTCGCGCTTGGCGCCGCAGTTGGTGGCCTTGAAGTCGGTGAACTGAGAGTCCCACAGGCAAAAGCCCTCGTGGTGCTTTGAGGTGACAACCATGTACTTCATGCCCGCTGCTCTAGCTTGACGCGCCCATTGCTGGGGGTCGTAGAGGTCGGGGTTGAAGAGGTGCAAGTACTTGGCGTAGGCTTCGGGCGCGATCTTTTCCTGGTTCTGCAGCCACTCGTGGCGCGCGCCCGAGGCATAGAGGCCCCAGTGGATGAACATTCCAAAGCGGTCGCGTATAAACCACGAAGTGTCGCCAATGGTTGGGCCGGGCTTGAGCATAAGTCTCCTCGGTTCATCAATCCTCGCGTCGGTCTGAGCCGCTGTCTGAGCCGCTGGTTCCTCCTGAGCAGTAATTCCGAGTGGCCCCACGACATGGCTCAGTCCATGAACGCTGCCTCTGCCCGGAAGCTGCGGCAGAGCGCAAGCCGGGCGTCCACAATCTTTAACCCGAATCATCTACGAGCGCAAGACCAGCTGCCAGGATGCGGAGCATCCTGTGCTCAAGGCTTGCGATGATACTCGCGCGCCAGTTCGATGGGGTCTTCGCCTCGGTTGAACCTGCGCTGCATCGAGAGCCACACGAGCAGCACGCGCCACGGCTGGCGCTCGAATCTCCGAGCGGAGAGCAGCAGAGCAGGGCGCAGGCAAAGGGTGCGCGCCTTGTGCTCGCGCGCGAAGGCTTCCAGGCGGCGCGCGAAGTCGTAATCCTCGAACAAGGGCCAGGGCTTGAAGCCGCCCAGAGCTTCATACACTTCGCGCCGCACCCACAGCCCCGAATCACCGTAGTAAATGCCAAGCCTGCGCTGAGCCCTCGCGATGAACTCGAACAGCCGCGCCCAGGGCGAGCGCGAGGCGAAGCGCAGCCGGAAGTTACCCCCAAGTACTTGAGGCTCGCGGCAGGCTTGGCTCAGCAAGCGGGCCGCGCTCTTGCCGGGCCAGGCATCGGCGTGCAGGAACCACAACACTTCGCCGCTCGATAACTCGGCTCCTGCCCTTAGCTGAGCGCCTCGTCCTCCTCTTGCCTCCAGCACCAGAGCGCCCCCTTCCTGCGCGATCTGGCGCGAGCCATCACGCGAGCCGCCGTCGCAGAAGATGACTTCGTGCACGCCGCTCATGCTCTTCAAGCGACCGAGCAGACGCCTCAGAGCTGGCGCTTCGTCACGGCCAATGACGATGATGGAAAGGGCGGCGGGCGAGGCGCAAGTACTTGAGGTCGGCATCGGTGGGAATGGGAAGAAGTAGGTTGTCGGCGAAGCCCTTGATGCTGCCAGGGCTTACACTTGGCGGGTTGCATTTCGGTGCGCAGCGCTGCGAAACACGCGCGGCGGGGTAACATCAAAGGGCTCGCCTCGCTGCCTCAAGTACTTGCACGTCGGCGCTGTCGGCGGGCGCCTGTTCCGAGAGAATTTTGTCGGCCCAACGTTGCCTTTTTGTATGCCACATCACTTTTCCGCACGCCTGCTCGCCCCGATTCTGGCCGCCGTGCTGCCCGCTTCGGCTCAGGTGTCGCCTCCCGCCGCTTCTGCTCCCTCCGCTGGCTCTACGCCTCCGCTTACCATCGCGTCCTCGACGCACGCGGATGCTCTGGTGCGCGATTTTTCAGATGGTCTGCCCGGCTTCGTGCCTTACTCGGTGCCCGGAGGCGTGCCTTCGGGGGCCACGCCCAGGGTTGTGGATGGCGCCTTGAAAATCGTCAACGCGCACCCCGGCTCGTTCGGGATGAGCGCGAACATGGCGCCCTTCGATGCCCTCAAATACGGCACTCTGGCCTTCGATTACAAGATAGGGCCCAATGTCAAGGTCAACATCTTCCTGCGCGTCAAGGGCAAGTATCACGGCATCATCTTCTGCGGGCCGGATCGCGTGCGCGCGGGCTCGATCAAGCTCGGCGTGATTCCTGATGTCAAGACCGACAACCAGTGGCACCGCGCCGTTGTTCCCGTGCGCGCCTGGCTGCAAAAGCTTTACCCCCAAGACGAGACGCTGCCCGTGGACGAGATCATCATGGGCAACTGGGACAACACCGGCTACCTCGTCGCGGGCTTCGGTGGCAACCCCACGGGAGCAACTTACTGGCTCGACAACTGGAGCTTCGTGGGCGCGCGCTCACCTGAGAAGACGGCTCGCTTCCAGATCAACACGCCAAGCAGCGCGCCGCTTTCCTACGCCCTGGATTTCGACGCGCCCAAGCCCGTGGCCTCAAAGTCTCTTGAAGTCTCGCCGCCCGATGGCTTCCACGTGCTCACGGTTTCCAGAGCGGCCTCGCGAGGCAAGAAGGATGCTGCAAGTACTTCCTATCCCTTCTGGATGTCGGGCTCGGCTCCCTCGGCTGGAACGCCTCGCCTGAGCAGCAACATGATCGAGGTGCCCATCTCGACCTCGGCTCCCCTCGATGTGCGCGCGGCCCGTGCCACCGTCGCGGAGAAAGCCTTCGATGTCAACGCGCCGGAACCTGCGCGGCCTGTTCCGATGCAGATCGAACCTGCGCGCGATGGCTCGGGTTCAGTTCTCAGGCTGGCGGTGGGCTCAGCTGGGCTGAAGTTTTCCAACGGCCAGAGCGTTCCGGTTGAGATCGCGCTCAAGGACGCCCTGGGACGCATCGTGAGCAACAGCAAGAGCGAGTTGAAGGTCGATTACTCGCAGCAGGACGCGCCTCCGCCCACGCCACAGGTGAACTTCGAGCGCTCGGGCAAGAGCTGGGAGGGCGACGGCACCTTCGAGCGCAACAGTGGAGGCTGGGTCTCGGCGGGCAGCGACGGGGCCATCATTGAGCGCGATGCAAGTACTTCGGCTGGAGGCGATTACTCGCTGCGCTTCACCTGCCCCTCGAACGCGGCGACCTTCCGCTCCGAGCTGCACATGGGCTCGCCCAACATCGACCAGTTCCCTGTCCTGTCCTTCGACTACAAGGCTACGCCCGACCTGCGCATGGACTTTCTGCTCTCGTGCGAGGGCACCTTGTACCGCATCACCTGGACCGATAAGGGCGATCGGCCTTATCAGGTGATAGGCACCGTGCCCAACGTCAAGACCAACGGGCAATGGCAGCACGCCGAGCTCAACATTGCCGATATGCTGCGCAAGGTGAAGCCCAACTCCAAGAACCTCAAGATCGACTGGTTCGCCATGTCGGACTCGGGCTGGCTGGGCAACGCGCGCGGCGTGCAGTATTGGCTCGACAACTTCCGCTTCGTGCCGCTGGAAAAGTCGCCCTCGCAGGCCCAAGTACTTCTGGACGACGTGACCAGCGTGCAGGCCGTGGCCTACACCATCGACACGCGCACCGATTCTCCCGTGGATGTGAGCCACAAGATCGCGGGCGACCACATCGCCATCACGGGCAATGGGCGCGAGTATCTGCATCTGCGGGTGCAAAACGGCGCGGGCCGCTGGAGCAATGTGGCTCACTTCCCCTTGCTGCTGAATGCCAACCCGCCCGTGGTGCAGGCCAGCCTGCCGCTGGACGGAGCCGAGGCCTCGCCCCAGGCTCAGGTGTGGAATGTATCGGACGAGATGGGGATCGACACCTCGGCCCTTTCGCTCGAAGTGAATGGGCAAAAGTTCGCGGCTGATGACCCTTCGATCTCTTACAACAGCGGCGATCACACCCTGACCTGGAGCCCGTTGCGGGCCATGGCCGAGAACAAGTTCGCGCCCTTGCAGGACGGCGCGCGCGTGAGCTGGAAGCTGGCCAACGTGCGGGACATGGCTGGTAACAGTGCTGCCTCAAGCCAGGGCTCGTGGATCTGGAAGCGCGCTCTGGACAAGGCCGGGCCTTCGGCTCAGATCACCTCGCCCACGCACCCCATGCTGCAGTTCGACTCCTTTGAGCCCGGCGCCGATCGTTCATCGATTGGCCGGGCTCGTGGGAGCGATGAGGTGAAGGTTGTGGACAGCGGCGAGCCGGGAGGCCATGCCCTGCGCGTCACGGCCACTTCGAGCAACGCGCCGCTGTGGATCGCTCTGCGCGACAGTGAATGGGACCTGAGCAAGTTCCCCATCGCGAGCTTCCGCTACCGCATCTCGCCCAAGGTCGAGAACCTGTCGCTGCGCCTGAACCTGAGCGACAGCCGCTCGTGGCACATCCGCTTGAAGGGCGAAGCCACCGATTCCCTGGGCCAGGTGCGCGGCGTGCAGGCCGATGGCAACTGGCACTGGGCTCAGGTCAACCTGGCCGATATGCTCAAGCGCGACCCCAAGGCCGACGCCACCCACGTTTCGAGCCTGGATATGCTGAACCCCATGAACGCTCCGGCTAAAGATCATGTGGAACAAGTGGTACGTGTACGTGCAGCTGACGCCTCGGCCTTCAAGGACACCTGGTATGAAATCGACGACTTGGCGCTTTCGGCTCCCTCAGGCGGCGATGTGAAACTGGCCTGGGCTGCCTACTCGCTGGCTGGAGTTGAGAGCTGCCGCGTGGCCTGGGATCAAAAGCCGGACACCGTTCCCACCGAGGAAGCCAAGGATCGCGAGCGCACGCTCAAGGCCGAGCCGGGCACTTATTTCTTGCACGTGCAAGCGCGCGATAAGATCGGCAATATAGGGCCGGTCGCTCATTATCCCGTGATCGTTCGCTAAAGTGATCTCAATTCTGTTTGTCTCCAATGGTTAAAAGTAAAATCCAAGCATGATCAAGCGCGTGTTGGTTCCGCAGGCATTTGAGAATATGGAAGAGGCCACGCTGGGCGCCTGGCGCAAGCGTGAAGGCGACCAGGTCCGTCGCGAAGAGCCTTTGTGTGAGCTGATTACCGAGAAGACGACCTTTGATTTGCCCTCGGAAGTCGAGGGCACACTGCTGCACATCGCGGCTCGGGAAAAGTCCGTGCTGCCCGTCAACGCGGTTCTGGCTTTGTGCGGCCCAGCAAGTACTTCGCATGAAGATCTGCAAGCCGCCATCGCAGAGGCGGCGCGCGACAACGCGCTTCTACTGCAAAAGCGCGCTTCGGCTTCGCCTGAGCAAGCGCCCTCGCTGAGCGTGCCCTCGCTTGCGTCGGCTTCGGGTGCAAGCGCGAGCGCCAGTTCTGCGAGCGGCACACGCGTGCGAGCCACGCCAGCCGCGCGCCGAGCGGCCAAGGAACTGGGCGTCGAGATCGAGGCGCTCGCGCAGAAACTGCCCGGCAAAGTGCTTTCGGAAGACGACGTGCGTGCCTTTGCCGCGGCTTGAACCTTTAGCTTGAGCCTCAAGTACTTGCGCAGCGATCAGGCGAAGCGAGCCAATTATGATTGTGGGTCTGGGAACCGATGTGTGCCGCATCGACCGCATCCAAGAATTTTTGGAGCGTTACGGCGAGCGCTTCACGCGACGCTGCTTTACAGCGGGCGAGATTCAATACTGCGAGCGCTATCTCAACCGAGCCGAGCAATATGCCGCGCGCATCGCGGCCAAGGAAGCGGCCAGCAAAGCTCTGGGCACGGGCTGGCGCCAGGGCGTGGCCTGGAAGCAGTTCGAGGTCGCGAGCGAGCCTTCGGGCAAGCCCACGCTGCGCATTCATGGCCGCGCCGCTGAGCTGGCCTCCAGGCTGGGGGTTTCCAACGCCGTGATCTCGCTCACGCACGATGGTGGTGTGGCCCTGGCTGTTGTCATCTTCGAGAGCGATTAAGCCGCCCGGCAAAACCAGATCTGGCTCGACCTGTCTCCGCACCCGATTTCCATACTGCAAGTACTTGCTGGGCTGGGCGCGGCTCTGGATCCAGCGAGCATCCGCGTCCAGATCGAGCCGCACCAGACACAGGCCCTGTTCGCCGTGGTGAGCGCGCACGGCGAGCGGATCGAGTCGTCGATCCTGGTGCGCTTCGAGGCGCACGCGAACCCGCCGCGCCGCTGCTTCGGCTTCGATGACCATGTGGTTGAGCTAGCCGGGCTGAGGGAGCCGGACGGTGGGGGCTCTCGTCACCTCTGCGGGTGGCCAGAAGACCCCCTGCAACGACTTCGTGGCCAGGCTTGTGAGCGGCTTCGGAGCCGCAGCGCGCCAAGAAGGAGCTTGGGGTCACAGCCGCGATGGGCGCCCAGAACGTCGCCTGGCAGCACGCCATTCTGGAGGCAAGGTGAGCGTTGATGGCCTGCAAGTACTTGCAACGCGGTTTTTCGGGTGATTGAGTGGTTCGGCGGCTTGCGCGCAACACCTCGGAGGGTAAAATCAGAGAGCGTTATGTCTCTTCACAGCACTACTCGCGTTCCTGTAGACGATCAATACGTGGTATTGGTCGGCAAGGCAGTGTATGTGTTTGCATATTATGAATGGAACATCATCTGGGTAGTTGAACTACTGAAAAGTGGATTTGTCAACGACTACTCCAGAGGGAATTCTATGACTTCTGGCGCCGTGCAGAAGGCCTTTCAGAATGTCATTGCTGATCCACGAGTCAACTTCGCTAAGGTTTCCAAACAAGATCTAATGGACTGCTGCAAGCAGTTCGGTGAGCTAATCATTAGGCGTAATGCGCTGATCCATGCGCACCCCTGCAGTGACTCAAACGATGCACAAGTACTCGCCTACCAAACCAAGCCATCAAGGGCGCTGCCGGATATGAAATGGCCGACAGAAGAGCTTGAAAAACTCATTTCGATATTTGATGCAGCTGCTTGCAGTGCAGGAGAAATTCTGGACAAGCTCAGGTGATCTCACTGGTGAGCCTAATCGTTTACCAAGCGCATACTGTGAGCGTGAAAACCACTCATCGAACCCGCGCCCTCGCCGCAAGCGCCGCTCTGCTGGCTGTGTTCTCAGGCCGCGCACGCGCCGCCGAGAATGGGCTGGGCCAGAAGCCTTACCTGGGCTGGAGTTCCTGGAGCCTCGAAGCCACTAAGTTCCCCGGCTACGGAGGCGAGGCCTGGCTTTCAGCTGAGCACCTCAAGCAGCAATCGGATGCCTTGGCGGCCAGGCTGCAAAAGCACGGCTACGATCGGCTGAACATGGATGCGGGCTGGCGCGGCGGCTGGGATGGGTTCGGGCGGCCCACGCCAGACGCCAAGAAGTTCCCGCTGGGCATCCACGAGCTTGCCGATTACGTGCACGCCAAGGGGCAGAAGTTCGGCATCTACTACGTGCCCGGCATCGACGACGATCTGCTCGCCTTGAACCCGCCGATTTTGAATACGAACCTTCACCTCAAGGACATCGTGTTCAGGCCGCGCCACCTGGCCACGGGCTGGAACGGAGGCAGCGCCATCGACTTCTCCAAGCCGGGCGCGCACGAATACATCCAGTCCCTCGCGAACCTGTTCGCCTCGTGGGGCATCGACTTCCTCAAGTTCGATGGCGTCACGCCTGGGAGCGACCACGACGAAGGCGACATCGACGCGCGGCCCGATGTCGCGGCTTGGAGCCAGGCCCTGGTCAAGACCAAGCGTCCGATCTGGCTTACGCTGTCGTGGAAGATCGATATGCGCCAGAACGAGTTCTGGAAGCGCTGGGCCAACGCCGTGCGCGTGACCCAGGATGTCGAATCCTATGACGACAAGCTCACGCATTGGCAGCCCCAGATCGCCCGCCACTTCGAGGCCGCGCGTTTGTATGCTCAGGACGCCGGAAAGGGCAAGGGCTGGAGCGATCTGGACTCGCTCTTGGTCGGCAACGGCGAGATGAGCGGGATGACGCCGGACGAGCGCCGCAGCGTGATGACGCTGTGGGCCATCGCCTGCTCGCCGATGTATGTGGGCGACGACTTGACCAAGCTCGATGCCCTTGGCCTCGAACTGCTCACCAACAATGAAGTGATCGCCGTGCAGCAACGCGGCAACGTGGCCAGGCTCGTCTCAGGCGAAGGCCAGTCTCAAGTCTGGGCGGCCTACAACGAGGATAAGAGCGTCACGGTCGCGCTCTTCAACCGAAATGACGCGCCCGCTTCGGTCGTGGCCTCGTGGCTTGAGCTGGGCTTAGCTGGCCCGGCTCAAGCCCGCGATCTGTGGGCGCACCAGGATCTTGGGCTGGTGAGCGGCAAGTTCGAGGCGAGCCTGGCGCCTCACGCCTGCCGCTTGCTGCTGCTGAGGCCCCAGGCGAGAGGCTGAGCCGGAGCCTCGGGCTGTTCAAGGCTTCAGGCCTTGGACAGAGGCCGGTGAGCCACAGAACCCGAAGTGTCAGCGAGAGCTTGAGGCACTGGCCAAGCCCAGAGACGCTTGAAGCGGTAAAATACCCGGCAAGTACGAGCCGCGCACCGCTCAAGTACTTGAGGATGAACCCGGAGCTACATCAAGCCTTAAACCGAGCCACATGAAATCAACCCAGCCCCTGCCTTTGTCCGACGGAATTTCTTCGCCCGGCACGCACCCGCTCTCGCTGCTGTGGAAGCGCTCGCGCCCGGCCCTGTTGCTGTTTGCAGGAGGCGCGGTCGCGGCTTTTGCGGTCTCGGGCGTGATGAACCGCGCCATCACGACGCAGAGCCCGCCTCTCTCGCTGCCCGTGGCCAATTCCACCACCCTTCCCGAACGCCTCTCGCTGCAGCAGTGGCGCCGCGAGAACCCAAACGACGCCTCGTTCATTGAGCGCTCCGGCGACGAAAGCTCGGGCGCGCCCGTAAGTCCTTCGGGTGAAGCGCCCAGCATCGAGACGAGCATCTTGCCGGTGACGGCCACGGCTCCAGGCACGTCCAGCATCCGCAGCGCGGCGGCTGAGGTGGCCGATTCCAACGCGAGCGGCACGGCCTGGAAGGGCTTCGTGTCGCGCTCGGAAGACGACAGGCGCCGCCTGCGCGAGAGGCGCGAGGAAGACCGCCTGCTGCGCGAACGCCGCGTTCTGGAAGCCGAGAAGAAGCGCGTCGAGCGCGAGCTGGAAGTCAAGTCGCTGCAGGAGAAATACCGCGCCGAAAACAAGCAAGCCCTAGACGCTCAGCACGACGAGGACAAGCGCCGCATCCAGGCCCGCGTGGACGAAGACCACAAGGCCGTCGATGACCGCGAGCGCGGCACCCAGCAGCTGGCTCAGGCTCCAGTGCCGAGTGCGGTGGCTTCGCCCAGCGCGCAGCCGTAAGTACTTGCCCTGCTTCCATGACCTGCCGCTGCTCCGAGTTCGAGCCGCCTAAGCTGAGTAGAGGTGGCATCGTCGATCGTATACGCGAGGGGAAGCTGCTCAAGAAGACGCTGCATCTCGTGGCCCGCGATACTCAGGAGCAAGATGGGCTGTGGAAGTGCCCCATCTGCGGTCAATTGTGGCAGTCGAGCTGCAAAGGAGATTACCGCAAGCGCGAGTGCTTCTTCCAGGTGCCCCCAGTTGAACTGGAAGAATGGCGTCGTGAGCCGTTCGCAGATCCTGCAGCGCTGTTCAACTTTGTGCACGCGATGCGCTCCTTCGTGGAGGCCAGCCGAGGCGCGGAAACCGAGCGTGCCTGCGGCTCGGCTGGCTGCGCGCGCCACGCCTTGAGCGGATGCAAATTCTGCCTCATCCACCACATGGAGATGCTGCGCAAGGCCAAGCTGCCTTTCGCGCCTCGTGGACGCTTGCTGGAGCCTTACCAAGCAATCATCAACGCGTTGATATATTGAACGGGCCGCGCGGTAAGAAGAGCTTCAAGCACTTGCGCCTGTGCCCGAGGACAAAGTACAATTTCCGTGATGCGATATTTCTTCGGGATCATTACGCGAATTAGCACGCTGGCAGCGCTTGCCGCGCGCGGTTGATTCGTCTCCTGCTGCTCCTGCTGCATTCCTGACTTCAACCCTCGCGCCCGCTGCCAAAGTTCCGGCAGCGGGCGTTTTCGTGCCTGCTTGCTGCCCTTCAGTACTTGTGGCCCGTAGCTCGGGGGTAAGAGCAGCGCTCTGATATAACGAAGGTCGCCCGTTCGATTCGGGCTGGGCTAATGATTCGATCCCGCACTATGAAAATTCAAATGTATGACACCACGCTGCGCGACGGCGCGCAGGGCGAGGGCATCTCGTTTTCGGTGGCCGATAAGCTCAAGATCGCGCGCGCCCTGGACGACTTCGGGGTGGATTTCATTGAGGGCGGCTGGCCCGGTTCCAACCCCAAGGACGAGGAGTTCTTCGAGCTGGCCAAGTCCTATCAGTGGAAGAACGCCAGACTCGCCGCCTTCACCATGACGCGGCGCGCAGGCATCAAGCCCGAGGATGACGCCAACCTGCAGAAGATCGCGCAAGCCCAAACGCCCATCGTGACCATCGTGGGCAAGTCGAGCGAGTTCCACGTGACTCAGGCTCTGCGCGTGCCTCTGGAAGAGAACCTGGCCATGATTGAAAGCTCGGTTCGCTGGTTCGTCGAGCAAGGCCGCACCGTCTTCTACGACGCCGAGCACGCCTTCGACGCCCTGCGCGAGAACCGCGAGTACGCGCTGCAAACGCTGAGCGCGGCGCATCGAGGCGGCGCTCAAGTACTTGTGTTATGCGACACCAACGGCGGCTCGACTCCCGAGCACATCGCGCAGTGCGTGCGCCTGGTGCGTGAGGAGCTGGGCGCTCAGGTCGGCGTGCACACGCACAACGATTGCGAGCTGGGCGTGGCCAACGCTCTGGCCGGGGTGCAGGCCGGAGCTGTCCAGGTTCAGGGCACCATCAACGGCTTTGGCGAGCGCTGCGGCAACTGCAACCTGGTCTCGGTCATCGCTAATCTGCAGCTCAAGCTGGGCTACGAAGCCGTGCCCGAACCGAGCCTGCCCAAGCTGTCGCACTTGTCGCACTTTGTGAGCGAAGTCGCGAACTTGGTGCCCGATGACAGGCAGCCTTTCGTTGGGCGATCCGTGTTCGCGCACAAGGGCGGGATGCACGTGGACGCGGTGCAAAAGGCCGGAGGGCGCGCTTACGAGCACATCGACCCGCGCTCGGTGGGCAACGAGCGGCGCATCTTGGTTTCGGAGCTCTCGGGCACCAGCAACGTGCGCTCCTTGGCTTCGAGCTTTCGCGTGGACTTGCCCAAGGGCTCGGCTGAGGAGAAGAAGATCCTGAGCGAGATCAAGCGCCTGGAATCGCAGGGCTACGAGTTCGAGGGCGCCGAAGCCAGCTTCGAGCTGCTGGTGCGGCGCACGCTGGGGCACGAGGCTCGGCTATTCGATCTGCTGGGAGCACGCGTGGTCAACGAATGGAGGCGCAACGCACCTGCAAGTACCTCGGGTGAAGAGAGCGAGTGGATTACGGAAGCCACGCTCAAGATCAAGCTGGCCGAGGAAATCGTGCACGTGGCCGCCGAGGGCGACGGGCCGGTTCACGCGCTGGATAACGCGCTTCGCAAAGCCCTGCGCCAGTTCTACCCCGAGATCAACAGCATCAAGCTGGACGACTTCAAGGTGCGCATCGTAAACACGCGCGAGGGCACGGCGGCCAAGGTGCGCGTGCTGATTGAGTCCAGCGATGAGGCGCGCTCCTGGAGCACGGTCGGGGTTTCGACCAACATTATCGAGGCCAGCTGGCAGGCTCTGGGCGAGGCCATGATGTTTGGGCTGACGAAGGGCGAGCCGAAGTCACGGAGCACGGCTCCGACATCCTGATCTTTGACGTGGACGACGGCCTGCTCTTCGTGTGGTCGCCGCACCTCGCGTGGCTCCAGGCGTTCACGTCGCGCTCGCAAAAGTGGGAGCCGATTGGGAGCTGGCCCGAAGTCCGGTTGAGTGGGTGGTAGATGCTCCCGAAGCCAGGGCAAAGTAAGAGGCCCACAAGTACTTCAAGTACTTGCGGGCCTTGATTTTGATACGCGGCTCAGGCGTAGTTGTCGCCGCGCTGGGGCGGCGGCATTTCGACCCAGCCGCTTGAAAGGCGAAGGGCTTCGGCGGCTTTGCTGTGGGGATCGGGCTCCAGGCTGCGGGCGATGAAGAATTGCTCAGCTGAGTCAAGCGCAGCGGCGAAGAAGCCTTCGCTGTGCGCGGGCGTGGGTGGAGTGGGAAGCGCGTAGCCTGCGGGCTGCGAGGTGCTCGGCGGCGTGGGCGCGTCTTCTTCGATGTGGCTTTCGATGCGATGCTCAGCTTCGTCTTGCGCCAAGTTCGCGCGGGCTTCGCTCAGGGCGGACTCGATGTTGAGCGGAGCGTCGCAGGCTTCTTCCTGGAGGGCGTCCAAGGCGAGCTGGATTTCCAAGTACTTGCGGTTCTGCTCGCGCGAGAGCTTGTCGGGGTCGAACTCGCCCCACTTCTGGATGCACTCGTCCTCGATGGCGCGGGCTCGCTCGATCATGCCCGCGGCTTCTTCCAGGCCCGGAGGCCAGCAGTCGGGGTCGGTTTCGCGCGCGTCGATGAGGAGCTGGACGTATTTGCCGGTGCTCAGGCGCACCTTCTTGCCTTCCTCGGGCTTCTCGCTCGCTCCCTCCTCGAACTGGGGGCGCAGCGGGCAGTCGCCGCCCTTGCATTCTTCCTGTGCCATAGGCCTCCTGCAGACGCCCCGGCGCTCGCGCCCCAAGACGTATTATTCGAAACAGATGGCCCTTCGACGCTCGGCTCGGCTCAAAGGGCCAAATCAAATGCGGATGTGGCTAAACTGCGCTCACCTTTTGTGGAAGGGCCTGCCTCATTATGAACGCTTCCGCTCCGTTTCCCCACGCCTCCAGCACTTCCAAAATGCCCGAGCAGCAACTGGCGCGCATCTTGGTCTCCAAAGGCCTCATCTCCCCGCCCCAGGTGCAGCATGCCGCGGGACGACGCACAGCCCACAAATCCTTCGCTCAAGTACTTGTGGAAGAAGGCTTCGTCACTCAGCTCGACATCCTGGAAGTAGACCCCAACGCCCTTTCTGCCGCTTCAGCACAAAGCGCGCCACCTCAGCCCGAAGCCCAGTTGCCCTGCGCTCGCGAAGCCATTGCCGAGGACACGCCCGAAGTTCTCGCTCCCGAAGTCGGATTGGGCCAGGATGAAACTGGCCCTCTGGACGAGGGCGTGCAGATCGTGGGCGAGACGCGCCAGGAAGACGACACCATCCCCAACTTCGTGGTGCACTACTGCAACTCGCTGCTGCACTTCGCGGTTCAGCTGCGTGCTTCGGACTTGCACCTGGAGCCGCGAGAGGACTCCCTGTTGCCGCGCTACCGCGTTGATGGAGCGCTGCGCACCTTCGGCGAGCCCATCGACAAAGAGTTCCAGGCTCCGATCATCTCGCGCTTCAAGGTGCTCTCGAACCTGGACATCACCGAGAACCGTCTTCCCCAGGACGGACGCTTCCGCGCCATCGTGGGAGGGCGCACCTTCGACTTCCGCGTCTCGACGCTGCCCGGCATCCACGGCGAGAAGATGGTGATGCGCCTGCTGGACCGCACCGCTCTCGTTACCGATTTGACCAAGCTGGGCTTCGCTGACTCGGAGCGCGAGCTGTTCCAGGAGATGCTGGGCCGCTCCTACGGCCTGATTCTGGTCACAGGGCCGACGGGATCGGGCAAGACGACTACCTTGTACGCGGCTCTGGCGGCCACGCTGGACGAGGCCAAGAACGTCATCACGGTGGAAGATCCTGTTGAATACGAGATGCCTGGCGTGACTCAGACCGGCATCCACACCGAGATCGGGCTGACCTTTGCGACTCAGCTGCGCGCCATCTTGCGCCAGGACCCGGACGTGATTCTGGTCGGCGAAATCCGCGACGGCGAAACCGCCGACATCGCGGTTCGCGCGGCTTTGACGGGACATTTGGTGTTGTCCACGCTGCACACCAACTCGGCTTCGGCGGCTGTAGCGCGGCTTCAGGACATGAACGTGCCCAACTTCCTGCTGGCTTCGAGCCTGTCTGGGATCCTGGCTCAGCGTTTGGTTCGGCTCATCTGCCGCCACTGCCGCACCACGGTTGACCCCAGCGATCCTCAGTATCAAATCGACATCACGCGCTTGAGGCTGCCCGAGGGCTCGCCTTTGTATCAGGGCGCGGGCTGCGAGGCGTGCAATGGGACGGGCCTGCGCGGGCGGATGGCCTTGATCGAGCTGATGAACGTGGACGGCCCGATCCGAGCCGCCATCGCCAGGGGTGAGACCGCCGACCAGATTCGCGACCTGGCCTTTAAGTCGGGCATGAAGAGCCTGTGGCGCGACGGCCAGGAGAAAGTTCTGCGCGGCCTGACCACAGCGGGCGAGGTCGCGCGCGCCCTGCTGGGAGCCGAAGATGTCGAGATGGTGCTGGAGTAAGTTGTGGAAGAAACTGCGCTCTGCAAGTACTTGAGGCCCCGCGCGTCCCGCTCACGACCTCACCATCTCGTTACCTCTTATGCTGCCTGAATCTCCTGTTTTTCGCCGCACCTTTGGCTTGTGGAACCTGTTTGTGCGCGGGCTGACGCGGCTGTTCGCGCCGCGCTTCCTGGTTACGGGACGCTCGAACCTGCCGCGTCGCGAGGGCGTGATCTTCGCGCCCAACCACACCTCGGACTCAGACCCGTTTTGGGTTGGGGCTGCAATCCGCTCGCGCGTGTGGTGGATGGCCAAGCAGGAAATCTTCCGCGATTTTCCCATCGCGGGCGCCGTGATGCGCTTCGTCGAGACCTTTCCCGTGGATCAGAAGGGCATCGATCGCGAGGCTCTGGAGCGTTGCGGCGAGATTTTGGAGCGCGGCGAGTCGATCGTCATCTTCCCCGAGGGCCACTGCTCGCGCGACGGCAACCTGCAGCCCCTGGAGCACGGGCTGGCGATGCTGGCTCTCAAGCACAAGGCGCGCGTGGTGCCCATCGGCGCCTTCGGAGCCACGCACGTGATGCCCTTCGCTCAGCTCATGCCTCGCCCCACGCTCAAGAAGGTGCACCTGCACTTTGGCCGCCCCATCGACCTGTCAGACTTATACGACAAGCCCAAGCGCGGAGCCCGCACTGAAGCCACGCGCCGCGTCGCGGAGGGCATCCAGGCCGCCCTGGACATAGCACGGCGGTAGAGCGAGCAACACAGCAAGTACTTGCAGCGCTATTCGCCCATACGAAGAAGCGGCTAAGCCCGCTGCTTGCGACTGGAAAGCAGCTTCACGATGCCTTCGTGGTGCCGCACGCGAGCCCACTTGAGGGCCGTGTTGCCGTTCTTGCTCACGATGTTGGGGTCAGCGCCGTGGCTGAGTAGGAGGCGCACGGATTCAAAGGCGGCTTGGCTGTTGCCCTCGTCGCCGCCGTCTGTCTTGGCCGCCAGAATAAGCGCGGTCTGGCCTGTCTTGTCGCGCAGGTTCACCTGGGCGCCATGCGTCAGCAGGAACCCAACCGCGTTAGACGCTGAGATGCGGGTGCCAATCTCGGTCATAAAGCCCTGAGCTGCGTTCATCAGGGGCGTGCGGCCTTCGTTGTCCCTGGCCTCGATGCGAGCGCCGTTGAGCAGCAGTAGCCGAGCCGCTGCGGGCCAATCCAGGGTTGAAGCGTCCATGAGAGCCGTGCTTCCGTCTTTGTCGCGGGCGTCAACGCTTGCTCCGGCCTTTAGTAGAGCCCGCGCAATGGGGAGGTTGTCGTGGTCGAACCACTTCTGCTCGATGGCGACGCTCAGGGGCGTTGCGCCCTCTTCGTCGTGCGCGTTCACATCGGCTCCTTGCGCCAGGGCTGTCTTCACGTGCGTCAGGTTTCCTTCCTCAGCGGCCATGAGCAGAGCTTTGTCAGCCGCTTTGTGATGGGGCGCGGCCATGCTCGCGCTTACGCACAGCAAAGTTATGCTCAAGACAATGGAGCAAGTGCGGGTTGAAGTCATGCTTCAATTTGCCCCAAATGCAGCCGCGCCAAACGAGAACGCCGCCCGAAGCAAGAGCTTCGAGCGGCGTTTGGTTTGTACAAGTACTTGGGGTTAGCTACTGTCCGGTGCTTGTGGTGTCGGTGCCTGCGGTGGCGCCACGCTTGGTGTCGAACGAGTAGCCGATCTGGGCGAAGAAGCCGCTGTTGGCGAAGCCCTGGCGGGCGACGCCCAGGCTGGCCGAGAACGGCTGGGCTGCGGGGCGGAAGCGAACCGAAGCCGAGTAGGGCGTGGAGCCTCCGTTCACGTTCTTGCTTTGCAGCTCGCCCACGAAGGCGAAGTCTCCGGTGCGCGTGATCGGAACCTCAACGCCCGCATACACCGAGCCCTTGTTCGAGCGAACATGGTTCACGTTGTTGCCGAAGGTGAAGCGGTCGTAGCGCAGGCCCAGGTGCCCCGTTATGGGAACGCGTCCCTCGACAATCGTGCCCAGATACTTAGAGGCCACGATGTAGGCGTGGTAGTTGCGCCCGTTCGAGCCGAAGGTGTCCTGATCGCTGTAGCCTCCGCCAACGGCCAGGCGAACACCAGCAGGATCAGTTTCGCGCGAGAACAAGTACTTGGCGCCCAGCGCGAAGCCCGTCTTGTTGCCCGAAGTCTGCGCGCCCAGAATGTTGGTGCGGTTGCGCACGTTCTGGACGCCGCCCGAAAGCTCCAACGTGCTGGCGATGCGGCCCGCGGCAAACAGGCCATACATCTTGGAGTTCACGCTGATGTTGTTGCCGTTGGCCGTGCCCTCGTCGTAGTAATTTCCCTGCAAGCGCACGCCTCCGGGCAGAGGAATCTGGGCCGTGGGGTTGAGTGGAAGGCCCACCGCGCCCTGGTACGTGAGGTCGGCACGGGCCGACGAGCCGCTCAAGGCCACCGCGAGGGCGCCCAGAGGAACTGCAACCGAAACTGCAATGCGAGGCTTCATCCTGAAGCTCCTTTAACCGGATGCTTGAGGTGCGCTCGGAACACGCTCGCTGCTGCTTGGCTTTGGCTTTGGCCTGCTTCCACTTCTGCGAGGACGCCGTCAAAGGTTCAATAACGCGGTTTGGGCTCGTCACTCAGCAGTGTCCATGTTTCCTACCCAGCCGAAGCCCAAGCCCGCGCAATCAACCGTCTCTCAGCGCCACGAAAAAGCTGCCTCCTGCCAGAGCCCCGCCTCCTCAGCTCAAAGCTGAGGAACATCGCGCGTGACATCCAGGCAACACCTTCTTAACATCTCGGTCACATTATAAAGATGGCCGCGCCTCGTTGTCAAACTTCTCGGTCTCTTGAAGAACTCGCGTTCAACGTGAGCCGCCATCTTGGGCGCTTAAGACGGCCTCTTCTTCAGCTTGTTCCACAGGCCAGAGCTTCAAGTACTTGTAACTCTTCTTAGCAGTTCGCAACATCTCGGAAACACGACCAAAACAAAAGCGGCCAGTACTTAGCTTCAAGTACTGGCCACTTCCGCCGAACGCTGCGCGCTTCTTACGCAGCCGGGATCGTCACCGTGATCGTGGTGCTGTTGCCTGCCGCGTCCTGCGCTCGCACCTCGATTTTGCGTTCGCCCGTGGTTTTGGCGTCTGCTTTAGCATCCGTTTTAGGGATGTCCACCAGGCCCACCACACCTTCGCGGCGCGAGTCGAACAGGCCGTCCAGAGGAGCCAGCGCGTTCCAATCGTCGGTCTTCTTGTCCGCTTCGATGCTGGCGGTTGCAGCTGCAGCCAGGGCCGCAATTGTGCTCGCTGAGATCGCGGGAGTGGAAGCTGAAGGAGTCGAAGCCGCGCTGATGGCGGGCTTGGCCTTGGCGTCGGCCTTGACCTCGGGCTTCTTGTCGGCGCGCAGGGGGCGCCACACGGCTCCCGCGATGGGCGAGGTAGCGTCGGTGATGGTGGCTGTCAGGCGAGGGCCATCTGGCGTGTTCTCGATGCGCGCGCCCTCGATGCTCGGGGGCGTGTTGTCGATGGTAAAGGGCTGCGAGGTGTCCTGGTCGCTCTGAGGGTCTTCGGGGTTGCGCGAGGCGTCCGAGGCCTCGACGCGCACGCGATACTGGCCGTCCTTGTACTTGGTGGTGTCCAGATCCACAGTGTCCTCAGTTGGGGTTTCCAGGGCCACACTCTGCCATGTCCCGCCGTCATCGCCTGAGATCGAGACCTTGTAGCGTAGGGGATCGTTGTCCGGGTCGCGGCCCACCCAGCTCAGCTTCTGCTTGCCGCTCCAGAATTCGCCGCCCTTGGGCGAGGCCACAGCCACTTGAGGCGGCGAGTTCTTGGCCCGATACAGCACCTCGATGCGCGAAAGCTGAGGCGCGTTCTCTTCCCAGGCCGCCTTGCCGTTGCTCGCCAGGTGCACGCGATACTGAAGGTAGCGCGCTGAGGGCGAGGCCACGCGCATCTCGCCGGCTTCGGTTGTGGCAGCCTGCCAGTCGCTCCAGGTGGCGTCCGGGTCCAGGGTATTGCCCGAGCGTGTCTCCACCGAAGCGCCCCGCGCCGTCAGACGCAGCGCGCCCCAGCGCACCAGCCCCTTGGCATCGAGCACAGTCGAGGTGAAGCTGCCGCTGGACGTATCGCCCAACGCAACACGATAGGCGCTGCCAGCGTTGCCTGTGCCCACCAACAAATCGCCGCCGGGAGCCAGGGCCAGTGCCAGCGCCTGAGTTGGAGACGGCTCCAGCAAGCGCGCGCCTTTAGTAGCGGAAGCGGTGCGACCGGGTCGGATCTCATACACGATGCCCTTGTCTCCCGTACCCACATAAAGACGCCCATCCGCAGTGCGCTCCAACGCGAAGATCGACTGCTGAGGCGAGGGATACAGCGGCTCAACGCCGTCTTGAGTCCAGCGCCACAGCGTGCCCGAGTTCGAGGCCCCGAAATAGACGCCCTCGGGCGCCGCCGCCACGCCCAAAATCTCGATGTCATCGGTGTTCTTGGCGCCGCGCTCACCGACTTGATACAAAGCCGAAAGCTTGCGCTCGGCGTTCAGCTTATAGAGGACGGCTTCACCACCTGTGCCGAAGAAGATGTCCTCGCCTCGCGTCGAGATGGCGCGAATGGCGTCCTGGGGCACGGTCGCAAGTACTTGGGGCACGCTGCGGGCGTAGGCACTGTCGGGCTGGTCCACGCGCCACAGCTTAGAGCTTTCGCCGCCTCCGCCCACGAGCAGGCGGTTCTGGGCATCGAAGCGCAGGGCGCCGACGAAGGAGCCCGCGCCAGGAATGATCTGCTGAGCCGAGCCTGTTCGAGTGCCGATGCGCATTACGGAGCCTGAAGGCGTGCAACCCGCGAAGAGATTGGCGCCGTGCAGGGCCAGTGCGGTCACTGCGATGTCATCGTTCTTCCACAGCGTGCTCGACGTGCCCTCACGCGTGACCTTGACCACGCGCGCGGGGTTGCTCATCGCGAGGTAAGTGTTGCCCTCGGCGTCGCCCGCAATGGCCCACACGAAGGGGTCCGTGGTCTTGAGGATGAGTTTGGAAGCGGGCGCGATTTGCAAGCGCCCAGCGCTTGAAACCTGAGTGCGTTGGAAGTCGCCGGGCAGGAAATCGACCGGGGTCTGCACCCAGGACTGAGCCGGGCGGCCCAGCATCTTGGAGTCGGGCGTGGGCGTTGGAGCGGGTGTTGCCGTGGCCTCGGGCGTGGGTGTCGGAGTCAGGTGAGGGCCCGATCCAGTTTTGGCGTCCGGCGCGGGTGTTGGCGTGGGAGACAGCGGGGCTTTGGCTCCGGGCACGTTTTGCATTTGCTCGGCTTGCATTCGCTGCGCCTGCGTGCGCGTAGCCTGCAAGTACTTGTCGCTCTGGCTCAAGTACTTGCGGTGCGCATCGAACTGGTCCGTATCGAAGAGGCGCGTGAACAGCTCATCCTCGCTGCCTCCGCGTGAGACGGCGGTGCGCAAGCGGTTGGAGAAGTCGAGAGCCTCGCTACCGCCGATAACGTTGCCCGAGCTGCCGCCACCGGGATCATTGGGCGAAGGGGCGGGCGCGGGAACTGGAGCCGTAACCTCGGTTGTGGTGGTTGTGGTCGTGGCTGTGGTGACTGCGGCAGGCACGGCGGGAGCTGGGGCCGTGTCGGCTTCGGGGTGGCGCTTGCTCTCGATGGGGATGACCAGGAACTGAGCGCCGTCCAGCATGAACTGGGTGTCCTCGCGCCTCTCCTCGGTCTCGTTGTAAGCGCCAAAGTTTGAGACGGGAGCGCTCTGCATCAGCTTGGCAAACGTTGGGGGCGCGTTCCTGATCCTCTTCTGCTCGACCTGCAAGAACTGGCGCGGCGTCGAGGCCACCACCAGCAACTCGTTCATCGGCCCGACCTGAGACCAGGCATCGACGAGCTGAGGCAAGTTGTTGGGGTCAGGCGGAGGCCCGCCCACGCGCATCTGCAAGGGCCAGAAGTTGGCTGCAGCTGAGGCCGCGATGCGCAGCGCGCCGGTCGGAGCGTCTTCAGGAACCTGGAACTGGAAGGTCTTGGTGATGGTTGTGCCCGGCTTGTCGATGGGCTCCAGAGCCACGCGCACCCCGACGGTCTCGCCCGCCTTGACCTTGTTGCGATCGGCTGTGAGCGACTTGATGCGCGCGGTCGCGCGCTTGGCTTCGATTGAGATGGCCAGATCGACGCGCTTGATCGAGCCTCGCGCGAACTCGTTGGCCTGCGACAAGCTCAAGGTCTGGCCCAGGTCGAACAGAGCCGCAGCCGTCACGCCCTGGTTGGCGTAGATCAGGTTGCGCCTCTTGACCGGCTTGGCGCCCTCGATCTGCATATCCAGACCCACGCGCACCATCTTGTCCGAGGTCTGGCCCACGGTCGTCTCGACGGCTTCCTGAGCCACGCTCGCGATGAGCTGAGGCGTGAGCAGAGGGTCCTTCATCACGCGCACGTGATACGTCTTGGCGATCTCGCGCCCTGGCTCGCGGATCGAAACCGTCATCGGGATCGTATCCGCCTTGGCGCCAACAGTTCCCCCGATGGCGAACTGAGTGTCCTGCTGCAAGGCTCCCACGGCCTCGATGGGCGAGGCCAGCTTGAACGAGCGCTGGTAGGACGGGAATATCTCGTGGATGTAGCTCGTGGCGATGGGCAGGCTGACCGCGCCCTGGCCAAACATCGGGTGCCCGAAGGCCAGCACGCGCTTGCCCCAGCGGAAGGTCACGGTTCCCACAGCCGACTGATCCATGTCGCCTGAGACCAGCTGAACCCCGATCGCAGCACCCGGAGCCAGGCTCGCCTTGACACCAGTCTTGCGCGAGGGAATGCCCATGATCGGCTCGACTCCGTAAGGCTCGAAGATCTTGCGCAGCCGTGGCATCGAGCCTTCTGAGAAGCCTCCGACCTGGAGCAGAGTTGTGGCGGGCCGCAGCGTCATGGTCGCGCCCTCAGCTCCATCGCGTAGAGCCAGGCGCCTGGGGTCGCGCGAAACTTCAACGCGCGCGATGGAGTGGCCCGCAACTGAAAGCGGCTGGCGCGGCCTGTAAGTACTTGCAGCGCTTGCGGCGGCCTTGACAGGCGAGGGCGCAGGCATAGTCCCAGGAATCTGCAGAACGCCGCCCGGAGCAGGAGGATTGGCGCTTGGTTTCGAGGGCTTATCAGGCAGAGCGGCCTGGATCATGTTCTCGATGGGCGTGACGCCGCCGATGGGCTCCTTGGGAAATCCCCAGCCCAGAGCGATGGCCCCGACCATCTTGCCGTTGATATAGACGGGCGAGCCGCTCATGCCCGCGATGATGCCCGTCTGACGCTGCACCACTGGCCCATCGAGCACTTTGATCAAGATGACATCGCCGCTGCCGTTGACGCGCTCCAGGTTGCCCAGCACCTCGATCTGGAACTTCTCGATCTTGGTGCCCTGGAACACGGATAAGCCGTAGCCGCGCATCCCGCGCTTGACCTCAGACGAGCGCATGATGCGCCCTTCCTTGACGAGCTGGTTAACAATCGAGCGCGCCTCGGAGCGGTCAGCGGCAACGGTGTTTTTGGGTTTGGTCTGCGCCCCAGCAGGCTGGATGAGCACAGACGAGCACAGAATGACCGCAGGAAATGCGGCGAAACGAAAGAACATTGCAGCTCCGGTTGGAGGTGTGCGCCGCGCGACAAGTACTTACGGCACTTGCACGAGCGTGGCGCCAGAGAATAGCAAAACGCAACGCCCTTCAGGACGTTGCGTTGCACAGTTTATCCGCCCACCTATTTTGTTCCGCCGCACGTGGATAAAGAACCAGGAAGAGACGGCATACGCTCAGGCTTTTCTCAAATTGGGAGATCGCGCCGCCCACAGAAGCACGGTCTTGGAGTTCCTGGCAAAGTCAAGGGCAACGGCGCTTCTTGCTGTCACTCCACCGTAACGCTCTTGGCCAGGTTCCTCGGTTGATCGACTTCTTTGCCCCTCGCCACCGCGATGTGGTAGCTCAACAGCTGCAGCGCGACCGCGTGCATGAACGGAGCGAAGGATTCGGTGAGCTCAGGCACCGGGATGACGTAATCGGCGATGATGTCGTCCGCGTGCGGGCCGGTGCGCAGGCAGCCGTCCGCGATGTGAGGGTTGTTCTCGCCCACGATCGCGATGACACGGCCTCCGCGCGTGCGCACCTCCTGCATATTCGAGAGCATCTTCTCATACACCACGCCGCTCGTCGCGATGGCCACGACAGGCGTGCGCCTTTCCTTGTCGATCAAGGCCAGAGGCCCGTGCTTGAGCTCACCCGCCGGGTAACCCTCAGCGTGGATATAGGAAATTTCCTTCAGCTTGAGCGCGCCTTCAAGGGCCGAAGGGTAGCCGAAGCCGCGCCCGATGAACAGCGCGTTTTCGGTGTCCTTGATGGCCTGAGCCGCGCGGTGCACCGCGTCGTTGGTCGGCGATCCCGGAGCGAGCATTCGCTCCATCATCTTCGCCGTCTGCCCCAGCTTTTCCAACCGCCTCTGCATCCTGGCTTCATCAATCAAGCCGTGCAGCTCGCCCAGCCTCAAGCTCAGCAGATACAAAGCGGCGATCTGAGCCGTGTAAGCCTTGGTCGAGGCCACCGAAATCTCAGGCCCCGCGTTGATGTACACCACGCCGTCGCTCATCCTCGTGATGGCGCTTCCGGGCACGTTCACAATCGAGATGACCTTCAAGCCCTTGGAGCGCGCTTCTTCAATGCCGGCTTTGGTGTCTTCGGTCTCGCCGCTTTGCGAAATCGCGATCACCAGCGTGTCAGGCGAGAGGACAGCGTTGCGGTAGCGGAACTCGCTCGAAGTGTCGATGTCCACGGCGAGAACAGGCAGGCGCTCCAGTAAGTACTTGCCGATGAGCCCGGCGTGCCAACTGGTTCCGCACGCCTGGATGAAGATGCGGCGCACGCCCAGAAGCTGCTCGTTGCTCAGGCTGATGTTATCTAAGTGGATGTGGGTGCGCGCAGGGTTGGTGTAGCGCGACAGCAAGCGCTCAAGTACTTGGGGCTGCTCGTGGATTTCCTTGAGCATGAAGTGCGGGTAAGCGCCCTTCTCGGCCTGCGTTTCGTCCCAGTCAATGCGCTCGACCGCTTTGTGCCGCTTCTTGCCGTCGTCCAAATCGCAGACTTCAACGGAGTCGGACTTGATGATCGCCATCTCGCCATCGTCCAGCAAAATCACGCGGCGCGTCACGGGCAAGATGGCCGGAATGTCACTCGCGCACATATTCTCGCCCTGCCCGAGTCCAACAACCAGGGGCGACTTCCAGCGCGCGGCGATCAGCACATCGGGCACGTCATTGTGGATGACGGTGAGCCCAAACGTCCCGCGCAACCGAGCGCAGGCATCGCGCACGGCCTGAGCCAAGCGCTCGATTGGGTCGGCTTGAGTGGAAGCATCGAAGTACTTGGCGACCAGGTTGGGTACCACTTCGGTGTCGGTCTGGGTGCGGAACTCAACGCCCTGAGCTTGCAGCTCGGACTTGAGCTCGGAGTAGTTCTCGATGATGCCGTTGTGGCACACGAAGACGCGCTCGCTCATGTCTCGGTGCGGGTGCGAGTTGTTCTCGGAGGGAACGCCGTGCGTGGCCCAGCGCGTGTGGCCGATGCCCAGGTGCCCGTCGATGGGCTCGTCGCGCAGCGAGTCCTTGAGCGCTTGCAGCTTGCCCAGCGCTCGCCTTAGCTCGATGCCGTGCCCATTGCGAATGGCCACGCCAGCCGAGTCGTAACCGCGATATTCCAGGCGCGACAGCCCGTTTTCGAGCACGCTGACCGCTGATTCCTTTCCGATGTAGCCGACGATTCCACACATATTGAAAGCTCCGTTAGGTTGATGATTCGGGGTGGGGCAAGTACTTGCGAGCCGCGCTACCATTGGGCGGGCTCATCGGGATGGCGCGCGACTTTCTTGAGGGCCTGGATGCCCAGACGCAGGCGCGGGCCGGGTCGCAGCAGGAAGTCGCCGGGCAGCACAAGTACTTGCCCCCGCTGCACGCACTTCAGGCTGCCCAGCGCGGCGTCGCTCTTCAGCTCGGCCAAGATGCGCGCCTTGTCCTTCGGCTCGCCTGTTGTGATGTAGACATCCGGTTGGCGCTGGAGCAGAGCTTCCTTCGAGAACGCCTTGTAGCCCGCGACATCCGAGGCCACGTTCTTAAACTGGCCTTGCTCAACCACATCCGAAACCAGCGTGTTCTTGCCCGAGGTCCACAAAGGCGAGCGCGAGATCTCAATGAAGGCCGTCTTGCCGCCCATGTCCACATCCTTGAGCGGCGGGTTCAGGTTCAAAGCGCGCTTGGAGGCGCCCAGCCAGGCCGCGATTTTATCGGCGTCCTTCTGCACATCATCCACCGTGGAAGGCACCAGAGCCGCCACGGGAGCCCCGATCTTGGCTTGCCACTGCTCGATGCGCTCGCGGTTCCACGTCTCGCCCTGAGCCAGCACCAGGTCCGGGCGAGCCGCCACGCAAGCCTCGATAAACGGGCCGTGGAAATCGGCCACCACCGCGATGTTCTTGACGGCCTCCGCCGGGAAGTTCGTGCCAGAATCGCGGCCCACGATCCTCTCGCCCGCGCCCAGAGTGAAGATCGTCTCAACTGCGCCCGGCCCAATCACCAGCACGCGCCGCGCGGGAGAAGTGAGCTTGATCTCGCGGCCCAGGTCATCGCGAGGCGAGGTGAAGGCAGAGGTGAAGGCACGCGGCACTTTTGAGCCGCCGGCAGGCACCTGAGCCGATGGGCCGGGCGGCGTGCTTTTGTTGCAGCCTCCCGCGAGCAGCGCAGCGGCGGCGAGAAGAAGGGAGCAGGCAAGGGGGAAACGACAAAACATCCCCAAGATTATAACGAGCGCGCGCCTTCTTCTTTAGGAAGACGCCTCGAAGTCCCACCTCGACTGAGCTTGCGGCCTTCCGCTCAGAGGATGATCCGAGACGCTCAAAGGCACCTCGAACACTTCCTCAAGCAGCTCGCGCCGCATCACTTGTGTGGGCGCGCCGCTCGCCACGATGCGCCCTTGCTTCATCAAAATCATCTCGTCCGCGATGCTCGCGGCTAAGTTGATGTGGTGCAAAACCACGATTACACCCCTGCAAGTACTTGGGGCGCTTTGGTCGCGCGTGAGATCGCGGGCGAGCTTGAGAATCTGGAACTGGAACTTCAAATCCAGGTGCGAGATCGGCTCATCCAAGAGCAAAAACGGCGCTTCCTGAGCCAGCACGCGCGCCAGAAACACGCGCTGCCGCTGCCCGCCCGAAAGCTCAAGCACAGGCAAATCGGCCATCTGCTCAGCTCCCACGCGAGCCAGAGCAGACTCGACAACGGCTTCATCGCGAGCCGAAGGGGTAGCGTAAGCGCTCAGGTGAGGCGTGCGCCCCAGAGCGACCAACTCGCGGCAGGTCAGGCCCTTGGGAGCCGAAGGGTGCTGGGGCAAGAGCGCGAAGATCTTGGCGCGCTCGCGGCTATCGAGCGCTTGAACATCGTGCTCATCGACAAGTACTTGCCCCCCGCGCGGACGCAGCAAGCCGCAGATGACGCGCAGCAAGGTCGATTTGCCGCATCCGTTGGGGCCAACAACCGCGAGCACGCGGCCCGTCTGCACCCTTATCGCGATGTCGCTGAGCACATCCTCGCGGGCGTAGGCCGCGCAAACCGAGCGAAGTTCAAGAAGCATCTCGGCTCGTGGGAATAACGTGCAGAAAATACAAAGCTTGTCCTCGGCCTGACACATTGCGGACCTCAAAGCCGCGCCGTTCGAGCAGGCGGCGCAGCTTGGGGTTGGGCTGCGCGCAGTTCAGAGCGTGCACGATCCACTCGATGGCCACCAGGCCGCGCTGTGAGGCCAGGCGTTCGCACAGCAGCCACAAAGTCGGCAGCACGCCTTCGCCTCCGCCCTCGATCTGCGCCAGCTCAACCACCAGATGCTCGCCTTCAACGGCGAACTCGCCCAGAATCTGAGCCGAGCCAACGCGGAAAAGAATAGGCGCGCCGATGAGCACCAGTTGCTCAAGGTGCGCGGGCGGCAAAGCCAGAATTTGCGTGGGCGTGTAACCCTCGATGTCGATGTGCTTCATCTTCTTTCAAGTACTTGCCGCTTCTACTTGCGCACCAGCCACAGGAACAGCGGCACGCCGAGCAGAGCGGTCAAGATGCCGACGGGGATTTCTGTGGGCGGCAACATCGAGCGCGCCAGGGCATCGCACGAGCCGAGCAGAATGGCCCCGCCTAGAGCCGAAGCGGGCACGATTGAGCGGGCGTTGCGCCCGAATATCTGGCGCATGGCGTGCGGCGCGAGCAGGCCCACGAACCCGATCAGCCCAGCCGTGGCCACAGCCGTGGCGCTCATCAGCGAGGCGGCCAGCAGCAGCTTGCGGTGCAGCTTGCGAGCATCCACGCCCAGAGCCTGCGCTTCCTCATCGCCCAGCAGAGTGGCGTTCAGGTCGCGCGCGTTGCTGAGCAGAATCAGCAGGCCGATGAGCAGCGAGATCAAGAGGAAGGCATCGTGCGACCACGTGGCTTCCGAAAGCCCGCCCAGCAGCCAGAACGAAAGCTGCAAAGCTAAGTTGGCGTTGGGCGAAAGCACCGTCACCAGCGACATCAAGGCGCTCAGCAGCGAGGACAAGGCCACGCCGCACAGCAAAAGCGTGGCGCGATCCAGCCCGCCGCTGTTGCCGCTTCCACCGCGCACGCTCTTTTGCCCCAGGCGCGAGACGAGTAGAGAAGCCCCCAGCGCTCCGGCCCAGGCGAACAGAGACACCATGCCCAGCCCAGCCCAGCCGCCTTCAGCTACGCCCAAACCCGGCCTGTTGAGCTGAATCCACAGCGCCAGAGCCGCGCCCAGAGCTCCGCCCGAGGATGTGCCCAGCAAATAAGGCTCGGCCAGAGGGTTGCGAAAGGCGCTCTGCAAGGCCGCGCCCGAAGCGGCTAAATTCGCTCCCACTAAGAGAGCAGCCACCACGCGCGGCGGGCGCACCTCGAAGACGATGCGGCGGGCGAATCCGCGAGTCGCAGCATCACTTGACCACAAATCGCGCAGCGACGTGCTCGCGCCCCAGGACAAAGCCAGAGCCGCCACAGCCACAGCCGTCACACCGAGCAAAATCCACCGCGCGCGGTTCGACAAGCGAGCGGGCGGGCTGTGCGGCGAGCGCAAGGGTTCAGGAGCTGCTTCGCGCGGGGCCGGGGAGGAAGAGAGCATCTTTGAGCATCGCTGAGGCCACTTCGAGCTTGCGCAAGTACTTGGAGCGGCGTCTATATGGCACGGCTTGAGATTTTCGCCCAAACGCTCGGGCTCGGCTTGTGTTATCTTGACCCGAAGCGCAGCGAAGCGGGATGAAATTTGCAAGAGCCGGAGTTACCACGAAATCGCACGGGCCGGATGTTCTTGAGCTTAGGCTCTTGAGCTTGTTGGGTCGCGCTGCGAGGAGCAATCGGCTGCGCTTGGGCTGTGTGTTGCAGCCCACTTTGCACGGCGTGAGTATTCTGGCAGAATTGAGGGCAACCTTAGGGCAACCTTCACGGAGGAAAGAATGACGAAACAATTTGGTCTGAGCGCTTTGCTGGGTGCGAGCGCGTTGGTTCTTTCGAGTGCAGCTGTTATGGCGCAGTCGAGCTACCCCGCTTCGGGTGGCTCCAGCTATCCCAGCTCGGGTGGCTCCAGCTACCCCGGCTCGGGTGGCTCCAGCTACCCCGGCTCGGGTGGCTCCAGTGCTCCCGGTGCTGCTGGCGGCGCGCAGACGGCCGGTGCGATCGACACCTCGACAACCGCCACCGACATCAACTCCGGCGACCTTGGTTCAGGCACTGGCTCGGGCAACACGCACCTGGCCAACACCGGCGGCGAGCCCTTGATGATCTCGATGCTGGGCACACTGATGATCGGCAGCGGACTCGTTCTGCGCCGCAAGTTCAACTAAGCTCGCCCGGCCCAACGATCAAAAAGCCTGCTCTCGAATTGCGAGAGCAGGCTTTTTGCCGCCTGCTGCTTGGTGCCCAAGTACTTGTGGTTTGTGCCGAGGTGGAATCCGCGTTCTGCGGGCGGGGCCGGGACTTGCAAAACTGCTGGAGCCGATGAACCCAAACCCCTCGCGCCGCTCCCTGCGCCACGTCTTCAATGCCTTCATCGCTCTGGGCGCTCTGATTGCCGTCTCGCCCGCGCTGCAGCACGCCTATGGCTGGTGGAGCCAGCGCCAGCTCATGGCTCAGTGGGAAGCCTCTTCGCGCTCGTCGCAATCGCCCCAGCAGGACGGGCACACAAAGCCCCCGGCTCGCGCGCACGTGGCCTCTTCGGTCTCCAAAATTCCCGCTCCGGGCGGCAAGGGCGAGCATAAGCATGAGGGCGCGGCTTCGGCTGTGACCATGAGCCAGGAAGACGAGCAGCCCCAGGCCAAGAGCGCGCCTTTGCCCCCCACGCGCCTGAGCATTCCTGAGATCGGCGTGGACGCCATCGTGGTGCAGGGCGTGGACGCGAAGGCCCTGGCGCGTGGGCCTGGCCACGATCCTGGCTCGGCTCTGCCCGGCGAGAACGGCAACTGCGTGCTGGCCGCGCACCGCAACATTTATGGCTCCTGGTTCTACAACATGGACCAGTTGTGGGCAGGCTCGACGGTCAAGCTCATCTCGCGCGGCCAGACATTTCGCTACTCTGTCGTCGAAGTGCGTACCGTCTCCGAAGCCGACACTTCCGTTGCGCGCTCGCAGCCCGGAATGCCGCCCACCCTCACCCTCATTACCTGTACCCTGCCGCACTCGCCCTTTCGCCTGGTCGCCATCGCCTATCTGCAGAACAGCTGAAGCCCAGCGAGACAGCACAACTTAAGTGCAAAACACGCATTCAAAAGCGCCCAAGTACTTGCAGCCTCTTCTTGCAGCCCCTTGAGCCTTTTGTTGCCCCGCGAGCATCATAACGATGCAACGCGCCTTCCATCAAGACGTTGGCGATACGCTCTGGAGCCGGTTCGAGCGCGCGCATTTCGGGCATAATGAAGCCGCGCGAAAAGACGCCGCGATTTGTGGCGTTTATTTGACACAGATGCGCATTCCGGCTTACAATGCCTGCGGCTATCAATCAAGGCACAAGAGGCTCAATCAGGGGCGGCGTTGAGTACAGAGGGCGTGGGTTCAAGTACTTGGAGATGAGTGGTGGCGACAGTTGGGCGCAAGCGTGCAAGGAACAGCATGAAACACTTTAGAGCGAAAAAAAGCCTTTTGAGGGGCGGGCGGGTCACGATCTCGGTGGCCGGGCGCCGCTTCCTGGCTTTGGCAGGTGCGGCGGGGCTGGCGAGCGTGGGCTCTGCGGGCGCGACGCGGGCTCAGGGCGCGAGCGGCTACGACAATTACTTCGTGACCAATGGCCACACTTATCCCATCACGCCTGCGGGCAACTGGGTCGGCGTCAAGGTCAAGCCCAACGCTTCACGCGCTTTGCTGCGTGGGCTGAGCAACGAGGGCGCGCTGGACATGGGGCGCAAGGAGCAGCGCTTTCCCCAGCAGCATATGCTGCTGGTGCCTGTCAACCCCGCCGCCAGCGCCGCGCAAAAGAACGCGCTCAGGGCTCGCCTGAGCGCCTCGACAGCGGTTCAGAGCGCTGCCAGGGCCTACATCTTCAACGGAACGAGCCAGCATCCCCTGATTGACACGGGCAACATCGTGGTGCGCTTCGCGAGTGGCGACAGCAAGAATGCCACGAAGATCCTGAGCAGCTACGGCGCGAGCGTGGTGCGCAAGGTCGAGGCGTATTCGCCCAACACCTTCATCGCGCGCGTGCCCGACAATGCTTCGGGCGTGCGCGTGGCCAATATGCTGGCCGCACGCCGCGATGTGGTGTTTTCATCTCCCGACTTCGCCATCCCGAGCAAGCCGATGGCGACAACCAACGATCCCTTGTACCCGAACCAGTGGCACCTGAACAACACGGGCCAGGGCGGAGGCACGCCGGGAGCGGATGTGAGGGCCGAGCAAGCGTGGGACATCACGCGCGGCGACCCAGGAATCACGATCGCGGTGCTGGACAATGGCTTTGATCTTAACCACGAGGACTTCGCGGGCAAGCTGCTGCCGGGCTACGACTTTCTGGACAACACCCCCGATCCCAGCCCGAAGGGGCCAGAGGACAATCACGGCACGGCTTGCGCGGGTGTGGCCGCTGCAGTGGGCAACAATGGCATCGGTGTTTCGGGCATCGCGCAGAACTGCAAGATTTTGCCGGTGAGGATGCTGGGCAACTTCAGCACGCCCTCGACGATAGCCAGCGCCTTCAACTTCGCCACCACCCGCGGCGCGGACGTGATCTCGAACTCTTACGGCTACCCTGTGCCTGGCCTGCCAATATTTCCCATCGTCAAGGCCGCCATCGACGCCTCGACCACGAATGGGCGCGGCGGCAAGGGCTGTGTGATCTTCTTCGCTTCGGGGAACGAATACCGCTCGATTGACGCGGCTCCGGGCACGCCTCCAGGCATAGACCCCGAGCTGCCCGCTTACAACAAGGTCATCGCGGTAGGCGCCTCGAACAACTTCGACCGCCACATTTTGTACTCGAACACGGGCAAAGCTCTGGGCCTGGTGGCTCCGTCGGGCGGTTTCTACAGTGAGGACGGCGGCACGCTCAACATCACCACGACTGACCGCACCGGAGCTGCGGGCTATGATCCTGGCAACTACACCAGTACTTTCAATGGCACTTCCTCGGCGACGCCTCTGGCCGCGGGCGTGGCGGCTCTGCTGCTCTCGGCTGAGCCCAACCTGACCTACACCGAAGTGCGCGACCGCCTGGAAGAGACCGCCGACAAGATTGGCATTGAGGGTGGTACTTACGACGCTGCGGGCCAGTCGCCTTTGTTTGGTTACGGCCGCGTCAACGCCTACCGTGCTCTGCTGGGCCGCGCGCCCAAGGTGACGGTGATCACGCCGGCCCAGGATGCTTCGGTCAGCGGCGTGGTGCCGGTTTCGGCGATCACAAGCAACGATCAGAGGGTGCAGAGCATGGTCTTCGACGACCGCCGCATCTACTTTGATGGCTCGCACTTGATGATCAACAAGGCCATCCCCGACTTCAACCTGGACGGCATTGGTGACACCATCACGGTTGGAGCGAAGCAGCCCAGGCGCTTTGTGATGACTACGGCCAATGTGCGTGTGCACATCGAGCACGCGTATGTGGGCGACCTTCAGGTTTCGCTCAACTACACCGACTCGATGGGCAAGGCCGTGCAAGAAGTGATCTACGACCACGCCAACGGCGGCGAGAAGGTGCTGGATCTCAACGTCCCGCTGCCTCTGGCCCTGCGCCCCGTCGCGGGCGCCGACTACACGCTGCAAGTGGTGGACGATGTGCAGCAAGACACCGGAACCTTCAACTCGTGGGGCCTGAGCCTGGGCTCGGCCTACTCGACCATAGGCTCGCAGGACAAGTCCACGCACACCGCCAACACACCATGGCAGATCACGTGGGACACCAAGGCCGTGACCACTGGCATCTACGAGGTGCGCGCCACAGCGATCACCACTACGCGCAATTACAGCGGCTCCAACAGCAACATCAAGGTAGCGGGCACACCCGAGAAGCTCTTCACCATCTCGGGCCGCGTGGTGGACGTCAAGGGCGTGGGAGTGGCGGGCGTGCTGGTGTCCAACTCAGCGACCACGCTGACCACGCGCACCAACGCCAGAGGCGAGTTCAGCTTCGCGAACCTGCCCACGGGCGATTACACGCTGAACGTCTCGATCCAGGGCGGCTTCTTCACCCCGAACACACGGACGATCACGCTGAGCAACGCCGACATCACCAATGTGCGCTTCGTGCTGTCGCAGCGCGACGTGGTGGCTCCCAACCTCAAGGTGACAAGCCCGGCTAACGGCATCTTCGCGCGTGTCATCACTCAGGCTCGCGGCACGGCCACCGACATCGGCGGCTCGGGCGTAACCAAAGTCACGGGCATTCTGTATCGCGCGCCGCAGCCGGGAAGCAGCACGCCGTCCGGGTTCTACACCCAGGCCGGCTCCTTCGTGCCGACCCAGAGCTCCGCGAGCGAGCGCCAGGCAGCCGGCACCTCGAACTGGGTTCTCAACCTGCCCACCGATGAGGGCACGTACCGCCTCACTGTCAAGGCCTACGACAAGGCGGGCAATGTGCAGTCGACCGTGGTGAACTTCACCATCGACCGCACGGCTCCCGTTGTGGCCATCACCTCGCCCAAGACGGGTGCGGTGCTCAAGAGTGGAGCTTCGGTGACGGCCACAGGCACCACGCGCGATGTGGGAGGCGTGGCCGGAGTCACGGTTCAGCTGTATCGCACGACCAGGGGCACGCTCAAGGCCGGCTTCTACAACCCCAGGACCAAGCTGTGGAACCCACGCTCCAGCGCAGCCAACGACATCCCGGCTGCGGGCACTGCTTCGTGGAGCGTGCGCCTGCCGACCCTGGAGGCCAACCACTACACCCTGCGCGCCACGGCCACCGACAAGGCCGGCAACAAGGGCACGGCATCCTCGATCTTCACGGTGTCGAGCCTCTCGGTGCCAAGCGCTTAAGCACCTGGCACCACCGCAAAGCCGCATCCAGAGTGACGGGCCGCTTCTTTCGAGAAGCGGCCCGTTGTTTTTGTGCTTCAAGTACTTGAGGCCGCGCTTTAGAACGCAGTTGCTTTGTAGAGGCGCATTGCAATGCGTCTCTACAAAGCTCGCCTCTTGAATTGTGCTTCTCCTGCGGTTTTGAAAGCCTGGCTGGAGCGGCGATAAAGCGTGGTGATAAATTAAGGCCATGCAACTTAACCCAGACGAACTGAGCCGCGCCCCCCAGCTGCGCGCCCAAGAAGTGGAAGCGGCCTTGATCGAGAGCGGGGCCTTGATGGAGGGGCACTTCCTGCTCACGAGCGGGCGCCACTCGGCTCGCTACGTCGAGAAATTCCGCCTGCTGGAGCAGCCTCGCCTGACCTCGCGCCTGTGCTTAGAGCTCGCGCGGCGCTTTCGTGACGAGGGCATCGAATGTGTGGTCGGGCCTGTTACCGGAGGCATCATCCTGGCTTTTGAGACGGCGCGGCACCTGGACACGCGCGCCGTGTACGCCGAGCGAGGCGAGGGCGGAGCGGGTTTCACCTTCCGCCGGGGCTTCCACTTGAAGCCTGGCGAGCGCGTGCTCGTAGTCGAGGACATCGTAACGACAGGCGGCAGCGTGCTGCAAGTACTTGAGGCCGTGCGCGAGGCCGGAGGCGAGCCCGTGGGCGTGGGCTTGCTGGTCGATCGCTCGGGTGGAAGCGCTTCGTTTCCCGTGGCGCGCGTTGAGTCGCTGCTGAGCTTGAGCATCGAGTCCTACGCGCCCGATGAAGTGCCCTCGTGGGTGGAGCAGAAGTTCGGGCCGGCCATTAAGCCCGGCTCCTCCAGAAAATGAGATGGGCGAGCCGGACGCTGCCATTAGAAATGGCGCGTGGCCGTACCCGCCCAAGACTTGGCCTTAGCTGAGGCGCTATGTCATAATAGGAGCGACTTGGACGCCCTCCATCTCTCTGGCCTGGGTTGCGTGTGCAGGCGGCGCGATCAACGGGCAAGTGCGAGGACGTATTCTCGTGCGATTGGGGAAGTACTTAGGAGTGCGCTGGAGGAAGTTTGGGTTGCGCCTGGGAATGGGCGCGGCGGATGCTGAGAAATTATGTCGAATCACGCTTTTAACTTGCCTGTCTCGCGAAAGGATCAGTCCGCTCGCCTGTTGCTGCGCCGCTCGCGGCTCAGCCTGCGTGCAGCACGCCTGCGCGCCGGGGCCACTCCTCTGGTGTGGGCTGCGCTGAGCGCTCTTCCTCTGGCCTCTCTTCCCGCTCAGGCCGCGACGGGCAAGCACTTCTCGCCCGTGCTCAAGCTGGCCGCTGGAATTGTGGAGCGTCAGGTTCCGAGCCAGCCGTTGCAGATCAAGGTCGAGCGCGGAGGGCGCACGGCTCTGCCCCTGGCCAACGTGACGCGCGTCATCACGGACGACGTGGACGTGGCGCGCGCGGCCTTCGAGGGCAACCAGGCGTTTGTCGAGGGCGTGAGCAGCGGCTCGTCCGTGCTCGAAGTGCAGACAGCCGATGGGCGTGTGCAGAAGATCACCGTTCAGGTTGTGGCGCCGGGCTCGCTGGGCAAGCTGCCCGCGACGCCCTCGCGTCCCGCCACGCCAATCGGCGGAACCGCTGAGCTGAGCTCCAAGCCAATTCCAGCGCCTACTACGTCTATTCCTGTTCCCGTAGCGGCTATTGGCTCGGCCACGCCCGCGATTATGCCGGCTCAGCCCAACCTCAAGGCGCCCTCGCCGCACTCGGTTTCGGTGCGCGTGAGCCCTGCGGATGACAACGCGGCTCAGGCCCTGGTCACGGTGACGTACGCCAACAGCGGCAGCAAGCCCCAGGACGTGACCGTGCACGCTCCTCTGGACGAGGTTGTGTCCTATGTCACCAACTCGGCGACGGGCAGCCCGCGCTACGACAACGCCGGGCGCGAGCTTTCTTGGAGCTTGAACGGTGTCGAGAGCGGCGGCTCGCGCAGCGTGTCCTTTCGTGTCGAGCCTCTGGACAAGGGCAACCGCGTCTTCCAGTCCATAGCCACCATCGAATCCGCAGACGGCGGCTACGCTTCAAGCAAGAGCGTGCCTTATTCGTTCGTGACCACGCCTCTGCTGACGGTGTTCGCGTTGCCCGATCGCATTATGGCGGGGCGCGTGGGGCCGGTTCTGGTTGATGTGCGCGGAGCCGAGGCTCAGGCCACCATCGACAGACTGCAGACCATGGGCGTTGTCACGGGGCGCGACACCGGCCTGTTCTATCCCGCGTCGCCCACCCAGCGCGCCGAGTACGCGGTGATGACGCTCAAGGGCCTCAACCTACGCGACCTGCGCGATATGACGGCCATCAAGTTCGTGCTCACGCGCCGCTCGCTGGTCAACCTGTCGATCAAGAACGAGGCGGGGCAGACGGTGGCTCAGCTCATTCGCAACGTGACCCTGGAGGCAGGTGAGAAGACCCAGTTGTGGAACGGGCGCTCGGGCTCGGGCTTTGTGGCTCCTGGCCGCTACTCCTACGTGTGTACGGCGCGCGACAACGCCAAGGGCGATACTACCACGCTTTCAGGCGTCATCAATGTGGTGGCGCAAACTCCTCTCAAGCCTCTGAATGGCCAGAACCCCTTTCACGATGTGAAAAACAGCGACTGGTACGCGGGCTACCTCGCGCTGGCCGAGAAGCAGAACCTGGTGCATGGCTACCCCGACAAGACCTTCCACCCCACGCAGTCGATCTCGCGCGTCGAGGCCACGGTCATCGCGATGCGCGCTCTGGGTCTCGAAGATCTGGCCCGCTCGCTGGCGACCAAGGATGTTGGATTCCTGGACTACCAGGATATTCCGGTCTGGGCGGTCGGGCACGTTAACGCAGCTGTGATGACTCAGGTCGGGGGGCACATCATCAAGGGCTACCCCTCGAACTTCTTCCTGCCCATGAAGGCGCTCAACCGCGCCGAGGCCGCGATGATCGTGCAGCGCCTGATCGACAAGGATGCCAACAAGCGCATCACGGTCTCGGGCGCGATGGTTCCTGGAGCCGTTGTGACCATCAACAACCGCACCGTCGAGGCCGCCGACGATGGAGCCTTCCAGTTCGTCATCGACCAGGACAACACCAACCCCATTACAGTGGCCGTCACCGACACCAAGCCCGCCAATTAACGTGCACCAAGCCACGCCAAAGCCCGACAGAATCAAATTCTGTCGGGCTTTGGCGTTTCAAGTACTTGGGGTGTTACAGCTCGGCCCACAGGGTGAAGGCGATGTGGGGGAACACGTCGTCGCGGGTGCGTAGCGCGTCCAGGTAAGCGCGCTGGCCTTCGCTCAAGAACTCGCCCTGCTGCACGGTGGCCGCGATCGAGATCAGGTGGCGGAAGGCTTCCAAATGCTCGGCCAGCCTGCTGCGCGCGTCCTGCTCACGCTCACGCTCACGCTCGGGCTGGGGCGGCGCTGAGGCCAGCAGCAGAGGCCAGTCGCTGCTCTGGATCAGCAGCAGCTCGCGTGCGCACTGGTTCAAGATCTCGCGCAGCTTGGGGTTGGGCGTGCCCGCGCACGAGACGGCCCACTCTTCCATAGTGACCTCGCAGCTGTGCACCTCGGGCCACAGCTGGGCGTTGCGCCTGTTGCACCACACCGTCGCGCCTGAGCCCGGCTCTTCTGCTTGAGCTACGGCTTCGGCTCCCGATTGAGCCGCGAGCGAGTCGAGCGTGAGGGCGTGCGAGGCGAGGCGGAGTCTGAAGCGTGTGTCCTGAGCGGCGTGCTTGAGGACGCGGGCGAGCCAGGCGTGGCCCTCGAACCAGAGCGAGCCGAACAGAGTGGCGTCGAAGGCCACGCACTGCTGGCGGCTGTTGCTCTGTGCGGCCCATTCGTGGAGGCGATCGAGCCAGTGCGCGGCCTGAGCCTCGCAGATGGCTGAAGTGCCAGACGACTGATAGGCCTCCAGCCTGGAAGAGCTCGTGCCTTCGCGGGTGTTGCGCCACAAGCGCAAGCCTCCTGGGAAGCAGCGTCGTGACGAGCACAGGAAGCGCTCTTCTCCTGCGTAGCCCGAAGGATGCCAGGCCTGCTCCGAGGCCGCTGCGTGCGCCCGGACGCAACCCAGCGAGCCGCGCAGTTGCAGCGCGGATTCGTCGGTGGGCAAGCCCCGGCACTCGATCGAAGGCAGTACATCGAGCAGCCAGGGCAGGCGGTGCGCCTGGTAACGCGTGCCTCCGTCGCGCTCGACCTCGCTTGGACTGGTCGTGGCCTCACCCTCGACCACGTAGTCAAAGCCCGCAGCGGCAATCCTCTTCGCGATCTTGTGCGACCCCTGGGCTCGCGGCTCCTCAGCTCGTTCTAAACCGCGGCAAGTCCACAGGCCGCGCGGCGCGCGCCCGAAGTGCTGCTTGAAGGCTTCCACGGCTACAGCGAGCTGAGCTTGAACCGAGGCATCGCGCGCCAAAAGCGGCAGAGGCGCCACAGTCGCGGGCATCGCGAGCAGCTCAATGCGCCCCCGGCTCTGGAAATCGCGCAGGGCTCCGAGTAGATCAAGCGCGTAGCTCTCGCGGAAGTCGCGCTCCGCGTCCTGATACCAGGCCTCCCAGAAGGCGGCCATGTCGCGATAGAGATCCTGCCCTCGTGAGGCAAAAAGCTGAGCGTGCCCACGCGCGTTCGCAGCCTGGCGCTCCAAGTACTTGAGGTAGCCCGGCGCGAACTCGATGTCCGCGAGCATTTCACACAGCACAGGCGAGATGGCCAGCGACAGCGGGGCCTCGACTTGCTCGCGCTCCAGGCGCTCCAGAGCGTTGAGCAGAGGCACCAGCGACTCGCTCACCCACGCCCACAGCGCATCGCCAAGCGCGTTGGGCTCCGTTAAGTGACGGTGCGGCGCGTCCACGTAAGGCGCGTGCAGAGCCAGAACCAAGGCCAGATCAAGGGGCGGAGTCTCCATTTCTTCCTCGTGTGCGGCCATAAATGTGGCGTTGATGGTACTTGGAATCTCCACCGATTATAGCCGCTCGCGCCACTCCTGAGCACGCTGAGGGGCATAATGATGAGTAGCGGAGACAAGTACTTGCGGGTGTTTACTGGAGGCGCACCATGAGCGAGAAAAGCGAGGAGCCGTCCGAAGACGAAGAAAGCGAGCTGGCGAAGCTGTTCAAGGCCTTCGACGAGGCGAGTGACGAAGGTGATGTGGAACGCTCGCAGCAGCTAAGCCTGCAAGTCTGGGCTGCGATGGCTCGCGAAATGGAAGCGCAGCCTGAGCCTCTGTGCCTCGCCGAGTGGCGTAAAGCGGATGAGTGCGAATCCGCCTCCGATTGGGATGGAGCCGAAGCCGCCTTCAAGCGCGCCATCGCTGCTGAAGAGGCAGAGGGCAAGTTGTCTTGGCAAGGCCAGCGCTACCTGGCGCTGTTCTACAGTTCTCTGGAACGCGATGAGGAAGCGATGCGCTCGATCCTCAAAGCTGCTGAGCTGGCGCGGCAGGCCCAAGTGTCGCTGTGGATTACCGGAGTGCAGCAGCAGGAGGCGGCCCTGCACCTGAAGCGCGGCGATGTTGAGACGGCGCGCTCGCGGCTCGATGAAGCGCTTGAAGCCGCGAGCGATGAGAAGCACCTGAAGAGCGTGGTTGTGGGTTTGCGGCTGATGAAAGTTGAGTGCAACCTCGCGAGCGGCGAGCTGGACACGGCGGCAAAGGAGTTGGACGACTTGTGGCCACAGGTGGAGCCGTGGCGCGATGCCCCGATGTCGGCTGGGTTTCAGAACGCGCTGGCCGAATGGTGGCGGGCGCGGGCGCTGTATTGGGAAGCGCGTGAGCAAGAGGAGGCGGCTGTTGAAGCCTGGCGCCAGGCTGTTCATTACCGGCGCATCATTGCTCAGGCGCCCCAACTTGAGGGGCCGTATAAGTTCAAGCGCCTGGCCCTGGCGTTGCGCGCTCTGGGTCGGGCGCTGCAGCGCACGGGCTCGCCGCTGGCCGCGCACGCCTTCACCGAAAGCCGCTCGCTGCTCCGTTCCATTGGGTTGCCTGAGACGGCAGGCGAGTGAAGTAGAAGCGCTTGGGCAGAAGGCTCCAAGACGCTTGCAAGTACTTGAGGCCAGCACGAACACATCACTCGCTCATTGTCGCATCAGAGAGGCGGCGCGGCGTTCGGAGTCGCGGGCCTGGCGCAGCAGCCTGGCCACTTCCCGCAAGGCCGCGCGTGTGGGCTCGGGCAGCTCGTTCTGGCCCGGCGCCAGCTGAAGGGCCTGAGGCTGGGGCATCGCGGCCCGCGCGCCTTCCAGGGCCGAGATCGAGGCCTTGAGTTCATCCGAGGCCCGCTGCCACTCGGGCTTGTGGTTTTGCTCGGCTGCGATGGCGCAGAAGGCCGCGCCATCCCGACGGGCTTGCAGCCAGGCGCTCAAGGGCTCATCGAACCAGGCTCGTAGCCCCTGCGCGCGCTGCGCCGCTCCATCCACGGGAACAGGGCGGTTGGGCGCGGGGTTCGGTGCGTTGGGCTGCGTTGGGCTGGACTGGGGCTGCGTCTTGGGAGCGGGCTGCGGCTGCGTGCCTGAGACTCCCTCTGAGGCGGGCAGAGGGCTCTCGCCGTCGGGCGCGCCCGACGAGGCGCGGGCAGGAAGCTCGCTGGAACCCGGCTCGCTCTTCTGGCCGCTCGTGCTGTGCTCCGAGTTCGCAACTGAAGGGCGCGCCTCAAGTACTTGAGAGCGTCGCGCGGCGTTGTCGAAGGCGTTGGCCAGGGCTTCGAGAGCTTCGGCGCCCAGCAGGACGCGGCCAGCACTCGGGCGCGCGAGCAGGTTTGAGGCGCGCGACATGGCGCGGGCGTGCGCGGCCTGCATCGAGAGGGCGGGCAGCGTGTATTGATAGGTCGCGGTGTCCAGGCCGGGCAGAGGAGTTGCGGTCGGCGCGGGCGTGGGAACGGGATCGTCCAGAGCGCGCGGCGTGGGCGTGACCTCGAAGCGCGAGGGCCAGCCCGCTCCCGCTTTGTCGGGCAGAAGCGGCTTTTCTCCCGCAGCCCAGGCCCCAATGATGGCGAAGTGGCTGCCGATGGGCGCGTCCACGTCCCAGGTCTTGGCCAGTTCAGAGGTACTCACGCGTTCTATGCGCGCGCCTTGCGACTGCAGGAAGACCAGGCCTCGGCTCGAATCGTAGCCCACGGCCAGGCTCCAGCGCCCGTTGAAGAGCAGGGGAGGGCGGGCTAAGTCCAGCTCCTTTTGCAGATCGCGCAGGGCCTCGCCCGCCTTGCCGCCCGAGGAAGGCACATAACGCAGTCCGGCACAATCCAGCACGCGCTCCCAGTCCGAAGTGCTCGCGGCCCCGACCACGCGCCCAGGCTGAGCCGGGTCCAGGCCAGCCACGAAGGGCCGCAGCGACCAGCCTCGCAGCACGACCTCGTCCACATCCAGGCCGCGCGAGGCCAGCAGCAGGCGCAGGGCCGTGCCCATCGAGCCGTTCTGAGCATCCGAGTCCAGCAGATCGGTGCCCGCAGTACTTGTATCCTGAGTGCCTTCGTCCCCGGCCAGAATGTCGTCTGAGATCGGAGGCACGTTCACCAGGACGCGGCGCGAGGACGGCGTGCGCGAGGCCTCGTCGAAGAAGAGCAGGCCCAGGCGATCCTTGGCTTGGCCCGCGTAGATGCTCTGGGGATACAGCTTGAAGGTCGCCTGGTAAGCGTTGCGAGCCCACTGCTTGTGCTGGGGATCGTTCCACAGCGTCTCATAGAGCACGCCCAGGTGGAACTGAGCCTCGGCGCAACGCTCAGCCAACTTGGGGTAGTTCAGCAGCACGTTCTGGAACCACTTGCGCGCGCCCTCGCGGTCGCGTTGCGCCAGGGCCACGCGGCCCAGCTTGACCGTGGCCTGCGAAGCGTATTCGGGCGAGCCTGGAAAGCGATCCAGCAAGTCGGCGTAGATGGCTTTAGCTGCGCTCCAGTCCTTCAAATCCATGAAGGCGATGTCGCCCGCGAAGATCAGGGCCTCGCCCGCGAAGGGAGAAGTCGGGTATTTGTGAGCCACCTCGCGATACAAGTTCATGGCCTCGCGCAGCTGTGATACATCGCCTGAGTCGCGCCCCAGAGCCACCAGAATCGCGGCCTGGCGGTTGAGAGCCTGAGCCGCCCACGGCGACTCGGGATGCAGCTTGGTCAGCACGCGGTAAGCACGCAAGGCCAGGCGATACTGGCCCAGGTTCTCCAACTGCTGGCCGCGCAGAAACAGCCCGCGTGTGGAGTCGGGCACCATCGAGTGCAGCGCGACCGCTCCGCCCAGGCCCAGCGCTACCCAGGCGGGAGTGGCCCCAAACTTCTTCTTCTTGCCCACAAGTGCCTCCGCCAAATCTCGGTGCCTCAAGTACTTGCACCCGATCTATCAGCGCTCTTAGTGTGAGCGATACCGCACCGACGCAACACCTGAGCCTCTCTCAACCCCCATAAGCCTCGTAAGCCAGCAGCCCGCGCCGCCACGCCACGCGCACCAAAATGCCCAGAATCGCGGCCCACACCATCTGCAGCGCGAAGTCCTGCGCCGCCTCGCGCATCTCGATGCGTTGCAGCAAGAGGCGCATGGGGAAGTCATACAAGAGGTGGAAGGGCAGCCAGGCTCCAGGCGCTTGAACCCAGCCCGGCAGCAAGCTCAAGGGCAAGAGGCGCCCGGCGAAAACAGCCAGCAGGATGTTCCAGATTTCGAGCAGGCCTCCGACCTCACCCAGCCAGAAGGCCGAAAGCGCCAACAAGTACTTGATCTGCATCAGCAGCAGGTAAGCGCCCAGCGAGGAAATTGCGAACAAGATGAGCCGGGGAATGGTAAGCGCGGGCCAGGAGATCTGGTGGCGAAACAAGAAGGCGACCAGGACAAAAGCCGGCAGCGACATCGCGGTCTTGACGACCTGGTAGGCGCTCTCGCGGGCCAGCAGGTAGCCCCAGAACCCTATGGGCCGCACGATGAAGGGTGTGATCTTGCCGTCGCGTATTTCCTGCGAGACCCACCACTCGGGATGAGGCGTGATAGCTACCGAAAGCAGCGTTACAAGCAAGTAATACGCGATCATCTGACCCAAATCGAAGCCTCCGATCTTCTGGCCTGGCGCCGCCTCATAGCGCGCCAGCCAGACCAGTATAAAGGCCAGGGCGGGCAGCAGCGCATAAGCAACCCAGGTCAAGGCGTTGAAGCGATACACCAGCGAGTCCTGCCAGCTGATGAGCGCCACCGTCCTGTACTTGCGCCAATGACTCGCGCCGGATGCCGAAGTACTTAAGGCGGACGAGGGGGAAAGGGGATTCATAAAGCCGCTGAGCCGCTCAAGAACTTCTCTTGAGGCTCAAGTTGAAACGTTGCTAAGGGTGCGCAACAGAACATCCGCGTGGAGGTAGCACGTTGCTACACTCGCGCCGTGCTCTTGCCTCGTTGGGAGGCGCTCGCGGTTCCGTCTGGGCAACGGATGAGGCGAGCGCCGGGTTTAGCCAGTGCCCAACGTCGGCGAGACACACAAATACCTTCCGGGACGGTGTTGATTACTTATGCCAGCTTCCTTCAACCAGCGCGTGGGCGTCTTCATAGACGTGCAGAATATGTTCTACGCGACTAAGAACCTCTATGGTTCCAAGCTCAACTACTCCAAGCTGCTCGACTACATCGCGCGTGGCCGCGACTTAGTTCGCTCTGTGGCCTACGTGGTGCAGACTCCTGAGATCGACCAGAGCAATTTCCTCACGATGCTGCGCTCCAACGGCTACGAAGTCCGTTCCAAGGAACTCAAGCAGCGGCCCGATGGCTCCTGCAAGGGCGATTGGGACATGGGCCTGGCCCTCGATGCTCTGTCCATGGCCGAGAGGCTCGACGTGGTGGCCATCGTCTCGGGCGACGGCGACTTCGTGGATCTGGTGACTTTCCTCAAGGCGCGCGGCGTGCGCGTCGAGATCTACTCCTTCCCCTACTCAACAGCCGAAGACCTGCGCGCCACGGCCACCGAATTCTACCAGATGGGGCCAGAGATCGTGATGAACCCCACGCGCGCCTTTTCCAACTTCGAGACGCGCGAAGGCCGCGAGCCCCGTCCCTATCGCGAGGACGACTACGCCGCCGAGCCCTACCGCGAAGGCCCGCCGCCTCCGCGCGAAGCCCCGCGCGAAGGCTACGCCCCTCGCGAAGCGCCTCGGGATGGCTATGCTCGTCCAGGCTACGCGCGCCCCTCCTCCAACCGCGATGGCTACGCTCGCCCCGGCTACGCGCGCGAAGCTTACCCCCGTGAGGGCTACCGCGAAGAATACAGAGGCCAATATCGCGAGGAATACCGCGAGCCCTACGCCGAGGAAGATGGCTCCGCTGAAGTCGAAGCTGAGCACGAAACCGAAGCCGCCGAAGTCGTGACCAACGACCAGGAGTAAGCACAAGAACAAAAAGCGCCCGCTTAGATCGGCGGGCGCTTTTTCGTATCTGCAAGTACTTGCAGGGCGGCCTTTGAAGGGCACACATCTTGTAGGGGCGCATTGAAATGCGCCCATAGGCATCAAGCTAAGGCACTGGGCTGCAGTAAACGCCCGCTCTGCCGTCATTCTGAGGGAGCCTTGGCGACCGAAGAATCTCCTGCAGGCGGGTCAACCTGTTCTGGTCGGGGGATTCTTCGGTCGCCAAGGCTCCCTCAGAATGACAGCTGGATAGGCACGAAACGCCTGGTGACTGCAGCCCAGCGTCTTAGCTTGATGCCTATGGGGCGCATTGCAATGCGCCCCTACAAGATCAACCGCCTGACTCTTCAAGTACTTGGAGCGCCGCCCGAGCGGGTATAAAGAGGAGTATGGAACTCAAACCGCCTGTAATGGTGAGGTTCATACGCCCACTTTCGCTGAGCGCGCTCTTCCTGCTCGTGGTGTTGCCCTTGCTTATCTACATTGTCAGAGCTGCGGCATCTGGCGACCTCAGCCCCATCGTTATGCTGGGGCCGATGGCCGCGCTGATGACGCTCGCTCTGTGGCTTCGCGTTTCTTGGCTGTGGCGAGCAGCAAGATGGCGACTTACAGCCAACGACGAAGGCATCACCTTGACAGGAAGCTCTGAGGCAACGTTTATACGGTGGCAGCAGATCAGCACCTGCCGTGAGGAAGCCAGCCCTCTGGAGCGCGATCAGGGCTCCTGGGTGACGCTGCGCGACGAGGGCGACAACGTCCTGCTGCGCTGGGAGCGCTCCTGCGTTCGGCCACTCCACAGCCTCGCTGCAAGAGTTGGACCGCTTCACCACCTTCGTGCAACGCAAGATCGCCCAGAACCAGGAGCCGCCAAAGTAGCAGGCTGAACTTCATCCAACGCACAAGGCACACGCAACGTGAGCGCGCCTCAAGCATCCAAGCCTTGTTTTGGACACACTTGGCGCCCCAAGTACTTGGGCCCAAGTACTTGCTCGTCTGGAGAAATTTTATGGACACACGCTCTGTCACCCCGCGCCGCTGGATTCTCAAGCGCCACACTGTTCTGGCTTTGGCTGCGCTCTCGCTCTCGCTCTCGATGGCAAGCCTGGGCTCGGCTCGCGCTCAGAATGCTCCTGTTAATGGCGCGGCTCCCTCAGCGGCCACAACTCCTGGGGCGGGCGAGACGATCCGCCTGCGCACCAAGTGGACGCCGGGCGAGCTTTTGTCCTACGACATGAGGCTTGAAGGCACCATGAATATGCAGTCTTCGCCCAATATGGCAGGCAATCCCTTCGCGGGCATTCCTCTGGATGTCGATGTCAAGATGACAGGAGCCACCGCCATGGAAGCCCTCTCGGTCGATGAGATGGGAACAGCGCGTGTCGTGCCCAGGCTCAATTCCATGAAGATGCTGGCGACTTCCTTTGGCCAGCGCGCCGACCTTTCTCTGCAAGACGGGCGCTTTTCCTTTGCCTTCAACGGCCAGCAGATGGGCCGAGCCGACCGCAACGATCGCAACGGAGCCTTCCTCTCCAACCCTCCCTTCGCTCTGGAAATCTCGGATCGCGGGCGCATCACTGGAGCCGTGCCCCTGGACGACAAGGGCCGCGTCAAGCAGCCCGGAGCCGCCGGTGCCAACTTAGACCCCGCGCCTGGAGCCGCTGCTCCCACGCCCGGCCTGAACTGGGCTAAGCTGGCGCAATCTATGATCTGGCGCGCCGTTCCTACTCTCTGGCCCGTGACTCCGGTTAAGACAGGCGACACCTGGAAGCAAGATGTCACGATTCCCTTGCCCGACCCGGCCAACGCAGCCAACCCCAAGGCCCTGGTGCCTCAGCAGCTGGGCCACTTCGACTTCGTGATGCGCGGGCTCGAAGAGATCAATGGTCAGCGCGCGGCCCACGTCTCGGTCAAGGGCGGCCTGCAAATCGACAACAAGCTCTCGCACGCCATCGCGGACGCAGCCAGGGCCGAAGGCGCTCAGGTCGCACCCGCAGCCGCGCGCCAGGCCGAGGCCGCAGCCAAATCCGCAGCCACCAAGAACAAGAGCGACTTCGAGACTCAGCTCAGCAAAGCCACCCAGAGCATCGACGGCGACCTGTGGGTCGATCCCGCCACGGGCCACCTGATGCGAGCCGAGCTGAACCTGGAAACCCAGACCACGGTCAAGGACGTGCCCCGCGAAGGCGTCACGACGCGCGCCAAAGCCGGAGACTCGTTCTTCGACTTCACAGGCACGCTGCAACTTCAGCTCAAGGATCGTACCATCAAGCCCGCTGCCTAAGCCCACGCTCAAGTACTTGCAGGCACTTCAATGAAGAGACTCATCCGCTCCGCAACTTTTATGGCTCTTGGCGTCACTGCCTTGAGCTGTGCCTTCGCTTCGTCTCCCGCCCGCGCCGGAATGTTCTCGATCAGCCCGCAGAAGGAGCAAAAGCTGGGCGAGGACGCGGCCAAGTCCATCGAGGCGCAGAGCCGCATCGTCACGGGGCCAGTGGCCGACTGGGTCGAGCGCGTGGGCAGCCGCCTGGCGCGCGCCTCGAACAAGGAATTCCCCTACTCGTTCCGCGTCATCGACTCGCCCGAGATCAACGCCTTTGCGCTGCCTTCGGGCTACGTATTTGTGTATACAGGCCTGAGCAAGATCGCGCGCAACGACGATGAGCTGGCCGCTGTTCTGGCGCACGAGATCACGCACGCCGAGCAGCACCACTTCGCCAAGCAGTATTCCAAGGCCTCGAAGCGCGGTGCTCTGCTGAGCATCGTGTCGATTGCGGCTGGGCTGCCCAACTTAGCGCAGAACGTGCTGGGCCTGGTCGATTACGCGATGACACAGAAATACTCGCGTGCTTCGGAAGACGAGGCCGATCATCTGGGCATGGAGCGCATGATGCGTGCGGGCTTCAATCCCCAGGGCATGGTTTCGCTTCTGCAACGCCTGGAGCACGAGGACGGCCAGCAGAAGCGCGTCGATAAATGGTTCTCTTCTCACCCCGAGGGCAGCGTGCGCGTGCGTCATGCCGAGGCCGAGCTGGCCATGCTGCGCGCTTCGGGCAAGATCGCGCCTTCGGTTGCTCCCACAGCGGCAGTGGATGCGACAGGCGCTTACGCCTCGGGCGATGCGCCTGATGGAACAAGCCGGTGAAAAATCGGCTGGCTCCGTTGCGGGAGGCACGGCGTCCCGCTATAATGGATGGGGCGTCCAGCGCTGGAGCCAAGGCCGGGCTTCCAGAAACGTTGGGTGGAGGGGTACTCAAGTGGCCGAAGAGGCGGGTTTGCTAAACCTGTAGGGTGGCGTAAGCTGCCGCGAGGGTTCGAATCCCTCCCCCTCCGTGAGTGCCTCAAGTACTTGAGGCACCGCAGATGTTTTGCAGTCGTAATCATACGTGCCCGTAGCTCAGCTGGATAGAGCGTCTGACTACGGATCAGAAGGTCGGAGGTTCGAATCCTTCCGGGCACGCTTTCGCAGAAGGATGAAGGCGGAGGGATGAAGAATGAAGTGGCAGCCGCTTCTCATTCTTCATCCCTCCGCCTTCATCCTTTGAGCTCGCACCCGTGGCCCAGTGGATAAGGCGTCGGCCTCCGGAGCCGAAGATCGCACGTTCGAATCGTGCCGGGTGCATTCCACCTCAACCAAAGAAGCCGCCAGAGCATCCTGCTCCGGCGGCTTTTACCATTTTTCCTGTTCTGGCATGTCAGGTGAAACGATCATGGAAAGAAAACGGCCTGAGCCGTCCCCTGCACAAGAAGAACTGGCTGATCGTGCCAATGCAGAACTTGCCCTGGTTACGACTAGGCTCAAGGAAGCCCAGAAGATTCTGCGGCGGGATTGGGCGCATCTGACACCTCGCGCGAGATCGGAGCAGAGCAGAGGCGTGAGAGAACTCGAACTTCAACAGAAAGATCTGCTGGACGAGATCGAGATGGTTCGCCTGATCTGAGGCTGCTGAGTCAGAGTCTCGATGAGCCAGCATCTTGCTCGGGAGCCGGTGGATGTTCCCTGATTTGGGGTATCAGTGTTACGCCTGGCTGCTACTTCGGCTCGGTGCCGTTTCAGGGCAAAGCACGCTCATGTCTCCCCATTCCTTCAACACTGTGCCAATAGTTGCCGTGGCCTCGCTGGTCTTGACCTCGTTGCTGGTCTTGACCTCGTTCGCTTCAGGGCAGGGAAAGTCGCCTCCTGCGCCCTCTATTCCAGCTGCCATGGCGCAGCCTGTTGCTGAACTGGCTCGGCCCGCCCGTGTCTTTGCGCCAGACAGCTTCTGGTATCGGCCCATTCCTCAGTTCGCACCTCTACACCCTAACTCGGCTAACTTCGTGGTCGAGTTCCTGCGCCAGAAGCAGGCTTACTACGGCACGGTCTCGATCAACACCACGGCCTATGCCTGCCCGATCTATGTCGTTGGCCCGGATGTGAAGCCCGTGCAGGTCACCGAGTGGGACGGTCAGCACAAGGGCTTCAAAGACCCCAAGCTCGCCGCGCAGTGGCGCGCCGTCCCCATCCCCGCTTACGCCGCGCAAGCCGATGGCACCGATGCCGAGATGTGCATCTACCAGCCCTCGACCGACTCGCTGTGGGAGTTCTGGCTTTCGCGCCAGGTAAATGGGCAGTGGCAGGCGTGCTGGGGCGGCGGGATGCAAAAGGCGTCCCAGAACCCTGGCGTCTGGGAGAACTACTACGGCACGACAGCCACCAGCCTGCCCTTCATCGGCGGGCAGATCACGCCCGATGAGCTGAGGCGAGGCGCCATCAAGCACGTGATGGGCATCGCGCTGGTGGACGCCGAGAAGCCAAGCGTCGTCTCCTGGCCAGCGACACGATCCGATGGCTTCAACCCCAAGGACGAGCCGAACCGCATCCCCGAAGGCCTGCGCTTTCGTTTGGATCCGAATGTGAATGTGGAAGCCCTGAACCTGTCGCCGGTCGGCAAGATCATCGCGCGAGCCGCGCAGACGTATGGCTTCGTGGTGTGGGACAAGGCCGGAGCCATCACGCTGCGCGCCGACAACCCCAAGTCCTACACCCAGCGCGGCGAGAAAGACCCCTATCCTGAACTCTTCGGTGGCAAGCCTGCGTGGTCGATCCTGCAGGGCCTTCCGTGGGAGAAGCTGCAGTTTCTGCCCATGAACTACGGCAAGCCTTGAGCACACGCTGCCCTGAGCACACGCTGCCCTGAACTACGGCAAGCCTTGAGCACACGCTGCCCTCCCCAGATCGGCGCGCGAAGTTGAAGCGGTAAGCCTCAAGTACTTGCAGGGAGCAACAACTCGCGCAGACTGCTCTCGCACGAAAAGTCAGCCACCGATTTCATGCGCCTACCCAAGCCGGTTCCTGCAAGAAGCTGCTGCACCTGCGGCTTGCAGCAGGCATATTCTGGTGCCTTTCGCGCCTCAGTCCATTCTCTCGCAGGTGAACGCTCGGTGGATGAAAAAGCCGCCTCTGGTATCACAGGACGCTTCAAATCCCCTCCTCGTGTTCGCGTCGGCACATCTTGCTGAAGGCGGGCAGCCGCGTGGCAAGCAGGCTCGCCGACCCGAGGGCATCTTTTACCGCAAGCAATACCCGCTGATGATGGCGATGTGGAACTCGTGGTCCGTGAACCCAGGACTGATCAAGGCGCGCCTGGCCGGAGCAGCCAAGGCCTTGGGCGAAGTCGATGTCGCTGGCACCATCAACAGCGTGGTGGCCAACCGACGCGCCGCCGCCGAGCGCGCGGCTCAGCAGTGGAACCTCTACATCCGCCAGTGAAGACAAGCCCCTGCTGAAGAAGCCCGCGCCCCAGTCACAAAACCGATTTCCTCCGAGCAAACCAGGCGAGGGCCGATGCAATTCTGTCGGCCCTCGCTTGTGTTTAGGTTCCCTGCGTTTAGGTTCTGTGGCAACATTTGGAATGCTGCAAGTACTTGCGGCGCTATTTTGAATCAGTAACTCGTATTTTCAGGAGCCACCATGTCTCGTTTTCTTCCCGTAGCCGTTCTTGTCCTCGCCCTGTCGCCCGCTGCTTTCGCGCAAAAGCTCACCTCGACACACCTGCCCGATGACTCGGGTACCATCGGCTTAGCTCAGGGCTGGAAGCTGCTGCCCGGAAGCGGAGGCGGTGTGGCCCTGCTCTCAGGCCCGAGCGGAGCCATGATGTCGCTGGGAATGCCGGTCGCGGTTGTGGTCAAGGGCGTCGAGAACCAGTTTCCCGATGTGCCTGTGGTCTTTCCCGGTGTTCCGCGCGTGGATTTCTCGGACGCGGTGCAAGCTCAGGTCGACCTGATGGAATTCCTGGGCCCCAAAGCCGGAGTCAAGCTGCTGAAGTTCCGGGCGGTCGAGCCGGTCCAAATGCCCAATGGAGTCGCGGCCTTTACGAGAGTGGCGGCCACGATCAAGGGCAAGCCGTTCGAATCGTTCGGATTGTACGCGATCATGCCCGTGGACAACGCGCAGGGGATGTTCTACTTTTCCGAGATCAGCGCCCCGGCCAAAGATTACCCGCGCTTGTATTCCACGATGATGGCGATGTGGAACTCGTGGTCCGTGAGCGACAAGACGCTCAAGTCGCGCCTGGCTGGAGCGGCCAAGGCCCTGGGCGAAGTCGATGTGGCTGGCACCGTGGACTCAGTGGTGAGGAACAGGCGCGAGGCCGGAGAGCGCGCCGCCGAGAAGTGGAACGATGTCATCCGGCAGTAAAGTTGAGGAAGCGGGGCGACTATCGCCCCGCTTTTTCGTTTAAGAGTCTGTATTCAAAGGGATCGATAAGTGAAACTGGGCAGTGATGAGCAAGATTTACGAAAGCGATTTGACAGATGAGCAGTGGGAGTGCATCCGGCCACTACTCAGTTTTGGCACCGGACGTAAGCCAACCATCGCGCGGCGGCGCATCGTGAACGCCATTTTGTACGTGGCGCATCCGCCCAGGGGGCACCCGGTTGCCAATGGCGGAATCTGCCTGGCGAGATGCCGCATTGGAACACGGTGTATTCGTGCTATCACCGTTGGTCATGGAACGGGACACTGGATGGTGTCCACGCGGCGTTGCGCGACTGGACGCGTCAGTCAGCAGGCAAAAGCACAGCACCCAGCGCCACCAGTGTGGACAGCCAAAGCGTGAAGAGTGTGGCTAAAGGGGGGTCTCCTGCCTGCTCCAACGCGGCTACGATGGCGCTAAACGCTTGACCGGGCGCAAACGGTTTCTGGTCTGCGACACCCTGGGCTGCGTGTTGGAGATTCAAGTGGTGCCGGCCAGTGTGGCTGAACGTGCTGGTGCAGAGGCGGTCTTTTGGCACTTGAGCCAGCAGCAAGCGTGTGAGGGCTTAGAGTGTGTACGCAAATACAGTTATTACGCCGAAAGGAGACAAGTGTCGACGGATTTTGGCAGCAAGGGAGGCTAAACGAGAGGTCCCCTTGGTCAATCTTCAGCCCGCAACACTCGAATTTCAGCCCTAATCGCACGGATAACTGTCTTTGCGTACAGACTCTTAGAGAAGATGTGGGCGGATGGTGGTTTTGCCGGTCGGGAGTGGCAAGGACGGATGAAGGCGTAGTTCGGCTTTGAGGTGGAGATCATCAAACGCTCGGATGATGTCAAAGGCTTTGAAGTCTTGCCCAAGCGCTGGGTAGTAGTCTAACTCGGTAGTAGAGGCGAATGAGTTTAACTGAGCCCATGCCAGCTAAGAAATACATCATCTGCCTCTTACCTGAAGAGCGTGTGGAACTGGAACGAGCGTCGCGCTCGCATCGGCGCAGCAC
>JAABUM010000483.1_pt1 | contig 69925 bp, 64 predicted proteins | sample 5559161 | NCBI WGS metagenome assembly JAABUM01 (sample SAMN10711868, study PRJNA513369) | rock metagenome | isolation source: Antarctica rocks | place: Antarctica: Victoria Land, Siegfried Peak nord
TTGGCGCCGTGAGGTCATCGGTGAGCATCTGATCGATGACCGCCTTGAACGGATCCAACCGGGGCGAGGCTCGTTCCGGGACCTTCCGCGGCAACGGCTCCGCCCTGGCCAACGCTGCCCGAACCGTCTCGCGGGCAACACCGTGCCGGCGAGAGAGCTCCCGAATCGAAAGTTCCTCCACGCGCGCATCGCGCCGGATTCGTGCATACAGATCCACCCTGGACTCCATAACTACCTTCCACCGCTGACACCACAGGGTCAGATGATCAACGGTGCGGGTGGACGTGAATCAGACCGTCACGACTCCCCGGCAAAGCCCAAGGTGGTAGTCGATCAAGCCGTCCTAATGGACTCCACTCAAGCTGTCACAGACACGCGGCCGTTGCCCGGCTGGCACAGCGGGGCGCCTCTGCTTTGCGTGCAGGTGTCGGCAGGTGGGTCGCTCCTAGGATTGGGTGATGAAATCCTCCGCGCATGATGCAGGCACCTGGTGACACGTTTTCGCGTTGCCCACTACCTGAAGACCAGCCTGTGGCTCGTCCCCTTGCTGTCCGTCCTGGGCGGCATTGTCCTGTCCCTGGTGACCACCTCAGTCGACGACGGGACTCTGGTATCGCAGCGGATTACCGGGGACCCTACGGCCGCGCTGCAGATCCTCTACCTCATCTCTTTTGCCATGTTGACCCTGACCGCCATCTTGTTGTCCCTGGTCGTGGTGGCGGTGCAGCTGGCTATGGGCATGTTCTCTCCCCGGATCGTGCGACAGGTGCTCCACGACCGACCAAGCCAACTAGCGATCGGCTTGTTCGCTGCGACCTTTGCCCACTCCATGCTCGCGATGCGCCATGTCCGCTCCGGCCCCAACGGTGACGGCACAGTGCCCGGGCTGGCAGTCATGGTCGCCATCGTCTTGGTGTTGTGCTGTATCGGGACACTGGTCTGGTACCTCAACCACATCGCCCAATCGCTACGCACCGCCGCGCTGGTCGCCTGGGTCGCCAAGGACACCGTGACCGCCCTGCAGCACGTCTACCCCGACAACGGACAGGGACTGGCCCTCGGGCCAGACTTCATCCCCTCTCGGGACGCCGGCGTCATCTTCACCATCGGGCACGAACGGTTGGTACGCCTCGCGCAGCACGCCAACTGCCAATTAGACGTCCTATGGGCCGTGGGCGACTTCGTACCCAACGGCGCAGCCCTCATCAGGGTCATCGGGGACCCTACTGGGCTAACCACCAAAACGGTCGCCCGATGCGTAGTCCTGGGCCCGGAGCGGACCTTGAACCAAGACGTCGCCTACGGCATACGACTGCTCGTCGACATCGCCGGCCGCTCACTATCCGCAGGCCCGTTCGCTGACCCAACAACTGTTGTCCAGGCCATCGACCGGCTACATGACATCATGCGCCGCCTGGCACACCGCCCACTGCACGACGGCCGCTACTACGACGCGGCCGGCACCCTCAGGTTGACCGTGCCAACCCTGCAATGGGAAGGGTACGTGCGCATCGCCTTCGATGAAATCCGCCAAGCCGGCGCCGGATCACCGCAAGTCTCCCGCAGACTCTCCTCCGCCCTACACGACCTCCTTCAGGTAGCGCCCCCCGAGCGCCAGCTGGCGCTGTCACACCAACTGGCCCTCCTCACGGAACTGGCCGGGTCACGCTCAGTCACCGACACCGACCGGGAACAAGCCACCCTCCCCGACCCCTCCGGCCTCGGCTCCGCCAAAGAGCTCGTCAAACCCTGAAACCGTCCACCTGCGCGGGCACACGAGATGTCGGGCTCCTGTTGATGCGGGTCGCGAACCCCTCCCCCCGCAAAGGATGTCCTCAGGGTCGAGATTTACTTCATTGCCCTGTACGTCGATCCAGTCATCGGCACTGCACTGGTCAACCAACCCATCGATCACCCGGAGCCGCCTCGTGTTCTGCTCCTAGGCCGGCCGTGCGGTCGAATGGGTTTAGAACGGTTAACCTGCTTATGCCGGGGGTTCGGTCCCGTCGGACCCAGGAAGCTGACGCTGTTCTTGGTCGTCGTTGAGGTTCCCGCTGGAGTCGCGGGCGACCTTCTTCTCCAGCGCATCGACGGTGTCTGCGGGGTTTTCCTTGGGGTTATCGGGTAGTTCCGGTTCAGATTGCTCAGTGGCGGCATTCGTTTCATGTGACATGGCGGGTCCTTCTGGATTCGTGGTGGTTGCCGGGTCAGGCAGTTAGTGCGGGCTGGCTGATGTGCGGGGCATCGGACAAATCTGGTGACCAGTCAATTCTGGTGTCATCGAGCAGGCGCTCAGAGATCGATAACTTCGACTTTATGGGGTTGACCCCGTTTGGTGGACATCGGTTTAAGCGGCCTGGGCGACCGCGGTGGCGAGTTGGTGTTCGAAGGCTACGGGGGCTGATCTGCCCGAGCGCGCTGTGGCGGCGGGCACGGTTGTAGACCTGCTCGATCCAGGTGCTGACGCCCGTGATGGCTTCGGCGTGGGTATCAAACCGGCACCGTTCGTAGTACTCGGTTTTCAGGGTTGACCAGAACGATTCCTGCGGGCGTGTCAGATGGTCTGTGTAAGGGATCGGTCCGTCTGAAAGGAACATGATGGATCTCATGACCGAAGAGCAATCGCGTCGGCGCGGTAGTGAGGTCGCTGCCGAGATGGTCGCCTCTGGTGCGTTGGACGATATTTTTGCTCGGATCGATGCTGGTCAGGTGGATCTGACCGGTGACGGCGGTTTCATTCCTGGCCTGATCAAGGCTGCTCTGGAACGTGGTCTCGCGGCGGAGTTGAGTGATCACCTGGGCTATGACAAGGGTGATGCCGAAGCGTCGCTGTTCACCAATTCCCGCAACGGCAGTACGCCTAAAACGTTGGCCTCTCAGGTCGGGCAGGTCCCGTTGGACATCCCCAGGGACCGTGATGGATCCTTCACCCCGCGGCTGGTCCCTAAGGGCTCACGGCGCCTGGGCGGGCTCGATGAGATGGTCATCAGCCTCTATGCCGGCGGGATGACTTTGCGCGATATTCAGCACCATTTGGCCTCGACGATCGGGACCGAGCTCTCCCACGAGACGATCAGCAAAATCACCGATGAGATCGGTGAGGAAATCCTGGCCTGGCAACGCCGGCCCTTGGAAGCGTTGTACCCGGTGATCTACCTGGACGCGCTGGTGGTCAAGGTTCGCGACGGCGCGCACGTCCGTAATAAAGCCGCGCATATCGCGGTCGGGGTCGATCTGGAGGGCGTCAAACACGTCCTGGGCATCTGGATTCAAGCCACCGAAGGCGCGAAATTCTGGGCCGGGGTCTGCGCCGATCTAGCTAACCGTGGCATCGGTGACGTCCTGATCGTGTGCTGTGACGGACTGACCGGGCTCCCCGAAGCGATCGAGGCGACCTGGGCTGCGGCGACCGTGCAAACCTGCACTGTTCATCTGATCCGGGCCTCGATGCGATTCGTGAACTACAAAGACCGCAAGGCGATGGCCACCGCGTTGAAACCGGTGTACACCGCTGCGACCGCGCAAGCAGCCCGGGTCGAGTTCGACGCGTTCAAGGACTCCCCACTCGGGCGCAAATACCCTCACGCGATCGGGACGTGGGAAGCAGCCTGGGAACGGTTCATCCCATTCCTGGCGTTTCCCCCGATGCTGCGACGGGTCATCTACACCACCAACTCGATCGAGTCGCTGAATTACCAGCTCCGCAAGATCATCAAGAACCGCGGACAGTTCCCCGGCGACGCCGCCGTCATCAAACTGCTGTGGCTTTCGATCTGCACGATCGAAGACAAACGAGCACGCGCCCGCGAAAAAGAACGCGGACGACCCGCCCGCGAACGCAAAGCCCCAGGACGCCTAGTCGAAGGCCAAATCGTCACCAACTGGAAACAAGCCCTCCAGCAGCTCGCCCTGGCCTACCCCGACCGAATCAACCCCCACCTCAAATGACCGGCCCTTACACAGAAAACTTGACAGGCTCATTCCTGCTGGGCGTTGTCCCAACAGACCCCGGTCCGGCCAACAGACAACCGCACGTCGAGTTCTTCAGCGACATCAGCGAGTTGGGTGCTGGTGTACTGGCAGCCGCGATCAGCGTGGAAGATCACCGTGGCCGTGGGGCCGGTTTCTTCGCCGCGCAAGGTGACCGCCCGACGTAGCGCGGCCTCGACAACGTCGGTGTGCAAACTGTCCGCGAAGGCGTACCCCAGGACCCGGCGGGAGCACCCATCACGGACCGCGCACAGGTACAACCAACCTTGGCCGGTGTCCAGGTACGTGATGTCCGAGGTCCACACCTGGTTCAGGGCGCCCCGGTCAAAACGTCGGGCGACGAGGTCAGGGATCGCGTGCACCGCCGCGTCGGCAATAGTGGTGACCGGTCGCTACGGGCGCGGGCTGATCCCACGAATCTCGTTCGCGGCCATCAACTTCGCCACGGTCTTACGGGAGACGACCTCACCGGCCCCGCGTAGATCGGCCACGATCCGCGGGAACCATAGACCCCAGCCGACGCGTCGTGAGCAACGCGAATCTTCACCGTCAGGTCCCTGCGCCGGCTAGCCCGCGGACCTGGCTGCCCACCCGTCCAGCGGCGGCCAGGCGTAGTACCCCGAGCGGGACACCCCCAACAGGTCGACCATCCTGCTCACGCCACGGTCAGGTTCAGCAGTGGCCTTCTGCGCGTGGATCACTGCGAACGCCTGCTCAGGTTGCAGTTCTCCGCCACGAAGAAGGCCGCTGCTTTTTTCAGGAACTCCCGATCCATCCGCAGCTCGGCGACCTCCCGCCGCAGCCGGACCAGTTCGGCCCGCTCATCCGCGTCCACCGCCCCAGGCGGCTCATCCATCCGGGACCGCTCGATCGCCACCCACCGCCCCAGCAAAGCCTCCCCGACCCCGATCTCCCGAGCAACCGCCACCACGGTGCGCCCGGTATCAATGACCAGATGAGCAGCCTCCTGCCGGTACTTGGGGGTGTAACTCTTCCTCTTCGCACCCATGAGTGCATCCTTCCCTGCCAGGCCAAAAACCTGACGGACAGGACGTCCACCACACGGGGGCAACCTCAGACCCTGCAATGGGAAGGGTACGTGCGCATCGCGTTCGATGAAATCCGCCAAGCTGGCGCCGCATCACCCCAAGTCTCTCGCCGACTCTCCTCCGCCCTGCACGACCTCCTACACATCGCGCCCCCCGAACGTCGACCCCCGCTGTCACATCAACTAGCCCTGCTCACCGAGCTGGCCGCGGCACGCTCGGTCACCGACACCGACCAAGAACAAGCCACCATCCCAGACCCTTCAGGCCTTGGCTCCGCCAAAGAACTCGTGAAACCGTGACACTCTCTGCCCCCACGCGAGGTGTAGACCGGCCCACGTTCTGTGTTACCAGCGGAACGTGCCCCTCAGGCATAGCGTGATGGCATGACATCTGAACACAACGAACCAGACAACACCACCGCCCCCCACCGGATTGACGTCGACCAGCAGGAGGGCACACCCGCCGCTCACACCGACAACGCATCGGGCGGGTCTAACCACGACACCGCCAGCGCGGGCGACAACGCCAGTGATGAGATCAGCGCCACCGAAACCCAGGACGGCGCCGGCAAAATTCCCGACGATGCTTCGGGTAGGTCCAGCCACGACACCGCCAGCAGGGGCGGCACAGCCGGTGATGAGATCAGCGCCACCGAAACCCGAGACGGCGCCGGCAAGATCCCCGACGACACGGACGCCGTCAGCGAGTAAAACAACCTCACCCACCGTGCGCCCATAGCGTCGTGGCAACACCACACCGGGCAGAAAACACCGAACCCACGAGCCTTACTGAACAACGCGCACGTACACCGTCGCGAAGAATGAGCTGAGTTCGCACCTCACTCCGCTCGTAACGCCCCGGACCTCAGTTGCTTCGGGCCCGCACCAGGAACGCCGATCATGGGGGGTAGCAACCTCACAATCCACCAGCCGTCGTGCCAGGACTGCCCCAGATGGCCAAACCGGGCAATGCTGCGCTATCGCTGCCGGCCGTGTTCGACGTACTCGCCCACGTCACGCAGCAAACCCAGCACGGTCGGCGCGGTGTCCTAGGCGGGTAGAGATCGCGTGACGTTATCCGCGGCCGCGGATAACCGGTCAGGTCCGTCAACCCGACTCAACTGAACGAGTCCGGAACAACCGGCCGGGCCGGTAACGCCTGACCCGGGCAGCGCCGCCACTCAGCTAACAGTGTCCGGTTCCCCATGAACATCGTGCTCCACGCTATCGGGCACGTTGTCACCTGTGGTGCTGGATTCGGTCCCACCGCCGCTGGCAACATCGTCATGAGATCCCCCGCTCTTGTCGTCGGTGTGCGACCCGGGACCTCCGTCTTGCTGGTCCACGCTCACGCCATTGTCATCAGAGGTTTGCGACTCGCTGGTATCCATTACTCGAGGCTAGCTGCCACACACCCGCCATAGGTGAGGCCCCACCGTCGACCCCGGCGCGTAGCGCTCGGGTCGCTGTTGTCATCACTGCTGCGAGCACAGGCACGTGCCCCCGTGTCTCTGCTCGGCGCCCACCCGAGGGCGAAAGTGGTGCAACGAGTCCACTGGCAGCATCGGGTTTTCCGGGTCCACATCCCCGGTACCGGAACCCTCGGCAGGGATGTTGTCAACGACAGTGGCACCGCGTCAGGGGGTGGTAGCGCGGGCCAGCCCGTCACGGGGCGATGGTGGACGCGCCAGGTCGGCAGAAGGGGGGCCTGCGGCATAAGCACCCCGGTTGCCCAACGCGTCGTACAAAGCGCTGCGCGAGACCCCCAGATCACGCGCGATCTGAGCCTTAGGGACCTTCAGCGCCACCCAGGCCCGAGCCTGGGTGATCTGCTCAATCTTCAGCACGGGCACCCGGCCCTTATAGGTGCGTTTCGCGCGGGCGATCGCGATCCCCTGACGTTGCCGCTCCCGGATCAGGGACCGTTCCAACTGAGCAACCGCACCGAGCATGTGCAACTGGAACATCGCGTAGGGGTTGTCCGCATCCTTGGTGAACATGAGCCGCTCCCCCACAAACTCCACACTTACACCCTTATCAATGCACTGGCCCACCAGCTGTGACAGGTCAATCACCGACCGGGCAAGGCGGTCCATCGACGCCACCCGCACCGTGTCCCCTTCCCGCACGTAGTCGAGCATCTCGCCCAAAGCGACCCGCTCCTCGCGGCTGCCCCCACTGAGGTAATCAGTGAACGTACGATCCACCATCCCTACCGCCTGCACCTGGCGGTCAGTGTGCTGATCGGACGAAGAGACCCGCACATAGGCCACTGTCTGAAACTTCACACCGCCAGCTTCGCAGACAGTTCAGTAGGAAACGACCGTGAACGTCAACAGAAAGACACTCATTCGCTTCTGTTGAGCCTGTCGGTCTGAGGTATACCTCAGAACGACAGTTTCAACCCTGATCTGCCCCTGATGCAGCAGACCTGGCACTTCTCATCTCTAGAATCAGGCAATGCGGGTCGGTGTCTATGTTGATGGCTACAACCTCTACTACGGTGCTCGTCGATGCTGTGGGCGTAGCACTCCGGGTTGGCGTTGGCTTGATGTCCGAGCGGTGGTCGAGACGGTAGTGGCGGCCCGCCCCGAATGGACGGGCGCCACCGTGCACCGCGTCGTTTACTGCACCGCACGCATCAACGCTCGGACTAACCCCTCTGCTCAGGTGGATCAAGACGTCTATCTCAAGGCTTTACTCGCCAGTGGTGCTGTCGATTGGATCGAGTACGGGCGCTACGTCACGGGCACGAAACCAGCTCTCGTCGCCACTGAGGATTCCCGAGGCCGACGTCATCCACCGGTGATCCAGACCTCCAATTGGCCGCTCATGGTCCAAGACAGCAACGGAAACCCCGTACGTGACGCGCGCTTCATGGTGAGCTATCTGCACACCGAAGAGAAGGGCAGCGACGTCAACGTGGCCAGTCACTTGCTTCTTGATGTCCTATCTAACAGAGTCGACGCGGCAGTTGTAGTTTCTAACGACAGTGACCTCGCCTTCCCTATTCGTCAGACAAGAGACCGCGTGCCGGTCGGTGTGATCAACCCAAGCGACCAGGTGACCGCAGGCGCGCTGCAGGGCGCTCCCACTGACGGCGTCGGTGGCCACTGGTGGGTGAAGGGGAACGCAGGTCTGTACCGCAGTCACCAGCTGCCGGATCCGGTGCCCCATTCAACGAGTAGCTACACCAAGCCACTCAATTGGTAGGCGTAGCAACCGATCTGGCAATCGGAGTTGCTACAGTCGTCACATCGGCGTTATAGTTCTAACTTACTCACCCGGCCCCTTGTGGGCCGGGTCTTTTTTTGTCTCTTGCGCGGGCTATAAAACGTGAATACGTTGCCTGAGCTTGGCTCGGCCTCCCGTCGACAGAGTGGCTTCGCTGTCTAGCGCGCTCAAAAATACAAGATTTACAGCGGGAAGCGGTCGACTACCTTGCTAGTCAGCTCGTCAGTGCGTGCGTCGATGTCTGGGACAGTCCAAGACTCCATCGCCGCCAATGACGAGTTGAGGGATAGGCCGTTGCGATAGCCGATGTGGCGACCCGCCGAGTCGACGCGTTCGCGCTTGTCGGGGAACGACTTGTTGCCGAGAGTGCTGTTGAAAGCAGTGATGGTCAGATTGCCTAGCTGGTGCACCTTGACCTCCTGGGCCTCCGCGGCCTTCGCGGCTCCATCGAGCATCTCGATCCACGCGGCTGGGAGGTTGGGGCCCTGAGGGAGGATGTGCTCGATGGTCCAGACGTAGTGGCCCTTCTCTTGAGACCAGAGGTCTGTCTTCGTTTCCTTAGTCATCGCGTCTTCTGACAGCGTCGTGAGTAGGAAGCGGGCTACATCGGTGTTTTCGATGTAGATAGGACCTCCAAGACGTTTGCGGAACTCTTCGTCGCTCGAGGAGACGCTCACCAGATCTTGGACCGTCGCTGTAACGACGTCATTTCCTGAGAGGTCTGCGATTTTCTCGATGATGGACATGAAGAGACCGGGTAGGGCATAGGTCTGGGGATATCCAGTCAGGTTGCGCCGTACGAAAAAGCTTGTCAGCCGATCAGTGACCGAGATGAGCTGGTCATCCGTCAGGTCCAGAGAGGTTTGCTTACTGAGGAGCCACATCACCAGCACGTACGACGGTGCGCCCTGCGCGCGTAAGAGCCGCCGCAGCGACTCATCCAGCTCGCTGGGGTCGTCGGTCTCGGTGACGCACGTGACTCGGCCGTAGATCTTGCTGGCACCTACCAAAGCCTCCATGCGCGCTGCGAGGTCGTTCGCGAGGAGGGTTTCGAAGATGCGAATGAGCCTGGTCTTGGTAGCTACGGGCGCGTTAGGAACCTCAGGTAACTCGCTCTTAAAGGCGTTGTAGTAGTGCCGAAGAAAACGTTCGTGATTGGAGGAACTGTCTCCCAGATTCGTAAGCATCTGGTTCCAAATCTTGAACGCGTCTTCCACCCGCATGACGTCCTTGCGCTCTGCTTCGGCAAGGACGTGGTTCTTGATCAAGTCGACCGGGGTGAGCGGCATCCCACGGTTGTTGAGTGAACTGAAGAGGACGAAGGCATCCGCGTGGCTGGCGACTTCGATCTTGACCAGGACTGCCTGCTTGACCGCATCCAGCATGCGCAGCGACGCTTGTGCAGGCGAGCATCCGTCAGCTTCGGCGAGTTTGTTGATCGCATCGCGGAAGTAGACGTAGCACTTCGACATTTTGCGGGCCGGGTAGTAGGGCTTCCAGATCGCGTCTACCTTCAGTCCCGCATCGGAGAGGACCTGGCCGTAGTCATCGCGGTTATGCCCCTGGGTTTGCGGGGTCACACGCGGTTTGCCGTCACTCTTGCGCACCAGATGCCGCGCAAGGTTGGTCACGTCCGTACGTGCGTCCTCGTCAAGATCGTCATAGTTCTCTTTCAGGACGGAGTAGATAGACGCCAGCAGGAGAGTCAGCGTCGTCATCCGCTGCTGCCCGTCGATCAGTTCAAGAACAGCACCCTCCACAGCATCAGTGGTCTTATTCAAAGTGATGATCGTGCCAAGGAAGTGCGAGCCATCGGCCTCAACGAGGTCCTGAAATAACTCTTCCCACTGCGACTTCTGCCACGAGTACTCCCGCTGGTACGGCGGAATTTTGTACATGAGGTTACTTTCGTGGCTGAGCAACGCGTGGATCGGGTAAGGAGTCGCCGAATCGATCATGACCCGAGGGTACGAGGCCCTGGCTGGTGGCGCCGAACCGTAGATTGTGGAATCAGCTCCATTGCCATCGTGATCGGACGTCTCGCATGCCAGCTACGGATCTGCCGCCCAATGCCGACGAGCCCAACGACGCGGCCTGGCAGGTGCTGGCTCCAAATGTTCTGACGTGGTCCACCAATTGGGTGTTTGCCCCAGATCATTGCGCGAACTGTGTGAGTCCGCTTCCGGCGGAGATAGCCGGGTTGTTTTGTACGCCGTGGTGCCAGGAGACCGCCTCGAGCGTCCGGTACTTTCGGCGCGTTTTCCGGGACGGGCGGTCCCAGAACCCCGACGTGCAGGAAGCTATAGGGACACGGTTGGCGTTCTTGACCGCCGGTGGGTACGCCGCACTGGGCCGCACGTTGAGCCCATCGACCCGAGCACAGGTCATCGACCGTGACCAGGGCCAATGCGTGTCCTGTGGGCTGGCCGGGAACGAGATCGACCACATCGACGGCAGCTCACCAGACCTGGCCAACCTGCAACTGCTGTGCCACCAGTGCCACGCCGCGAAGACCGCGGCGGCGATGGTCCCCGCATCCGAGGAGCACCGGGCGCTGGTGGAAGGGTTAATGATTGACCGGGTCATGCCCGAACAACCACGGCTGTTGGCTGACGACGACCAGTCCTGGGCCACCACCTGGCGGCGACTGACCACCGAACGCAAAGAACGTTTACGAGACCCCGGCGCCGCTCCTACTACTCGAGCAACGAAGGCAGCGCCGACGCGGCCATCCTCGGCCACGCCGCTAGCCCGCGCCCGGGACCAGGACCGGCCGGGCACAATGCCACTCATGCCTACCTCGGTGCACGACGTCTTGGACCAGTTGCGCGCGGTGGCGACGTCGGAGGCGGACAAGGGCGCCCGGTTTGAGCAGTTGATGGTCGCTTTTTTGAAAGCTGATCCGACGTACGCGTAGCAGTTCAGTGACGTGTTCGCCTGGCAGGACTGGCCCGGCCGGGGCGGCAAGCACGACACCGGTATTGACTTGGTCGCCGTCGATCGTCAGACCGGCGGGAACGTGGCAATCCAGTGCAAGTTCTACGCAGCCGGCCACAACGTGTCCAAACCGGACATTGATTCCTTCCTGGCCGCCTCGGGCACGACCGGGTTCACCCGGCGGATCATCGTTTCGACCGGAGCGGACTGGGGACCGAACGCCGAAGCAGCCCTCGCGGAGCAGACGATCCCTGTTACCCGGATCGGGACGGGCGACCTCGCAGCCTCGCGGGTCGACTGGTCCCAGTTCACCTGGTCCACCCCCGACGTGGTCGCCACCCGGGGGAAGAAGACTGCCCGCCCGCACCAGCGGACCGCGATCGACAAGGTCAGCGCCGGGTTGGCCGAACGTGGCCGCGGGAAGCTGATCATGGCCTGCGGCACCGGGAAAACGTTCACCTCGCTGCGCCTGGCCGAAGAGCACGTCGGGGCGGGTGGGACCGTGTTGTTCCTGGTGCCCTCAATCTCCCTGCTGTCCCAGACGGTGCGGGAATGGGCCTCCGAAGCAAACCTCCCCTTGCAGATGCTCGCGGTCTGCTCAGACGCGAAAGCCACCAAACGGACCGGGACCGCCGCTGAAGACATCTCCGCGGTGGACCTGGCATTGCCGGCGACCACGAACCTGGACCTGCTGACCACCCGGTGGGCGGCCGCAGTCGCTGATACCGGGTCGATGACGGTGGTGTTCTCCACCTACCAGTCGATCGAGGTCGTCGCGAAAGCACAGGCGGAAGGCGGGTTCGACCCGTTCGATCTGATCATCTGTGACGAGGCGCACCGCACGACCGGTGTCACCATCGCCGGGGTGGATGAGTCGGCGTTCGTGCGGGTCCACGACAACACCTTCTTGCCCGGTGCGGCGCGGTTGTATATGACCGCGACCCCGCGGCTTTTCGGGGATGACTCGAAGAAGAAAGCCGCTGACGCCGACGCTGTCATCGCTTCGATGGACGATGAGGACACCTACGGCCCAGAGTTGCACCGTCTCGGGTTCAGTGAAGCAGTAGAGAAAAAACTGCTGACCGACTACCGGGTCCTAGTCCTGGCCGTCGACGAGGAGTACGTGACCGGCAACTTCCAGCAAGAACTGGCCACGTCCGGGGAGATCCCCCTGGGGGATGCCGCACGGATCGTGGGGTGCTGGAACGGGCTGGCCAAACACTTCGACACCACCGCCGATGAGTCCGATCACCCGATGCGCCGCGCTGTCGCATTCGCCAAAGACATCAACGCCTCCAAGACCGTTGCCGCGTCCTTCCCGGCCCTGGTCGACCGGCACATTCAGGCCCTTGAACTCGACGATGCCCACGACGAGCCACGGGCCGAGGGCCGGGAGGTGGGCCTACGGGTCGAATGCGAACACGTCGACGGCACCTACAACGCCCTGCAACGCAACGAACGCCTGGACTGGCTCAAGGCCGACTCCCCCGACGGGGTCTGCCGGGTGCTGACCAACGCCCGCTGCCTGTCCGAAGGGGTAGACGTGCCCTCCCTGGACGCGGTCATGTTCCTGACCCCCCGCAGTAGCGAAGTGGACGTGGTGCAGTCCGTGGGCCGGGTCATGCGCATCTCCCCCGGTAAGGACTACGGGTACATCATTTTGCCGGTCGCGGTCCCGTCAGGGATTGCTCCCGAGGTCGCGCTACGGGACAACGAAAAATACAAAGTCGTCTGGCAGGTCCTGCAAGCCCTGCGGGCGCACGATGACCGGTTCAACGCGACCATCAACCAGATCGACCTGAACAAAAACCGGCCCAACAAGATCCGTGTCATCGGTGTTACCGGCCCCGAAGGACCGCCCGGAGGTGACACCACAGCGGGAAAGTCCGTGCAGACCGCGCTGACGTTTGACCTGGGCCTGTGGCAAGACGGGATCTACGCGAAAATCGTCGCGAAAGTCGGCGAACGCCGCTACTGGGAAACCTGGGCCGGCGACGTCGCCCTGATCGCCCAACAGCTCACCACGCGGATCACCAGCATCCTGGCCACCCCCAACACGAGCACCGGGGCCGAGTTCGAGAAGTTCCTCGACGGTCTGCGCGGGAACCTTAACGACGCCATCACCACCGAGGACGCAGTGGAGATGCTCGCCCAACACCTGATCACCCGCCCCATCTTCCAATCCTTCTTTGGCGGCTACGACTTCACCGGATCCAACCCCGTCGCACGGATCATGGAACGCATGCTGGCCGCGCTCGACGAGCACGCCCTCGACGCCGAAACCACCAGCCTGGACCGGTTCTACAAATCCGTCGCGCTACGCCTGGACGACATCGACAACGCCGCCGGGCGACAGCGCATCCTGGTCGAGCTCTACGACAAATTCTTCGCCAAAGCCTTCAAACACCGCGTCGACAAACTCGGCATCGTCTACACCCCGATCGAGATCACCGACTTCATCCTGCGCTCCGCCGACGAACTCCTACGCGAGCACTTCGACCAAGGCCTGAGTGATGAGGGTGTGCACATCCTGGACGGATTCACCGGCACCGGCACCTTCATCGTTCGACTCCTGCAACTGGACCTGATCCGCGCCGAAGACCTCGTCCGTAAATACGCCCACGAGATCCACGCCAACGAGATCCTGCTCCTCGCGTACTACATCGCCGCCGTCAACATCGAATCCACCTACCTCGACGCCCGCCGCGCCCAGGTCCCACCCGAACAGGCCGACACGATCACCTACGAGCCATTCCCCGGGCTGGTCCTGACCGACACCTTCCAGTCCTACGAAGAAGGCGACCGCCTCGACGACCAGGTGTTCGTGGCGAACAACGAACGCCTCACCCGGCAGAAGAACCTGCCCATCACCGTCATCGCCGGGAATCCCCCGTACTCGGCCGGGCAAGACAGCGCGAACGACAACAATGCCAACGATTCCTATCCCTGTCTCGATGCATCGATCCGGCGGGCGTACTCATCGACTCGCGGACGAGGCGGTAACAACTCCCTCTACGACTCCTACATCCGCGCGATCCGCTGGGCCACCCTCCGACTCACCGACCGGGGGATCATCGCATTCGTCACCAACGGTGGCTGGATCGACTCCAACGTGGGCGCCGAAATGCGCGATAGCCTCGTCGACGAATTCAGCGACATCCACATCTACAACCTGCGCGGCAACCAACGCACCGCAGGGGAACAGTCGCGCGAGGAAGGCGGCAAAATCTTCGGCGGAGGATCTCGCGCCACCGTCGCGATCACCATCCTCGTCCGGGACCCCACCCGCACCGGATCAGCACGCGTTCACTACACCGACATTGGCGACTACCTCACCCGCGACCAAAAGCTTGCCACCATCGCGGCTGTGGGCTCCATGGCAGGAATCAAATCCAGCATCCTTGCCCCCAACGAACACGGTGACTGGCTCAACCAACGCCACGACGACTTCGGAACCTTCGCTCCCATCGGTAGCAAGCACGACACTTCTGCCTCGAACCCACCAATATTCGACCTGTACGGTCGCGGTCTTGAAACTGGCCGCGATGCATGGGTCTACAACACGTCTGCCAGACAGCTCGGGAAGAACATCAAGCACACCATCGGTGCCTACAACACCCAGGTAGCTGGCTTCGCCGATCTCGTGTCTCAGGGTGCGAGCAAGCCGAAGGACCTTGTCAAGGACTTCATCGATGTCGATCCGACTCAGATCTCCTGGACCCTGAGCCTGAAGAACCGCCTGATTGCACGCAAGCCCATCCAATGGAGACCGACGGCCGTTACAACCGCCGCGTATCGGCCTTTCACCAAGACCCATGCCTATTTCGACCGCGCACTGAACCACATCACCGGGCAAACACCGCGCTTTTTCCCAACGTCCGAACATGCCAACTACGGGATATACCAGGTCGGCTCAGGCTCAGCTGTCCCCTTCTCGGTCCTCATGCTCCAAAATCTTCCCGACCTGCACGTCACCGGAGCGGGATCCGGTGGACAGTTCTTCGCCCGGTGGCGATACGAAAAGGTCGGTCCCGAGGACGGCATGTTCGGGTTCGAAGCCAGCACCGTCGACGGTGAAGCTATTGATGGGTACCGGCGGATTGACAACATCACCGGCACCGCCCACGCTCGGTTTCTCACCGCATACGGGGACGTAATCACTCAGGACGACATCTTCTTCTACGTCTACGGGCTGCTGCATTCCTCCGACTACCGCACCACCTACATAGCCGATCTTAAAAAGATCCTGCCCCGGATCCCGCTCGTGACCGACCCATGGCCCTACATCACCGCTGGGCGCGCACTATCTGAGCTGCACCTCGGGTACGAAACCGTCGACCCTTACCCGCTCGAAGGGCTGGCACAGCCGAGCGCGCCGAGTGGCGAGTCGGCGTACCCCTACTACCGGGTCCGAAAGATGGCGTTCGCCAAGACCCGCGACTCGGAGACCAACAAGCTCGGCGCGGACAAGAACGCAGTTGTCTACAACGGGCACATCACCCTCGCCGGCATCCCCGCCGACGCCCATAGATACATGATCGGCTCCCGCTCCGCGATCGAATGGATCATCGACCGTTACCAAGTCAAGACCGACAAACCATCCGGCATCATCAACGACCCCAACGACTGGTCACGCGAGGTCGGCAACCCCCGGTACATCCTCGACCTCCTGGCCCGCATCGTCACCGTCAGCCTCGAGACGATGAAAATCGTTGACGTCCTCCCCTCCCTCGACATCCGCGCCGAGCAATGAGCCAGGGCGCGCCCTGGGTGGCGCCGGATCCAGACCCGTGAGAAGCGGGACTCCCTCTCCCCCGCTGAGCCACTCAACCACCTATACGCGAGGCCTCAGAACCAGCGCCATCAGGATGTCCTCGACCAGAGCACCCAGTCACTTCCGACCCACCGACGGTTACCCCGGATAAGGCCCGCGTATTCCGGTCAAGGTCGTCCTTCCATGGCGGGCGGTGCGCAGCCTCAAACCTGCTGGTTGATGGTCAAGCGGCGTAGTCAGCTGTCTTCAGCTTGATAAGCCTGGCAGCTGCTGGCCTCTAGGTGCTTTTCGTCGGTGTGGATTCCGGTGGCAAGTTGGGCGTGTTGCAGTAGTTTCGCTTCTTCCTCTTCGGCGCTGATGACTCCGGCGAGTACGTCGATGCCGTAGCCGTCCTCGAGCGCGACGAAGCTGCGGGCTAGGAACGGTGCGGGGGCTACCAGGGTGAACTCTGCGGTGTCGGCGCCGGCTTGCAGCACGTGGTGGTAGAGCTCGGTCTGTTCGGCGACGAAGCGTGCCTGTTGCTGCGCGGCGGAGTCGTTGCGGAACGCCACTGGTAGCAACTCATAGAGCAACCGGCTCGACGTTTCTGCTTCCCCGGGAAAAGAGACTCCCGACCGGATGCAGGCGCGCAACTTGGCCCAGGCATCTCCAGCGGCCTCGACCGCCTCGCGCCGGCCAACGATGTACGTGCGGGTGCCCTGCTCGTACACAGCAGCTAACAGCTCGTCCAGGTCTGGGTAGTAGTAGAGGACTGAGGCGGGGGTCAGCCCGGCGTGTTCGGCCACGTCCCGTAGGCGGGCATTGGCAGATCCGCGCTGCAGGACCGCTTGGGTTGCCGCATCGATTAACTGGGCCCGGCGGGCGGCCTGGTTTCGGGGGCGCGCCATGCCCGGATCTTCTCATAGGGCTCGCCAGTGTTGACCTTCCCCCTATTCATTACCTAAAGTTTGTTTAACGATCTTGTGACGCACACCACAGAAGGCACTTCAATGGCTATCCCCCTGTCCATGGCGCTGATCCAGGCCCCAGCGCACCGCGGTGACCTGGGCGCGTTCGCATCCCACGCGCGCGACGTGGCACGTCGCCATCCCGGCGTACAGCTGCTGATCTACCCCGAGCTGCACCTGTCCACTCCGCACAGTGACGCTGGGCAACCCCCGCCCACCCTGAGCGATCTTGCCGAGCCGTTGGGCGGCGACCGCGACCGAGATCTGGCCGCATTAGCTGCCGATCTCAACGTGTGGCTCGTGCCCGGATCAGTCTTGGAACTGGGCGGGGACGGCCGGGTCTACAACACCGCACTGGTGTACTCCCCCACCGGTGAACGGGTCGCGACCTACCGCAAGATCGCGCCGTGGAGACCGTATGAGACCACCGCTGCCGGCGCTGAGTTCGTGGTCTTCGACATGCCCGGCTATGGCCGGGTCGGCCTGACCATCTGTTACGACGCATGGTTCCCGGAAATCTTCCGCCACCTCGCCTGGATGGGCGCGGACTTGATCATCAACGTGGTGCAGACCCCCACCAGCGACCGTGAGCAAGAAGTGGTCCTGGCCCGCGCCAACGCGATCGTCAACCAGGTCTTCGTCGCCAGCGTCAACGCCGCGACTCCTACCGGAGTCGGGCGCAGCCTGCTCGTTGATCCACAAGGGCGAGTACTGACCCATGCCCCCGGCGCCGAAGAATGCGTGCTCAGCGATGTCATCGATCTCGAAGAATCACGACGGGTACGCCGCTACGGAACCGCCGGACTGAACCGGGTCTGGGAACAGTTCCTACCCGAGGACGCCCCCCTGAACCTGCCCCTCTACGGCGGCACGATCAATCCCCACACCTGGCGCAACGGCCTCAACGACAACGAAAAGGCCTGACACCGTGACGACCGACCACGCGACCACGACCGCTGAAACCACACTCGTACCCCGGCTGAACCTGCCCTCGATCGTCGTCTTCGGACTGGCCTACATGGCCCCCGGCGTTGTCGTCTCGACCTTCGGCATCATCGCCGTCACCTCCCACGGCGCTGCCCCCACCGCCTACCTGGTCGCCACCATCGCCATGACACTGACCGCGCTCAGCTACGGAAAAATGGCGCATGCCTACCCGCAATCCGGGTCGGTCTACACCTACGCCCGCAAGCTGTTGGACTCCCGCATCGGGTTCCTGGCCGGGTGGGCGATCCTGTTGGACTACTTCTTCCTACCCATGGTTGCCTGGCTGATCCAGTCGCTCTACATGAACGTGCAGTTCCACATACTTCCCGTGTGGGGCTGGCTCATCGTGAACATTGCCGCCACCACCGTGGTCAACATCTTCGGTATCGTCCTGGCCGATCGAGTGAACAAGGTCCTGCTCGTCCTTGCCCTGATCGGTCTTGCCGCACTGATCGTGGTGTGCCTGCACTTCATCAGCAGCGCACCCGGCGGCGGCGGCGGCCAAGCCTTGTGGAACCCCGTCACCTCCGTTGGCGCCATCACCTCCGCAGCCGCGATCGCGGCCTACTCCTTCCTCGGTTTCGACGCCATCAGCACCCTCAGCGAAGAAGTACACAACCCCCGCCGCACCGTCCCCCGCGGCATCCTGCTCACCGTGCTCATCGGTGGTGCCATCTTCTTCGTGCTCGCACTGCTGCTGCAGTGGGTACACCCCGGCAGCACCTTCACCGACGAATCCACCGCCGGGTTCGCCGTGGCCATCGAAGCCGGCGGCAAACACTTCGCCGAAGTCCTCAACGTCGTTGGGCTCCTGGGCGGTTTCGCCTCCTGCGTCGCGATCCAAGCAAGCACCAGCCGGTTGATGTACGTCATGGGCCGCGACGGAGTACTACCCCAACGCACCTTCGGATACCTGCACCCCCGCTACCGCACACCCATCTTCAACCTGCTGCTCATCGCAGTAGTCGCCATGGCCGCGCTCAAACTCTCCCTGGCCGAGGCCACCTCCTTCATCAACTTCGGCGCGTTCCTGGCCTTCACGCTGGTCAACATCTGCGTGATCGCGTTCTTCATCCGCCAACGCAAAACCGGTGCCGCGATGAACCCGTTCACCTACATCGTGCTCCCCGTCGCTGGCGCGGCCGTGGACATCTACCTGATGACCCAACTCAGCCACAAAGCGATCCTGCTGGGCGTCAGCTGGCTCGTGCTCGGCATCATCTACCTCCTGGTCCTCACCCGCGGCCTGAGCAAACCACCGCCAGAACTACACCTGCAAGAAAACGCCACCGAACCTGCCCACTCCGAATAAACCACCAGCCCCAACAGATCACCCGCGGTCATGACCGGCGCCTCGTTGTACCGATTCAGCTTGCGGTTGTTGGAGAAACGGTTCCCGCCGCCGACCGCGGCCCTGCTCGCAACCATCGCCTACGGCGGCATTACCGGCGGCGTTGGCGTGGCCGCAGCCCGTCAGCTACGGAACACACCGCCTCCCTTCCCGACCGAAACCGCCCGAGACGTCGGCGCCCTCGCCGCCGAGACCACCACCGAGGGCGGTAGCTAAAGCTCAAGATTCACCCGGGCAGGACGCGTGAAGCAAGAACCTAGATTCTAGGTTTCGGGCATCTACCGCTTGTGCTATATGCGTCGTAGAACACCTAGCGGTAGCAGCTAAGTTCTCTGGCCAGCAAGATGTGCACATCGGTTGCATGTAACTGTTCCCGAGTGGTTCCCGTAGCAGGGCCAGCAGGTCATCGGGTCGGGCCCGGCCCAGCAATGCCATTCGTTGCCGTTTCACTTCAGTGATGTCAGCGAGCCAATATGTTGACCTAGCGCCTCTGGATTGCGGCACGGGGTAGCAGAGCATCATTACTACCGCGGTCTCGACCGTGCCGCATGATCGAACCTGGCGGGGATACCAGCAGATGGGCCGGTGGGGCTCCTCGGTCCCGGCCCGTGGTGGGAAGCACGTTTGGCGAACGGTCGGCCGAATCCCGCCGCCAGCCGTGGAACTGGTCCCACACGGGTATGGGCGCCCCCGAGCACGGGGCGGGTGCGGACGCCCAGCCATCGCTATCGCCTCCATCAACTCAACCAGAGTGGCGCAGGCTGCGCTAAGCGAGAGTTGTTTCTCCTTAGGTGCTGACGGCGTTGGTCCGCAACGCCCGGGGCTCGAGTCTGCGCACCTGGATGCTGCCCTCGACGATTTGGGTCTCGTACACCGGTTGCGGTCGAGTCGCGGGACCCCGCCGCACCGCCCCGGTGTCGAGGTAGAACACGCTGCCATGCCAGGGACAGGTGACACAGCCGATGCCCACTTGGCCTTGTGACAGCGGCGCTCCACGATGCGTGCACCGGTTGGCCAGGACGTGAATCCGACCTTCTTGTTGGACGACCAGCAGACTGACCCCGGCCGCGGTCACCGCGTGTAGCTTCCCATCCGCCACCTCCGACTCGGTGGCCACCGCCTGCCACTCGCTGGGCCCGGTCTGGAAGGCGTTGGTGTCCACTCCCACTCCGAGGGCGTAAGCGAGGTGTCCGCCGAGGTAGCCAGCAGCCCCTAGGACCACACCACCGGCCGCGGCGAGCACGGCTCCCGTCCGGGTTGGTCTGCGTCGGCTCCACCACGATCCGGTGTACAACGCGAGGGCGACCACGTTCAACCCAGCGTGCAGCGCACCCACCCGTTGCTCGGCCCCGTCGGTATCCGACCAGTCGGACAGGCCCGTCGCCGCCGCTGGCAGAGCCGCCAGCACACCCAGGCCGATCAGCCGTCGGGCAGCGGCAGCATTGTTGCCGGGGGTCGCATCCAGCACACTGGCCCCGACCCAGGACCCGATGGGCACGGCGACCAGCAAGGGATGCAGAGGGTGACCCAGCTCAGTGCCACTCAACCTGTCCTTAACGCCACCGTTACGAATGGCCTTCACGGCCAGCCTATTAACCGGGCCAGCCACCTTGTCCAACCCACCCCAGCGCTCAATACCGTCGGTGACACGTTGCAGTGGCTGCATGTTCATACCGTACTCGGGCACCCCACCGCCGAACAGTGCACGCGGCCGGCTGACTCAAATGAAAGACGACCCTTCACTGCCCCTCACCGGGCACCAGGTGCACCCTGGCCAAGGGCACCACTCCCCCAAGATTCCAGCGGCATCACCGGTGCCGGGCCGATCACGCCCCACAGGCACCCAGGTCACTTCCTAGCCCCCGATGGTTACCTGGGATAATTGGAACTTATCCCGCTCAAGGTCGTCGCACCCCCTGGGCGCAGGTCAGACTCCAAACCTGCTGATCACCGGCTTCTTGGTCGATACCTTCGCCGACTTTTGGCTGGTCAGCAGTGGATTTGCTGGTGCCTACTGCAGCACGATGGCCTGTCCTTGCTGGCGCCCTTACCCTCTGCGCTCTGTTGGCCAGTCACCGGGCGCAGTTCGCAGATCGCAGACGTTTCACCCCTCACCGGGCCTGGATCACCGCGATGTTTGCGGCCGGCACCGGTGGAACGGACGCCGGTGATCACCATAGAAAGCGCCCCGGCTGCGTTGTACCTAGTCCGGGGTGAAGCGCCCGCCAAGGTCTACCCGGTGGTGCACCCCCTCTCCCCCGGGCAGATCACCAGGGTCCTGGTGCGGTGCGCGTCGAAAGCCTTCATCTGACGTGGATTAGTGTCGGCGCCGCTGGTATCTGTTTCCTCCCCCTTTTCCCTGAAATGAGTAGTCCTTATGGCACAGCGAGTTCTTGTCCTGCTCGAGGACGACATCGACAACAGCGAAGCAACACAGACCGTGGAATTTGGGGTAGATGGCGTGCACCACGAGATCGACCTGAACGATCACCACGCGCAACAACTACGCGAGACGTTCGCGACCTGGGTCACCGCCGCCCGCAAGCTCAGCACCACACGCCCAGCCCGCAACAGCACCAGCCGGGGTGCTGCGACACCTATCGATCCTGAACAATCGATCACTATGCGCGCCTGGGCCCGCTCGGCCGGGTACGCCATCAGCGACCGCGGCCGTATCCCCCAAACGGTGCAGGACGCCTACCAGCAAGCCCACTAACCAGCACTAACCAGCACTGACCAGCACTGGCCGGCACTGACTGGTGGGGTCTAGTCCCCGGGCTGGTTCGGCAGGGTTGGCCCTCTCCTTGGAGCAGGGTCTCCCGGTGACCCTGGGGCCAGCTCGGCCCGTCGTGACCCTTGGTCTGCGCGGTGCTGGCAGGGGCATGACCGGTAGGCCGCGTGGCCCCGGCGCGCGTCGTCGCAATCGCCTGCAGGGTGGCCGGTGGTCCGGCACGGGTCACAGATCACAGGGCCGGCCGTTCCTCGTATCGTCGCCCATGGCTGGAGCTCCTATCCCTGGCTGGGCCTGGCCGGTGTTCGCGCACCCGTCAGGCCGTCGTGGTGGTGCGCTCTGACCGTTCTTACCGGGCGAGGCGATTGGGTAACCGCGCCGGTGGTGTTGGCAGGGTTCCTCCGGCGCGTTGGCGGGCCTGGTTGGCTGCGGTCGCGATGGCGTCACCACACCATGCGCTATCTGAAGGCCACTGGCCAGCGGCCTGGTCCTCGGTGATGCTGTGGCGCATCCGCGCAACGGTGTCGGCCGGGATCTTGAAGGAGCGGGTGTTACCTCGGGTTGCTGCGCGTTCCTGTGGTCTGGCGACCTGGGCGCGCTGTTGCGGTGTGCGGTTCGCGTGCTCATCCAGCGCGCCAGCGATCCATCGCGCGAAGGTGTCGGCCTGTCCCCCGGCTTGCCAGTCGGCGAGGTAGCCAGCTTTTGCTGTGTCGAATTGCTCGGGGTGGAAGTAGATCCCGATCCGGGCTGTATCGCTCGTGGCGGGCGGCGTTGTTGGCGCTTTTGCCGCCGTCGTCGTGTTCGGCGTACGCGGGGCGATTGCTTGGCTGCTCGCTGGTTCCTGCTGACTCGGTGTTGCGACCGGGGCTGGCGTGATCTGGACCGCTGGCTCGGCGATAGCTTCGGCGTTGCGTTCGGCCAACGTCTTACGGACTGGCTTGCTCATCCTCTGATCCGTTCTAGTCGAGTTGGTCTAGGCAACTTAGGTGGTTGGTGTGGTCTGTGTGGTCAGGCTGGGTTTGATGACCGGGGTGAGCGCGGCGGCGTAGTCCTGGGCGACCGGCGAGGAGGGGTCATAGGTACTGACGGGCATCCCTGCCGTGTACGCGTCTGCTACGGCGACAGCTTCGCGGACGGTATGCGTCACGCGGCCAGGAAACTCGGCGGTCAGGAGGTCCAGAACTTCTCGATCCAGACGTCTGCGGCCGTCGTAGAGGGTTGGAACAATCCAATGCACTTTCTGGCCTGGGTGCATCCGCGGGGCGATGCGGTGCTCTATGACGCTGGTCAGGCGGGCGAGCTGGTCGTAGGTCTCGGTCTTGCAGGCCACAGCGGCTACGACGACATCGGCGGCAGCTAGGCCAGCCATTGTCACAAGGCCCATGGCCGGCGGAGTGTCGATCACAACGTCATCCCACTCCCCCACCAGCTGCGGAAGGTAGTCACGTAATGCCGTGATGATCTCGGGGTGTTGGGCGGCGTTGGCTAGGGCGTGCGTCCCGATGATGACCGAAGCGCCAGGCACTGCCGGGGCGGGCACGGCGGCCTCGGCCGCCGTGGCGGCTGCAGTGAGTACGTCGAACGCATCTCCCCCGGCCTCGGTGTTGTCGGTGATCCCGAGTCTCTTGGTGAGATTGCCCTGTTCGTCGAGGTCAATCGCCAGCACTTGGCGACCATGCCGCGCTAGCTCGGCGATTAGCTCGGCTGCGGTCGCCGTTTTGGCGCTGCCTCCTTTGGATAGTGCGACGGCGTACGTGGTCACTGGCTGCCTTCTTGGTAGATACGGCGAAGCTCGGTCAGAGCTTCAGCTACGTGTTGGGATCGGTCTCCCCGGCTGAGCTGGTTCCATCGCTCCCCCGCCTGGTGTCGCGCCCATTTACTCGTCAGGCCGTGGTCGGTGCGGGCGGTGAGGACGGTTCCATCCTGCATTTCAAGGGATAAATCGGCCGTGATTATTTTTGGTGCTCATGTGGTCCTCCTGATGTTGGTCGGGGTGGTCAGTCCCGCGCGCCGTGTTGATACTCTTACCATAGTCTAGTTGGTCAATACTGTTGAAACTATCCCAACTGGTGGACGTAGGTCGAACCGGGCACTCGGCCCACGGCCGGCATCAGATTCGACCCTCTGTCTCGTCCCACTTCTGGCATGAGGCTGTCCTGTATGTGCGGCGTGCCTCTCGAGCTGCCGCACATTCCCCCTCCATACCAGGTGCTCTATCGCGCGCTGCCGGTCTTCCTCCGTGACTCCGCTCGGCTTGGCCGGGCTGAGATGCTCGACAGCAATCGCCAGGGCCTCGAGGTCGAACATCGGCCATCTGTTCGCTGCGTGCGGCGGATTGGTCATCATGCACTGTTCTGGTCAATTCGGTCTAGGTGGTCATTAAGGTCCAGCATCGACGGTCTGTCCGTTCGTTCAATTCTCCCTGAGTCCAGCGGCGGTGGCGGGCGAAGGTCGCGATAATGGTCATGCGTGGCCTTCCGGTCGAGGCGGTCAAGGCGGTTCAGGCGGTCAAAAAAGTTTAGGCAGTCAAAGCGGTTCAGGCAGTCAAGGCGATCAAAAAAGTTTAGGCGGTTCAGGCAGTCAAGGCGGTCAAGGCGGTTTAGGCGGTTTAGGCGGTCAAAGCCGCATAGCTAGTCTAGGTGGTCTAACGGTTCAGGCGGTTCAGGCGGTTCAGGCGGTTTAAGTTGTCTGGATGTTCTAGGTGGTCAATGTGTACCCGTATGCTCTGCGGGTGGCTCCGGGTTGGTCCCCGGTGTGCCCGTGTTGATGCTGTGCTCGGTCGCTCGGCTAGTCCTGGCGGCCGGGCACAGTGCCTGCTAGACAGCCACGGTGTAGCAGGGTCAGCAGGCGTGACCTGGCGCGGCTCCGCAGTGGTCGCAGGGGTAGTCCAGCGGGTCGAACTCGTCCTGTAGCTCAGGGGTCTGGTCCTGACCAACTACCGATTCATCCCCGGCGTACCTACTAACTGCACGTCCCACGGCGAGCTGTTGATGCCGAGGATGATTCCAGCCTCGGCAGCTACGTCAATGGCGACCTGACGTGAGGTTTTTGATACGTGCGTTGCGGCGCTGACCCTGCCCATGAGGTCGTCCAGCTGCTCGGCATCTTCAGCTTGGCGACTTCAGGCGTGAGGTTTGCCCTGATCCGATAGGCAATCGAGCCTGTCTCGACTGATGCGCTTATGTGGTCCTCCTGGTGTTGGTCAACCGGTCCGTACAGTTCTACGTGTTAATACTCTTAGAGTGGTTTAGTTGGTCAATACGGTCTAGAAAGCCCTGTATTTTCAGCGGGGGTCGAGTTGTGTGCTCGACCCCCGTTCGCAGTGGGCTAATCAGGCCGCTTCGAGGACTTCGTCTGCGGGTTCTTCGGTAGGGTCCAGGGCGTCGGCGATGACGTGGACGGCGCACAGCACGTTGGCGGCGGTGGCGCGGATTGCGGCGGCGTCTCCTCGGCTCCATCCGGCTACGTAGCCGATGCTGTAGGCGCTTGTGTCGAGTCCGAGCAATCCGGCGAGGACGTAGGCCACTGATTCGGCTTCGGTCTCGATCACTCCACGGTGCGCGAGCTGGTCCTCGGTGCTTGCTTCGGCGATCGCGTCGGCGTGTAGCAGGACGTGGGCGGCTTCGTGAATCACAGTCTTAGCGGTTTGTGCGGGGGATAGGCCGACCTGCATCAGCACGCGGCGGCTGCCGTCGCACATGGTGCGACCGTTCGGGCCGTTCAGCTCGCCGTATTCGACGCTCCATCCTGTGCCGGTCAGCCAATTCGTGATCCGCTCGCCGATGGCGTCACTGTCATCACCGGTCAACTTGCGAGCCACGTCCGGGGCTTTGGGCGCTCCTTCGATGGCATCGGTCTGGGCCTGGTCAAACACTGTCAACATGGGGAATGTGCGTATGAATGGCTCGCCCTTGGTGTTGCGCTCGACTCGTCCGCCACGCTGCGCGGCTTCTTCCTCTGTGATCTTCTTGGTGCTGAATCCAAAGATTTTCATGCCGTGCTCGCCTTTGCGAACCTGTCGCCCCTTCTCTTTCCACTGGCCGAAACCTGCGACGTTGCTTGCATCCGGTCGTTACGCGAGCATCAGCAGGACGTTGTTCAGGCTGTAGCTGTGAAATGAGCTGAGGTAGTCCAGAAACGCGGTCCATTCGTCGGAATCGCGCAGCGTCTCGACCTGCTCGGTAATGCTGGCCTGCAACGCTTCTGCCTTCTCGCGGCGCTGCTCGGGCGTCATCGTGGGCCGGCTGTTCTTCTTAGCTGTCTTTGCGGTCATGGTGTTGTCCTCCTGGGTGTGGTCGGGGTGGTCAGTCCCGCGCTCCGTGTTGATACTGTCAGTTTAGTCTAGTTGGTCAATACTGTCTAGATTGTCTTGCATGTTGGATGGCGAAGGGGTCGTTGCCCATGGACGCACGCCCCTACGGGTGCCGTGGCAGTTGGCTGCCTTTCGTCTCCCACCTTCAGCACAGTGCACGCCAAACGCGGGATGCTCATCCTGATTCGCGCCGGGGCCGCCCCCTCGTCCTGGCCGCGCGGAGCGCGTACACCGTTACCCAGAACAGAAGTTGATGCGCTGGTTTCTGCGACTGGCTGTGCCACGGGTCGCGGTCGGCCTGGTGCGGTGACCCGTGCGGGTGCCAGCTGGGTGGGTGGACCCGCCCGGCGCAGTGGTGCATGAGCGTCACTTGCCGGGCGGGTCGTTGTGCCAGTCGGTACCTGTTGTTGGATCCGGGTACCTCAAGTCCAACGGTAAATGCGCGGACCTTGGCGGGTCTACAACCGCGCCGCGTGGTACGGGGCCGTGAGAGGCCCGTCCGGTGCAGTCAGGGGGAGTCATGCACCGAACGGGCTCGAATAGACCGTGGATGCTTGGGTTACTGAGCAGTACGGTGCCTAGCGTCGGGCGGTGTCGCCTACCCGGGGGAAGGCGACACCACCGCGACGCCTACGCCGAGTTGCCGGTGTTCGCTATTGCTGTGGCGGCATTCGGTGATCGGTGTGCTGAGCGCCATAGCCGCTCCTGCGGGCAGGGCTGGGTGGGGTATCGGTGGCCGCGGGCTCCGCGCAGCGGCGCCGGAGGTGACCTGGACCATACCGAGGGTGACACGCCCACCACGAGCAGAGCGAACCCAGCCGAGCAGGGGAGGGGACCTACCGGGGTGGCCCCTTCGGGGCCGGCCGGGTGATGACAGTGCCGGAGCCCCTGGGCGAAGGCTCCGCTCACAGCGTGATGAGCGGCAAAGCCACCGGGGGTGGCGGCCTGGCCGGCCCATAGGCCGCGTGGGCGTCCAGGTTTCGAGCGGCTGGAGAAGAGGGGAGGGGTGTGTGGTGGCGGGTTGAGATGCGCCCCAGCGGTCACGTTTGCGCGGGCAGGGTGTTCGGGCAGCTGGTCGGGCGCCCGTAGGAGTGCCAGGTCCGCTCCACAGGTCGCGTGGTGTGTGCGATGTCGACGCATGCGAACATATGTTCGAATAGGCTGGAGGGGTGGGAAAGTCGCGGGCGGAGCGGACGTGGCCCAGGCCGGCGTTGACCCGGCACGTATGGGTCAGGACCGCGTACCTGCCGGGAGATCCAGGGGAGGCTCAGCACCAGCAGCAACCCCCTGATCAGGGGTTGATCTTGGAATGGCGCCGGCACGAGTACGCCTGGCAGGCGTTGTGCGTGCTGGTGTGTGTTCGCCCGGGCCGTGACCCGGTGGTCCTGCAACGGTGGGTGAGTTCCACCGACTTGCGACCGGTGCCCGCCGATCCGAACAGGGCGTTCGGGCTGCGATGAACCACCGGCCGCGGCCGGTCTACCGGTTAGAACAGCGGTTCGCCATCGGTGCTGACCCACCCACCGGTGACCGGGTTTTGTGGCGGTAGTCGGGTAGCGGGGGGGCAGTGCGGGCAGGGGTAGGCGTCGCCGGTGGTGGTGGTGCGCCATCCGGTGTCACACCCCGGGTGACCACAGGCCCGGGTGACCTGCTCGAGGAGGTCGCGGGAGGCGAAGTTGTGCCAGCACGCGTCGCACACCACGGTCGCCAGCGGCAGGTCCCGGCGGCGGCCGCGCCGCAGGTCACACCGCTGGCAGCGCTGGTCGGTCAGGACCGGCCGTTGGTCGAGGTTGTGCTCGACCAGGACAGGAAGACCAGCGATGGCGGGTAGTTCCTCGATGAACGCGGGGCCGGGGTAATCGGTGACCTCATCCAGGCCGCGCAGCAACCCTGCCAGGAGCCCCGCGGGCCGGGTGCGAATGACCGCGGTGTCTAGGGCACTCAGGGTGCGCCCGGTGCGGGTGGCGTGATCACCCAACGCGCCGATCACGTCGATGGCGTTCCACGGGGTGTTCGCGGTCGCGAACCGGTGCAGTGCCGGAGCCAGACGTCCCAGGCTTTCACCGGCCAGCCAGGGGAGCCTGCGAACCATGTCAGCTGCCAACGACACCGCCCTGGGGTCAGCCCGGCGCCGCTTTCGTGTGGGCCGCGCCCGCGAAGCGGGCTCCGTTGTGCCCTTTAGGGCGCATAGGTGAGTAAAAGTTAAGTCGTGATGACCCCTAACTCTCCCTAACGGGAGAAGGTGGACTTTGGATACGTACATGGTGAATCGGCCGGGGCAGGGTGTGGAAAACCTCGCGGCTGTGGCGGAGGGGACCCAGGCCAGTTGCCAGATCTGGGTAGTGCCAGCCTGCAGGTTCTTTGAGGTACCGGCCTGCTGGCGCATCTCACGCCGCTCGAGCGGGGACAGCTCCCGGGCCCGGTAGACCTCCAGGGCCAACCCGAAGTGCCGGGCGACAACGAAGGCGCGTTGGACTTGTTTGGTGCCGCGGGCAATCGCGGTCGCGATCGCCTCGTAGGACGCACGGCAGGACCCGCTCGCAGTGTCCGCTCTGATAGCGGCCGCAGTCATCGCGGCAACCCACGTGGCCACGGCGATGTTGTGCCGGCGGCATACCTGCGCACACTCCGGGGTGACGGCCACGCTCTGTACCAGAGCGAGGTAAGTGGCCCGGCAAGACCACCGCGGCAGAGCACGCCGGACCCGGCGCGGTGGGTCACCAGCCTGCACGCGAACGCCCGGCACGTAGACACGTTGAGAGCGCGCCGCGAGGCGGCGAGCCGTCACCCGGCGCACCGGGTGCATCACCGGCATAACGGCGTACGCGCCGGCTGTGGCGTGTCGTGGCCTTAGATCCTTGAAGGAGTCTTGTTGAAAATGGGCAGGGTGATCTACAGTGGGCAGCACGAAGCCACCTCTCGGAATGGTGCGGATTCGGAGCCGACTGGTAATCGGCGCAGACTTAAGAAGCTTTGACGACAGGCCGCCGCGACAACGGCGGCCTTTGTCGTGTCAGGGCACTGCCCTGCAACGTCATCCGGTCATTGGGAGCCTTTCAGCTTGGCCCCGACTGCGCCGCGGGCGTGCCCCATAGCGAGTGGTTGCGTCTGCGATGCCGAGCACACGTCGCTCGAGAAGCGCTTGAACAGTGATTCCAAGCGACTGAGCGTCAGCCTGTAGATGCTCACGCTGTTCAACACTCATCCGGAAGAGGACAGATGCCTGCCGGTCATGCGCAACATTTCGGGCCATGCGGTGATCAAACCAGGGTTGCCGCGCCGCTAGCTGCTAGCCGCGCGGCGTGTCGCAGGAAAACCCAACTTCTAGTTGATGGCAGAGCTACTCACGGCGATCCCTAGTTAGCGAGAAGTTGGTCGAGTGTGTATCCAGAAGCGAATGTTCGACCCGCTGGTTGGCCAGGCACAAAGAAGGGCGTGCTTACGTGCTTACGTGCTTGCCTGCGGCCATGTAGGGCGGTTGCGAGGCGAATCCCGGTCGTGAGGGTGGCTGGCGCTTTTGGCAGACCAAGCGCTTTGGCGACAGGTGGGTCATCCAGTTGAGCACTAAATAATGTTGGCGCTACCCGCCTTGCAGCCGCCGGCAGCCGGTTCTTCATGACGGCAAGTGTCTGAGCACCAAGCTCTAGGGTTGTGTCGCTGGACTGCACATGCTGGCTCTCATAGGCATCGAAGCGGTCCACTGCGTGTTCAAAGCAGGTAGGCGGCGAGGCGATGTTCATGAGTTCGCTTAGGCGGACGTAGAACCGCCACGTAGCTTCACGCTCGTGACCTGTGGTTTTACGCCAACCCATCCGATCTATATGCCGGGTCGGCACCACGATGAAGGAGTCCAGAACGAAGGCAAAGTCGTTGTCATTGATGGTGAACCCGGCGTGGGCTCGGTTGATTTGGGAGATAACCCTCCGCGCCCTAGGTGATGTGAGCCGACCATCAATGACTTCGTACATCATCAGGCCGGTCCTGTAGGCCCTACGCTCGGCGTCTCGCTTCATAGAGCCGCTTGCTGCGAGGACATCGGCCATATGCGGGACTGCGAACGGTCGCATGAAGGCGAGCTGAAAACCGGCGAAAATCTCGGCTGAGAACTCGTGCTGTACAAGACGAACGTAGGTCTGCATCCAGTCGGGATCTTTCATTGGCTGCACCGACCGTAGCGGTGGGCGATATCGATCAAATTCGCTTGCTCGCTGCGTGTGTCAGGCAAGCGATCGAGCAAGTCGTTAGCGGTAGAGCCCGTGACTGGGTGGTGGTCGGCAGCGAGAGTGTCGGCAATTATCTGGCCAGCGGGCCGTGAGGTGTCACGTTGGACGGGCAACAGTCGCAGGCCATCACTGATCTCGATGACCAGTCGCTGAGCACGGATCGATGGTGTTTGCCGTGCGATGTGTTCTTCGTCTAGGACGACCGCGGGGTACAGCTGCCGCACTCGTATTGCAAGAGGGGTGAGCACTCGAAGTAGCGTTCGATGGTGTTGCCATTGCTCGAGGCGGGGTCCCATCACGAAGAACACCGTCCCTATCGCAATACCTATAAGTCCGGTGAAGTACAGAGTGTTAACCACTGCCGACAACGCTGAGAGTTGGTCAACGGCGTTGGCGCGGAGTGCAGTACGGACCATCCCGAGTGCGGCGCCGAAAGCACCGAGTGAGGTAGAGACGCCGATGATGCCCAGGCCTATGCGGACGCTTTTTCGCTCGTGGGCAGTGGTCGAAAGTTCAGTTCGACACCATATCGCCGTGACGGTGAGCACGAAGGTCATGTAGGCGTACCAGATGACGAAGTAGATGGTGCTGGCCAGCGTGAGGGGAGCGCTGGAGATGTCGGCAAATTCTGAATCGTGGAAGGGGGCTGCAATCCAGGACAAGGTCATGGCAAGTAAGGCCAGGAGGTTCACCCCGACAGCACCCGCAACATGCGACAGCTTGACGGTGTCGGATCGAAGGGTAAGAAGGTAAACAGTCACCCCGCCCGCGGAGAGTCCTACGGCGAGGTGAGTCAGGAGTGTCGCAAGGTTGTTCACTCTCACTGCCGCGTCGACCCGGGGGCCTAGCGCGAAGAAGGTAGATCCGACTGCCAGAGCGACAACGGCCACCGTGAACGACGACCGCCACAAAGTAGTGGAGCCGCGGAATGAGACCACCAGCCGTTGTATTGCTGCGATCCAAAGCAGCACCGCAGCGGTGCATGCGAAGAACGTCATCAGCGCACCCGCCTCGACACTCGATCCTGAGCGCCACCAGCGTCGAAGCGCGCCCGAGCTGCAGCGGCGGCGAGCTTGGTGCCCAGGAGCTCGGCCTCATGCTCTATATCCGAGTCATAACCGTGCCGGCCAAGGAACCGGGCAGCGACGTCCGGGCTCAACGTAGGCGCCATTTGCGCCATCTGGGTGTTATTCAAGGGCTGCCCTTGATGCCCAAGGAGAATATGGGCGAGTTCGTGGCACACGATCGCGACGTATCGCGATCGTGTGCTCGTGGCGTCTACCACCACATAGTCCACGTCCTCGCACTCAAACCATCCGCCCGAGGGCGAGTCGACGGGCGTGGGTATTTGCAGCACGCGGATGGGCTTGCCTCGACTGTCGCTGAGCACATGAATCAGGGCATCGATATCGCCGTCATAGGGCATAAGTTCTGTTGCAAGTCGCAATGCGCGGTCAATCCGAGATCGTGGCTTACGCCTCTTGATCGGGTTCTCCATTGTTGCCGCCCTGACGCTGTTGAGACTCCTCCATCGCCGCGACGATTGCCTTGATCTGAGTCAGCCCGAACTGGAGGTTGTGTTCATGCGACCTTCCCAGTATGCCGCTGATCTGAGATGCCCTCGTAGCTTCCAAAGTGTCTAGCTCCTCCACGACGGCGGCGGCGACTGCTTCGCTGTGGAAGTAGTCGACGGGGACTCCAAAGAGGTCCGCGATGGCGCTTAAGTGCCGAAACGACGGGTTGCGTTGTCCACCGTTACGAAGTTTTCCTAAGTACACGTCGGTAACTGGCGTGCCTCGCTCGGTTATCTCCCGAGCTGCTCGACTGGTGCTGTAGCGGTCCTGTGGGTTCGCCGCGCCCGGCGGGGGGACGCGGGAGAACAGATCGTTGAGGCGCTCCTGCAGGAAGGGCACACCGTCGCTCATCGTCGCCTCAACATTTTGCCCAGTCTCCTACCGGTTGATAAGTGGTGGCGCCTTCCACCGTTGACCTAGCCTCTAACTGTAGGTAGCATTTTGGCTGAGGTGAATAAACTGTGGTTAATTTCCTACTTACTAGAGCCTATCGCTGGACGGTACGTGACTTGGAACCAATCCAGGTGGTCCCCATGGTTGTCGGGCCACGTCACTGCTGCCGCAACTCAGCGACGCTCGTAGCAGCGTGATGCCCGATGGAGTATTCGACCCTGCCACGGTGCCGGTGTATCCGGTGGTTCGGATGAGTTTGGTGCGGGGTCAGGCGTGTGTGGATGACGAGCTGGTGACGGTTCCGCGGGGTATGGAGCCGCGGGAGGCGGCGTTGGCGGTGGTCGCTCGGCGTGCCGCTGCGCGTGAGGGGTCGATTCAGGCGGTGCGTGCGGTGGCCTCGGATGAGGCGGGTCATTCGTGGGCGATGGTGGTCGACGCGCACGGTAAGGCGTGGTCATTGGATGACGCCGCTCAGGTGAAGAACGCGCCCAATGGCGGTCACCGGGGGAGTGGTCAGGCCCGGGTGGGCGCGCGGGTCGCGGTGCTGGGCGCGGCTGTTGTCCTGATCGGTGGGTTGGTGGGCGGGCTCGCGGTCGCACGCAGCGATAGCGGCGCTTCGCCTTCGGTGGCGACGCGCACGGTGGTCCCGACTGCGACGGCGACGGAGTTGCCGGTGGTGGCGCCGGTGGGGTGGTCTGCGCAGGCGTTGTGGTCTTCCCCGCAGGTACCCAGCCCGGACACGTCCGCGCAGGCGGGGCCTGGGGTGGTGGTCACTGGGCAGTCGGTGTTCGCGGTCACGACCAGTTCGGGCGGGGCGTTGTCGTTGAGCTCGCTAAGCGCCCGTTCGGGGGCGCCGGTGTGGAGTAAGAAGCTGCAGGGGTCTCAGGTCACCCAGGGTCCGGTGTTGGCGAAGGTGCAGGGCGCGCCGGTGGTGTTGGTGGCCACGGACACGAAGGTGAGTGCGTGGTCGCTGGCCGGGCTGCCGGTGGGGTCCTGGTCGGTGCCGGTGTCGACTGGTACGACGGGTGTGGTGTTGACCCCGGCGGGGCCGATCATTCCCCGCTCTCAGACCACGGTGTCCATCGTGGGTCCGGGCATGAAGCTACTAGCGCGGGCGTTGCCGGCCGGTGGGCGCCCGGTGGCCCTGCTGGGTCAGGGCACGCTGGTGGTGACAGACACGTCCGGGCACGCCTGGAGGGTGACCTCGCCGGCCGTGGCGGGCACGCCGGCGACGTTGGCTGTCCCGAAAGGCTGGTCAGGTGGGACCACGGTCGCGGTGACCAGCTCGAGCCTGATCCAGGCATGGCGGCCGGCAAAAACGACCACGACCGACACGGTGATCCTGCGGTCCAGCCCATTGACGTCTCTGACGCCGAGGTGGACATCGAAGGCGATCACGACGGGCAGCCGCGGATCGGAGCTGCTGACCTCCCCGTCAGGCGGGCTGGGTGTGCTTGGCGGGTCCGTGGTGGACCTGGCCACTGGGGGTTTACGGAGCCTGCCTGCGGGGTGGACCGCGCAGCTGGTGTCCGACCGGGTCATTTGGGCAACGAACACGGACCAGAAGATCGTGGCTGCATCCCCGGCTGGCGCGGCACTGGGTGGCGCGCGAACCGGAACCACCCCATCGACCACCGGCAACGACGACGGGACCGGTGGCATCGGGGCGGTGGTACCCGTCGGTCTGGTGGGGTCCTCGGCGTTGGTCATCGGATCGGCGGACAACATTCCCCGCTTGTACCTGCTGCCCACCGCGGCGCCACGACCCGCCGCGACACCACAGACCAGTGGCGGCACGCGATGAGCGGGGGCAAAGCGGCCGGTGGCGTGCTGGCATCGGTGGTGGTGGTCCCGGTGCTGGTGGTCCTCGCGGTCTCCGGGGCGGCTCCGCCACCGCCGGACCCGGTCGGGGCCGGCGGCGGGGGAGCGGCACTGAACTCGGGGAAAATCCCCGCGAAGTACGTGACTCTGGTGCAGCAGGCCGGAACGGTCTGCCCAGGGATCACTGCGCCGAGTATCGCGGCGCAGATCATGGCCGAGTCGCAGTGGAACCCGACCGCCGGCTCGCCTGCCGGCGCGCAGGGCATTGCCCAGTTCATGCCCGGAACGTGGCCAGGGTGGGGCAAAGATTCCAACGGCAACGGGATCAATTCCCCGTTGGACCCAGGGGATGCGATCCCGGCCCAGGCCCGATTCATGTGCGCCCTGTACGCCCAGATCACCACCGCCCTGAAAGCGGGCCGTGTCAGCGGTGACCCGCTGGAGTTGGCGTGGGCGGGATACAACGCCGGGTTCGGCGCGGTCACCGGCTCTGGTGGAATCCCACAGAACGGGGAAACCCCGGCCTATGTCGCCACCATCAAGAAGTGGATGGCGGTCTACTCCCAACCTGCCGCAACCGCCCCGGACCCGGCAGGGGGCGCGGGTTTCCTCGGCGCTGGAGGCGGTACGTGGGTCAACCCGATGACCCCGGGCAGTTACCGGCTCAGTTCCGGGTTCGGCCCACGCCGTTCCCCAGGCGGGGTCGGCTCCACCAACCACCAGGGCCAGGACCTGGCCGCCCCGACCGGGACACCGATCCGGGCCGCGTGCACCGGGACGGTCATTTTCGTGCAGTACCCGATGGGCGGGATGGGCAAAGGGACCGCGATCGACTGCGGCGCCGGGGTCCGCACCTTGTACGGCCACCAGAGCGCACAGCAAGTCACCGTCGGTCAGAAAGTGGCCGCGGGTCAACAGATCGGGCTCGTCGGTTCGACCGGTAACTCCACCGGCGCGCACCTTCATTTCACGGTCAACATCAACGTCCCACTGACCGGGAGGGCGTTCGCCGGTCAACCGGTCAACCCCGTCCCGTTCATGCGACAGCACGGAGCACCCCTATGACCCACACAGCAAGCAGGACTTCGACAGGGATGAGCCGCCCCACTACCTCCACTATGCGCGGGGTACGTGCGTTGGTGGTCCTCGCGGTCGCGGGGATGGGCATAACGGGGTGCGCGAGCAGTGACCCGCAGCCAGCCGCCACGGTCACCGTGACCGCTCCCCAGACCACCCCTGGCACCAACTCCAGCGCGGCGCCGGTGATCCCGACCGCGACCATCCCTGCAGGCAGGACTGGTACCCCGCGCGGTGGCCCGCCGGCCTTGGGGTCGCTGACCGCTACCGACGCGACGGCTGTCGCGTCCGCGGTGATCCGGGTGTTCCACACCTGGGACGCCGGGTTGGACACCACACCGCAGGACGCGAAACGTCGGGCGTTGCCGTTACTGGGGGAGCCGCTGGCGTCAGCGGTGCGCGCCCCGATGGGTGGCAACGGCGGCGGCGGAGCTGCGTGGACCCAGCTGTACGCCCACCAAGGGTGGACCACAGCGGTCACGACAGCCGTCCCGGTGGACCCCGAAGGGGGCGAGCCCGACACCCCCACGACCGCGACCCGGGTCGTGGACGTGACCACCACCTGGCGCGGCGCGAAGGGCTGGCACCCCGTCGACACCCGGCAGACGTGGTCGGTCACCGTGACCCGCGCGTCCAGTTCGGCTGGGTGGGCCGTGACCCAAGCAACGCAATACGTCTCATGAGCACCACCACACCAGCAGCAGTACCGAGTCGAACGGGAAGAAGACCATGACAACGAACGCGACCCAGACCAGCACTCCGGCCGGCCAGGACCAGGGCGAGCCGATCGCGACGCGCACGCTGCGTATCGGAACCGGCGAGTTCGTGCTGGACGGCGAGGCCGTGCCGGTGGCGGGTGGTGCGAACGTGCACCAGGCAGCGATCGCGCACATCGGCGCCCAGATCAGCGCGCCGGTGCAGGTGATGGCCCGCGACCGCGACGACGAGTACGAGCTGCGGGTCAGCCCCGGCGGGGCGACGGTGCCACTGATGCCCGGAACGATCACCACGGTGGACGAAGGCTGGGTGACCTTTTCTTCCTCGAGCCCCGCTAGTGAGCCGTCCGAAACGGAGAACAACGGGCAGGCAGATGAGGGCCTGGGCGACGTCGAGGCGGCGGGCGCCAGCACGCCGGCACGCGCAGGTGACGGGCCGAGTGTGCGGGCGCCGATGCCCAAAGCACCGCGACCGGCCACGACGGAATCTTCTACCGCGCACGACACTCACCTGGGGGTCGGGCCGCACTTGTTTGCAGAGCCGCAGTCGCGGGCGGAGCGTCGTGCGTCGATCACGTTCCTGCCCGGCGCTGCTGAAGCTTTCTCGACCGCCCCGGTCGAGCAGGTCAGCGGGTGGCACGCGTTGTTGCAGCGGCTCGGGGTGCAGAAGGCTCCGACCGGGCCGACCCCGGCGCAGATGGTGGAGCGGGCAGAGTTGCGGGCTATTTCCCAGCATTGGGCAGGGCCGCGCACGATCGCGGTGGTCAACCCCAAAGGCGGCGCGGGGAAAACCCCGACCACGGTGTTGTTGGCGGCGATGTTCGCCCGGTGGGGCGGGTCAGGGTGCTTGGCGTGGGACAACAACCAAACCCGGGGAACGATGGGCTGGCGCACCGAGCAAGGACCCCACCAAGCCCACGTGCGGGATCTGCTGGCCGCGACTGACGCGCTGATGCGGACCGGTGCGCGGGCAGCGGACCTGGCCGCGTTCGTGCACCACCAGACCGAAGACAAGTTCGACGTGTTGCGCTCCAACCCGCACTCCATCGCGCCGCAGGAGCGCTTGACCGCCGCGGACCTGGACGCGTTGCACCAGGTCGCGGCCCGGTACTACCGGCTGGTGTTCATCGACTCGGGCAACGATGAGTCCGCGCCGAACTGGTTGCAGATGATCGAACACACCGACCAGCTGGTGGTCGCCACCACCACCCGGCCCGATCACGCCGAAGCAGCGCGGCTGGTGTTGGAGGAGTTGCACGCCCGCGGTGGCAGCGCGTCCCTGCTGGCCAACGAAGCAGTGGTCGTGGTCGCGCACGCTGACCAGAACGAAGAACCGGCCGCGCAGTACTTGTCCCTGTTTGAACAGATGGCCAGGGCAGCGGCGCCGATCCCGTACGACCCGGGGATGCGCGCCGCGCACCTTCGCCTGGACGGGCTACGCCCGGACACGCAGGTCGCCTGGCGGCACGCCGCCGCGCTGGTCTCCGACGGGTTGGGGTCGCGGTGACCGCGCCGGCAATGAACCGCAGGCGCCGGGGCAAAGACCCTGTACCGGTCAACCCGTTCCTGCCTGTCACCCCGCCGCCCGCGCCGGTCGCTGAGCTGTTGGACGCTGACCCGTTGCTGGGTCAGGACCTGGTCGTGACCGGACCGTCCCGACCGTTGGGGATTCCTGCCCCGGACGGGGTGACCCTGGCGCGCACGTTCAGCGCGCCGGAGGGACGGACCCACCTGGTCGGGTTACACGGCGGCGCGGGCACCAGCACCCTGACCCACCTGTTGGGCAGCGGCGCGGTGGTCGACGCGGGAACCAAGGTCCCCATCGGCGGGCACCCGAAGGTGCTGTTCGTGGCGCGCACCCACGCCGCCGGGCTGGCCGCGGTGTTGCAGGCCGGTCAGGTCTGGGCCGCGGAACAACTCACCGACGTTCAGCTGCTCGGCTTGGTCCTGGTCGACGACGGGCCACGGATCGGCAAAGAACAGCTCGCGTTATGCCGGCAGGTGATGCGGATACTGCCGCGTACCTGGCGGATCGGGTGGGTCGAACCCTGGCGCACCCAGACCGAGCCCGACCCCGGCGGGGCTCCCCGCCGGACCCGGGCCACTTTGCGCCAGCTGCAGGCCATCAGCACCCCGACCACCACCGCGAAGGACCCGTCGTGATCTGGGTGAGCGCCGTGGTGGCGGGTCTAAGCGTGCTCGCGGTGTTCGGCGCTGCGGGCGTCATGGTGTGGCGTCTACCGCAGGCCATGTGCGACGCAACTGCGATGGGCAAGAGCCTGCCGGGCCTGGTGACGCTAGGCGCCGTGATCGCGGGGTCGGTCTCGACCTACGCGTTGTTTTCGCTGTCCGGGGCCGCGTCGTGAGCGCGGTGGGTGTGGTGCCGGGGTCGGCGTTTCCGCTTGGGTCGTCACCCAGCGGCACGGCGTCGGGCACCCCAGTGATTTCTGTACCTCCTGGCGCGGGGTCGAGTCCGACCCTGGCCGTTGTTTCACCTACCGAAAGGAACTACTCATGAATACCCTCCTCACTACCGCCGCGGTTCGTGTCAGCGCCACCGTGGAGTCTCGCTTCGTCGCGGTCGGAATCACGAAACCGCCAGGCATGGGTGGTCTGACCCAGGTCGTTGGCTGGACGATGTGGATCGTCGCTCTGGTGTGCGTCCTGGGATTCGTCGGTGGCATCGCCTTCCTGGTCATCGGGATGATCGAAGGCCGAGAAATTCACGGCGTCAAGATCATTGGCATCTCACTTCTCGCGTCAGTGGTGTTGGGGTCGGCCAGCACCTTCTTCGCGACCTTGACCGGCGTCTCCATCATCTAAACCCGTCCACCACGTTCTAAAAACCCAAGGAGGCGGGCATGGCTCGCGACAAAAACAACGACAGTGACAGCGCCGAGGGCGGCGCTGGTAGCGGTGTCGCGAGCCCGTTGTGGTGGGCAGCGGCAGCAGTCCTGGTCCTGATCCTGTTGGGCCTGGTCTGGGTGCTGACCGGTGGGGACGCTTCCAAGTCGACGGCACCGCCGACTCGGACAGTGACAGCCTCACCTGCCGCGCCCACTACAGAGTCGAAGTTGCCGCCCGCCTCTGCCCCCAGTGCCACGGCACCAGCCGGGTGCAACGTGCCCGGCGCCAACAGCACCGTGCCGACGTCGGCGATTCCCGCAACATGGCAACTGCTCGGTGGTATCGCAGCACCGGTATCACCAGTGGCCGGCCCGAAGACCATCACCGGACCCGGTGACACCTTGCGGTCTTGCTACCAGCGCTCACCGACCGGCGCGGTGCTCGCGGCGATGAACATCTTTGTTGCGAGTACCACCCCCAACAGTGCGCAGGTGCTGAAGCAGAGCTTCACCCCCGGCCCGGGGCTGACCGAAGCCCAGGCACAACCGGTCGATGGCGCGAACGCTTCGATCGTTGGATTCAACACTCAGGCGTGCAGCCAAACCGCGTGCCTGGTGAAGATCGCGTTCGCCGTTCAGGGGGTCAATGTCGAGGGCACGCAGCCGATGGTCTGGGTCGGCGGTGACTGGAAAGTCAACGGCCAGGTGACCGGCGTTGCCAAAGGATTAATCGTCAACAACCTCACCGGGTACATCCCGATGTCCGCATTGACCGCGGGCCCGACCTCATGATGACGGCCCTGGGCTCCCAGGCCTCAGCTATCACTGGCTGTATTACCCCTGTCGGGGCCGCGAAATGTGTTGTCGGCGCGGTGGGTGGGGCAGCCGCTAAGCAGGGGTTTGAGGAGGTTGTTGCTGCGTTCGCCGACGGCGCTCAGTCGATGTTGAAAGCGGTGGCGACGTTCTGGACGAAGGTTCCTGATCCGCAGCTGGACCCTTCGACATCGGCCGGGGGACAGGTCGCGTCGTTGGCGGCGAACCAGACCTATCTGGTCGCGGTGTTGGCCACGTTCGGGTTCGTGGTGGGAGTGGGCCGGCTGGTGTGGCACAACCGGGTCGCTCAGTCCGCGAAAGAGTTGCTGCGCGGGTTGGCTGTGATGACCGTTGCTGCGTCGTTGGTCACGGCGGTGTTCACGATCTTCTTGCAGGCCGGTAACGGGTACTCGGACTGGATTCTGCAGCGGGCCACGGGTGAAAACAGCGCAGGGGATGCGTTCACCGCGATCATCAAGAAGAGCATCGGGTCCTCGGTGACCGGGGTCGACAGTGGTTTGGGTGCCTGGTTCCTGCTGTTCTTGTTGCTGATCCTGGGCTCGCTGATGCAGGTGCTGTTCATGGTGGTGCGCGGCGGGGTGATCTACGTCCTGGCAGTGTTCTTACCGTTGCTCGCCGCCGATTCCTTCTCTGAGGAGGGGTGGGGCAGGTTCAAGCGGGCGCTGATGCTGATGTTCGCGTTCGCGATCTACAAACCGGTCGCCGCGACGATCTACGCCACGGGTTTCAAGGTGCTGCAGGCCCCGGGCGACCCGGACAAAACCTCGGCCAGTCTGATGAACGGGATCTTCGGGTTGACGATCCTGGTGTTGGCCGCGGTGGCGTTGCCATCGCTGATCAAGTTCCTCGTGCCAGTCGCGGCGATGGGGTCCTCAGGCGCGTTCTCTGGCGGCGCAGCGGTCGGCGCGATCGCAGCTGGTGCGGCGATGGTCGCGGGCGCGGGGGCCACCGGTGGCGGATCCGCGGCAGCGACCGGCGCCAGCTCGATAGCTGGCACGGGCAGCGGCGGCGGCGGTGGCGGCGGCGGTACTGGGGGTGGCGGTGCTGGGGGCGGCGATGCCAAGGGTGGTGGCGCCAGTCCAACCGGTGGGGTCCAGTCCTCAGGTAGCGGCGCTGGTCCAACCGGTGGAGGCGAATCTTCAGGTAACGGCGCTGGCAGCGACAGCGGTGCAGAACCGTCTGCGGAGGCACCAGGCGCTGGGAGCGGTGACTCCGCTGGCGGGGATGACATGCCCTCCGGTGGCACTGATGGTGGCTCCGGTAGCGAGGGTGCGGTGCCCACGGGCGGCGCCGCAGGTGACGGTGCATCGTCTGGAGATACGCCGGCCGCAGGCTCACCCAGCGGTGGCAGTCCCTCGGGCGGGTCGCCGGCCGGTGGTGATGGCCCGAGCGGGGCACCTTCTGGTGGAACCCCGGGCAGTAGCAGTCCCTCGGGTGGCTCACCTAGCGGTGGCAGTCCCTCGAGTGGGTCACCGGCCGGTGGTGATGGCCCGAGCGGGGCACCTTCTAGTGGAACCCCGGGCAGTGGCAGTCCTTCGGGCGGTATGCCCGGCGGTGCTCCTGCCAGTCCTGCGGCTCCTTCCGGCGCGAGCTCGAGCAGTAGCGGATCGGGTGGGTCTGGTGGCGCGGCGCAGGCGGGATCTCAGGTCGCCCAGCAGGTCGCTCAACTGGCGCAGGGTGCTGTTCCCGATGGCGCGGACGAGGTCAGCGAATGAGTACGCCACGCGCGGGTAGCGCGGTGCCAGCGATGCCGGCAGACACGACCAGCGCGGGTGTCTGCCCGCGCCCGGTGAACCAGACGAATGGGGTAGGGCGATGAGTGAGATCACGGGTCAGGATCTGGGTCCGAAACGGGTCACGTACGGCAATCTGCGCCGGCCTCAGGTGCCGGGGTTGTTCGGGTTACCGCCGATCTTTTTGGCTGGGTTGGGGCTGATGTCGTTGCTCCTGATCGGGTTGAGCGTGGCCGGTCAGTTGATCCCGGCGCTGCTGCTGGTCCTGGCGATGGTGGTGGTCAGCGCGATCATGCTGATCCCGCACCCCTCGGGGCAGAACCCGTACGTGCGCACCGCCCGGTGGGCGGGGCACCGGCGCGCGGACCGGGCCGGGCGCACGATGCTGCGTCAGGGCCCGGTGGGTCATACCCCGGAGGCGACGATGCGCCTGCCGGGGTTGGCCGCGGCCAGTGAGTTGACGCAGTGGCGTGACTCGCTCGGTCAGCCGTTCGGGTTGATCACGATCCCGTCCACACATCACCACACGGTGGTGATCGAGTGCCACGCCGCTGGGACGGGCGGGGTGGACCAGCACGTGATTGATTCCCAGGTCGCGCATTGGGGTGCGTGGTTGTCCGGTCTGGGTCAGACCGGTGACATCGTGGCTGCTGCTGCGGTGATTGAGACCGCCCCGGATACCGGGCACCGTCTGCGCCGGGCGGCGTTCGCGGACGTGGACCCCGCCTCCCCGGGCTGGTCTCGGCAGGTCCTGGCTGATTCGGTGGCCGGCGCGAACGGGTCAGCGGTGATCACGACCCGGTTGACGGTCACGTTTACCGGTAAACCGTCGGTGGAAGGGGCGCGGGGTAAAGCACTGAGCACTGAGCACATGGCCAGGGAGATCGCGACCCGGTTGCCCTCGCTGTTGGCCGGGTTGAAAGCCACCGGGGCGGGTACCGGGTGCCGCCCGTGCACCGCTCAGGAACTGGTGGACACGGTGCGGGTGGCGTACGACCCGTCCGTCGCGGCCGAGGTCGAACAGGCCCGGACCACCACGGAAGGGACGGGGTTGACCTGGGATCAGGCTGGCCCGATCGCCGCGCACGCGTCGTACACGGCGTATGAGCATGAGTCGGCGGTGTCGTGTTCGTGGCAGATGACCGCCCCACCGCGGGGGGTGTTCTATGACTCGACGTTGGCGGGGTTGTTGGCCCCGCACCGGGATCTGGCCCGTAAACGGGTCGCGATCCTGTACCGCCCGCAGACCCCGGAGCAGTCCGCGGCGGCGGTGGACCGGGACGTGAAAAACACGACCTGGTCGGCCTCTGAAGGCCGGCGGGTTACTGCCCGTAAAGGCCAGGAGAAGCGGGCTGCGGAGAAGACCGAGCAGGAAGAAGCTGCCGGGGCCTCGTTGGTGCGGTTCGGGATCGTGGTGACCGCGACCGTGCTCGACCCGGAGCTGTTGCCGTTGGCCCGTAAGACGGTGCTGTCCTCGTTGGCTGCCCCAGCCCGGTTGCGCCTGCGCCCGGCCCGGGGTTCCCAGGACGTGGCGTTCGCCGCGTCCCTGCCGATCGGCCTGGTCCTGCCCGAGCACATGACGTTGCCCACCAATATCCGAGAGGCCATGTGATGACCACCAACCTCGACAAAGCTGCAGCGACCAGTCCCGCTGATTTGTTGGCCGACGATGAACCGGTCGGGCGCCGTAGCCGGCGGGCAGCTGGTCACACCGGCTCGAGGCGGCGGTCTGCGACGCGTACGTCGGGTGCGCGTACATCCGGGCTGCTGGGCGGTATCCGTGCCCGCCGGGCAGCGAATGTTTCCCTCCGGGGGTCAGGTCCGGGCAAGAAGGGGTGGCCTGGTGTGGGTGGCGGTTCTGCGGTGCGGGTGGACACACCCCCGGAATGGCGCGGGTCTTCGGTGCAGGTATGCGGGCTGTGGCCGTTCTCGGCCGGGTCAGGTACCCCCGTGGTCGGGGTACCGCTGGGGCGGCATTTGTTGACGCACGGCACGGTATGCGCGGACCCGATCACCTGGTTCCTGAAGCGGTTGATCAACAACCCGTCCGGGTTCATTCTTGGCCGCCCGGGTCTGGGGAAGTCCTCCCTGGTGCGCAAGATGGCCGCGGTGCTACCGGCGTACGGGGTGCTGCCCATCGTGTTGTCCGATCTGCGACCGGACTACACCGGGCTCATTCGGGCTCTGGGTGGGCAGGTCATCAAAGTTGGTCGCGGGGAAGAGAACGTCAACCCGTTGGACGTCGGCCCCTTGGCGGCGCGGATCACCGAGCTCCCGGACAGGTTGCGCCGCAAAGCGCACGCCGACCTGGAAGGTCGGCGGTTGAACGTGGTGCGCGGTCTGTGCGAGCTGTCCGGGTCAGAACTGGTTGACCACGAGGTCAACGTGCTGTCGATGGCGTTGCGGTTGATCGATCCGGATCTGACCGGGGTGGCGACCATTGCTGACTTGCAGGCGGTGATCGAGGCCCAGCCAGCGCAGTTGCGCACGATCGTGCAGGACCGCGGTGAGGATGGCCGGTACGGCGACCGAGTCCAACGGTTGATCGACGCGTTGATGACGCTGGGAGCGGACGGCCCCTATGGGGACACGTTCGCCCGGGTCACCAGTGAGCCGATGATGTTGGACCGGGCGGTGTCGTTCGACATGTCCGCGGTCGAGGATGACGACCAGGTCCTGCAGGCCGGGTTGCAGTTGGTGTGCTGGTCCTACGGGTCGGCCGGGGTCAGCGCCGCGAAGTACCTGGCCGATGCCGGCCTGGCGCAGCGGCGGGTGTACCTGCTGATCATGGACGAGCTGTGGTTGGCGTTGAACGCGGCCACCTTCATGGTCGACCGGGTCAACGCGATCACCCGCCTAAACCGGGCCCGGATGATCGGGCAGCTGCTGATCACCCACACGATGGACGACCTGGTGCTGTCCACCGAAGCCGCGACCCGTAAAGCATGGGGGTTCGTCGAACGCTCCGAGATGGTGTTCCTGGGCGGGTTAGCCGAGGGAGAGATGGGCAACCTGCAAAAGGTGTTCGGAATGTCCCGCTCCGAGCGGGAAATGATCACCGACTGGTCCATCGAAGGATCGGTCAACCCGGAGACCGGGGTGGCTGAGGCCGCCCCTGGGCAGGGCAACTTCCTGCTGAAAACGGGTAAGAAGCCGGGTATCCCGTTCCACGTCGAGCTAACCGCTGCCGAGAAAGCGATCGGTGACACCAACGCGGACTGGAACAACTTGCAGCACACCTGGTCCACCCGGTCCGCAGCGGCGGAGGTGGGCGCGTGAGTACCCGCCCGAACAAGCGCTCCGATCCGGGAACCTCCGAGACCGGGTGGATGATCGCGATCGCGGTCATCGCCGGCGTTGCGGTGCTGGTTGGCCCGGGGTATGTCGGGTGGCGAGCGGGTGGCCGCGTCTGGTCCACGACCGGGGTCGGTGTCGCGGCAGGGTTATATTCGGTCCTGTTGGTGCTGGTTGTCCTGTTGATTGCGGTGGTGGTGCGGTACCGCCGGCGACGGGTGTGGACTGATGACCGGGCACGGTCAATGTCCTCGCGCAGGGATATCGCACCGCTAACCAAGCGAGAAGTCGCCAAGGACACCGCCCGGCTGGGCCCGCAGACCGCGCAGGCCGGAATTGGTGTGCCGATCGGGACCGCGATCCGCACCAAGCAACCGTTGTACGGACCGTGGGAATTCACTCAGCTGTGGTTCATGGGCCCGCGGATGGGCAAGACAACATCGCAGTGCATCCCACACATCGTGGCCTGCGGGGGACCGGTGCTGTCCACAGCGAACAAACCGGACCTGCTCAACGCCACCCGCGGACCACGTTCGGAAATTGGGCGGGTGTGGGTCAGCGACCCCCAGCAGCTCGCCGGTGAACAACCAACGTGGTGGTGGGACCCGTTGTCCTACATCACTACCGGGTTCGGGACGGTCTCGCGCGCGGAGAAGCTCGCGGGGATCTTCCAAGCCGCCGCAGCAAAAGCCGACGCGCGCGAAGATGCGTACTTCGGCCCCGGTGGTGAATCGTTGCTGGCGGATCTGCTGTTAGCGGCCGCGGTCTCTGGGGAGCCGATCACCCGCGTGTATGAATGGTTGACCTTCCCCGACGGCGAGGCTGGCCTGGCCGACCCCGTGCAACTACTGCGCGAGCACGGGATGGACGCCTCCGCGACCGCTTTGACCGGGCACATCCGTAAAACCGCCAAACAGCGCGACGGGTTGTATGGCACCGCTCAGGGCATCATGCGGTTCCTGCGCGAGCCGCAGTTTCTGGCGTGGATTACCTCCACCGGACCTGCTGACACCCGCCGGCAGTTCGACCCGGTCCACTTCGTGACCTCCACAGAGACCCTGTACCTGCTCTCCCAAGAAGGGCCAGGGTCCGCGCGGGCGATCACCGCGGCCATGGTCAACGCTGTGTTCGCGGCCGCTGAGGAGAAGGCCAACACCAGCCCCGGGGGCCGGCTCCCGGTGCCGCTGCTGTGCGAGCTGGACGAGGCCGCCAACATTTGCCGGCTACCGCAGCTGCCGGATATTTACTCCCATTTCGGTTCCAAGGGGATCATCCTGATCACGATCCTGCAGTCGCGCGAGCAGGGCGTTCGCGCGTGGGGCGAAAGCGGCCTGGAATCGATGGTCTCCGCGGCCTCCATCCTGGGCATCGGCGGTGGTATCCGGGATGAGAAGCATTTGCAGGGCCTGACCCAGCTCATTGGCCAACGCCAGATCATGCGCCGCTCCAGCAGCAGCGGCAGCGGCGGGCACCGCTCCTCCTCCCGCGACGTCCGCGAAGAAGAGATCTTCCCCGTGGAAGATCTCGCAGCATTCCCCCGCGGCCGCGGGGTCGTGTTCATCGCCGGCACCCGGCCCACCTTGATCAGCCTGGATCCCTGGTATGAGCAAGACACGCCCGCGGCAGCCAAGATTGCCGCGAGCATTCAGTGCTACAGCCCTCCCGACGAAGCAAGCGACCTGCTGGCAGGGATGCGGAAATGACCCGCATCGCGCGCCCCGCCGGTGGTGATCTCCCGGCTGGCTCAGGTGTGGTGAGCCCTCTGTACCGCGACGATCCACCGCCCGCAGCCGACTCCGATGCCGATCACGATCACGACGTCCAGGGCGAGGACGACCACGACGCGTCCCCGCCGCGGTGGTTCGCCGGCGTCGACGTGTTTGTGCAGGAGCTGGTGATGCCGCAATGGCGGCACCGCCTCGACGTGGAGGACATTCGGTGGTGCGCGCGGTGGTGGGAACACACCGCCGCGTTGGCGCGCCTGGAGGCCCTCTGGGAGGCGTTCGAAGTGATGCGGCTGGAGGACGGGCCAAGCCTGTCGATCTGGTACCGCGACCACTTCGACGTGCACATGAGCGTGCTGACCCAACGACACGGGATCTTCCACCGCTGCTCCGCGCAGCGCGGCGTCCATGAGCAACCCCTATCTGGCCACACGTGCCGGTACCGGCGGGATTCCTCAGCACCGACACAACAGGAGCAGACGATGAGTGAGCACCTCGATGAAATAGGCGCCGAACTGGACCGGATGATCCGGTCCTCAGTGATGGCCGTATCTCAAATGGGCGAACAGATCGCGCGCCGGACGACCAATCAACGTCAAGCGGCCACGGCAGCTGCCCGCGAGCAATTCCTGACGGCCCGCGACTCTGCCCGGGCGACGTACCTGCCCCTGACCCAGGACCGCGCTGGGGACCGGGCCACCCCGGCGCAGCTGCATCAGGGGTGGACGCTGGCCCAGCAGTGGGCACCACGCGATCCGCAAGCCGCTGCCGCGTCCGAAGCGATCGTCGGCAGGTTCACCGACCGGTTCGGGGTGGGACCGGACCAGGTTCGCCCCGGCACCTGGCAACGTGAAACGACTGACGTCTCGCCCACCGCGCAGCCGCTGACTCGTGATGAGGCCGCGCAGCTGGCGCAGCAGCACGCCCCGGGGTACTACACCCGCCACCTCCAGGACCGGACCGACGTGCCCGACGGGCAGTTGGAAGCCGATTGGGAACAGTGGCGCGAACAGGGGGACCTACCGACCCAGTCGGTACGCGAGGAGTGGGCCCGGCACGTCGATCAGCTCGATGATGCCCGCGCAGCCCGAGACGCTGCCGCCCCGCAGGACCGTGACGCCGTGTACGCCGCAGCCCTGGAGCAGTCATGGGCCAGCTCTGCACAGCTCGGCGATCAGCAGATCGTTTCCCTGGCCCAAGAGCACGCCCCGGCCTGGTACCAACGCCACCACGATGACGCGCTAGCCACCGACAAAGGCGCAGCGCAGCTGCGCACCGACTGGGAACACTGGCGCGACCACGGGCAGCTACCCATCGCCGCTCGCCACGAAGAGTGGGCGGCCTACGTCGGGCAGGCAGACGACTTCGCGCCCGACCTTTGGTCAACGCCGGAAGAACGTGACGCGGCACTGCAACAGGTCTGGGACGAAGGCCACGACGAACGCGGGCTGCTGGACATGACCCAGCACCTGCAAGAAATGCGCGACGCCAACCTGGACACCAAGGACGTCACCACCGACAGCCTGTCAACAGATCTGGAACAGTTCCGCCTCGACCAACAAGCCGCCCGTGACGTCTACACCCTGTTGCTGGACCCCTCAACGTTCGCGGCCGCCGACCAGGCGACCGCGTTGCGGGCCTGGGAACAAGCCGCCGGGTGGGCCGGACAAGACCCAGCCGCCGAAGCCGCCGCGAGCCAGCTCGACCAACAGTTCCGCACCCGCTGGAACACCTCACCCATGGAATACCTGCTGGACCACATCGGTGACCAGACAGCGAACGCCACCGAGAACCAGCGCGCAGCCCACGCCCTCGAGGTCGCCGCCGCAGAGCGCGCCGAAGCTGACCAGCTGCGCGGGACCGCGCAGGACACTCTCGACACCCCGCACACCGCCGAGGAACGCGAGGAGGCCGACCAGCAGATGGAACGCGCTGATGACCTTGACAGCGCGGCCGCTCGCGCCCAAAAGATCGCGCCGTACAACCGGGCTGATGAGGCCAACATGGACGCGCCCGGTGTTACCGACGAGGCCCGGGAGGCACGCATTCAATCCGCCGCCGGGTTCTCACGCTCCACCGACGACATGCTGGCCCGCCACGCCGGGACACTAGAACGGGCACCGCACGCAGCCCCCGCGAAAGCCACCCTGGGCCGCACGCGGGGCTCCGAACACGACCTCGGCAGGTAGACACCGCCCCGCACCTGACCCAAACAGAACTGCGCCATCGTGACCGCGCCGCGACGGCGTTCGTTCACGCAACCACCGCCAGCGAGGAGGCGGGGCCGGGGCGTGGTTACTGGGTTCTATCTGTTCCGCAACGCCAGCTGACCGGCACTAAAGTCCACCGAAGGTCGAGTCGGGGCACAGCCATCACGTCGAATTTGGCTTGTCCCCTGACCCGGGGCAGACCACAGACCCCATATAAACCGGGACACATCAGAGCCTTCGACCAGCCCAGTGCGATCCAATGCCGGATACTTGCCTATCAAGGCAGATGTAGGGCACGGCGACCATGCGCCTTTTGGGGATGTCGTTGTGGGACAGTGAGAAAGACGCCCGGCCTGGACGTGTTAGTCACCCCCATGCGTTCTGTGTTTTCGTAATTGGAGTTTTGATGTCTCCTACCCTGCCGTGGCCTGCGCTACGCCAATTGACGACCCGTGACCACAGCGCACGTGGGTCGGCAGCCAAGTCACCTAAGACGCAAAAGCTGACTCCCCGCACGGCAACGGCGGACCGGGTCGTCCCGTCGATCTGCCCGTTCTGCGCTGTTGGTTGTGCCCAGCAGGTCTTCGTCAAGGACGAGAAGGTCGTGCAGATCGAGGGCGACCCCGATTCGCCGATCAGCCGTGGACGGCTGTGCCCCAAGGGCTCCGCGACCCTGCAGCTCACGACGGGTGACTCCCGGGAGGAGCACGTGCTCTACCGGCGTCCGGGCGGTGGTGACTGGGAGCGGATGGATCTGGACACCGCGATGGACATGATGACCGACCGGGTGATTGCCGCTCGTAAGGACGGCTGGGAGTGGGAGGTCGACGGGAAACGGACCCGCCGCACCATGGGAGTCGCGAGCCTCGGTGGAGCAACGCTGGACAACGAAGAGAACTATCTGATCAAAAAGCTGTTCACCGCCCTGGGCATCGTCCAGGTCGAGAACCAGGCCCGCATCTGCCACAGCTCCACGGTCGCCGCCCTCGGCACCTCGTTCGGCCGGGGAGGCTCCACGACGTACCTGCAGGATTTGCAGCGCGCGGATTGCATCCTGATCGAGGGCTCCAATTTCGCCGAGGCGCACCCGGTGGGGTTCCAGTGGGTGATGGAGGCCAAGGCGCGCGGTGCCAAGATCATCCACGTCGACCCGCGCTTCTCGCGTACCAGCGCGATGGCCGACGTGTTCGTACCGCTGCGCGCGGGTACCGACATCGTCTGGCTGGGCGCTCTGATCAACCACGTGATCACGAAGGAGCGGTACTTCCGCGACTACGTCGTCAACTACACCAACGCCGCGACGATCCTGCGCGACGACTTCCAGGACACCGAAGATCTCGACGGGCTCTTCTCCGGCATGGACGCCGAGTCGCGGGTCTACGACGGCAAGACCTGGCAGTACGACGGCGCCGAGGTCGCCGCCGCTTCGGGCGAGCGCGACAAGCAGTACGACGACATCACGGACAGCGGCAAGAGTGTCGCCGAATCCGGTCACTCCGAGTCGCACGGGTCCGGCGGTCCGGCGCTGCGGGGTAGCTGGCGGCGGGACGAGAGCTTGCAGGATCCGAACTGCGTGTTCCAGGTCCTCAAGCGGCACTACGCGCGGTACACCCCGGAGATGGTCGAGGAGATCTGCGGCGTCCCGCCGCACCTGTTCCACCAGGTCGCTGACCTACTCACGGAGAATTCGGGCCGGGAGCGCACGTCGGCGTTCGCGTACGCCGTCGGTTGGACCCACCACACCGTCGGTGTGCAGTACATCCGCGCGGCCTCGGTGTTGCAGTTGCTGCTGGGCAACATCGGCCGCCCCGGCGGCGGCATCATGGCGCTGCGCGGGCACGCGAGTATCCAGGGCTCCAGCGACATCCCCACGCTGTTCGACCTGCTGCCGGGTTATATCCCGATGCCGCACGCCCACCTGCACGAGAACCTCGCCGACTTCATCGAAGCGGACGCCGGGCAGCAGGGTTTCTGGGCCAACATGAGCTCCTACATGGTCAGCCTGCTCAAGGCATGGTGGGGCGATGCGGCGACCGCCGACAACGACTTCTGTTTCGACTACCTGCCGCGCATCACCGGCAGCCACGCCACCTACGAAACGGTGCAGGAGCAGCTGGATGGCACCTGCAAGGGCTACTTCCTACTCGGCGAGAACCCCGCTGTCGGCTCGGCGAACGCCGGGATGCAACGTCGCGGGATGGCCAATCTTGACTGGCTGGTGGTACGCGACTTCTCCCTCATCGAGAGTGCGACGTGGTGGAAGGACGGCCCCGAGATCCAGACGGGCGAGCTGAAGACCGCTGATATCGGCACCGAGGTGTTCTTCTTTCCCGCTGCCGCGCATACCGAGAAGAAGGGCACCTTCACCAACACCAACCGGCTGCTGCAATGGCACGAGCAGGCCATCGAGCCGTCCGGTGACCGGCGCAGTGACCTGTGGTTCATCCACGAGCTCGGCAAGCGGATCCGTGCGAAACTGGCCGACTCGACCGATGAGATGGACGCCCCGGTCCTGGACCTGACGTGGGACTACCCGACGGAGGGCAAGTACAACGACCCGGACGCGGCCGCCGTATTGCGTGAGATCAACGGCTGCGACGCCGACGGCACTCTGCTGTCCGGATACACCGAGTTGAAGGACGACGGCAGCACCAGTTGCGGCTGTTGGATCTACTCCGGTGCGTACGCCGAGGGCGTCAACCAGACGGCCCGCCGCAAGCCGCACACCCAGCAGAGCATCTCCTCACTGGAGTGGGGCTGGGCCTGGCCGGCGAACCGCCGCGAGCTCTACAACCGCGCGTCGGCCGACCCGGACGGTAAACCGTGGAGCGAGCGCAAGAAACTGATCTGGTGGGACGCCGACGAGCAGAAGTGGGTCGGCGACGACGTGCCCGACTTCGAGGCCACCAAGCCCCCGACCTACCGGCCAGACCCCGGCGCGACCGGTGTCGAGGCGATCCGCGGCGACGACCCATTCATCATGCAGTCCGACGGCAAGGGCTGGCTCTACGTCCCCACCGGGCTGGTCGACGGACCGATGCCGACGCACTACGAGCCGCAGGACTCACCGTTCGAGAACGCGCTCTACACCCAGCAGCGCAACCCGGTCCGCCAGGTCGTCTCCCGCAAGGGCAACCGTTACCACCCCAGCGGCAAGGACAAGGGCGCCGACGTATTCCCCTATGTCGCAACGACCTACCGCCTCACCGAGCACTTCACCGCAGGCGGTATGACGCGCTGGCTGCCCTACCTCGCGGAGCTGCAACCGGCGTTCTTCTGCGAGGTCTCACCCGAGCTGGCCGCTGAACGCAACCTCAAACACCACGACTGGGCCACGATCGTGACCGCGCGAGGGGCGGTCGAGGCCCGGGTGATGGTGACCCGCCGGATGCAGCCGCTGAAAGTACAGGGCCGGATCGTGCACCAGATCGGGATGCCGTTCCACTGGGGTGGCAACGGCCTGACCACCGGGGATGCAATGAACGAACTGACCTCAATCGCACTCGACCCGAACGTGCACATCCAGGAGACCAAGGCCCTCACGGTCGACATCCGACCCGGGCGCCGACCGAGGGGGCCGGCGCTCCCGCAACTGGTGGAGTCCTACCGACAGCGGGCAGGCATCACTGAGCACACCGGAATGGAAGGCGTGACCCCGAAATGACCGCTGTAGATCTAGGTATGCCTGGAACGTCGGGGCAAGCCGAACAAGCAAGGATGGGGTTCTTCACCGACACCACCGTATGCATCGGCTGCAAGGCATGCGAGGTCGCCTGCAAGGAGTGGAACGTCATCCCGAGTGACGGCGCGCTCGACTTGACCGGTGAGTCGTTCGACAACACCTCCGACCTCAGCGCGAACTCGTGGCGGCACGTCGCGTTCATCGAGAAGTCGATCCCGGCGACCGAGACGAATCTGCTGGATCCTGAAGTACCCCAGTCCGATTCACACGGTGGGATGAAGTGGCTGATGTCCTCGGACGTCTGCAAACACTGCACGCATGCTGCCTGCCTGGACGTATGCCCGACCGGCTCGCTGTTCCGGACCGAGTTCGGCACCGTCGTGGTGCAGGAAGACATCTGCAACGGCTGCGGTTACTGCGTGTCCGCGTGCCCCTACGGCGTGATCGACCAGCGCAAAGACGATGGCCGGGTCTTCAAGTGCACGATGTGTTATGACCGGCTCGGCGATGGCGGTGAGCCCGCCTGCGCGAAGGCGTGCCCCACCCAGTCGATCCAGTACGGCGAACTGGACACACTGAGAGTCACGGCCGCAGCGCGCGTCGAGGAACTACACGAGCAGGGAGTGCCCGAAGCGCGGCTCTACGGCGACTCACCCGACGACGGGGTCGGCGGAGCAGGCGCATTCTTCCTGCTGCTGGATGAGCCGGAGGCCTACGGTCTGCCGCCGGACCCCATCGTCACCACCCGAGACCTGCCCGCCATGTGGAAGCAAGCCGGGCTCGCCGCAGGAGCATTGCTGGCCGGCGTGGCCGTCTCGTTCCTCGGTGGCCGCGGGTGAGTCCGCGTCGCGACCCGGAGCCGGAGTTCACGTCGTACTACGGTCGGCCAATACTGAAGGAGCCCACCTGGAAAGCACCAGATATCGCCGGGTACCTCTTCGCGGGAGGACTCGCGGGAGCATCCTCCGGTCTAGCGGCCGGCGCTGCCCTCACCGGACGCCCGGTCCTCGCGCGAGTGAGCCGGGTCGGCGCTGTCGTGGCCATCAGCGCCTCGCTCGGCGCCCTCGTGCACGACCTAGGTCGACCGGGCAGGTTCATCAACATGCTCCGGGTCGCGAAATGGACCTCACCGATGAGCATGGGGTCATGGCTGCTGTCCGGGTATGCACCGCTCACGGCCGTCGCCGCGTTCAGCGACCTGACGGGTCGGCTGCCGCGGATCGGGCAGGCGTCAGGACTGGGCGCAGCAGTGCTCGGGACCGGCGTGGCGTCCTACACCGCCGTGCTGATCGCAGACACGGCCGTGCCCGCATGGCACGAGGTGTGGCGGGAGTTGCCGTTCGTCTTCATCGGGTCCGCAGCCTCAGCAGCGGGTGGGCTGGGTCTGCTCGCTGCGCCCGTCGCGCAGACCGGCCCGGCCCAGCGCCTCGCGCTCGGCGGAGCAGCGCTCGAACTGGGGATGAGCGAGGTGATGACCCGCAGGGCCGGCCTGGTGAGTGAGACGTTCGAGCAGGGCAGGGCGGGTGCGTTGATGCGCGCCGCGAAGATCGCCACTGTCGCGGGAGCCGCCGGCGCAGCGGTGTTCGGACGCCGGAACCGGTGGGGGAGCGCTGCGAGCGGGGCCGCACTACTGGCCGGGTCCGCGCTGACCCGGTTCGGCATCTTCGAGGCCGGTCGGGCCTCGACCCTGGACCCCAAGTACGTCGTCATCCCGCAGCGCGAGCGCGCGGAAGCCACCGCCAGTACACCGGTCCGCACACCAGCCCACGCAGCCATCTGACCCCCGCCCAGGTTAGTTGGTCCCATCGTGATGGGGCAGGCTCCAACGCCCGGGCCTCGCCGAGCCAGCGATGCTTAACACACTCACCCGGCGGAGCCCGTCTGCGAACAACATCACACCGGATTCCGGTCAAAGTCATCATCCCGTGTAATAGTGAGGGACCTTGAGCCGTCTGCTGGACGGCAACGAGGAGACGACTACCCGAGACAGCAGCATGTCCCCACGAAATTGTTGGGTGGCCACCACTGACGATGATGTTGCCGATGCCTCAGGAACCTTACCTAAACTGGGGTTGACCCCGTTTGGTAGACATCGGTTTAAGCGGCCTGGGCGACCGCGGTGATGAGTTGGTGTTCGAACGTTACCGGGCTGATTTGCTCGAGTGCGCTGTGGCGGCGGGCACGGTTGTAGACCTGCTCGATCCACGTGCTGACGCCCGTGATGGCGTCCGCGTGGGTGTCGAACCAGCGCCGTTCGTAGTACTCGGTTTTCAGGGTCGACCAGAACGATTCCTGCTGGGCGTTATCCCAACAGACCCCGGTCCGGCCAACAGACAGGCGCACGTCGAGTTCTTCGGCGACCTCAGCAAGTTGAGTGCTGGTGTACTGGCAGCCGCGATCCGCGTGGAAGATCACCCTGGCCGTGGGGCCGGTCTCCTCACCGCGGAAGGTGACCGCCCGCCGTACTGCTGCCTCTACGACATCGGTGTGCAAACTGTCGGCGAAGGCGTACCCCAGGACCCTGCGGGAGCACCCGTCACGGACCGCGCACAGGTACAACCAGCCCTGTCCGGTGTCTAGGTAAGTGATGTCAGAAGTCCACACCTTGTTCAGGGCGCCTTGGTCAAAACGCCTGGCGACAAGGTCGGGGATCGTGTGCGGGTTCTGGTCCGCGATCGTCGTGACTGGTCGCCACGGGCGCGGGCTGATCCCACGAATCCCGTTCGCTGCCATCAGTTTCGCCACGGTCTTACGGGAGACGACCTCACCGCCCTCCCGTAGGTCGGCCACGATCCGCGGGGAACCATAGACCCCATCGGAGGCGTCGTGAGCGACGCGGATTTTTACCGTCAGGTCCGCTAGACGGCGTGCCCGCGGGCCACGCTGCCCACCGATGTGGCGGGCAGCCCAGGCGTAGTACCCCGACCGGGACACGTCCAATAGTTCTGCCATCCTGCTCACGCCACGGTCGGGTTCAGCAGTGGCCTTCTGCGCGTGGATCACTGCGAACGCCTGCTCAGGTTCGAGTTCTCCGCCACGAAGAAGGCCGCTGCTTTTTTCAGGAACTCCCGATCCATCCGCAGCTCGGCGACCTCACGCCGCAGCCGGACTAGCTCGGCCCGCTCGTCCGCGTCGACCGCCCCAGGCGGGTCGTCCATCCGGGACCGCTCGATCGCCACCCACCGTCCCAGCAGCGCCTCCCCGACACCGATCTCTCGAGCGACCGCCGCGACGGTGCGCCCGGTATCGATCACCAAGTGAGCCGCTTCCTGCCGGTACTTGGGGGTGTAGCTCTTCCTCTTCGCACCCATGAGTGCATCCTTCCCTGCCAGGCCAAAACCTGACGGACAGGATGTCCACCAAACGGGGGCAACCTCAAAACGAGGCAAGGCCTGTCGCAGATGTTGCAAACAGCGTCAGCTTCAGACGTCGTCTGCACACATGACAGAGGACGTCTGCACTTGAGCGGTAACGCCTCAGACCGGACCAGGTCCCGGGCGGTCCGCAATCGGATCCCGATAGGGATCGTCAGGGAACCTATCGGTGTGGGGCGCCTCTAGCCCGCCCCGCTGCTACTCATAGGGGTGCGAGTAGCAGCGGTGCAGGATCGTGCGTTAACGGCGCGATAGCCGTGCCGGAAGCGGATCGCTGACCGGGATGGGGTCCCTCACCAAGCCGACTCCTTGTTGGCGATGAGTGCACTTGGTTTAGAGCGTGTCTCCTAATGGGTTTTGATGTGGATGATGGTCGCTGCCAGCAGGACGATCGGCCCACGGCCGACCACGACGACCCCACGCGGACGGAAGTAGCGGCTCCACCACTACCTAGAACTCATCCGAAACCTGACCCTGGCGCACCATGCCTGACACCGTCTCAGGACAACCACCCCCGATTTGGGAGACACACTCTAGGTACGGCAACTGCGTGGCTGCCCAAACGTACAGCTAACACTCAAGTTTGTGCTCGGTCCTCGGCTGTAGAGCTGTCCGGCCAACGGCTGCGCGGACGTCTCGAGCCGGGTGGACCGACCTGAATCAGCGACGTAACCGCCTGCAGTTAGGCTTCGAACGCACACCCCGACCACCTGGATCGTGAGAACTACCTGATGTCAGCTGGCCCGAAACGGCCCGCCCGCTCCGAGACCAGCGTAGGGACGGCATACGGGTTCGTCGCCTACCTCATCTGGGGCACCTTCCCGCTGTACTTCCACGCCATCGAGCCTGCGGGTGCGTGGGAGGTGCTCGCCCACCGGGTGCTTTGGACACTGTTGGTCTGCGCGATCATCCTGTCGGTACGCCGGCGGATGGGCTTCGTACGCGAGGTGCTGCATGAGCCGCGTCGGCTCGCGATCCTCACCATCGCGAGTCTGCTCATCGCGGTCAACTGGACCATCTACGTCCAGGCCGTCATCACCGGACACGTCACCGAGGCCGCGCTCGGGTACTTCCTCAACCCGCTGGTCACCGTCGCGCTCGGTGTCATGGTCCTCAAAGAGCGATTGCGCACGATGCAGTGGGTAGCGGTCGGGATCGGCCTTCTCGCCGTCGTCTATCTGGCCATCGATTACGGCAAACCTCCCTGGATCTCCGTGAGTCTGGCCTTCTCCTTCGCTGGTTACGGGCTGATGAAGAAACGCATCGGCGGATCACTCACCGCCCTGGAGAGTCTCTCGTTCGAGACAGCCGTCCTTGCACCGGTCGCCGTGGTTCTGCTGGTGGTGCTGACGATTCGCGGCGAGACGACATTCACCACGCACGGGTCCGTGCACCTGCTGCTGCTCGCCGGATCCGGCATCGTGACGGCCATCCCGCTGCTGCTCTTCGCCGCATCCGCCCGGCGGGTGCCGCTCGTGACGATCGGGTTGCTGCAGTTCCTCACCCCGATCCTGCAGTTGCTCTGCGGGGTGGCCCTGCTCGGAGAGCAGATGTCCTCCGCCCGCTGGGTCGGGTTCGGGATCGTCTGGGTCTCGCTGACCCTGCTCGCCTCCGACTCGGTAATCAGCGCAACTCGCGGTCGGCGGCTAGCACGCTCAGCGGAGGGCGTCGCGGTCTGATGCAGGCTGCCTGATGGAACAGGTCTGGTACGCCGCGTACGGTTCCAACCTCTCCCGCGAGCGCTTCGGGTTCTACCTATCGGGCGGGCAGCCACCAGAGCGTGTCTCCCAAATCGGGGTGGTTGTCCTGAGACGGTGTCAGGCATGGTGCGCCAGGGTCAGGTTTCGGATGAGTTCTAGGTAGGGCTAACCGGCACTGCTGCAGCGCGATGTAATTGGGCGATCATTGAGGGTCCCGACGAGCAACACAGCCCGGCTTAGCGCACGATTCTGTTGCTCTGCTACCCGCATTCCTCACCTCGCCCGGCCGCTTACGCGCACTGAGGCGAGCTCCTCACATGCCCTGGTCGTGGTCGTGGTCGCGGGTGGCCTGCCCGGGCCGACGTGGCCGGTCCGTGGCGCCGGAGCGCCCAGTCGGGCCACGGCGCAGCTGCTCATCTACCCGCGCCGCGCGCTGCTTTGCTTGGGTTGCTGCGGCCCGTACGTCGGCTGGCATCTCGTCGAGCTGGGCTGCTATCTCGAATCGCCCCGTCAACGTTTCTAAGGCCGGCGGCGCGGTCGCCAGTGTGCGGGTCGCTGCGACCATCTCATACCGTGCAGCGTGCGCGTCCTGGATCGCTTTAGTGGTGCGTGACATCTGCTGCATCACCGCCATCCACCCCCGTGCCGAATCGGTCCCACCGGCCCGCAGCGCCAAATTCAAATGCCGCGCCGCTAACTCCGGCTCGCTCAACCCTGCTAGCTGAACGGGGTGAGCCGGCCGCTCGTCCAGTGCGCCGGCGCGGTGTTCTGGAAGGGACAGTGACACCCGCGCAAAACGATCCGCCACGCGTCCAAGCTGCAATCCATCACGATCACCCAGACCAGTGGCCACCACGCTCATCGTGCCCGCCGCGTGCGCGGTCTCACGCTTCCACGCCGCCCGGTCATACACGTCAGTCCCGGCAAGCCGGTCATTCCATGCAGACAGCTGCACAGTGGCTTCGCGCAAATGCTCTCCTGCGTCCCCAACCGCCGCCGGTAGGTTGGCCTCACCCCGCCAGATCGCCAGTGCCGCGTCCCTCGTTTCTGGAGTCTCATTCCCAACCCAATGAGTGCGCAGACGAGGCAACGTCAGATCCGGCGCCAACTTCTTACCGCCGTATCGCACCCGTTCATCGGCGCCCGCCGACGCCACCTTTTCCGGGACGGGCACCTGCACTGAATACCCCACCACCTGATCACGCCCACCGGCCTCCCACCGCGGCTCGATATCCACCCCGCGCTCCAGGACCGCGTGCAGAAACTCTTCCTCCGTCGACGCCGACTGCGCCGCGCCGCGCACGACTCGTTGCAAGTACACCCTGTCCGGTTCGATCGGCCCAGCCGAAGCATCCGCCCGCACCTGCGCGCGTCGCAGCTCGCCCCGCTCGTATCCCGGCAGACCAACCGGTTCCTGCGCGTCGCGCTGCTGCTCGGCCGACACGGCCGGGTCGTGCAACGGACGCAGAAAGTCATGACGCGACTCAATCTCGCGGCGAACCCGCTGCGATTCCTTCTTCGAGAACGACGTGTTCGCCCACCCCCCATCCTCACGAACCAGGTTCACGACCACGTGAATATGGTCATTCCCGTGCTCGGACGCGCCGTGATGAAAGGCCACCCAGCTGGACCCCACACCTGGACCACCCTCGGTGAAACCCATCCCGTCCACGTACTCCGAAGCCACGGCCTGCCACTGCTCATCACTGAGTGCCGGATCATCCGGGTGCAGCGACAACGCTGCGTGGAACACGTGGTCACGGCCCGGCCTCTGCGCGCTCGGGCCGGTCAAGTTCTCACGTGATATCCCACCCTGGCCAACCCCGGCGTACGCCAACTGTTCTGCGTAGCGCGCCCGCCAGGAGGACTCCACCAACCGGCCCAGGTGGGTAGCTTCCTGACTGGTCAACTCACCGGCCCACTCGATAGCTAGCGCACCCGACCCCGCCACCAGGTGGGGATTAGTGTGCTCGTTCCACGCGCCTTTACCGAAGCCGTACCGCATCAACCCGGCAGCGTCCTTACCTGTCTTCAACACCCGCACAATCACGACAAGTCACTGCCTGGCAGGCCCTTCAACAGTTCATTCAACCGACTGATCTGTCGCTCCAAAAGGTCCACCGCACCCGACAGTGCGGCACCGTCGATCTCGTCCGTAGCGTTCGCGACGCGCGCAATCTGATTAATATTCGTCGCAGCGCCGGCCAACAAACGGCGCACCCCGTACAGCTCCAAATGAACCTGCTCTACCCGTGCCGCCGCGACAACGTCACCGGCGAACACGGCCCGCGCGTACAACCGCGGGACCGTCACCCCCTGGACCTCAGCCAGGGACATCACCCTCACCCACTCCTCGTCAGTATGGGTGATCACCACCCGGTGACCACGCGGCCCACCGCCCGCGTTCGCGCGCCGATACCGGCGCAGCATCCGCGGCCGTGCCGCGACCTGCTCGGAGTCGTCAGCGATGTCATCAGACATCCGCAGACCACCTCCTTCGACATGCGTCAGCCCGCAGGGCCTGGACGCCAACGACCGTTCTTGTCTGCCCAGCATCCCCCAAGATCCCATCAGGCGCCAGCCCACGGAATCACTTAATGCACATAAATACACATCTTGCTCCCGCTCTGACCCGCGTAGACTGTTTCCCAACCGTTCGATGTCAGCCATGGAATGCGGCTGGGGACGAGGGGAGGGTACGCAGTTGTCGCGGTGGCGAGTACGCCCCAGCGATCCCGTAACCATGTGCCCGGTTCTACGGGCAGCTGTGAGGGCTCGGTCTGGGGGAGCGGTGCGCATACCTCCAGGCGGCGACACTGACAGCACCGGGACCTTTACAGACAAATACGGCCAGTCCGTACCTATCGTGGTGACATGACTGAGATCACCGACCGTGCGCAAGAACTGCTCGCCGGGCATCGACGCGATCCGCAAGCTCAGTGAATACCAAGGTGCAGTTACGGACGCACACCAAGTAGCTGATACCGCCGACAAGAAGGCTGCTAGTGCATGGACTGAGGCAACCCAGGCGGGATGGACTACGGCTGAACTGCGCAAGCTGGGGCTAGCGCAACCCGCCAATCGCCGAGGAGGACGGCCCAAGGGTTCGAAGAGCGGTTTAGCGGCGCGATCCGCAGAGGCGTGATAATTCTCAAGGACCTTCCAGCCCACGGATCGGCCGAGCAGTACCTTCGCGCGTTGAGGGAATCCTGTAGCGCGGCGATCAACACGCGCGCCTCTTTCACGGCTCAGAGCAAGCTCACGCGGCCTACCTACAAGGGGTCGACCGGATCCTGTTTAGTTTGACGTACTCGATGCCAGAAGACGTCAAGAGATCTCTGATCGTCACCGACACCTACCGGATGTTGTTCGCCTCCGACCCGGGATCGGCTGAGCACGTCTTGCGTGCGGTGACGTTGGAGCTTGATCGGATCGTCCGAGTACTCACTAGCCTCCTTGAATCGGTGCAACATCAAGTCGACTACTGGCAGAACTGCGGGTTCCTGGTGTTATCCGACACGAACTTCTACCTGAGTCCAACGAGCGCGGACTACCTCGAGATGGCAGACCTTGCGCACGCCCTCGACGTAACAGCGGACCACATCACACTGGTGGTCCCGATCGCCGTTATCGACGAGCTCGACAATCTCAAACGGGACAAACAGCGAGGGGACCAAGCGCGATGGGCGCTGCGATCGATCGAGAAGCACTCGGGCTCGCTCGGGGCGCGTGGCATATTGCAACATCGGGGTGCACTTAACCAGCCGGACCCTGGTCCGCTTGTCGATATAGCCGTGGTGTTCGATACACCTGGCCACTCACCGGCGATAGTCACTGATGACGAGATAGTGACCCGTGGTCAGGATGTGCAAACCATGGCTGGGAAACCTGTACACCTCGCCAGTTACGACCTCGGTTTCCAGCTACGTGCCCGGTCGCTGGGGCTGTCCATCACGACACCCACCCCTCCGTAGGCCACTGCGAAGGCCACGCCCTAATTCGCGCAGATGGCTCGTTCAGGTAACGGACAGTCGATGCACCTCAGCCATAGTCACTGCGAGATCAGGAACCGTGGAGTAACTCGATGAACCTACCCTCGTCGATGATCTGCACTCGGTGCCCACCCGCCTGCAACGCGCGGGCCCGCAGCAACTTGTCGCCACCAACGCTCGTTAGTTCCGCCCCGTTGGCTGCGCCGACGACCAAATAGTCCGTTCTCTTACTCACGCTCGGCCGGTGATTGGCGCCCATACCCGCCAGCCGTTCGCGCGCTTCGGTGCGCGTCATCGAGTGCAGCACCCCGGTGATGGTGACGAACGACCCGAACAGAACATGGGAGGGGTCAGCTTCAGGGTTCGGGGGCAGAGACTTGCCACTGGGTTCCCACCCGCCGACAGGCCGAGCATTGGGTACCGGTCGGGACAGTGTCAGCAGATATGCGGTGACCTGCGCGCACACTCGCGCGTCATCACCTGCGTGATGATGGGACACCTGGGTCACACCACACGCGGCCGCAACTTTGGGGAGACTGTGCCCTGCCAGTTCCGGCATGCGCTGGCGCGCCAGTGCCAACGAGTCCACGTACGAGAATGCCGGCAGGGGCAGTCCGCACGCGGTTGTCGCGGCCTTGACCACGTTGACGTCAAAATTGGCGTTATGCGCGACCACCACGTCCGTGCCGATCATCTGCATCACGTGATTCAGCACCACCGGCCACGCCTGACCGTCGCGGGCCGCCTGCTCGGCAGTGATGCCATGGATGCGCACGTTCTGCGGAAGAAACTGGCCGTGGCCGCCTGGTGGACGCACCAACCACGACCGTTGGTTCGTGACCACGCCCGCTCGCACCTGGGCCACACCGATCGCGCAGATAGAAGCGGGATTGGCATTCGCGGTCTCCACGTCGATAGCGACGAAGCTGCTGCCTCCGACGGTGCCCGTGACAATTTCACCTACGGCGTACGACGGGGCCGGGCGCGAAGGAAACGGTGGCAGCTGGGGTCCACGATCAGCGATCGGTGAAAATGGCGCATCGATATGCGGCCCTGGGGCCGGTTCACTTGACCGGGTGTGGCTTGGTGCAGGTCGTTGAAACGTTCCTGGCATGACAGGTGGGCTGCCCATGTGCAGGCCTGTCGGTGCAGGCCGGTCAGCTGGCCAGTGGGTGTCGCCGGCAAAAGAGGTGGGCGTTTCCCCTTGGTTGGGCAGTTGCCACGGCGCGGGGCTAGAAGAAGGCTCGGGAGGGGCTGCGCTCTTACGTGGCCACAAGAACCATGCACCGGTCAGAACACCTACGGCCAGTGCGATGGAAATGAGCTGCTCGGGATGCCCCTGGACCAGAACTGCGATCCCGCCCAGGAGGAAAAGGGCACCACAGGTGCCCAACACGATCGATCCGACGACTCGCAGCACCCGCATCCTCGCAACCTAAACGCCGAAGGACAGCGCACAGACCCCAACGAGCTACCTGTTTCCGCCAAGGCCTGGCCCGCTCGCAGCTGGGATGGTCCGTCCTGCATTTCCCGCTGCCCCCATCCCGCCGACCCCAGCGCAGCAACCCAGAGTGGCTAGGGTGCTGTAGCAGGCGGCTCACCGTGTCTTGTAGACGTGCGCGCGGTGTTCGATACGCCCGATCCGCAACACATGCTCGTTCTCATCGATGCGGAACGTGACCCGGTAATCCCCGCGCCGTGCGACGTGCAGACCTTCCAGCTCGTACCGCAACGGTTTGGACATCCGGTGCGGGTTACTCGGCAACACCACCGTCACAAACTCCACGACCGCGACAGCGACTTTCGGCGGCAGCCGGTCCAGCGATCGCAGCGCAGTCGCTGACATCTCCACCCGCCACACCGGCGAGTCACCACTCACGAATCAAGCCCGTACCAGCGACGCAGCTCCTCGCCCGTGATGGTGTCCCCAGCCGCGAAATCTGCGTCCGAAGCCCCGAGCTCCTCCACCGCGCCAGGGGTGGACAACACATGCAACGTCTCGTGCAACGACTCCAAATCATCCGCCGACATCAACACCGCAGCTGTATGCCCATGCCTGGTAATCGCGATGACCTCGTGCGTGCTGCCAGCCTCATCGACCAACGCCGACAGCTTGTCCTTGGCCTCGCTCAACGCGACAGTCCTCATAGCCTCATTGTAGCCTGAGAACTAGCCAAACACTAGCCAAACTATTAGCCGATAATTATCATTATGACAAGTTAAGCCCCTCCGGTTGGCGACTAATATCCCCTTTCCAACTCCACCTCGTCTGAGATCGTGACTCCAGATAGGTGCCGCACGGCGCATATCGCCGAGAGTCGCGCTGCTTGAAACTTCTGCCGCGACCCTAGGAGTGACGTCCGGAACTACTTTTGCTTCGCGTAGTTGATGGGAAATTATTTCCTAGCGGCGTTGTTCCATAGTCATCTGTTATGCTTGATTCCAACAGAGGAGGAATGATGGGATTTGAGGTCTTTGACCGAGGTCGTCGGGCGCCATCCAAGGCGCCAACGTTCGCCGTTCAGAAACGGGGGATCTTGTCGTTCAACGATGCTTCGCACAAGTTGATTGGCGAGGCGCAGTTCGTCGAGTTGCTTTTCGACCCAGACGATCGGGTCATAGCACTTCGTCCGTCGGAGGAAACGCCGCGCACGTACATGGTGAGGGCGCCCGAGAAGAGTCCCGGGGTCCGCGTGGTGTCGGCGACCTCATTCGTTCAGCATTACGACATCGATGTGTCCGTTAGCCGCCGCTACGTTCCAACCGTGCAAGACGGAATGTTGTGCGTCGCTCTTAACGCTGACGACCCAGCCGCACCTAACGAGATGCCTGACGAAACGCCGGATGAGACGCCTAACGAGACGCCCGGCGGAGGTGACGGTCACTGACTGTCACTCAATGAACTCGGCCCGGTCCCATTGCAGTGGGGCCGGGCCGGAACACCGGCTCGAGGAGCGCGGCGGGACTAGCAGTTCTCGTGCAGCGTATCGGAGTTGTTGCCGCAAAACGCGGCGCTCCTCCTCGAGTCATAACGAAAGGAAGATTATGGCTCGCAACGTGACCCATACCCGCAAGGCAACCGACGGAACAATCCTGGGTCTTGGGAACCCCCAGGAGTGGTGGTCCGTCCGGTTGAAGCAAAACGCTGTCCAGGACATCGACGGCGGCTTGGTCGAGTACGTCGTACCTTGGCGTGATGGGTCGACACATGTTCGGGTGGTGAACGGTCCGACCGGTGCGTACCTACGCACCGACCGCGACCATACGACCCGCAACAACCTCTTGGACCTTCCCAACATCTAGACCAGGACAGACTGGGCGCCGCGGAGTTCTGGCCGCGGCGCCCAGTCGTGCGTAGACCAGCCTTGTCTTACAACCTATGGGATACGAGGCGTCTCACCACGGTCGCTCCCCCATGACTACAAGTGGCGAGATCTTGTAGGCCAGCGGTTCTCATAACTAGGTCTTGCAACTGGGGTGTTGAGCTGCGGAACTCAGTGTCAGTTTCGAGGCACCTACAGACTGGGAGCAGAGTCAATCGAAGCGCTCTGTGGGACGAGATGATGCCTGAAATCCTGTCTGCTGAGCTGGAGCAGCGGCACTCCGTCGAACGGCGTGTCGCAGCACCGTGTTTACGAGACCTCCTCGTTGCGCAGGGTCGGCTCTGCGTCATCTGCGAACGAGCCGGCACGTGCGGCTCGCTCTGGGTCCTTCACGCAGAGCACTGCGTAACCGGCTAGACCCACGATGAGGGCAGCGACGAAGTAGTAGGGCAGTGCATTCAGTGGCGCTGCCGGGACGGGCACCAGGCTGCGGTAGTACACGTACAGCAGTGCGGCGATTCCAAGGATGCCCATTACCCACGCCCACCCGACCTTTCCGTACCCGCGACGTCGAGCGAAGAAGGGAGACCCGAGGCAGACGACGATGTACGCGAGCATGTAACCGAAGACTCCAACGGTGTCGATATAGGTCGTGGCGGCTAAGGGTTCTACCCCCTCGAGGAGGACCACGATGGTTGGAACGGCCACGATCGGAACGACGACGAAAAGGGCGTGCGCTGGGGTGCGGTGTTTTGGGTGAGCAACACCAAACCAGCCAGGCACGATTCCTTCGTTCCCCATCCCGAACAGCAGGCGCGCTCCGACAGTGATGCAGGCGACGACGACCGCGAAAAATGAGGCTGCGAACCCGAAGTCCAGGAAGGGGTGCAAAGAACTCAGGCCCCACTGATCGGTGAGTTCATCCATCGGCGAAGCACTCTTGGCTAGGGCTGCCGCGCCGCCCTTGAATTGAGCGACCTGCGTGTAGGTGGCGAAAATGTAGAGGAAGCCGGCGAAGAAGGCCGAGCCGACGATGGCTCGAGGAATGACACGGAACGGATCCGTTGATTCCTCCCCCAGGGCCGCCGCACCTTCGAACCCGACGAAGCCGAGGATCGCCAGCACGATGGCGAAGACGATGCCGTCCCCTGTGGCCCCAGAGAGCTTGAGCTGGTTGGTGTCGATGACATGACCGCTCTTGAAGAAAATGACCACCAGGCACACAACGATCAGCGCGATGGACAGCACTTCAAGAAAAGCCGACACCCGTGCAGAGAGCCGCACGCTGGTCACGGTGAGGTAGATCGCGCCCAAGAGCAACAGCACGTCCAGGATGATCTGCCCGCCCACGCTCTCAAACAGGGAAATCCCCACCGAGTCCAGGACCCGGCTAAGGAAGAACCCGGCACCGGCCAACGAGCCGGACGCGATGCCAATGACGCCAACGAAAAGAGCCCAGCCTGTCAGGAACGCACCTTTTGGTCCGAGCGCAGGTCGCACCAGTGAGTACAGCGATCCGGCTCCGGCACGGCGCCGGGTAAAGATGACAATCGAGTAGGCGATGACCAGGACGATGAGTGTTCCCAGGAAAAACGAAAACCATGCACCGTTGCCTGCTGAGGCAGCCATCCCTGCCGGACCGAACGCGATCACCGCGCTGGGAGCAACATTGGCGATGCTTTGGGCGCCCACCTCGAACGGGCTGACGCTGCGCCGTGCGAGACCGCCGGTGTGACTCAGTTTTTCGCTCATGCCGTTTCTCCGTCCATAGCGGGGAGGAGCAGTTGGCGCAGAGCTGAGCCGCCACGCAGGTCTTGCAGCGCTGCCGCAGCTTCTTCTAGCGGGCGACGAGCCGAGACCATCGAGTCCAGATCGATATCGCCGTCCATGTAAGCATCCACAAGGCGGGGGATGTCTACCGCGGGCACGATCGAACCGTAATTGGAGCCGAGGATCCGCTGGTCAGCCTCGGCAAGAGCCAACGGATCAAAGGTGGCGCTGCTCCCGGCCGGCGGGAGCCCCACCACCACTGCTGCCCCACCCAGAGCGAGCATTCGGATGGCCTGCTCTGTCGTCTGTGGTTTGCCGATCGCATCGAAAACGAAATCTCCACCCTCGGGCAGGATCTGCGCTAGTCGCTCCTCGGGGTCTTCGCTGGCAGCGTCGATGACGTCGGTGGCGCCAAACTTTTGGGCCAGGTCGAGTTTTGACGTGATGACATCGACGGCCACGATCCGCGAGGCGCCGGCCAGGCGTGCTCCCTGGACACATGACAGACCAACACCGCCGCAACCGATGACCACGACGGTCGCGCCGTGGGGTACCTGAGCGGTGTGGGTCACTGCCCCCACCCCTGTGGCGACGGCGCAACCCACCAGCGCGATCACATCGAGGGGAGCGTCCTTACGGACCTTGATGGCACCGGTAGCCGGAACCACGACACGCTCGGCGAAGGTGGAGGCACCCAGGTAGTGATAGATGGGAGCGCCGTCCATCACCAGGCGGGTCGTGCCATCAAAGAGAACCCCACCCGGGCCAACTACTTCGGCGTAGGCGGAGCACTGCACGGGTCGACCCGCTTTGCAGTAACGGCACTCCCCGCAGCTGGCTACCCACGACAAAACGACGTGATCTCCAATTTGCAGTCCGTCGACGTCCGGACCAACCTCGACCACGACCCCCGATCCTTCGTGACCCAGCACGGTGGGAGTGGGTACCGGCCACTCCCCCTGAACCACGTGCAGATCCGAATGGCAGACCCCAGCGGCTGTGATGTCGACGGCCACCTCCCCCGATTTGGGCGGATTCAACGTCACAGTCCTCACTGTGGGATCCCGCTCCCCGTCGTAGACAACAGCCCTGATCTGCGTACTGTCGACCACGACAACCTCCAAAAATTGATTGTGATTAAAATCGATGAGTATTAGTAAAAGTGACGTTGGCCACATTGGCAAGGGGGTGACCCCCCGGTCATCACCACAGTCGGAACTCATCGGGACCAAGCTCCGAACCGCGCGCACGGCGCGAGGACTCACCCTGCAGGCGGTAGCTGACAGCGCCGAACTCACAGCGAGCTTCATCAGCTTGATCGAACGAGGGAAAGCCCAGGCCTCGGTGCCGGCACTGCTGCGTGTCTGTTCTGCACTTCAGATTGAGATCGCAACGCTCTTCGATCACCCCACGGGCGCAATTGTCGAAGCCGGTCATGGCGCTACCTTGAACATGGGCGGCGCCGGGCTGAAGGAGTACATCCTCACCCCCGCCAGTGAGCAACGATTCGTGGTGATGCAATCGATCATCGAGCCAGGTGGCGGGTCTGGTGGCGCGTACTCACTGGCTGCTGAAACGATCTTCGTGTTCATGGTGCAGGGCAGCTTGGAACTGACCATCGATGGACAGGTACGAACGTTGAGCCGTGGGGATTCAACGACTTTCCCAGCAACCGCGCAGCACGAGTGGTGGAACCGCACCCAACGCGAAACAGAAGTGCTCTGGACCATCTCACCAGCCCTACCCCACTAACGCCGACGGCCCGGCACTCCCGAACCTGCCCCCAGGGTGACGTAACCAAAAAGCACCTCAAGTTCAGCCTTGAAGGCAGACGGAATCTCGGCGCAGGAATGCGACGACGATGATGTTGCCGGCAATGACATAGGCCGCCCCGGGAATTTCAGTCCGCGGGGTTGGGCAGGTGCCGGTAGACGGTTGCGCGTGAGACGCCGAGGGCCTTGGCGATCTGGGTGGGGCTTTCTCCCTTGGCGCGCCGTGCGGTTGCGGCGGCGATCTTGTCGGCGTCCATCACGGCAGGTCGCCCCCCGACCCGACCCTGGGCTCGGGCGGCCGCAAGGCCAGCCATGGTGCGTTCGTGCAGCATGTCTCGTTCCAGCTCGGCGAACGCGGCCATCATCGTAAAGAAGAACTTCCCTTCACCGCTGGGCGCGTACGTGCCGGCCAGGCGCCCCGTCAGGATCCGCAGGCCGATACCGCGCTTGTGCAAGTCATCAGCGAGGGTGAGGACTTCCTTGACCGATCGGCCCAGCCGGTCCAGTTTCCAGACACACAGGGTGTCCCCGTCGCGTAGGTAGTCCAGCGCTCCTGCTAGCCCGGGCCGGTGGGTGACGCGGCTAGAGATCTTGTCCTCAAAGACCCGCACACAATCAGCCTGCTCGAGGGCATCATGTTGCAGCTGGGTGTGTTGCGGGATCGAAGACACCCGGGCGTAACCAACAGTCGTAGATCCTCGGGTACGGGCCATACCCCGAAGCGTCTCACAAAGCATCTCAGAACCAGAGATCGCTCCACCAGGTTATGAGACGTCTTGTGGACGCGGAAACCGCCGCTTCGCATCGTCGATACCGACCGTCTCAGAATCCTTCGTTAACGCGACGAGTCTCCGGTCTCGATCTGACCACTCGGAGGTGCGACCGCTGCCGAGGGTTTCGATCACTCCCCCGGGGGAGCAGCGTCTTCGCATGCCGCTATGCGCACGTTCGCGCCGCCGTGGTTGTAGGCCACCACCACGATTAGCAGCAGCACGATTACCGCAAGCAAGCCGTGCAGCTGCCCTGACACGGCGGTGGTTGACTAACGGGTATGAGTACTCGGACACGCGTGATGCAGGTAACGGCCCCCGGTGAGACGTTGACGCTGCTGCGAAAAGAGCTGCGCGACCCGGGCCAAGGCGAAGTGCTGGTCAGGGTCGAGGCGTGCGGGGTATGCCATTCCGATTCCCTCACGATCGAGGGTGACATGCCCGGTATCGAGTACCCGCGGGTCCCAGGTCACGAGATCGCTGGGCGCATCGAGGCCATCGGGGACGGTGTTGATCCATGGACGGTAGGCCAGCGCGTAGGAGTGGGTTGGTTTGGAGGTAACTGCGGCCATTGCGACCCGTGCCGCCGTGGGGACTTCATCAGCTGCATCAACGGTCAAGTACCCGGTATCGCCTACGACGGCGGATACGCAGACCACGTACTGGTACCCACTAGTGGCTCGTCGTTAAAGTGCGTTTCCGGTTGATCTTGTCCAGGATCTCTTCGGGGGTCTTTGTCCAGATAAAGGGGTGCTTGCGGTCGTTCCAGCCGTTAATGAATTGGCG
>JAABUM010000484.1_pt1 | contig 69854 bp, 12 predicted proteins | sample 5559161 | NCBI WGS metagenome assembly JAABUM01 (sample SAMN10711868, study PRJNA513369) | rock metagenome | isolation source: Antarctica rocks | place: Antarctica: Victoria Land, Siegfried Peak nord
CCGGCCTGCTAGGATTCAGGGCCGAAGCCTATTCGTATCCGACTACGACGTGCGGGGGGAATCGCCGATTTCTGGCATGGATTCTGACTTAGAGGCGTTCAGCCATAATCCAGCGGATGGTAGCGTTATAGTATTACCTACTTAGATAGTTATAAAAACTAATTATCTAAATTAAAGATCCCTCTTATACTAAGTTAAATTACTATTTTAGTAATAGTTATTAGTAGGGTAGAACTAACCTATCTTATAATAGTCTAAACCTAGCTTATATTTCCTATTAGTTAGTAAATAATCTAATAATTACTAAATTCTACTTTAATATAATAGGAAGAGCTAATATTAAAGAGTTAAAAAATATTATTATTATAAGCGCTTAACTATTATAAGCTAGTTATCCTTATAGTAACTTTTCTAGTACTTCTAACCTTAAATTTAAAGTAATTAAAGAATTAATAGGCTATACTTTTTTAGTTTATATTTATATTAAAAACTAAAATTAAAAGGACTTTTAACCTTTTATTCTACTAGAGATTTCTATTTATATACTAGAAAATACCTATAAAAAAATTAAGACTTTTATATAAGAAAAGTATACTTAAAAGTATAATTCTTTTACTCCTTAGTAAGTAATAGTAGTTATAAGTTAAGTTTAAATATAGATATAATAGATATATATATAAACTTTTATAGATACTAAGATCCTCCTTAAGTATTATAAGGCTTATAAGGTAGATATTACTAAAAATATTAATTTTAGATCTAAGGAATTATTTATAATAGTTACCTAGTACTAGAGTAGAAATAAATAGTTATTAGGCCTATCTATATTATAACTCTATAGTAATATTACTATTTAGAACTAATAGGGTATAACTAAGTATACTATTATTAGACGACTTATTATATTAATTATTATTAGGAAAAGATATTATTATTATTAATATAGAAGCGTTAAAAGACTAATACTATCTACTAGGTACCTAACTAATTATAGGATATCTAGTATAGTAATACTCTATTCTACTAATAACTTCTATACTACTAAACTATTTAATATAATTCTTAAATCCTTATATCCCTTATATTATAATATATCTTTTATACTCTTATAATAACTATTAATAATCCTACTAGATTTATTATATTAATATAAAGGAATCTATTATATATAGGAGTTACTACGGCCTAGTATTTATCCAGCCCTCTAAAGTTTAACTAGCTATATTTTAGGAATAAAATAGGAGAATAGCTTATTTTTATTATTAGAAAGTCTAATATTACAGTCTAATATAAAGATATAACTATATAACTAAGTATAATATTAGGCCATTTTTATATATCTAATATCTTAATTAGTATTATAATAGGCTACTAAGTAGCTATTAATAGGATCTAAGTATTAATAATTAGCTATAACTAATATATTAGAAGTTATATTCCTAGTCTACCTATTACCTAATAATACCTACTTATATATAATACTAGAAAATACCTGTAAAAATTCAAGATTTTTACTTAGGAAAAGTATACTTAAAAGTATAATTCTTTTATTTATTAATAAGTAATAATAGTTATAAGGTAAATTTAAGTCTAAATATAATAGATATTTATACGAACTCTTATAGATACTAAGAGCCCTCTTAAGTATTATAAGAGATATAAGGCAAATATTACTAAAAATATTAATTTTAATTCTAAGGGATTATTTATAATAGTTACCTAGTACTAGAGTATTAACGAATAGTTATTAGGCCTACTTATATTATAACTCTACTATAATATTACTATTTAGGACTAATAGGGTATAACTAAGTATGCTATTATCGGACGACTTATTATATTAGTTATTATTAGAAAAAGACGTCGTTATTATTAAGATAGAAGTATTAAAAGACTAACGCTATCTACTAAGTACCCGACTAACTACGGGATATCTAGTATAGTAATATTCTATTCTACTAATAACTTCTATGCTACCGGACCGTTTAACGTGATTCTTAAATCATCGTACCCCTTATATTATAACGTATCTTTTATACTCTTACGATAACTATTAATAGTTATACTAGATTTATCTCGTTAATATAGAGGAATCTATTAGACGTAGGAGTTTATATAGCCTAGTATTTATCCGGCCCTCTAAGGTTTAACCGGAGGTATTTAATAAACTAAATAGTAGAATAGCTTATTTTTATTATTAAAAAGTCTAATATTACGGTCTAATATAAAGATATAACTATATAACTAAGTATAGTATTAGGCCGTTATTATACTTCTAATATTATAATTAGTATTCTTATAAGCCGCTAAGTAGCTATTAATAGGATCTAGGCGTTAATAATAAGTTATAATTAATATATTAGGGGTAGTCTACCTATTATCTAATAGTACCTACTTATATATAATATTTTTATTATTCGGCTAGATATATATTTAGGAGTTTTACGCCTAATAATATAGAGGTTTCCCTGTCTTATTACCTATAATCGAGCTACGTATAGCTAATTATATCTAAAAGTAGGCTTAATCTATAAGTTAATATTTATATACTTTATTAATTAGCCTTATAATTTATTAATAGTTATAGTAAATACCAGTTAGATAGGGTACTACTTATAAATAAAGGGGGTAGGAATCTACCTATTATTTTCTTTAGACTATAATGGCGTCTTAAATAGTATTACCTTCTCGCCGTCGTGGGTACTACCTATAATCTCCCCCTTAAAGATATACTTACTATAGCTTATTACCCGTAGTCAGGTCCTATTATATAGACGTAGCGGATCGAGGTTCCTTAGTAGTATAACTAGTACGCCTAGCTTAACGTATAGCTTATAAGACGGTAGGGAGGGTTTATAGAACCCGTGAAAGTACTTAGGGGGGAAGAGTTCGTTATCTTCTTCTAATATAGCACGATTAATGCTTTAGTATATTATTATATTACTAGGGATACGTAATATTATCTTAGTATTAATACTAGTAATATCTTTATTTATAATAGCGAGAATAGCCCGTTCTAATAGATAAACCCTCTAAGAGATATTTATCCTAATATTAGTATAGATATTCTTAACTAAATTATTAATAGCGTTTCTAGGGGTATAACTATATTTCTAATATAATACGTCTTTATTAGTAGTAGGGCTTTTCTAGATATTAATACTATTACTAATAGTAAGGAGATTACCTATAAATAGTCCTATTTTATAACGTATAATATCTATTAGGTCGGGATTATTAAGTCGCTTATTAATAGTAAGATTCAAACATATAACCTTTCTCTAGAAATAGGCCTTCTAAAGATACGCCTTAATAACCTAGCTACTAGATCCTCCTAGAATAACTAGGAGTATTTATTAGAAGTCCCTATAAAAGTAGACTACCTTACCCCTAAAATAAGCCTAGTCGTTACTATAGATATCTTAAAGGCTACGACTAATAACTTCTATATCATATTAACTCTATATAAGAGACTTATCCTAAAAGATAATATTAGCTCGCTTAATTAGCTTAGCGAGATTTATACCCTTCTTAATCCTATATAAGGAGGTAGTATTAGAGTCTAGGGGTATCTTAAATTATAAGTAAGTAGTCTAACCTCCCTATAATAGCGTTAATATAATACTAGAAGATACTACTACTAGAGTAACCTTTTACTAGGAACGTAGCCTTTCTATAATAGTATTTTATACTATTATCTTACTAGTCCCCCTAGTACTATTAAGGAAGAATAGTATACTTAGAGTACCGAATTTATCATCTATATAAGCGTTAATAGCGGCGATAATCTAATTAGTAGCGTAGTATTAGTTAGTATTTAGCCTATTCTATAAGACCTCGGCCTTATTAGGGGTAATTTAGTAAGATATTTCTTCCCGTAAAAGTCTATTTAGAATATTGTTAAAATTATTAAATGGAATAGTTAGAATAGGTAGGCTATATTAGGCTAGATCCTTGATATATTTAGGGGTTAATTAATATTCTAATTAGCCGTTAATTAGGTAAAGGGCGTACTATTCTATAAATAACTATTACTTATAGTAATTATCTAGTATTTAAAGCGTTAAAAAATCCCGTTATAGGAGGTATAAGTAGTTATTTAAGATATACTCCTTATATTTATTCTATAATATTAGGGCGTTAGTAGGTTAAAGTTTAACATATAAAAAGACTTCGTAGCTTATAGCCTCCCTAAAAATCCTTTCCCTTATTAAGGATCTTATTAGTATATCTATTATTTTTAGTTAACTTAAGCTTTATATAGGCCTCCTTCTATCCTATTAGCTAGCCGTCTACTATCTAGAGGTTATTAAATAATATAGCCCCCTTAATATAATAGAGGAGTAGTCGGTAATAGTAGAGATCCTTAGTTTTAGGACTAATAAAATTAATACGCCTAAGAGTCTCCCCTTTTTTATATATTTTCTATTATTTATTTCTTTTATTCTACGTGAAGAACTTAGGAAAATCCGCGTATAAATAATTAAGTAGATCCCTTATAATAGTAGGATATTTCCCGTTCTATTTTATAAAAGGTAATAGCTAACTATTATTATAAGCTTCCTTAGCGAGATGATTTATATTAAAAAACTCTATTAATATAGTCCTATAGAGCTTATTACTATCTATTAGCTTTTATTTAGTAGCCTTATTAATAGCCTAGTTATCGGCCGGCTTAAAAATGGTACGCTATTAATCTAGGAGGTAGATCTATAAACGCTCTATATAAGGCTTTATAATACCTATACTAAATAAGAGTATCTTCTAGATAGCCTTAGTAGACCTAATCTAGCGAGCGGACTAGAACTCTATGACCTTATCTACTAACTCCCCTTACTATTACGGCTAGCCGTTAGGAGTAGGATTATTATCGTTACGCGTATAATTCCTAGTAAGGGAGATATTAGCCTAATTAGGTCCCTTATAAATATATTTATATAGATAGAAAATAGACTTAATAGAGTTATAGATCTTAATATTAATATAGGTACTATATTTCTTTAATAGGTATAAGTTATAGGGGATAACCTACCTATTATTAATAGAGGAATTAGGTTTAGGGGGGCCGACTAGACGCTTATAAAGAGGATAACTTCTATTAGGTATAAAAGACGTCTCTTAGTAAAAATCCTTTAGAAAAGCCTTATTATAATAACTCTTCTCCCGACTAAAATATCTATTACTAGGAACGCTAGTATAGCGATTATAAACTATATACTATAAGACTAACTTATATAGCGTATTATTATCCTATTAAGGGGGGATAAATACTTAAATGATGCTATTAATATTACTAACTATCTAGATCTAATCCTCTTCCTATATAATAAGGAGAATATAAGTATATAAGAGACCTCGCTTCTAAAACTTAATAATATAATAGTAGGCTATATAAACCCTAAGGATATATTACTTAAAGAGGTCTTTTATTAGCTCCTAGAGCTTCTAATTAAAGATATAGGTAATTAGATTATAATAGTACTCTAATATCTAACTAGGTTCTAGTAAGCTCTAAATATTAGGCTACTTATATATAAAGGTAATAAAAAATTTAGATTTACCCCTTTTTTAGACTATTATTATAACGTCTTATATTCTCGCTTTTATAGTACGTAGGCTTCCTGGTATTATTCATAGGAGGATAATTACCTTACTACTAATATCTTTAAGTAAGATATCTAGATTAGTATTAAGCCTATCTATTAGGCCGGAGTAGTCCGCCTAAATAGTCTATTAATTCTAATAATACTAATTTAGATTATTAAGCTCTATTAATATCTAGATATAAGTAGCCTAATAGCTAAATAGACATCTACTATTAATAGTATAATTAAAGAAATTAGGCCGGATCTAGATATTAATTAGCTAATTATTTAATTATATTAACTATCCCCTAACTAATATTTAAATTATTTATAACTATTTATAACTAAGCGGATTAGGGTCTAGAAAATAATTAGGGAAATATATTAAATAGTCTTACTTATATCTATTTTATATAACATTATTATCTCGTTACTTACTAAGACCTACTATAACCCTAAGGTATATACTTACTGGTAATATATTAGTCTAATTCCTACTTAGAGTCGCTACTATCTTCCTGCTCTAGTTTATCATCGCTACTAATTAAGGTATATTAGGTAAGTATACTAGTAATACGGTTCTATCGTGATATATATAGTAGATAGTCGCCTAGAAGCTAATAGCTAGCTAATAGGAGGTAGTTATACCACGACTATTTATTAAAGGGAAATAGGAGCAGATATTAGAGGGCTATATAGGAAGGACACTAATTAGGGATTAATATAAGGCCCCCCTTAATAGTTTTAATATGATATCCCGCTTAATCCGCCCTCTTATAGCGTTATTAGGAGTTATTATAATACGGGTAACTTTTATAAAGGTAGGCTAATTATGGGTACCCTTATCCTATTATTTAGGATTTAGCTATTAGATATAAACGCTTATAATATTAATAGGATATTATAGTTTATCCTCTTTAAGGCGGTTATAGTAGGATTTAAACCCCTAGACGTATAAGTTAATAGACCGGAGGGTATACTAAGTAGAAGTAAGGGTATCTTAATTTAAATTATTAAAATATTAATAGTGAATATCTAGTTACTCCTATATACTATCTAGTATATAGATCTTGGCGAATTTTAGCCTAAGGCTATTATTAGTAATAAGAGGACCTATTAGATAATAACTAAACCCCTAGATCTAGAAGGTAGTTTAACTAATATAGGTATTAATATTAGTCGTACCCTTACTAATAAAGGAGAGATAATTATTATAACTAATAATATTATCTAAAAATTCTTTACTATATATAGTCCTCCTTCTTATAAACTATTTATTAACGATAATATTATTAACGTCGCTAAGTAAGCTATTAATTAATTATACCCTAAGCTCTACCTCCTTTCTTAGCCCTTTAGGTAATAAGTTAACGTCGGCCGGCTTATATAACTAGTTAGAGGACGGCTAGTTATTCTTCCTACTATTATAATATAGCTATTAACTACCCCCTAAGCTTTTATATTCGCTTTTCTAGGATAGTACATTATAATATATATATATATATTACCGGCGATATTAAATAATTTATTAACCTAGTAAAGCTTTATTAGACTAACCGTTTTTTCGGTACTTAGGGGTTATTTTTAGTATTAACTCGAATTACTAAACTACTTACAGCTAGCTTATACCCTGTATAGGTTTAGCGTTACATAACTTTATAAATTTAATTCTAAATTTAATTCCTTGCGGTTAGTCTAAGCTTTATATATCTTACTATATAGGGATTCCTATATACTTAATATCTTTAGCCTGGCGTCCGCCCCTAATATATATTATTCTACCGCCGGTATAAGCCTCGTTAAATAGAGGGTTAGTACTTAGCATTATCGTCTTTATTAGCCTGCTAGGAGGCGTGCTAGCGACGCGTATCTAGACGATATTTAGGAGGTAGCAGAGGAGCAATTTCTCGGGGGGTCTCTTTAAAGATAGGGGGAGTAGGTTATTAAGGGTTCCTTAGCGGAATAACTACTTAAATAGTTATATTAGTAAGGGCTATACGCTGCTAGGGAGTAATACCCTTATTAAGGTAGCTATAAGGGCGAGTACCTAATAGTATTTCTCTAGGGCTAGGTTCTACTAACGTGATATCTCTAGGTTTTACTAGTAGATTACTAGATATAATATAAGTAGGTAACATAATCTTCCTTAGGTGTCTAGTACGCCCTGTACTATTACTCTTATAAGATTTAACCCTCTTATTAATGGTATTAGGTTCTAGCTTAGAAAGAGCTACTCGCTTAGAAGGTATTAGTAGGGAGGTAGAGGAGCTAAATTTAGTATAAGAGGGGTAATACTATATTATTCGAAGGCGGCTAGCACGATTCATACGTTGTAGGTTATAGGGGGAGGTATTACTATCTATAGTATACTGTAAAAGGTGAAGAAGAGGTAGGATAAAAAAACTATTAACGCGGTAGGGAGGCGCTAAGATATAACACGGTCAGATTAATTTAGTAGGTAAATCTATTTATTATGATATATCTTCTAATCTACTAGGCCGATTTAAATTATTTTTAAAGCGTTAAGTAGTTAGGAATAGGGTGAGTAATATTATTTATATAGAAAATATTATAGAGCGTTAGGGTAGATATAGGTAGAATACGAAGAAAGTTAGACTTTTAATATTCGCGCTAGTCCTAGAGGGGTAACTAGGGGACTTATTAGCTAACCGATAAGCTACGATAAGCTTAGGGGCCTAAATTATATATATTCTATTATAATAAGAAGATTCCTTATTATTTAGCTAGATATATATTTAGGAGTTTTAAGCCTAATAATATAGAGGTTCCCTTATCTTATCTCCTTACTATAATAGAAAATACGGATATTAGGACCTTAAGCTTATTATAGCTTATTAATTAGTCTAAAGTCCCCTAAATTACCTCCTTAAGACTAGCGCTACCTGCGTTAAGTATTAAAAGTCTAATATTTCTTTATATTCTACCTACCTCTATACTAATACTTTATAATATTTTCTAATTAGAATAAGTTATATAACTTATCTTAATATATATAATACTTTAAAAATTATAAAAGGTAGTATAATAGTTTAAAAGATATATTATTATTAATCGATTTACCTACTAAATTTAATATATTAGTCTAATATCTTAGCGCCTACTAATCCTATTATTAATTTTTTCTTCCTACCTATTACTACTATTTAAATAGTATACTATAGATTTTAATACTTCCCCTAATTATCTATTATATATAACTTATACTAGCCGTCTTTAAACTACCTACTATTACCCTTCCTATACTAAACTTAGCTCCTCTAGCTCCCTTATAATACCTTTTAAGCGCGTAGCTCTTTCTAAGCTAGATTATAACACCCTGAGTAGTAATAATAAGAGGGTTAAATCCTATAAGAGTAATAGTATAAGGTGTACTAAACGCTTAAAGACGACTAATATAAGTACCTAAGTTAGATCTAGGATTCTTAGGGCTAACCTAATAGATATTATATTAATAGAACCTCGCTCTAGAGAAATACTATTAGGGACTCGCCCTTATAACTACCCTAATAATAGTATTACTCCTTAGTAGTATATAGCCCTTACTAATATAACTATTCAAGTCGTTATTCCGCCTAGGGACCCCTAGTAACCTACTCCCCTAGCCTTTAAAGAAGCGCCTTAAGAATTCGCTCCCTAGCCTCCCTCTAAATATAACTAACGTACCCGTTACTAGTACGCCTAGCGGGACGCTAATATAAAGGATAATACTAAGTACTAACCCTCTATTAGATGACGCCCGTACTAACGGCGGAATTATATATATTAGGGGCGGATACTAGGCTAGGGATATTAAGTATATAGGGATCCCTATATAGTAAGATATATAGAGCTTTACTAGGTTAATAAATTATTTAATACTACTTATAATATATACCCCTATTATAACGTACTATTATAGAAGAATAAATATAGTAACTTAGGGGATAGTTAATAGCCTTATTATAATAGTAGGAAGAATAATTAGCTATCCCCTAACTAGTTATATAAGCTAGCTGATATAGACTTATTACCTAAAGAGCTAGAAAAAAAGATAGAGCTTAGGGTATAATTTATTAATAAACTACCTAGTAACGTAGATAATATTATTATTAATAGGTAGTTTATAAGAAGGAGGACTATATATAATAAAGAATTTTTAGATAATATTATTAGTTATAATATTTGTCTCTCCTTTACCAGCGAGAATATAACTGATATTAATACCTATATTAGTTAAACTACCTTCTAGATCTAAGGGTCTATTTATTATCTAATAGGTCCTCTTATTACTAATAATAGCCTTAGGCTAAAATTCGCCTAGATCTATATACTAGATAGTACGTAGGAGTAACTAGACGCTCGCTATTAATATTTTAATAACTTAAATTAAGATACCCTTACTTCTACTTAATAAGTCTATTAACCTATATATCTAGGGGTTTAAATCCTATTATAACCACCTTAAGGAGAATAAATTGTAATATCCTATTAATACTATAAGCGTCTATATCTAATAGCTAAATCCTAAATAATAGGATAAGGGTACCTATAATCGCCCTACCTTTATAGAAGTAGCCCGTATTATAATAGCTCCTAATAACGCTATAAGAGGCTAGATTAAGCGGGATATCTATATTAAAAGTATTAAGGGGGGCCTTATACTAATTCCTAATTAATATCCTTCTTATATAACCCTCTAATATCTGCTCCTATTCCCTTTAGTAAATAGTTATAGTATAACCACCTCCTATTAGCTAGCTACTAGCTTCTAGGCGATTACCTATTATATATATTATAATAGAACTATATTACTAGTACGCTTACCTAGTATACCTTAATTAATAGCAATAATAAACTAGAGTAGGAAGAGGGTAGAACTCTAAGTAGGAACTAGACTAGCATATTACTAGTAAGTATATACCTTAGAGTTATAATAGGTCTTAGCGAGTAATAAGATAATAATTTTATATAAAATATATATAAGTAAGACTAATTAATATATTTCCCTAGTTATTTTCTAGACCTAAATCCGCTTAATTATAAATAGTTCTAAATAATTTAGATAATAGTTAGAGGATAGTTAATATAATTAAATAATTAGCTAATTAATATCTAGATCCAGCCCGATTTCTTTAATTATACTATTAATAGTAGACGTCTATTTAGCTATTAGGCTACTTATATCTAGATATTAATAGAGCTTAATAATCTAAATTAGTATTATTAGAATTAATAGACTATTAAGGCGGACTACTCCGGCCTAATAGATAGGCTTAGTACTAATCTAGATATCTTACTTAAAGATATTAGTAGTAAGGTAACTATCCTCCTATTAATAACTAGAAAATGCCTGTAAAAATTCAAGATTTTTACGTCGGAAAATCACCCCTACTACCTGGCGTTTAGTAGGTGAGGTGAATTGCGGGGAGTATATCAGACACGTTAGTAGGTAGGGTGAATAGTAGGGAGTATATTAGATATACTAGGCTATTAATGACACGGATATTTCCCTCTATTCAGACCGATATCAGACACGTTAGTAGGCGAGGTGAATAGTAGGGAGTATATTAGACACGTTACTAGGTAGCCTGTACATGCGATAGTATTAGCTATATCATGTACATGTACTAATAGACCGATATGGATTATTCTAATAGCGTTACCTACCTAGTAATAAGACGGATATTTCCCCCTATTCAGGCCGATATCAGATACGTTAGTAGGTGGATATTAGACACGTTAGTAGGTGACGTAAATAGTAGGGTTTTTAGCCTGTAAATGCGATAGTATTAGCTAATATAATAATAGACCGATATAGATTATTCTAATAGCATTACCTACCTAGTAATAAGACGGATATTTCCCCCTATTCAGGCCGATATTAGATACGTTAGTAGGTGGATATTAGATACGTTAGTAGGTAATATAAATAGTAGGGTTTTTAGCTTATAAATGCGATAGTATTAGTAATATAGTAATAGACTAATATAGATTATTCTAATAGCGTTACCTACCTAGTAATAAGACGGATATTTCCCCCTATTCAGACTAATAGTAGACACGTTAGTAGGCGTTATCGTGGGATAGGTAAAATATAAATAATGTCAGGATTTTTATTATTCGTAATCTATATTCTAGCCGTTAGTACATGGAATTTAGTAGGTAAATCTACTTATTCTAATATATCTTTTAAACTACTACACGGATTTTCGGTATTTTTAAGGCGTTAAGTAGGCTAAAATAAGTTGTATAACTTTATTTAAGTAGAAAATATTATAGAGCGTAGGTATAGATATAAGTAGAATACGAAGAAATATTAGACTTTTAATATTCGCGCTAGTCTAGGAAAGGGATCTAGGGTACTTATAGACTAATCGATAAGTTATAATAAGCTTAGGGTCCTAATTCCCGTATTTTCTATTATAGTAAGAAGATACTAGGAAGCTTATATATTATAAAAGTAAGAATATAAGACGCTATAATAATAGTCTAAAAAAGGGGTAAACCTAATTTTTTATTACCTTTACATATAATTCTGAGTAGCCTAATATCTAGAGCTTACTAGTATCTAGTTAGATATTAGAGTACTATTATAGCCTAATTACCTATATCTTTAATTAGAAGCTCTAGGAGCTAATAAAGGACCTCCTTAAGTAATACGTCCTTAGTATTTATATAGCCTACTATTATATTATTAAGTTTTAAAAGTAAGGTCTCTTATATACTTATATTCTCCTTATTATATAGGAAGAGGATTAGATCTAGATAGTTAGTAATATTAATAGCATTATTTAAGTATTTATCCCCCCTTAATAGGATAATAATACGCTATATAAGTTAGTCTTATAGTATATAGTTTATAATCGCTATACTAGCGTTCCTAGTAATAGATATTTTAGTCGGGAGAAGAATTATTATAATAAGGCTTTTATTAAAGGATTTTTGCTAAGAGATATCTTTTATTTCTAATAGGAGTTATCCTTTTTATAAGCGTTTAATTAGCCTCCTAAAACCTAATTTCTTTATTAATAATAAGTAGGTTATCCCTTATAACTTATACCTATTAATAAAATATAGTACTTATATTAATATTAAAACCTATAGCTCTATTAACTCTATTTTCTATCTATATAAATATATTTATAAGGGACCTAATTAGGCTAATATCTCCTTTACTAGGAATTATACGCGTAATAATAATAACCTTACTCCTAATAGCTAGTTATAATGGTAAGAGGAGTTAATAGATAAGATTATAAAGTTCTAGTCTACTTACTAGATTAGATTTATTAAAGCTATCTAGAAGATACTCTTATTTAGTATAAGTATTATAAAGCCTTATATAAAGTATTTATAAATCTTCCTCCTAAATTAATAGTATACCCTTTTTAAGGTAGCTAATAACTAAGCTACTAATAAGGCCATTAAATAAAAGCTAATAGATAGTAATAAGCTTTATAGGATTATATTAATATTTTTTTTTAATATAAACTATATTATTAAGGAAGCTTATAATAATAGTAAGCTATTACCTTTTATAAAATAGAATAAGAAATAGCCTACTATTATAAGGGATCTAATTAACTATTTATAAATAGATTTTCCTAAGTTCTTTATATTAAATAAAAGAAATAAATAATGGAAAATATATAAAAAAGAGGAGACTCTTAGGCGTATTAATTTTATTAGTCTAAAAACTAAGGATCTCTACTATTACCGACTACTCCTCTATTATATTAAGGGGGCTATATTATTTAATAACTTATAGATAGTAGATATCTAGCTAATAGGATAGAAGGAGGCTTATATAAAGCTTAAGTTAACTAGAAATAATAGATATACTAATAAGATCCTTAATAAGGGAAAGGATTTTTAGGGAGGTTATAAGTTATAAAGTCTTTTTATATTAGTATTAGTTAAACTCTAACCTATTAATACCCTTATATTATAGAATAAGTATAAGGAGTATATTTTAAATAACTATTTATACCTCTTATAATAGGGGGTTTTAATACTTTAAGTACTAGATAGTTATTATAAGTAATAGTTATATATAGAGTAGTATATCCTTTACCTAATTAATAGCTAATTAGAATATTAATTAACCCCTAAATATACTAAGGATCTAATCTAATATAGCCTACCTATTCTAACTATTCTATTTAATAATTCTAATAATATTCTAAATAGACTTTTACGGGAAGAAATATCTTACTAAATTACCCCTAATAAGACTAAGGTCTTATAGAATAGGCTAAATACTAATTAATACTACGCTACTAATTAGATTATTACCGCTATTAATACTAATATAGATAATAAATTTAGTACTTTAAGTATACTATTCTTCCTTAATAGTACTAGGGGGACTAGTAAGATAATAGTATAAAATACTATTATAAAAAGGCTATATTCCTAGTAAAAGGTTACTCTAGTAGTAGTGTCTTCTAATATTATATTAATACTATTATAGAGAGGTTAGATAGCTTACTTATAATTTAAGATACCTCTAGACTTTAATACTACCTCTTTATATAAGATTAAGAAGGGGACTAATCTTCCTAAGATAACTAAGTAAGCTTATATTATCTTTTAAGATAAATCTCTTATATAGAGTTAATATAATATAGAAGCTATTAATTATAGCTTTTAGGATATCTATAATAATAACTAGGCTTATTTTAGAGGTAAGGTAGTCTACTTTTATAAGGACTTCTAATAAATACTCCTAGTTATTCTAGGAGGATCTAGTAGCTAGGTTATTAAGGCGTATCTTTAGAAGGCCTATTTTTAGAATAAGGTTATATATTTAAATCTTACTATTAATAAGTAACTTAATAATCTCGATCTAATAGATATTATATATTATAAAATAAGACTATTTATAAGTAATCTCCTCGCTATTAATAATAATATTAATATCTAGAAAAGCCCTATTATAAATAAAGAGATATTATATTAGAAATATAGTTATACCCCTAGAAATACTATTAATAATTTAGTTAGGAATATCTATACTAATATTAAAATAAATATCTCTTAAAGGGATTATTTATTAGAACGGGTTATTCTTACTATTATTAATAAAGATATTAGTAATATTAATACTAAAGTAATATTATATATCTCTAGTAATATAATAATATACTAGAGTATTAATTATATTATATTAGAAGAAGATAATAAACTCTTCCCCTTTAAGTACTTTTATAGTTTCTATAAATCCTCTCTACTATCTTATAAGTTATATATTAAGCTAGGCGTACTAGTTATACTACTAAGAAACGTTAATCCGTTATATCTATATAATAGGAACTAATTATAAGTAATAAGATATAGTAAGTATATCTTTAAGGGGGAAATTATAAGCGGTACCTATAATAGTAAGAAGTACTATTCAAGACGTCGTTATAATCTAAGGAAAATAATAGGCGGATTCCTACCCCCTTTATTTATAAGTAGTACTCTATCTAGCTAGTATTTATTATAAATATTAATAAATTATAAGCCTAATTAATAAAGTACGTTAATATTAACTTATAAACTAGGCCTACCTTTAGCTATAATTAGTTATATATAGCTTTATTATAAGTAATAAGATAAGAGAACCTCTATATTATTAGGTCTAAAACTTCTAAATATATATCTAGCTAAATAATAAGGAATATTATATATAAGTAGGTACTATTAGATAATAGATAAATTAGGAATTTAACTTCTAATATATTAGTTATAATTAATTATTAATACTTAGATCTTATTAATAGCTACTTAATAGCCTATTAGAATATTAATTAAGATATTAGAAGTATAAAAACGGTCTAATATTATATACAACTATATAGTTATATCTTTACTAGAAAATACTTATAAAAATTCAAGATTTTTATATTATAATATATCTTTTAAACTACTATACTAATTTTTATAGTTTTTAAAGCTTTAAATAGTTATAAATATCTTATATAACTTTATTTAAGTAGAAAATATTATAGAGCGTAGGTATAGATATAAGTAGAATATAAAGAAATATTAGACTTTTAATATTCACGCTAGTCTAGGAAAGGAATCTAGGGGACTTATTAACTAACTAATAAGTTATAATAAGCTTAAGGTCCTAAATTAGCTATATTCTATTATAGTAAGAAGATATTAGACTGTAATATTAGACTTTTAATATTTACGCTAGTCTAGGAAAGGAATCTAGGGGACTTATTAACTAACTAATAAGCTATAATAAGCTTAGGGTCCTAAACCAGCTATATTCTATTATAGTAAGAAGATATTAGACCGTAATATTAGACTTTCTAATAATAAAAATAAGTTATTCTCCGATTTTATTCCTAAAATACTACCGGTTAAACTTTAGAGGGCTGGATAATTACCGGGCTATAGTAACTCCTATATATAATAGATTTCTTTATATTAATATAATAAATCTATTAGGACTATTAATAGTTATTATAAGAGTATAAAAGATATATTATAATATAAGGGATATAAGGAATTAAGAATTACGTGAAATAGTTTAGTAGTATAGAAGTTATTAGTAGAATAGAATATTACTATACTAGATATCTTATAGTTATTTAGGTACCTAGTAGATAGTATTAGTCTTTTAATACTTCTATCTTAATAATAATAATATCTTTTCCTAATAATAACTAATATAATAAGTCGTCTAATAATAATATACTTAATTATACTCTATTAGTCTTAAATAGTAGTATTATTATAAAGTTAGAATATAAGTAGGTCTAATAACTAATTATTAATACTCTAGTACTAGGTAACTATTAGGATATCTTAATATATCTAGTTAGTATAATAGCGGCTTACTAGCGATATACTAGTAGTATTAGTTCGACTTCTTATTACCTGACGGATATCCTTTTATCTAGATATCTAAGAGGCTAGGTAGCTTCTTTACGGGGTATTTAGATAGTCCTCCCTCTACCTCCTTAGAAGGTAGATATTAGTTCTTCTATAACTATAAAGTTACTAGCGTATTAAGTCTACCTTCGTAATACTACCTACTTATTAGTAGTTTATACTATCTATTCTAGCCCTTAGGAACTAGCCTTCTAGTCTAGTTCCTAATAGTTCTAATCTCTCTACCTCTAAAGGGGAATAGTCCGGATTATAATAGTATAGTAATACGAAGATATCTAACGCTAAATAAAAAAAAAATATATTAGAAGTTAATCGCGATAAAATTAATATAATACTAGAGTCTAATATAAGTATAGATCCCTCCTATTCTAGAGGAATATTAGCGTATTAACTTCTTTATAAAGTTTTACCTAGACCTTTAAAAGGCTCTTCTAAACTATTAAGACCTCCTTAGAACTAAAGAGAGCCTAATTACCCTCGCTACTTAGTTAGAGACTAACTAGCGGTATTATACTAGAATGACGGCGGGTAAGAGTTATATTACTTAAAAAGGGGATCATTCTAATAGGTAGAATAAAGGTTAGAAGAGGGAAGGAAGTTAAGATAGAGGTATTAATCCTTCTATAAAAGTAGGAAGTATATAACCCGCTAATAGCTATAATAAATTACCGGACGCTAAGGAAGGGTTAATATATTTTAACCACGGAAAGAAGGGGTATTATAGTAAGGACTATTATAGGCCTAGGATACCTAGGAACCTAAATATAACACCTATTAATACTATTAGAAAAGGGACTATTAAATTGAAAAAAGGAAGCGCGCCTCCATCTAGACCTTAACGCTAGGGCGCTTACTTACTAAAAGGGGTTTATTATTAGTCTATAGTATTAATATTAATACTTCCATTAATATATAAGGTATATAGGACTATATAGACTTCTTAATAGATATAAGAGTAGAGATTAATATTATCTCTTAAAGCTTCGCTAAGTAATATAATCTAAAACCCCTAGAAGGCTATTAACTACTAATTCCTAAGTAGATAAATAGTTAGTTAGTCTATTACTACGGCGTATACTAGGTAGAGTACCGCCTTATTAATAGCTAGGGATAGCTAGGTTAGTATACCAGCGTGTTCTATATAATTAAGAAGAAGGGGTTACCTATTATTCTTAGTATACCTACCTTATTAGAAGCTAGGGTATAGGTAGATCTAGGGAGTTAAAAGTAGTAAATTCTATTAGACTCTACTAGTATATATATCCTAGAGTTATAAGTGTTTACGGATACCCTTAAAGGTAAATTAGTAATTTATAATATTATCTATACTAGGTTATCTTAGGCGGAAACCTAGAGCTCTAATAGTAAAGTATTAGAGCTACTTAAAAGTCTTTATAACTTTTTAGATATCTTTTTAAATAAGGAGGTAGGACGACTACCCCTATTTAAGCCTAGGGACCACGCTATTAATATAGATAGTTATAAGCCTCCTTATAAGCCTCCTTATAATTTATTATAAAGGGAGCTAGAAACTCTATATATCTACTTAGATAACGCTAAGTTAAAGGGTTAGATATAAGAGTCTACTAGCCTTATAAGGGCTCCTATTTTATTTATACTAAAGAAGGATAGTAGCCTACGTTTATATATTAACTATTATAGGTTAAATAAAGTAATAGTAAAGAATTATTATCCTCTCCCTCTAATTAGTGAAATACTTAATCGCTTATAAGGTATAAAGATATTTACTAAGTTAGACCTTAAGGATACTTATTATAAGATTCGTATCTATAAGGGTAATAAGTAGAAGACGGCGTTTTATATATAATATAGCTATTTTAAATATATAGTTATACTATTTAGGTTAGTAAAGACCCTAGCTATATTCTAAGCCTATATTAATAGAGCTTTAGCGGGCCTAGTAGATATTACTTATATAGTATACCTTAATAATATTTTAAAGGTTATTACTAACTAGATAATTTAAAGACTTATTATCTAAATTTACTTTAATATACGGCGAGATAAGTCCTAATATTAGGATATAGTATAGGAGGAGGAATTATAAGTAGTAGTAGTAGTAGAGGTAGTAGGCTAGGGAGTAGAGGAGAGATACCCGTATAGGGGCTAGGGAGCCTAGTAGGGGGGAAGGAACTTAAAGATAAGGGAATACGCGTTAGGAGAATATTAATAAAGGCCTTAAAAGCTATAATAGCTATATAAGACGCGTTAAAGGATAGAATAATATATAAGGTAGGAAGGATAGTAGGGGTAGAGCTTAAATATATAAAGGAGTTTATTATAAAGGTAGACTAATAGCTTAAGGAGGTATATAAGTTTAAAAGAAATAGTAGAAGAGTAATCCTAGGGAGGGAAGATATAAAGGGGTAGAAGGAGCTAGGCGTAGATAGTTAGCTAGAGCTTAATAGGTATAAGAATAGGTAATATAAGCCCTAGGATGATATTTATTATAATAATAATAGGTAATATTATAAAGAAGGGATCTAGAGTAATAAATAATAGGAAGGCTAGGACTCTAATAGTCTAGATTAAAAATAGAATTAAGAGAGAAATAGTAAGGGCGCTTATTAGGGAATAATTAGTTAAGAGGTTTAGGATAATTATATTCCTAAGGATATAAGAGATTATACTAGTAAAGTACCTAGTTAGAAGTAACCTAATACTATTTATAATAGAGATAGAGGTAAGGGAGGAGTTAAAGGAGAATAATAACTAAGTAAGGAAGGTATATAAGTTAATAAGGGTATTAAAATAGACCTTCCTAGTTATAATATATAAAGTACTAAAGAAGGCAGTAGATATATTAAAATAAAAGGAGGTAAAGGAGGTAATTATTTAATAGAATAAAAAAAACCTCCTAGGGCTAAAGATTATAAGGGTAACCTAGTTATAGGTAGTTATATAGGAGAGGAGAGAGGGAGAGGTAGAGAAAGAGAGAGCCTTACTACTACTAAAGCTCCCTATACTAGAGATAGTAGATAAAGTAATTAAAAAGGGCTTAATAAAGAGGTAGGAGAGGAATAAGGTTATAATATAGTACTTTAACTACTAGTAGTATAAATATATAATAGGATATTATAAGAGCTTAGTATAATATAAAATCTATATTAGTAGGTATAATTTAAGGGGATATAAGGTAAAAGAAGGGGAGATTAAGAGGTATAATAATTATAAGAAGAATAGTTATATAACCTAGGAGTAAGGATATATAATTAAGGTAAGGGAATTAAATAAACTCTATTAAAAGATAGTAAAAAATAAGAAGTTATATAAGGGCTTTATAAGAGGAAATAGGTAATAAGATACCTAGAAGTAGCCCTAAGGGGAGTAGAGGATAGTAGTAGTAAAGAAGAAGAGGAAGCTTATATTAGGATTTAAAGACTTTAATAAAGTTATAATATAAATAAGTTTCTAAGGGGATATAAGGAAAAGGGGAATTATACTACTACTAATCATAATATTATAAAATAGGCTAGGAAGGTTAATTACTCTCTAAGTAATAAAGATAAGCTAATAGATATTAAAAGAAATATTAGTATAAAAAAGGGATATTTAATAAGGATCTTTATAAGGGTATAAAAGATAATAAAACTATTATAATATAATATATAAAGGGAGTAGACTATAATAATAATAGTACTATTAAAAGATAAAGAGGTATAATAAATAGATATCTTAACTATTTAGAAGTTATTATATATAAAGAGGATAGCTTTAATATATAATCTAAGTAGAGGAGTATTCTACTTAGTATATAAGGTAGGGAGGGATATAAGGATATATTTCTTTATAAATAAATACTAAAATATTAATAAATAAGGAGTTAAATTTATATTAAAGGACTTATACTCCCTAGGGATATAAGTTATAAGAAAGGAAGGGGGAGTATTAATATATCTCTAATATATAATATATATAACCCTAGCTTAGAGTTTAGGACCTTAATAGATAGCCCCTTTATACTACTAGAGGTAAAAGAGTAGCTAAGTTAGCTTAGGGAATATATATTAATAGGAGACTTTAACCTCTATTACTTAAATTAGAATAATAGGGGTAGATATATATTATAAAGTAGTAGATATATTAATAGATATTATAAAAGAAAGGGGAATAGAGCGTACCCTATTAAAGGATATAATAACTTAAAGGGTAAAGAAAGTAGAAAGTACTATTAATTTAATATTTATAATAGAGGCTACTAAGTAAATACTACTAGAATATTATATTAGGCTAGACCTCTATTATAAGTCTAATTATATCTTAATATATACTAAAATTAGCTTTAAGGTAGAGGTAGTAGTCTTATACTTATAAAAGGTATAAAAGATAGTAGACTTAAAGGAGATAAAGAGATAAATAGGCGCCCTTTAATACTTACTACTAAAAGGGGAGTTAATAACTAGGGGGTAGATAAATAGCTACTTAGCTAAAATACTTTAAGGCCTAATAGAAATTATAGAAAAGGTAGTATTATAAGTAAAGCCCTTTTTAGAGGTAAAGTCCTTTTAAAACTTAGATTATATAAAGGTTATAAAGATAATATTAAAGCTTAGGATAAAATATAATTATAAGAGAAGTTAAAGGAGTTTAAAGGTATAGTAAGAGGCTTAGAAGACTAAAGGGAGGGTATTAAGGAAAGTAAAGATACTCTATTTTAGGGAGGTAGTATATAAGGTATCTTAAATACTTAATAGACTCTAGAAACTAGTTAAATAGAGTTAAAAGAGGAGTATATTACTTTATAAATTCCTAAAGTTCCCTACTTAAGAAGGATAGGGAAGGCCTTAGGGTAAAGTTATTTTTAAAGAAGGTAGAGGTCCTTTAAAGGACCTTCTTCCTCCTACCCCTAAGGATAGATCTATGTAATATCTAGGGGTTTTAGTATAAGATACCCCTAATAATAAATATAAGGGTTATTAAGGAGGAAGTTTATAAGGTAATTAATAGGCTAAAATAAGATAAAGTACTAGGGATAAATAGGATCTTAAATAGGGTTCTAAAAATAGTAGAGAGAGAGCTACTACCTAGCTTTATATACCTATTCTAGGCTTATTTAACGGTTAGATACTACTTTATAGAGTTTAAAAAGGCTAATATAATTATCTTAAAGAAGTTAAAGAAAGAGGACTACTTTAAATTAAAGTTATACTATTTAATTACCCTTCTTAATACTTTAAAGAAGGTGTTAAAAGTAGTTATAATAAAGAAGCTAGGCGACCTTATAAAGAAATATAAACTACTACCTTAATATAGATAGAGGTAAAGAAGGGAAGGTTAATAATAATATCCTTTAAGATAATAGTAGAGGTAGTATATATAATATAAAATTATAATAAATCTAATATAATAAGTATATTATTATTAAATATTATAAGGGCCTTTAATAATATCTCTTATAAGAGGTTATTATATAATTTAAAAAAGAAAGGGGTCTTAACCCTTATTATATAATAGGTATAAAGCTTCCTAATAAAAAGGGTTATAATAATTATACTAAGCTAAGAAATAGATAAGATAGAGATAATAGAGATTTATATCCCTTAAAAATCTCTAATATTACCTATTTTATTTCTATTTTTTAACTCCCTATCTATAAAAGAGTATATAAAGATAAAACTCTAGGTATAAGTTATATATAAAGGCTTTATTAATAATATTTACTTAATAGTATATAATAAAGGTACTAAGGAAAATTATAAGATCTTAATAGAAGTATATAAGATATACCTTTATTAGGTAAATATATATAAGGTAACCTTTACTCCTTATAAATATAAGTTAATCTATCTATTAAAGAGCTTAAAGAAGTTTAATATAAAAGTAATAATAGACTTTAAAGTAGTAATGATATACCTAGAGGTATTAATAAGAGTCTTTAAACTTTATATTAATAGTAAATTAAAGTAGGGCCTATATATTAATAAAATAAGATTAAAGATAAAGATATAAAAGCTAGCCCTATTAATTATTACTAGCTTAATATAAGGTATTATATTTAATAGGATAAGATAGGTTTATAGTATAATAGTCTAATTAATAATAACTTATATAGCGGAGATATAATATAACTTAAAGGGGATATTAAAGGTAAAGAAGGCTAATATTATAATACTAAAAATTATATAAAATAGGTACTTAAAGATAGTACTTAGGGCTTTTAAGGTAATTAATATATAAGTATTAGAGGTAGAATTAGAATTAGGGGTCTTCTTAATAAAGATAAGTATAAGGGTACTACGTAATAACGTAGCTATTAAGTACTATAAACGGTGCGTATACGCTTATATATAGAACTCTCTATTCTTATTAATAGTAAGACTAATTACCCTTCCCTTTAGGAGGGAATTCTCTCCTTTATATATTATAGGTAAAGGGGTAGCGTAGCGCTACTATATATTATAGACGCTACGTTAATAGTAATACTATATTCCTAATTAGTCCTTATAATTATCTCCCTATCTAGGCTCTTAGGCTTTAAGAGTATAAAAGGTTATAATTTATAAGAGATACTCCCTTAGTAATAAAACGTAGCTTTAATAAGAGCGTAATAATATAATTAATTATAAGGCCCTCTAAGCTAAGCCTTAAGGAATATATAGTTTTATTAAATTATAATAATCGTAGATAATACTCCTATATATAATCCTTATATTATAATATATTCCTATTATACTTCCTATTATTCTTTATTAATTTATTATAGAAGTAGTTAGAAGTCTTAGTATTTTAAAGTAAATAGGAAGTTATTACTATTAAGGGTTTATTAAGTACTTAAGGTATACCTCTTTTATATAACTTTAATATTATTCTTCTAATTATAATATCTTTATTTTTTATTAATTATACTAAGTCCTTTTTAATTCTTATTTATATTATTACCCCCTCCGCGCCTTATTATACCTCCTTATAATCCTAGTAGTTACTTTATAAGTAATCCTTAATAATTAACTTACCTTCTACTAATTAAAGAAGGCTCCTACTATCTCTTCTTATAATAGTATTTAACCTCCTTTATTAAGTCGCTTATAACCTATTCTTATATTATCTTATATAATATACCTCTAGTATACTATATTTTAAAGTAAAGAGTTATAAATCTAATATTTTTTAATTAAGGCTTTACTTACCCCTTTAGTAGTATAATCTATATACGCGCCTCCCCTAGCTCTACTAGGTATAGTTGTTATAAGTATCTTAATACTAAGTATAAATAGGAAATCCCTACCTCTACCCGCCGGTCTTACGCTCGCCTTCTATAGGCTTTAGACGCTATTACTACTTTAGATACTAGTTCTAATCTCCCTTAGCTTACTAGATTCTAGTGAACCTTTAATAGGCTTATTTACTAGTACCGTTACTACCTACGCCGTACCTCCTCCGCCCCCTCTACTACTATTACTCCTACTAGGGTAGACCCTACTATTACTATCTATATTATGAATGCCTTTAAGGGTATTCTTAATATTCTTTACTAGCGTATATATATTACTCTATCTCCCCTTTTAAAGCCTTATCAAAGCCTTACTAATATGTTATAAGAGTACCTCCCTCCTATTATAAAGGATAAAGATAAGGATAAAGAGGAGGATCCTATTAATAGTAGTAGTAAGGGTAATAGGCCTAGTACCGCTACTAATATAATATAATAGACCTCTAGTATAATACCTTTAATAGCTTTAAGTATCTTTTCTTTTTTATTAATAATAATTAAAATCTCTTTCCCTCTTTTATAATATAAACTTTATACTTTAGGATAATCTTACTTAAATCTTTGTAATATATTTAGTATATTAACTAAGTCCCGTTTATATAGCTATTAATTCTAGTTATAAGATTAACCCTTCTACTTTACTAAATATTAAGGTTTATTATAGGAGATTTTATAATTAAGAATAGCTTTAACCTCCTATTTATCTTTATTATTTATAAGCTCTACTTATATAGCTTTTATAATACTCTTACTATTACCCTTATATAGCTTTATAAGTAAGACGTAAAAGATATTATATATATAAAAGGTATTAGGTAGTTATAAGCTATATACCTAACTACCTATTTAATTAAAGACCTTAAAAGGCCCTAGATAATACTATAATAGTTTCTTAGTTACTTATACTAATCTAATATACTTTATATTTAATAAGATATAATTACCTATATTATATTATCTTTACTTTTACTATTTATTTATATACTCCACTTATATAGCTTATACTTAGTATAAGTCTACTCTAAACCTTCTCTTTATTTCTAAAGTAGTTTAACCCTTTCTTATACTAATAGGACTTCTCTTAATAATAGCTCTAAAAGCTTTATATTTAGCTTAAGTAAGTAGTTATAAAGCGCCTTATATAGAGGTAACCTAGTATTAATATACTTTATATAATTATATATAAGCTCTACTAGATAAAGTAACTATATCTAGTTATCTTATCTCTAGGTAGAATAGTAGCGTAGATACTACTTAAGCGTACTATTCTATCTCTCTATTTAGCTATCTATTTAGGGATAGAAAGTAGTACTAAGCTTCCTTTTTATATTAATATAATAATATATAACTACCTAGAAGCTACTTATAAATACTATCCCTTAATTACTAATAATACCTTCTAGCTAACTAAATTTTAAGAAGATTTTATAGTATAATAGGTTAATAATACTAATAGTATTAACTATCTTTATAATAGGTAAATACCTAGCTACCTTAATATAATAGTTTATAATTACTAAGATTATATTATAAACGCCGCCCTTCTATTTACTTAGAGGGAGATTTATAATAAATTCTATTATAATTTCTTAAAAAGGTCTTATAAGTATTAGTAATAATAATAGTATATTATAAATAGTATATCTACGCGGCTTTGTTAATTAATAAGTTAAGTATTCTTATATATAATTATAAACATCTTATCTTATTAATTTCTAATAGAACTTCCGCTTAATAAGCTCCTACGTATACTTCTATAAGTAGTAGCTAGTATAAGGGTTATTATAATAAAGCTTTAAGATTTCTTATCTAATTACTTTATTACTAGGTATAAAAAATATACTACCCTTATAAAGGACCCCTATCTTATCTATTAATAGAGATATATTAGCGGCCTTTTTATAACCTTAAGACTTTAATAATTATTTTTTATTATAAATATCCTTATCTCTATAAGGCCTGTACCCGCTAGCTTTATAGCGGCGTGTTAGGTAATAAAAGATGTAGAGTTACGTTATAGGGTTTAATAATAGGTATAGGTCTACTAATAGATTAGGTGGTAGGCCTATTATAGTAGTAGAACTAATCTTTAAGGAACTAAAAGAATAATAGGGGATAGCTAGGAAGATATATATCTACTAAGTATAGGTTTAGCCTAGGCCTCCCGTTACTAAGATATTACCCCGTATTTCTAAGGAAGGTTACTTAAAGTAGGCTATAAGGTAGCGCGTAAGGCGTATATATACCTAAGCCTAATAAGTACCTCCCCTCCTAGGCTCTAGTCCCTAGTGCTGATAAGATTAACTAGAATACTTGTTAAAAAACCTTAAAACTATATAGGAAAAATAAGGGAAAAGAGTTATTTAATATACTACCACTAATATAGTATTATATTTAGCTAGGCTAGACGCGCGTACTAAAACTTTTTATAAGGTAGTAATAATATTATTTAATAGTTAGTAATAGAGTTTATTAATAAATTATCTAGATAGTATATATATACTTCTAAATTATCTATATCTTTTAATTATACTAAGATAATATATAATATAATCTAGAATTATTCTAAATACCTTTAATATATAGTTAGATACTTAGCTTATTAATTTTAAGTATTAAAGTATATAATATTTTCGTATAATTAATATTACTATATATTAATAGGGAATAACTTATTAGGTATAAGCGTTAGTAATATATATTAATAATAATATAAAAATAAGAAGGTAATATTAACTAGTAGGCGCGTATACTTTACTATTAATAATAGACTAAATATCTATAAATATAAGATATAATAAGTAACGCGCTACTCTAATATATTAGTTATAAAATTAAATAGAACCTTTATTATTATTATTATAATTTAAATAGCTTTAAAGGAAATTATACTAAGATAGTACTATAGGATATTAATAAAGTTCTTATCCTAATATTTAAAACTTCTTATAACTCCCTTAGCCTCTCTTATAAGTACTTACTTTAGCTTAATAATATTATAAAATATATTTACTAATATATATAATATTCTCGTTATATATTATATATAATATTTCTCTTATAAGTACTTATAATATCTTATTAATATCGCGTTATATTTATTAATATATTAATATTATATATAGATATTAATTTATTTTAAGTATATTTACTTATATATATTATATAATAGCTCGCTAACTTATATAATCTATCTCTTCCCTATAAGACTTATTTTATAAAGGGTTTAGATAATTATAAATAAGGTAATGCTCCCCCTTATTATTAATATACTAATAGTTATTATAATATTAATTATTATATAGAGGTAAGTATATTAATCCTTTGGCTCTATAATAGCGTAAGTACTTATTATAATAGATTCCGGCTCCCTTTTAAAGGAAGGCGAGGAAATCCGTACGCGCTATTACTAGGACTAGCTAGGTAGATATATATTTAATAAGGAGAAAGAAACTTAGTAAGAAGATAACTTAATAGCGGAAAGCTTATAAGTAGATAGTTATAATAGTTAGGTTAGCGTCTAATATTATTACTAACTTATAAGCTTTAATTAATATACTAAATATATAAAATAATAAGTTAGAGAGTTAGGTAGAACTCCTCTAGACTAAACTTAATGATATTTAGTAGTATAAAGATACGCTAGATAATCCTAACCCTACGGAGCCTTTAAACTTTGAAGGGTTTAATAATTAAAGGTTAATTTATAGTTATACTTTAGCGTAGATAAGTTATTTATATATCTTATTTACTTAAGTTATTTACTAAGTATAAGATACCTAGGCTTATCTTCTATTAATATATCCCTAGTATCTGTATTAGATTATACTAAGATTAAAAGTATTCTTTTAATATAATATATTACTAATAGCTTAACTCTTTAGATAATATTAATAAAGAATATTTTTAAATTATATTACTATACTTATAAGTATATTTATATATAAGAGATTAATTATTATATAATATATATAATAATAATAGTCTTAACTTATATTATAACTTATTATATTATTACTACTTATTTAATATAAGAATATATTTAATATTTTATTTATACTTTAATTACGCTAATATATTATAGGCTCTTATTAATTTATAAGACCTATTAAGGTCCTTATCTAGTACTTATTAGTTATATTCACTACCTTAACTAATCTACTTAACTTTATACTAGATACCTTATTTATTATTAACCTTACTAATAATTTCTTCTACCTCCTATTATTCCTTATTATTAATAAGTTTAAGTACTTATATAAAGATATCTATTATAGGAGAGTAGTCTCTTTAATAGTAAGGTTTAATTAGTAATATATAAAATATATTATAAATCCTATATAATAGTAGTAATAGTAGATAATATACCTATAAACTAACCTTATTAATAACCTAGAATAGTCCTACGTACTTATAGGCTAACTTCTTACTTAGGCGTTATTACTTTAGGTTCTTTATAGTTAATATTATTAAATCGCCGACGTTATATATCTATAACTTATAATTCTAATTATAGTACTTTACTTAAGATACTTAGGCGGCTTAAAGGCATTTTATAGCTTTATCCCTTACTACTTATAATATTCTAAATCTATTATTTATAGCGGGTATTCTCCCTCTAGGGACTCGTCCTTAAGTTCCTAATAAACTTCTAAGTAATAACTGTATATAAGAAAAAATGGTATTATTCTAATAGAGGAATAAATACTATTTATATATATAAATTTAGTTATAAGTAGTTATCTAGCCTAATTAGTTTACTTATTATTAATAAATATATATAAGTAGTATTCTAATACCTAATTCTAACGCTTAGTCTACCTATTAGTTTATAGGTAAAAGGCTATACTTAGGCGGCATTTTATCTTAGAGTAAAAATAGACCGCTAACTAAAAGGTACTTATAAAGATAGAACCCCTATTACTTATAATACTATTAGGTATATTATAGTAGTAAATAATTTTATTATAAAATATATCCGCTAGCTTAGCGGTATTAATTATTATTATAATAGGTATATACCTAACTATTTTTATAAAATAATTAATAATTATAAGGATAGAGTTATAAATAATTCCCTTAGCCTTACTTAAGGGTAACCCCGTAATAAAATCTATAAATATTTCTTTCTATAATTAGATAGTAATAGGTAATAAACTTAATTTACCGTAGGTATAATAGCGCGGTAACTTAGTTCTTTAATAGATATTATAAATTTAATAATACTTAATAACCTATTTTATACTACTATTCTAGTAGTATTTATATATAAGAAGATTATACGTCTTCTTAGTACTAAAATATCCCAATAATAGATTATTATAATAGTAACTAATTAGTTTACTATATAAGGCTTTATCCCTTAGAATATAGGGATAACCTTTAAAGGTTAATAGCCCGTTAGAGTCTAAACTCTAGGCCTTAGAACATCTACGGTAATAATATTTAATAGGCGCTTTTAAAAAGGACTTTACCTAATTATTATACTTTTATAAGTTATAAATTAAGGTCTTTATAGGCCTTTAAGTATCCTTATAAGCTAAGTTTAGAATATCTATAATATCCTTTCTAGGGATAATAACTTAAATACCTATAATTTTAAACGTAGGTATTATAGCCGCGATAATAGCTTATATTTCTTTAGAACTATTATTCTTCTATAAGGTAAGATTATTTTATAGCGTTAGTAAGAGCTTTATATTTAAGGGCGATTTTCCCTTATAACTAGGGTAGCGAGACGGCGCGTTAGTAGGGTTTAACTTCCCTAGGTAACAAAATATCTTAAAGTTATAAGTAGTAAGCTTAAGCGCCTATCTAGCTTACCTAGAATTTAATTCCTTTTACTTTATAAAGCCTTTTAGGTTATTATAATTAGTCTATACTTCTACTATAAAAGTACTTCCTCCTAGGTAGTATTACTACTATTTTGTTACCGCTATAATAGTAAGTAGCTCCTAATTATAGGTTTTATAATTTTATTCTAAGTTAGTTATCTTCTAAGACTAGAATATAACGGGTCGCTAGTTACTATCCTTATCCTATTAAGATAGGATAGTACTTATAATAAAATTTAAGGTATCTATTTCTATCCTTAAGGCCTTTATAAGGTTATAGTAGCGTAGAAACGGCGCTAATATAAAGGTATCCTATAGTAATTAGAATACTCTATTAGTAGTAATAGTCTAATTTAAAGGACCTATTTTCTTACTATCCTTACTACCCTTAAGTAGGCTAGTAAGTAGCTTAGTTATATGAGAGTAGCTATAAATAAACTAATAGTAGAAATTTATAAAGCCTAAAAAGACTTATATATCTTAATAGGTCTTAGGCTTAGGCTAGTCTCTAATTATTATTATATACTCTAGATCTATCTTAACGCTATTAGTTAAGATAATAAACCCTAAATATTTAACCCTTTTAGTACTAAATTAATACTTCTTTAAATTAGTATAAAGGGAAAACTAATATAACCGTTCTAGTACTTACTAAATATATTACTAGTAATCCGCTAGGTTAGAGCTATAAATAAGGATATTATCTAGGTATATTATATAGGTTATATTAACTAGACTAATTAAGGCCCTATTAATATAGGCTTAAAATATAGCCGGTATATTAGCGAGCCTAAAAGGTATAACTAAATATTTAAAGTAGTTATAATAAGTTTAAAAAGTAGTTTTCTATTTATTACCTTCCTTAATATAGATCTAATAATAGGTATCCTTTAAGTCTAACTTTATAAAAATCTTAGAATTATATAAGGGGTCTAATATCTTAGTAATAAGAGGTAATAAGTATCTATTCTTTAAAGTTATAATATTTAACCCCTTATAATTTATATATAGACGTAGCCTACTATCCTTCTTTAGTATAAAGAGAATAGGTACTCTAGCTAATAAGATAGAGTAGCGAATAATCCCCTTTTAAAGCGAATCCTTAAGATAGCGCCGTAGCTCTACTAGCTTAATTTAAGATAAATTATAAAGTAGCTTATAAGGTAGTTTTTTACCTTTTATAAGATCTATAATATAGTTACCCTCCTTAAAGATAGGTAAGGTACCCGCCTTCTTACTAGAAAAGATATTAATAAAGGCCTTTAATTCCTTAGGGACTTTAAGGACTTCTTATTTACTAGACGCTATACCGGCGTATATAATAGTAAATATATTTAGCTCTTTCTTAGTATTTTAGGCGAATACTTAGGGCTTATTAACTTATATTATAATAGAATTAACTTTAAAGTGCTAGTAATCCGCCTCTAGATCTAATAGTATACGCTATTATTTTAATTCTAGTATACTTAAAATAATCTTAGGGCCCTTTTAGTCTATTATATAGAAAAGAGTAGTATACTCCTTTCTATAGCCCTAGCTATCTACTAACTAGTAACATAACTAGTAGGCTCTATAGATATATATACCGCTTCTATTAAGCGCTTACACTTATAATAAGATAGCTTTATAAGGCTATAGATCCTATTAGATTATAAATTTTTATAAAATTAAGTTTAAGTGTAACCTAGAGTTTAAAAGTATTATAACTTAATACTAATTACTTTATAACCCCGCCTAACCCTTTATAAGGATTAATAATATTACCTCTATTAGTTAGTCTTCTTACCCCTCTTTTAAGGCGGTTAAGGGGCTGGTTCTTTTTTTATTAATATTATACTAATACTAAAATAAGCCTAAGGCTTATTAAGATTAATATAATTTAGTTAGATATAGCCTTCTTTATTATAATAAAAATAAATTATAGAATTTATTCGAATATTAGGCCTAGCCTTCCTTTTTAAGGTATTATCCTTAAAGCGCGACTACTTACTACTACTACTATTAGAACCCTTAGGCTTTATAATATAGTCTTTTAAGGACTTATTACCGCCTTTTAATTTCGGTTAAGACCTATCCTAGGTTTTTCTTTAAGAACCTAAGCCGCTTATATAGCGCCTACGTTCTAAAGTATTCTCTAGTATAATAGCCTAAGTAAATATCTCCTTATACTACTTAGTAATATTATTAGTACTAAGAATTTTATTCTTTAACTTATTATAGAGCTTTATAAGGAAAATATAGGCCTTATACTCCTTATTAAAAGGTAGTAAATAAGACTCTAACTCCTCTAAATAGGCCTTAAAATTTAAGACCTTTTAATTATTATATTAGCGTACCTACTCTTACTTTTTATAAGTAAGGAGATAGTAGCTCGCCGGATTTATAACTAAGTCTAGTAAAAACCTCTTAAAGAATTTAAACGTAATATTAGCGAGATTATAGCTCTTAAAATAGGTATATTATTAGGCTTTAAGGTCCTCTTCTAGGGAGTCTATATAATAGGTTATATAGGACTTATTTATAGTAAAATACTCTAGACTTATAATAAATTTAATGTTAATTTTATAGAACTAATATAAGTACTCCCCTTTAAAGGATCCTTTATAGGGTCTTATCCTTTTAGGGCGAAGTACGTATATATAAGTACATTAAGACGGCGCTAAGATAGTAGTATTCTAAACTCCTAGGTTAATACTAACCTAAGGATTATAAAGTACTTTATTATAGGCTAGTAATATAGCTAATTAATTTTATTATTTAAGATAATAATTTTTATTCTAGGCCTCTTCTAATAGCTATTCTAGCTTATCTAGAGTAGAAGGAGTAAAGAGTCCTCCTTCTATTAAGGCGTTATAATGGCGTTCTAGTAATATTTTATATAATAGTAGTTCTACTTAGTTATTACTTTTAGCCTATTAATTATTATAGGGTAAACTTAATATAATAATAACTCTAGGCCTTTTCCTTTTAAAAGGGTACTAGAGATTAGAATTATAAGGCCTATACCCGCTAGCTTTATAGCGGCGTGTTAGGTAATAAAAGATATAAAGTCACGTTATAAGGTTTAATAATAGGTATAGGTCTACTAATAGATTAGGTAGTAGGCCTATTATAGTAGTAGAACTAATCTCTAAGGAACTTAGAAGAATAACGGGGGATAGCTAGGAAGATATATATCTATTAAGTATAGGCTTAGCCTAGGCCTCCTATTACTCGGACGTTACCCCGTATTTCTAAGGAAGGTTACCTAAAGTAGGCTATAAGGTAGCGCGTAAGGCGTATATATACCTAAGCCTAATAATCTCCCTCTTAGAGATATTAGAGTATCTCTAATAGTAAGCTATTATACTTATTTTATACGCGCTCTATTATTAATATAGTTATAATATACCTTCTAGGTACTATTTAATTAATATTAAACTATCTTATAATAGGGTTTAAGCTATCGCCTACGCTACTCTATACCCCTAAGAGCGCGTTACTCTCCCCTATTTTTAGGGTATAAGGCTCTCTAAGCCCTATCTCTAACTTTTTACGCTATTTATAACTATAAGCCTTACTATCCTATAAACCTTTATAAATACTATATATATAGTATTTATTAGAAGGAATATACCTAATATTCTTTAACTTATTTTATAATATTAGTAGATAAGTATCTTCTTTATCTATTATTAGTATATAAGCTAGTCGCCTTAATAGGGCGTTAGCTAGGTTTTTAGTACCTATATAATAGTATATATTAAAGTTATATATTATAAGCTTTATTACCTAATATACTTATCTCCTTATTAATAATAATATTATCTAGAAATACCTTAAGTTATTATAATTAGTAATTACTATAATTAGGTATAAGCTACCTTCTAAGAAGTACCTTTATACCTAGAACGCCTCGACTATTATAAGTAGTTCCTAGTTATAGGTCTTATATCTAGTTTCCGCTAAATATAATTTATAAGAGTAGAAGGTAATAGGATACTATTCTACTTCCGCCCTTTTAATACTAATTAGGAACTTTTATAATAAAATAGTTATAATAGCTAGAATTAAAGTATTAGTCTCTAGTTAGATTTCCCTTATTAAGTTAAAATATATAAGTAGTAGCGCCTCCTAGAAGAGTTACTTTAACTACTTAAACGCCGCTCTTATAATATTACTTAATATTAATTTTCTATTTTTAATATATAGATAATTATTTTTTAGATAGTCTATTAACGCCGCGGTAATAGAGGAATAGTATTTATTTATTTATGAATTATACACGCGTCTATCTAAACTAATAAAAGATAATTACGGGGGCCTACGGGTATTTTATAGTCGCCACGACGGTAGCCGACTCGTAGGGGAAACCGTATGCCTATGCCAAGCATAGGCGCGGGTAAAAACCCTTACCTTTCCTACCTTCTCTATAACTTCTATTCCGTTTTCTCTTTATACCACATTCGGTCCTCTATAGTAATAGGCGGTCGTGTTTACTACTATATTAGTCCAGCTCCCTAGGGCCGGCTTATATACTATAAAAGCGAAATTCGCTCCGGTAGCAAAGATTTACGTCCAAGGTCGGCTCTAGTACAGCTGCTTCGCTGCGAGCGAGAACTGGCCTAGTAGCCCGGTCTAGATCATCCATCTCGCTGCTCGTTTTACCCCCCCCGCGTTCGCGAGCATCCTGTAGGCGTCTACCGCGCCTGAGGTATCCTTTAGCTCCTGGCGGCGGTCCTAGAGCCTAGGGCAATGGATAAGGATATGCTTCGTATCCTGCCTGCGCCAGCCGCACCCGCAGCTTGCGGATATATAGCCGGGGACTCTATACTGGTATAAGAAGGCGGCTAGCCCGATCTTTCCCGTCCTTATCTGCGTAAGGACGGAGCTCTCAGCCTTCTAAAGGCCCTCATGGAGGGTCCTCCTGCCGGTCCACAGGCCCCCGAGCTGGGCGGGGGGGCGATCCCCAGCTCCTAGTCCCGACTGGTATTCGTCCCATATGGTATCCCAGGAGGACCTCCACCAATGGTGTATTGTCTTCTCGATCCTCTAGGGGGGGGGGGCTGCCTCCCTAGTTGCGATCGCGCCCCCGTCGTCTAGGCGTAGGGAGCGCAGAGCCCACTCGTTCTTCTCTTCCGCGGGGGATTTCGCTACCTCTCTCCTCCTCCCCCTCTTAGCGTTTAGCTTCCTTCGGATACGCATATTCCCTATTACCGTCACCGGGTAGATCCCCTTTAGCGCATGCCGGCGGAGAACCGAGTAATCTAGTGTCAGTTACATAGGGGCTATCCCCGACTCTGCCTCTAGTACTCGCGTTGAGGTGGCCTTATATGCCCCTAGCACGCGTCTTAAGCAGTTATTTTAGATGACTTCAAGCTTCCTTACGTGCGTCTTCTTTATATCCCTTAGTCCTCGTGGTATATGCTACAGGGCGGACGCGTAGGTTATGGCTGGCCGTACTATCGCGCTATATACTTTCCTTGCCCTGCTAAGGGTGGCTCCCCAGGTTGATGCCGTCGTTATAGACAGGGCGAGGCTCTAGGTGGCGAGTTTCGCCTGTACCCTCTTTAGGTGCGGGCCCCACCGCAATTTACCGTCGATATATAGTCCTAGGACTCGGATCTCCGTTTGTGGCTTTGTTATCGCATGCCCCAGGTTAATAACCGCACCCATGTTAAAGCGACGGGGGTAACGGGTAAGGTGGACTAATTCATATTTCTGGGGGGCGAAACTCGCCCCGTGCGTCGAAGCCCATTTAAGGCAGATCTCGTGTACTAGTTCTAAGGTCTTGCAGTTACCTTCCGTGGTTTTCCTATATACTAGCAGGTGGATATTATCTACGAACCCTCTAACTTGCAGCTGTAGTTTAGCCGCCGTATACTCCTTAATAAGTGGCGCGTTAAAGAACAGGAAGAGGATAGGGGAGATTAGCGACCCCTGGGGAATCCCTATCTCCACCGGCTCTATCCCACTCGTCATCCCCCTAATTATGATAGACGAGGACCTTTCCGCTAGGAAACTTTCCGTCCAGCCTATAATATAGCGAGGGATCCCCTTGTACCGGAGGTTATAGATAAGCCTCCGGTGGGAGACGTTATTAAAGGCTCCTGCGATATCTAGTAAGAGGAGGCTGGCTATATTACCTCTACCGCAGTCCTATACCGTATATACCGCGTCTATAATTGTCTCCAGCGCTGTCTCTATCAATCTATTCCTTCGCGCCCCCATTTGTTATTGCGGGAGGAGGCCTCGACTTTCAGCATGGTCGCTAAGTCGCCCTGCGACTATTAATTCCAGGGCCTTTCTAAGGGTACTTAGTAGCGCTATCGGACGGTACGCCTTGGGTACCGTGTAGTCCTCCTTCTTCGGTTTCTTTAGGACGACCGTATTAGCCTTCTTGAATTCCCTCGGGTGGTAGCCAAGGCAGAAGCACGCGTTGAATAAATAAGTGAGCTCCCTAAGGAGCCCGTCCGCTATTAGCCTAAGGAACCGATTCGGGATCCCATCGATCCCCGGGGCCTTATCTTGTTTTGGCCTACGGATAGCCTGTAGGACTTCCTCGCTTGTGATATTACTACTATTACCTACCGGTAGTAGGTATTCTGTGCCATCGATGTCTGTCAGGTCGGCCTGTAGGGGAGGAATAGTATTTAATAAAATAATAGTAGAAATTAGTAAACTTTAAGAAGATTTAAATATCTTTAATACTCCCTAGTTCTAGCTATTCTATTATAGTATCTATTCTACGCGGATTTATATATACGCCGTCGTAGCTAATAATAAAGCTAAGGAATTCTACTTCTATTATTATAAATTTATATTTCTTTAGGCTAATATAAAGTTTAAATTTATAAAGATATTAGAGTATAACCTTTATAACTCTAATATAAGACTCTTTATCCTAGGAATAGATAAGAATATTATCTAGATAAATAATATATATAATATTAAGTAGTCCCGCTAGGGCCTTATTAATATATACTTAGAATAAGGTAGGTATATTAGCGAGTTTAAAAGGTATAATTATATATTTAAAATAGCCGTACCTTATATAGAATATAGTCTTCTATTTATTACCCTTTCTTATTTATAAGTAATAATATACGTCCTTAAGGTCTAATTTAGTTAAGTACTTAATACTAACTAATCTTATTAATATTTTATTAATTAATAAAAGGGGATACTAATTTTTAATTATAATCTTATTAAGCGCCTTATAATTAATATATAAGCGTAGTATTCTATCTTTACTTAGTATAAAAAGGATTAATATACCTACTAGGCTTATAGAATATTAAATCTAACCTTTTTTTTAAAGACTACTTAAAGTACTCCCTTAGTACGCGTAACTCTTTTTCTAATAAATTATAAAATAAGTTAAAGGGAGGTTCCTTATTCTCCTTTATATTAATCGTGTAATTATAAGGTATATAGGCTAGTAGCGCCCTAATATTCTTAATTAAGAAGATATCTTAAAATTCTTAAAATTCTAGAGGGAGCTTAATTTTAAATAGTAGGCTTTTATTACTTACTCCTAAGTATATTATAATAAATATAATACTATTAAGCTACTCCTCTAGGCCTTTAATAGTACTAAAGTACTCCTTAATATTACTTTTCTTAATAGGGAATCGCTAGTTTTATATAAGCTAATCTACTTAGGGATTTTATTCTTCTAATTATAGATACCTAAGGTAGAAGTTATAATTAAGGTCTACTATTATATAAAAGGCGCCCTTATAATATTATATAATACTTATAAAGTTAATAAGTTTAATTTACCCTATTTAGGAACCTAGTAATAATATTAGGTTTCTAACCCTATTATATAAGGTATTACTAGAGCTAGGATTTATTTCCTACTCCTACTCCTTTACTAGGCGTATATTAATATAGTTAGTATCTACTCTAGAGTTAATTAATATAATAAATTCTCTTTATAATTACTTATACTCTATTTATATTATAATAATAAGTTATTATATCCGCTTTTTCCCTTATACTATAATAGTAGATATAATTATAGTACTTAGGGGTTTTTTAAATTTAAGCCTTTTTTAACTAGCTTATTACTAGGCGTAGGCTTATTAGTTATAGTACTTATAATTATTAATTTTATACTCTAATAATCCGTTACTATATATCCCTTCTTTTAGTAATTATAATATTTAATAGTAGAAAGGTTAGGCTTAGGCCTTTATAAAAGGTATAATAATAAGCTAGCTACGCCCCTCCCTTCTTATTTTATATATAGGCTATTATCTCTTTACCCTTAGAAATTCCCTCTTCCTCTTTATAGATATTAACCTCTAGTAGGAGTATTATCCTTTTAATCTTTATATATAAGTACTATTATATAAAGTTCTAATTAAGTTATTAACGCGATAAGGGTATCTTTTATCTTAGGGATTTTAGGTTATATTATAAAATAATTATAGAGATCTTTATATAACTTATTTAATAGGTTATCGCGAAGTATATACTTTATTAATAGCTTAAGTTATCTTTTTAACCTAGCGAGGTAATTTATAAAGTTTATAATCTTTTAATATTCCTTTTACTTAGCTTCTAAGTACCGCTTACTAGTTATAAGATATTAATTCTAAGGATCCTCTATTTAATTTATTAAAAAACTATTAAAGTATACCTAGGACTACTTATCCTTTAATATATCCTTTATATACTTACGTTATATAGCCTTAGGGTCTAGGGCTATATAATATAACGCGTATTAGATCTTTATAGAGTTATCTAGAAAATAGGTTATATTTATTTTAATTATATTAACTATATTATTAAACTATTCTTAATATTCTTATACTAACTTCCCGTTATATATACGTAGATCCTACGGCCTAAGTACGTAGGTTTTATATTAAGGACGCTTTAATTCTAATTCTTTAATTAATAATAAATAATATTAATAACCTACTTAAGTAGTATTATTAGTATATATTTCCCTCTCTAACTCTTATAAGTATTATCTTAACTCTTATATCTACTCCTTCTTTAAGACTTCTTCTTTAAGTTCTTTTATCCTTTATAATAGTACTTCTTAGGTATTAAGTAGCGGGGACTTAATTTATACGCCTAATAGCTACTCCTATATAGTTAGTAATAATTATAATATATCTATTATTAATTTATTAACTAAATCTTAAGACTTACTTTCTATATAAGCTTAATCTCTTATATTAGGGCGGGTTACTTATAGTAGTTAACTAACCTTTTTACTTTACGCCTATAATAACCCTTCTCTACTTATCTTACTAATAGTTAGGCTACTACCCCTAAGTAGGGTAGAGAAATTAGAATATAAGGGTATTATATAATAATATAACTATTAAGTACTATAAACGGTACGTATATACTTATATATAGAACTCTCTATTCTTATTAATAGTAAGACTAATCGCTACCCTTCCCTTTAGGGGGGAATTCTCTCCTCTATATACTACAGGTAAAGTGTTACAACCTTGGTAAGTAGAGCCTTAGCGGACGCCATAGGCGCTTACTAAAGTCGAACATGCCTTAGTATAACGGGTCGAGCGATCGCTCGACCTGATCGCTCTAGTCGACGCAGGCCGATCGCTGGCGACCAGCGCGAGCATAGACTTTCCTATATCTATATAGAAAGCGTAATCTTTCCCTTAGATAGGAGCTTCGTGCTTAACTTATATTATTAACCTAGATATCTCCTAGATATTAAATATAAGACTCGACCTGTAATAGACTAGTTTAGTACGAAGCCTGTTTACCCTAGTCCTTAACACTCCTCTCTACGAGATCCACCTAGACTCCGGAGCCTTCTAGTTAGAAGACGACGGGTCGTAATACTTTAAGTACCCTCAAGATAAGTACCTCAGGATAAAGGGACCTTACCCCGAATAAACGCGGTCTACGATAGTTAGTAACAGCGGAAGTTAAAGAAGGTATTAAAGTTGCCAAGCCAGACTTATACTACGGCGATTAAGACAAACTTGAAGAGTGGTTAGTATAAATACAGCTATACTTCTCTTTTAATAAAGACGCTATAAGACTAAAGAAATAACCACTATTTATAATAACTTATATAAAAGGACGGGCCTAGAGATAGTCCGCTCCATTTCTTAAACGATATATAGAAGATCCCGACGACGACGATAATATCTCTATTAAGTTATAGATAGAGAGCCTAACACTCTTTCGTAGAGAAATAAGGCGAATATTCGGACCTTCTAATAAAGTAAGCGTAGTAATAAGAGTTATCTAGTACTTAATATAAAAAAAGTCGGTATCTAAATACGTAATACAGTTCTAATAGTATTCTATAAGAACCGACTGGGATAATAATACGCTGATAGTAATATATTAGAGAGGATTAAAACCTCAGGTGAAGAAGGAACTTATACGAGACGGAGCCGTTTATAATAACTTAGACTTATTAATAAGAGCCTTAACACGAGTCGATAACTAGATCCACGAGTTAGTAATAGAACTACGCTATAATAGTAGAGTTTCTAGACTCGGTCATACAGGACTCTATTCCAGAGGAAGTTATAGGAAGAAGCGATTCTCACGCGATCCTTACGGTCCGATGCTAATAGAGTTAGACTTTACCGAGAAGAAGAAACCGTTTAGAGGTAAGAAATAGTAAGGGGGTAAGAAAGCAATAAATTACTATAGCTATAGTAAACCGGGCTATATCGCTAAAGACTACAGGTTAAAAAACATGGTAAAACGACCTCAGTTAAATATATTAGAAAGAGTTCCAGTTAGGAAGACTGAACCTCCAAAGGATTAATAAGAAACGGAGTACGATAATACCGAGCTAGACGTAATTATAGATAATTTACTAGCCCTCGTTAATCCACCCATTAATAGAGAACTATAATCTAGAGAGGAAGAATTACGCGAAGAAATAGCCAAGAAGTAGAGGAATATCGTAAAGATTAAATAAAGGCTAGTAGATATTTATAAATAACTTAAGGAATTAGACTCTAATAACGGATATAATGGTGGTTGTATTCGGAAGGGAAAACCCGAATAAAGCCGAGAAAGCGAGGATGATTCCGACTGGGAAAACCTCAGCCAGACTTCTAAGAAAGAAGGTAATAGAGCAGTATCTCGAGCTTCCACATCAAAAGATCCACAGATAAAACTCGAGGAACGGGTAGAGTTCTACTAAGAAAAAGTAGCAGGAGGACTTCTACAGAAGGAGTTTAGAAACGACCCAGCACATCTATAGCACGGAGTAATATACTAGTTAGCCTACGCCGATAAAATATATATAATTCACTACTAAGCGAAAATAAACTTAGGAAAGTCTATTAGAATCCGAACGTGTAGAAAAGTTTAGTTAAGTTATAATAATATAAGTTATTATTAGCACTTAGTAACTAAGAGATTAAGGAAGTGGTTTCTAAACCATAACTAAAGATGGTATAGTAGTCTCCACGGACACCTTAAGCATGACGAGTATACTTCTAAGTATCACTTATAGGACTAGTATACCTGCTTCCACGATAATTATAGAAAGCACATATATATAAAAAGAACTACCGGATTCCTATCCTTTTCGGGAAAAGAGTAATCCCTTATACTAAGGGGAAGTATAAGGAGATTAATGTCCTTACCCTAAAAACATATCAGCTATATTTAACGAACTACGTAATATATATAAATATACCGGTTAAAATAGATAGTTAGCGGACCATAGTAATAATAGATTCTAGAGTATCTGGAAACTTTATCTCTAAAGCATTAGTACGGTTAGTGGGCCTACTAACGCGAAGAAAGAAGGATCTATATAACTTATAAATAGCCGACGGGTCAACGCTATTAAAAGGAAGCGTAGACGAGGAGACAACCTCGCTACCATTTGTAATTTAACGACACTATAAGGAAATGTCCTTCAATATTATAGGGATAGCCACCTATTACATTATATTAGGCATGCCTTAGTTAGAAAAGCATAACCTAGTAATTAACTGGAGAAGAAAAGTACTTAAGTTTAAGCGAACTAGCGATGTCACTAGATTCTAACCTACACGTTGATAGTAGACGACGGTAGATAAGAAATTAAACTAGAAGACGGTTAAGGTATATATTACCTTAATTTCAAATAAGGATGACCTTGAAACACAAGGATCCGACTTAATAGATACTGGCAGCGGTCCGCCAGGTTAATAAGTTAGAGTTCTTAGAGTAACTGATAGTACTCCTAATATCCTATAAGAGTATTAAAGATGGAAACGCCTCTTTATAAAAGAGATAATAGCAAAAGCTCTACTTAAACACTAACCTTAGGATTATAAGATCGAACTTGAACTAGGGAAGGAACTAACATTTGGACCTATTTATACGTTATCCGAAAAGGAACTTATAGTACTACGCGGGTACCTTAATAAGAACCTAAAAAAGGGATTTATTCGAGAATCTAAATTACTAGCAGGATATCTAATACTCTTCGTAAAGAAGAAAGACGGATCCTTACGACTATACGTAGACTATCGAAAGTTAAATAATATAACGGTAAAGAATCGTTACCCGCTACCTAATATTAGCGAGCTGCAGGATCGGCTAGCCAAAGTAAAGATCTTTATAAAACTAGATCTTCGAGGAGCGTATAACTTGATTTAAATGAAAGAAGGTGACGAATAGAAAATAGTATTTAGAACTCGATATAGATATTACGAGTATCTAGTTATGCCGTTTAGTCTCACTAACGTACTAGTAACCTGCTAGGCATTAATTAATAATATTATACGAGCTTATTTAGATCTTATAACGATCGTATACCTCGATAATATATTAATTTACTCTAAAACTCTTAAGGAACACGTCCTTTATATATAAGATATATTAACATGTTTATTATAAGCTGAACTCCTCCTGAAGCTAGAGAAATGCGAGTTTTATAAGACCTCAGTTAAGTTCTTAGGGTTTATAGTAATAACCAAAGGCGTTCGTATAAGCCCTAAGAAGATTCAGGCTATATAGGAATGGCCTACACCACACGATATTAAATTAGTATAAGGGTTTCTAGGATTCGCCAACTTCAACAGACGTTTTATAGAAGGCTACTCTAAGAAAGCCTTACTACTAACGGAAATTACTAAGAGAGATATAGGATTTCGATAGGATACTAACTAGAAGAGAGTATTTAAAGAACTGAAGCAAGCTTATATAGATCCTCCGGTACTCTATATATTTCGTAACGGAGAACTAGTACGCATTAAAATAGATGCTTCGGATCTTATAATCGGAGCATGCCTCTATTAGCAGAAAGACGGCAAGTGGTATCTAGTAGTATACTACTCACGCAAGATGTCTCCAGCAGAATAGAACTATAATATACACGATAAAGAGCTTTTAGTAGTCGTCTATTCTCTATAGTATTAGAGAGTATATGCCGAAAGCTGTTCGGAGCTTACTATCTTCACCGATCATAAAAATTTAGTAGGTTTTACGACTATAAAAGAATTAAATCGACGATAAGTTTAATAGTCTAAACTCCTTAGGCAATATAAGTTTAAAATTTAGTACACCCTAGGAAAAGATAATGGACGAGCAGACGCTTTAAGTAGACGATTTGACTATATATAAGTAAAAGACATTACCACTTAACCTATCTTAAAATAAGAAAACGATAGATCGTTAGTACTAGTAAGGAATCTAGCCACGACTATACGAGTCACGACATATGTAGTTCCTGATTTAAAGGAAGCATATAAGAATAACAACCTAGCCGGACAACTTAGGAAGGAACAGCCTAGCTGGGACCTGTTACTATACAAATAGAAGCTGTACTTACCACCGAAAGTAACAGAAGAAGTGATCAGGAATCACCATAATGATCCTTTACTAGGACATCTAGGAGTATCTAAAACATTAGAACTCATTTAGAGAGTATACGCCGCGCTAAACCTGCGAGCGTTAGTCGAGTAATACATCAAGGAATATATATACTACCAGCAGAATAAATCTGCAAGACATACCAAGTATAGACAAATTCAGTTTACCGAAGTTCTAGATACATTATAGAAAGACGTTACGATGGACTTTATTATAAAACTACCTCGGTTAGTTAACCTGGTAACTAACGATAAGTACGACTTAATAATAGTCATCGTTAATAAACTTACCAAGTATACTATTATAATCCTATATAAGGAATCCTATAACGCTAGTCAGCTTAGATTTATTTTATTAGACAGACTAATTAGAGATTATAGCATACCGGAATCAATAACTTTAGATAGAGATAAACTCTTTATATTAAACTATTAGAAGACTTTAATCGCGTTAGTAGGAACTAAACTACGAATATTAATAGCCTATTACCCTTAAACGGATAGATAGACTAAACGTACCAATTAGATAATAGAAGTATACCTTAGATACTACGTTAATAAAAGGTAAAATAATTAGGTTATATTACTCCTAATAGTATAGTTAGTATATAACGATAAAAGGTTAGATATAATAAGGCTATCACCGTTTTTTATAAACTACGGTCGACACGCGAACTTATTCCTAGATCCTCGACAAGGACTAGATGCTAAAAAAGCCTTGGTATTAACTTCTGACATGAAAAGCCTACACGAAGACATGTAGTACACGATTAGCGAGGCTAATATTACTACGGAGAAGATAGTAAATAAGAAAAGAAAATTAGGTCCTCAGCTAAAGAAGGGGGATAAAGCATACCTCCTTACAAAGAATTTAAAAGGTATAAGACTAAGTAGGAAACTAGACCATATTAAAGTCGGACCATTTTTAGTTATTAGAAATAGAGGGCCTGTCAACTATAAATTACAGCTTCCACCCGACGCTAAAATCCACCCAGTATTCCATATCTTAATATTGGAACCAGTAGACCCTAACACACCTTTATAAGAAACCTTCTACTTCTAGATAGAAGAAGAGAATGAATTTAAAGCCGAAAGGATTCTATTATAACGAGGTTAGAGCTACCTAGTGAAATAGAAAGGATACGAGGACTTAGAAAATACCTGGGAACTAGTTACGAATCTTACGAACTGTCAAGAGCTCCTCTAGTAGTATTACTAAACCTAGGCACACCCTGAACGATCTACTCGAGAGCTCCAGGCGAGAGAGTTCCGGAACCCTCGAACTCTGAAAAGGTAGGATACTCTGCGAGTGCCCGTTTAACTTCACCGGCCTTCTTAAGCTCTTCTAGACGTTCTAACTCTTTAATATCGTTAAGACCCTTATTAAATATCCGCTATTCCTTCTCTTTTAGGAAACGCTTCTATTAACGAAGGCGTTTTAGCTTCGTCTATTTTTAATAAGCGATTTCGTTAGCGGCCTCCTACGCTACCTCTATCTCCATCTCTTCGCGTTCGAGCTTCTCTATAGCTTTATTAATACTAGAGAAGTAGACGACAGGTACGGCCGGTTCGCATTATTTTCCGAGCCGAATATATTCCGCGTACCTTCGAGAAAGAGAAGACACCTGATACTCCTTTTGAGATCTTGCGCATCGCAGACACGATACTATTATAATTACTCCCCTATAAGCCACTCGGTCCGATAGCTTAGTACGGCGTTGCTATAGACGAGACGATATAAATATTTATCAAACCTTTAGGACAAAGGTTTAGGGGATAAGGGGTAATGTTATAACCTTGGTAAGTAGAGCCTTAGCGGACGCTATAAGCGCTTACTAAAGTCGAACATGCCTTAGCATAACGGGTCGAGCGATCGCTCGACCTAATTACTCTAGTCGACGTAGGCCGATCGCTGGCGACTAGCGCGAGCATGGACTTTCCTATATCTATATAGAAAGCGTAATCTTTCCCTTAGATAGGAGCTTCGTGCTTAACTTATGTTATTAACCTAGATATCTCCTAGATACTAAATATAAGACTCGACCTGTATTAGACTAGTTTAGTACGAAGCCTGTTTACCCTAGTCCTTGATACTCCTCTCTACGAGATCCACCCAGACTCCGGAGCCTTCTAGTTAGAAGACGACGGGTCGTAACACAAAGGAGTAGCGCAGCGCTACTATATACTATAGACGCCACGTTAATAGTAGTACCGTATTCCTAACTAGTCCTTATAATAAGTCTTAATTAATTAGTATTATATATATTAATAATATAGGGGGTCTACCTACTAATTAAGAAAGGGAACGCGAGGATCTATTATAAGTTAAAAGGGAAAAGGGGAAGGGAGAAAAGGGTTATAAAGACTCTAATAGAGGAGAAGTAGTTCTAGATAAAGCCCTCTTAATAGTAGTAGGGGGAGGGGATATTAAGATAGTAACCTAGCTTACCCTTAAAGAGATTAAAAGGTAAGTAAAGGAGAAGTAGGAAGAGAGGTAATTAAGATATTAAAAAGATATTCCTAGCTATATTAAAATAATAATATAAAGGGGTAAGATTTAAGAGATAAAAGTTAATCTTTATATAAGGCTTTTTAAGGCTAAGAGCTCTGTAGGTATCTAATTATATATAGAGAAGATAGGACTACGCGCCTTCCTATATAAAAGAAGGGTACTAGAGGTAAATAATATTAATTATAAATATAAAAAAAGGTATTAAAATATTAAATACTAGAAAATACCGATAAAAATTCAAGATTTTTACTTAGGAAAAGTATACTTAAAAGTATAATTCTTTTATTTATTAGTAAGTAATAATAGTTATAAGGTAAATTTAAGTCTAAATATAATAGATATTTATATAAACTTTTATAAATACTAAGACCCTCCTTAAGTATTATAAGGGTTATAGGGTAAGCGTTACTAATAATATTAATTTTAGATTAAAGGGATTATTTATAATAGTTACTTAGTACTAGAGTATTAATAAATAGTTATTAGGCCTACTTATATTATAACTCTACCGTAATATTACCGTTTAGGACTAATAGGGTATAACTAAGTATACTATTATTAGACGACTTATTATATTAGTTATTATTAGGAAAAGACGTTATTATTATTAAGATAGAAGTATTAAAAGATTAATACTATCTACTAGGTACCTAACTAACTACGGGATATCTAGTATAATAATATTCTATTCTATTAATAACTTCTACGCTATTAGACTATTTAATATAATTCTTAAATTATTATATCCCTTATATTATAACGTATCTTTTATACTCTTATAATAACTATTAATAGTCCTACTAAATTTATTATATTAATATAGAGGAATCTATTAGATATAGGAGTTAGTACGGCCTAGTATTTATCTAGCCCCTTAAAGTTTAACCGGCGGTATTTAATAAATTAAATAGTAGAATAGCTTATTTTTATTATTAGAAAGTCTAATATTACGGTCTAATATAAAGATATAACTATATAATTAAGTATAATATTAGGCTGTTTTTATACTTCTAATATTATAATTAATATTCTTATAAGCCGCTAAGTAGCTATTAATAAGATCTAGATATTAATAGTAAGTTATAATTAATATATTAGGGGTAGTCTACTTCTTATCTAATAGTACCTACTTATATATAATATTTCTTATTATTCGGCTAGATATATATTTAGGAGTTTTAGACCTAATAATATAGAGGTTTCCCTATCTTATTACTTATAATAGAGCCACGTATAGCTAATTATAGCTAAAAGTAGGCCTAGTTTATAAGTTAATATTTATATACTTTATTAATTAGCCTTATAATTTATTAATAGTTATAGTAAATACTAGTTAGATAGGATACTATTTATAAATAAAGGGGGTAGGAATCCGCCTATTATTTTCTTTGGATTATAACGGCGTCTTAAATAGTATTACCTTCTTACTATTATAGGTACTACCTATAATCTCCCCCTTAAAGATATACTTACTATATCTTATTACTTATAATTAGGTCCTATTATATAGATATAGCGGATTAAGGTTCCTTAGTAGTATAAATAGTACGCCTAGCTTAATATATAACTTATAAGATAGGAGGATTTATAAAACCTATAAAAGTATTTAGGGGAGAAGAGTTTATTATCTTCTTCTAATATAGTATAATTAATACTTTAGTATATTATTATATTACTAGGGATATATAATATTATCTTAGTATTAATACTAGTAACGTCTTTATTAGTAATAATAAGAATAGCCCGTTTTAATAGATAAACCCTCTAAGAGATATTTATCCCAATATTAGTATAAATATTCTTAACTAAATTATTAATAGCGTTTCCTAGGGTATAACTATATTTCTAATATAATATATCTTTATTAGTAGTAGAGCTTTTCTAGATATTAATAATATTATTATTAATAGCGAGGAGATTACTATTAAATAGTCCTATTTTATAATAGGTAGTATTTATTAGGTTAGGATTATTAAGTTACTTATTAATAGTAAGATTTAAACGTATAACTTTATTCTAGAGATAGGCCTTTTAAAGATACGTCTTAATAACCTAGCTACTAGATCCTCCTAGAATAACTAGGAGTATTTATTAGAAGTCCCTATAAAAATAGACTACCTTACCCCTAAAATAAGCCTAGTTATTATTATAAATATCTTAAAGGTTATAACTAATAGCTTTTATATTATATTAACTCTATATAGGAGACTTATCTTAAAAGATAATATAAGCTTACTTAATTAGCTTAGTAAGATTAGTCCCCTTCTTAATCCTATATAAGGAGGTAGTATTAGAGTCTAGGGGTATCTTAAATTATAAGTAAGCTATCTAACCTCCCTATAATAGTATTTTAAACTATTATCTTACTAGTCCCCCTAGTACTATTAAGGAAGAATAGTATACCTAGAGTACCGAATTTATTATTAGTATTAGCGTTAATGGCGGTAATAATCTAATTAGTAGCGTAGTATTAGTTAGTCTTTAGCCTATTCTATAAGACCTCGGCCTTATTAGGGGTAATTTAGTAAGATATTTCTTCCCGTAAAAGTCTATTTAGAATATTGTTAAAATTATTAAATGGAATAGTTAGAATAGGTAGGCTATATTAGGCTAGATCCTTAGTATATTTAGGGGTTAATTAATATTCTAATTAGCTATTTATTAGGTAAAGGGCGTACTATTTAGTAAATAACTATTACTTATAATAATTATCTAGGATTTAAAGTATTAAAAAATCCCGTTATAGGAGGTATAAGTAGTCGTTTAAGATATACTCCTTATACTTATTCTATAAGGTAAAGGCGTTAGTAGGTTAGAGTTTAACTAATACTAATATAAAAAGACTTTATAGCTTATAACCTCCCTAAAAATCCTTTCCCTTATTAAGGATCTTATTAGTATATCTATTATTTTTAGTTAACCTAAGCTCTACGTAGGCCTCCTTCTATTCTATTAGCTAGCCGTCTACTATCTAGAGGTTATTAAATAATATAGCCCCCTTAACGTAATAAAGGAGTAGTTAATAATAGTAGAGATCCTTAGTTTTAGGACTAATAAAATTAATACGCCTAAGAGTCTCGCCTTTTTTATATATTTTCTATTATTTATTTCTTTCATTCTACGTAAAGAACTTAGGAAAACCCGCGTATAAATAGTTAAGTAGATCCCTTATAATAGCTAGACGTTTCCCGTTCTATTTTATAAAAGGTAATAGCTAACTATTATTATAAGCTTTCTTAGCGAGATAGTTTATATTAAAAAACTCTATTAATATAGTCCTATAAAGCTTATTATTATCTATTAGCTTTTATTTAGTAGCCTTATTAATAGCCTAGTTATCAGCTGGCTTAAAAAGGGTACGCTATTAATCTAGGAGGTAGATTTATAAATACTTAATATAAGGCTTTATAATACTTATACTAAATAAGAGTATCTTCTATATAGCTTTAATAGACCTAATCTAGTAAGTAGACTAATACTCTATAATCTTATCTACTAACTCCCCTTACTATCGCGGCTAGCTATTAGGAGCGGGGTTATTATCATTACGCGTATAATTCCTAGTAAGGGAGATATCAGCCTAATTAGGTCCCTTCTAAATATATTTATATAGATAGAAAATAGACTTAATAGAGCCGTAAATCTTAATATTAATATAGGTACCGTATTTCTTTAATAGGTACGGGTTATAGGGGATAACCTACCTATTATTAATAGAGGAATCAGGTTTAGGGGGGCCGACTAGACGCTTATAGAGAGGATAACTCCTATTAGATATAAAAGACGTCTCTTAGTAAAAATCCTTTAGAAAAGCCTTATTATAATAATTCTTCTCCCGATTAAAATATCTATTACTAGGAACGCTAGTATAGTAATTATAAATTATATACTATAAGACTAACTTACGTAGTATATTATTATCCTATTAAGGGGGGATAAATACTTAAATAAGGCTATTAATATTACTAACTATCTAGATCTAATCCTCTTCCTATATAATAAGGAGAATATAAGTATATAGGAGACCTCGCTTCTAAAACTTAATAACGTAATAGTAGGCTATATAAATACTAAGGATATATTACTTAAGGAGGTCCTTTATTAGCTCCCGGAGCTTCTAATTAAAGACACGGGTAATTAGGTTATAATAGTACTCTAATATCTAACTAGATACTAGTAAGCTCTAAATATTAGGCTACTTAAGATTATATATAAAGGTAATAAAAAAATTAGGTTTACCCCTTTTTAGACTATTATTATAACATCTTATATTCTTACTTTTATAGTATATAGGCTTCCTAGTATTATTAATAGGAGGATAGTTACCTTACTACTAATATCTTTAAGCGAGATATCTAGATTAATACTAAGCCTATCTATTAGGCCGGAGTAGTAGTCCGCTTAAATAGTCTATTAATTCTAATAATACTAATTTAGGTTATTAAGCTCTATTAATATCTAGATATAAGTAGCCTAATAGCTAAATAGACGTCTACTATTAATAGTATAATTAAAGAAATTAGGCCGGATCTAGATATTAATTAGCTAATTATTTAAATTATATTAACTATCCCCTAACTAATATCTAAATTATTTAGAACTATTTATAACTAAGTAGATTTAGGTTTAGAAAATAACTAGGGAAATATATTAAATAGTCTTACTTATATCTATTTTACATAAAATTATTATCTTATTACTTATTAAGACCTACTATAACCCTAAGGTATATACTCGCCGGTGATATATTAGTCTAGTTCCTACTTAGGGTCGCTACTATCTTCCTACTCTAGTTTATCATCACTACTAATTAAGGTATACTAGGCGAGCGTACTAGCGACACGGTTCCGTCATAATATATATAGTAGATAATAGCCTAGAAGCTAGTAGCCGGCTAATAGGAGGTGGTTATACTACAACTATTCGCTAAAGGGAAATAGGAGCGGATATTAGAGGGCTATATAAGAAGGATACTAATTAGGGATTAATATAAGGCCCCCCTTAATAGTTTTAATATAAATATCCCGCTTAATCCGGCCTCTTATAGCGTTATTAGGAGTTATTATAATATAGGCTGCTTCTATAAAGGTAGGGCGATTATAAGTACCCTTATCCTATTATTTAATATTTAGCTATTAGATATAGACGCTTATAATATTAATAGGATATTATAGTTTATCCTCCTTAAGGCGGTTATAGTAGGATTTAAACCCTTAGATATATAAGTTAATAGACTAGAGGGTATATTAAGTAGAAGTAAGGGTATCTTAATTTAAATTATTAAAATATTAATAGTAAATGTCTAGTTACTCCTATATACTATCTAGTATATAGATCTAAGTAAATTTTAGCCTAAGGCTATTATTAATAATAAGAGGACCTATTAGATAATAAATAGACCCCTAGATCTAGAAGGTAGTTTAACTAATATAGGTATTAATATTAGTTATACCCTCGCTAGTAAAGGAGAGATAATTATTATAACTAATAATATTATCTAAAAATTCTTTACTACGTATAGTCCTCCTTTATATAGACTATCTATTAATAATAATATTATCTACGTTACTAAGTAATTTATTAATAAATTATACCCTAAGCTTAGCCTCCTTTTAAGGCCCCTTAAGTAATAAGTTAATATCGGCTAGCTTATATAACTAGTTAGGGGACGGCTAATTATTCTTCTTACTATTATAGTATAGCTATTAACCGTCCCCTAAGTTACTATATTTATTTTTCTATAATAGTACGTTATAATAGGGGTATATATTACTAGCGATATTAAATAATTTATTAACCTTATAAAGCTCTATATATCTTACTATATAAGGATCCCTATATACTTAATATCTCTAGCCTAACGTCTACCTCTAATATATATAATACCGCCGTTAGTACAGGCCTTATTAGATAGGAGGTTAGTACTTAGCATTATCCTCTATATTAGCCCCCCGTTAAGTATACTAGTAACAGGTACTTTAATTATATTTAGAGGGAGGCTAGGGAGTAATTTCTTAAGGCGCTTCTTTAAAGGCTAGGGGAGTAGGTTACTAAGGGTTCCTAGGTAGAATAACTACTTAAATAGTTATATTAGTAAGGGCTATACGCTACTAGGGAGTAATACCCTTATTAAGGTAGTTATAAGGGTAAGTACCTAATAGTATTTCTCTAGGGTAAGGATCTATTAATGTAATATCTCTAGGGTTTACTAGTATATTAGTAGACCTAACTTAAGTACCTAGGTTAGACTTCTTTAAGCGCCTAGTACGCCCTGTACTATTAGTCTTATAAGATCTAACCCTCTTATTAATAGTATTCGGGTGTAGGTTAGAAAGAGCTAGGCGCTTAGAAGGTATTAGTAGGGAGCTAGAGGAGCTAAATTTAGTATAGGAAGGGTAATAGTATATTATTTAAAGGCGGCTAGTATAATTTATACGTCGTAGATTATAAGGAGAGGTGTTAATATCTATATAATAGTATTAAGAATAGGAAAGAGGTAGGAAGAAAAATTTATTAATACGGTAGGGAGGCGCTAAGATATAAGATAGTTAGACTAGAATAGTAGGGAAATCTATTTATTTAGATATATCTTTTAAACTAATAGACTGATTTTAATAATTCTTAAAGCGTTAAGTACCTTAGAGTAAGCTAAGTAATATTATCTATATAGAAAATATTATAGAGCATTAGTATAGATAAAGGTAGAATAGGAAGAAATATCTGAGTTTTAATATTCGCGCTAGTCCTAGAGGGGTAATTAGGGTACTTATTAACTAACTGATAAGCTACGATAAGGTTAGGGTCCTAATTCTAGTATTTTCTATTATAGTAAGAAGATAATAAAGATATATATTCTATAACCTATTAGATCTTAGTATTTAAGAACTCTAAGTAGATCTTAGTTTTACTAATAGATACTATACTATAATATAGAATACTTAGATCTAGACTTAACTTATAACTACTATTACTTACTAAGGAATAAAAGAATTATACTTTTAAGTATACTTTTCTTATATAAAAGTCTTGATTTTTTACAGGTATTTTCTAGTAAAGTATATAATATATTAGATAATAGTTATAAGAGATCTTAAGACTCTTAATGTCTAGATATTCTATTATAGTAAAAGATAATATTCAGCAGGCGTCCTACAGATAAGATGCCCTGAATTCGATACGGATACGCTCCGTTGGATCGGCACTCGCGGATCGTCATGTATGATACGGACACGACGGAGCAAGGAACCTTCTTCTCTTCTTCTTCTTCCACCATCACCACTTCGACCTACAACAGTACGTACTGTACCATATCACCTATCATTTCATCCCCATCTTCACTTCGCCCTCATGTCCCTTCCCATCCTACACATCTACCTCATCACCTTTCTCTCTTATCACACTTGAAAAATCCTCAACATCTTCCCACTCTTTTCATCCCGACATGTTTTTCACCGGCGTGCCCCGCGCAGTCCTGACGCTATGTCTCTTAATCCTGGCAGTGCGACGAGGGTCTGCCCAGACTGTTTCACCAACAAATGATACGTCGAGCGATAACAATGTCACTATGTTCACTCTAGCCACAACCTTGGGCGGCATGGATACCAAAACAAGCATTGGCCCTTTGACACCTCAGGCGGGAATGATTGGAAGCCTCAACCAGCTCGAGGTAAGTTGATGGCACAAAGGTGGCTGCCAGAAAAAGGGCTAATGCTGCCGCAGGCCATCAATCCTAAAGGTCCCCTTGTGTTGACCAACACTCAGAACGTTGGGAACCTTAAGCCTGGAAGCATTGCCTACATCAGCTGCGAACCTGGCGACTATGCCGACGGAAACATCGGCTCGAGCGGACTGATTTCTCTGGCCGCCAACAACAGTCGGCCGGACGCCATCATCCTTTATAGTATCTATGCCGCGCAATGCACCTTCAACCCCTCCAATGACTTCCCTTATTATTCCATGTACACCATGCTCAGCGCCAACCTGTCCGAGGGTGTGGTAGCTGGACTCAACAAGAATAACCCATCCACGCCGTTGACGACCATCAATGTGAATCAGAACACATTCGCTGGCGGTAATGGGACTGGGAACGATAATGGCGCTGGCGGGAACGTACTAGGAAAATCGCCGACAACCGCTGTTGCAATGATTATACTCTATAGTATCACTGGCATCATCACAGCGTTGTTCCTCATGATCATCATCGTGGGCGCCATCAGAGCGCATAGACATCCGGAAAGATATGGGCCAAGAAGGGTGCTCGGCAGACCGAGACAGAGCAGGGCCAAGGGTATTGCAAGGGCTATGCTAGAAACGCTACCAATCGTGAAATTTGGTGACCAAGTGGAGGACAAACCAGGAGTGACAAGAGCCAGGGCCGCACAGGACGTCGAACTGGTAGAACATTCATATGATGCGACGGCGACGGAATCGCAAGAAGCCAGAGGTCATGTAGCAACCTCAAGCTCGGATCAATCAGCTCCTGAGGGCCCGGACGTCGTGACTACCGAAGCCCATGATGGTGCGACTGGAAGCCAAGATACCGTGGCGGAGACTAAGGACAAAACGGATCAGGGACTCGCATGCTCGGTGTGTGTGGATGACTTTGAACAGGGACAGGATGTCAGGGTGCTGCCTTGCAAGCACAAATTCCATCCCGAGTGCATTGATCCTTGGCTCTTGAACGTGTCGGGCACATGTCCCCTTTGGTAAGTATTCCGAACCTGACCTGAAGTCTGACTGACTTTTCCAAAGCCGCGTGGAGCTTCAGCCAACCGCATCTCGTGATCTGGATGCTGGCGACGATGAGGGAGTCCCCAATGCGCCTTTGGCTACCAACGCGACATTAGAGGCGTGGCCTCAGCCTGAAACACCGAGCCACGAGTCTGCCCATACCAACCGCCGCTCGCGCATCCTACATACTCTCAACCATGGTCGAATGCGCTCCGCCACCCCAGAGGAGCGTATTGCAGCTTTGAGGAGGCTGCGGAGGGAGAACCAAACCAGTGACTCCAATACAGAACAAGCCGGTCGGACCGGAAACAGGTTCAGTAGACATTTCAGTCATGCACTAGGCGGTTCAAGACCTGTATCAAGACCTGTCTCCGAAGTCCCAGCATCCGCCACAGCGACATCCTTTCCTGCATCAGGGGAGATGACATCCTCTCCCACTACTTCAGCGCTTCCCCACACCGTTACCACATCGTCTTCTCCTACTACTGGCACCTTCAGCAGACGCATGAGTCGAGCACTCGTCGGGTCCAGACCTGCATCTCGACCTCTCTCTGAAGCGCCTCCATTTACTACGACGGCAACAAGATCTACCACTACCGAGATAAGTTCTCCTTCAGCGGTCGAAACAACGCCATACAGCTCGGGACTTGCATCCCCAACAACCATAACAGCACTTACGGAAACGGCACCTGCAATCACACCGGAAACAACAAACCACCCTGCCCTGGCGTCACTCCCTCACAACGCCACGGCCTCATCCTCCCCCGCTCCGATAGCGCCCGCTGTTGCCAGCCCTGCATTACCATCAGGACCCCCACGCACCAGCTGGTACAACAGCTGGTATCGTTATCGATCATGAAACGTCCCCGTTATCAACGCCTTACGGGTAATGGGAAGTTATATTGGGTGGTGTTTGTAGCAGGTAGGGGTTTTACGATATCATAGCAATGGAAGGTAATGAATTAATTTTCTCTATCCGTTTCAAAGACTTGGATACCCATCTTCTGTATTACATTAGGGTGTATGCTAGCTATCACCGCATGAAAGAAATTGTTCATATTACATCCGGTGAAAGCCGTACCATCTTTAAACATAACATAACAGGATTAACGGTCTTTCACCCTACGTCTGATTCCTTCTACAGTCCGCTAGTCAGCTCTTTTTTATAACGAAATACATCCACGATAATATCTCCTAACACATCTTTCGATCGATGACGACATTAATCGCTTGCCTTTGAGTTAGGATGGCCATACACGACTACAACGTTGCATCAGGAATGGGTGGTGTCCAAACGTCGCTGCATTTAGTATATAATTGGTCCTGGTGATACTGTCGCGATCTCCTGGGCCATGTTTCAAGACGACCTCCAATTATGCCGAAATGCGCTTGCACGAGGGCCGCAATCAGCGAACGAGCACACAGATGGCTTTAGGCGGCTGAGGCAAAACGGGTAGTCCAGAGCACGACCAGATCCCCAGGTGGTTGAGAGTGACGTGGCTTCTTCACTCGCGGGAGGTGGGCAATGGAGATCACCGCTCCGCCATCCTCCCATAGAAGAGATGGTATGGAAGTTCGGGTTGTTCTCTCCCACAAAGGTCATCGGTAGGACCTCCGTTCGCGAGACTGCCACACCGCAAGATACAGCCCACGATTACACTCTCGATACCAACTCATCGCGTGCGCCGCGGTGCTGGAATAACTCAACCGTTCCCTCGCTATATACAGCCTCAGATACGCCCCTATGTTTCGCTCCTGGACCATCACGCCTATCGGATGGAGTTGTACGGGTCCAGGGTGCATGGACAGATCTGGCGGAGTTATCTTGTGACCGGATACGCTGCACCGCGGCGCGAAGGATCGGTGGGTCCTCTATAAGCGTCGTGATTCACGAGATGATACTGGGGGGTATGGGGGGTGGAAAGGTTTGCTGGGAAGGTGTGGGTGTCGTGTGCGTATTGTGGCTGCGTTGTGGTGTAGGAAGCGGCGGAGGTTGCGCGGTGTGGATGTGTAATTTGCTGTCGATTGAGCTGTGCGTTCGAGGCTTACTTTCTTTCTTTCTTTAGGCTTGGAGACTCCTTACATCCTTGTCGGTTTGGGAGGATGGGGTTGTACTGGGTTACGCCGGGGGTAAGCTTCATTGTCGTCATTCAATCTCCGGACTCCACGATGTCGTGCGCTGTAATTCTGGTTAACGAGATGGCGACGTTCTATTTTGAGGTTGATATCGCTAGACGGATTGATCCATTGATTCGTTAGGAGATCGGGAGGTAGTGTGACCTACTCTCGGAAGCTTTTCTTTCGAGGGAGGTAAGAGGCGAGGTGAGGTTATAAACGGAACGATGGGTGAGTTTGGCCTACCTGTTACCAATCATGTCATGTCAATGCATTGATTACGTCGCTCGTCGTCTCTTCACTCATGGTGTCTGTGGGTTCAGAATTTCTCGCATCCTCATGTTTGAGCCTACATGTCGACAATGCTTCTCTAACCCCTTTTCGTCTCACACACCTATTGCAAGCACACGTTCTGTGGGTTTTTTTTACCATGACGTTGCGAATGGTATCGCTCAATGCTGGCAAGAGCTGCTCGAAGGCTTACTTGTGATGTTCAAGAGTTAGGCTTCGTCAGCCGAAGTTGGCATGCCATGAAGTAGGAGTCGTTTCCGATGTAGTTGGGGAGTGGCTGCGATGGTACTTGGGGTCTTAATTAGTAGTGGCTGGTATCCAACGCCATTGGGAGCTTCTGGATGAAACTGAAAATATGCTGCAATAGCTATGATGTTGGGGTTGTTATATATGCTCTTACTTACGATAAACGAAAAGGTTCTGTTGTATAGCAAGGTACGTACGCTGCGGTAATTTGTTGCACGATGTGCGAGGTGAAAAATGTAACGATTGCGGTTCAATGTAGGTGAGGTAAGAGGGGAGGGTTGTTTTATTATTGATTCAGGAGGAAAGGAGGTCGGTTATAAGAGATGGAAGCTGTAATTAGCTCTCGCTCATGAATATGAGGTGTACTTTATGTATCCCAGCCATAATGTCAGACAATTAAGCTGTCCTATAAGTATCCACAATATTGTATGATACTTTGATTAGATTTGGGTACAGGGTTTGACGCGAGCGGCTATTCCTTGATTGATGCTATCAGTCCTTGCAAACACAGACCCTTTGGCTATTCTGTGACATCTATCACATGCTCCGCTTCAGAACTTGATGGACCGTTCCCTTTTTGAGCGTTCCCTCAAGAACTGATCGCCCATTCACCCTCAAATTGAACGTTACCTCCCGAAAACCTAGCGGTGATTTCAGCATGGATCGTGGCAGGAAGACCATCAGTTGGATGGCACGATGCACCTCCACGCCTGGGCCCCATTTGTACATGTACAGGAACACGTCCTTGAGCGGCGATGTGGAGACGAAGTCCTCCAATTGGCTATCTGGCTTTGCGAGGGACATGTGTAGGAGGGCCGCGTAGCAAACGAGGAAGACGTCGAAGCGAGTGAGCGGACCACCGCCTGGGAGGCTCTCTATACCTATTGAGATGTCTGGATCAAGTGCATTGGTCTCGTTGGCGACATGCGGATCAGCGAGTACTTCCTCGATGCTAGTCCCGTTGTGCTCGGCCCGTGGAGTGTTCGACCGCTGTTCAAGAGTCTGAGTACTGGTGTTGACCGCGAGATTCGGAATCGACTTAGATGGTACCAACCATATTTCGCCGACTATCATTGATTCCCATCTCAACCTCAAGAGTACTTCGTGAAAGCGTGAGTACTTGATCATGTATTCGATACCTGCAAAGACTCCCCACAGGAGGTACTTGGCCTGAATGGTCCCTCGAGTCACTATCGTCACCTCAGACGCGCCGGGTGCATTCCACAAATTGGGGGCTACAAAGTCGTTATGGTCCTTGGAAGACAACTCGGCCATGAAGTAGAGAATGCTCATTAGGGTAGGGGTATGAGGGATGAGTTCTGAGCCAATCAATGGAGTGACGTGGAAGCGGTAGTCTGGACGGTCTAAATCGAGTGTGGCATTTCTCGAGGCGAGCAGGGAGTCGGTCACGCCCAAGGAGATAGGTGGTGGTGGGACGTTCGTAGCGTGTATTACCGTTGAGCCAAATAGAATCAAGAGAATGGGCTGAAACATGGTGGCGAGCAGAGAATGGAAAGGGCCTCCTGAAACATGACATTTGACAGTTCTCATCGCAATGAAATCGTAGATCAGAGCAAGTCCGCCCCTTGAAGTCCGAGTTGACCAATGAATAGAGGATTCATAAGGAACGCTTATTCAGGAAACGATAGGCGCAATGAAGATGCGACCGTCTCTTCCGATATTGAGATTTCCTAAGCTGGCTTAGCTTGAGGTAGCATTGAAGTATCCATCAATCTGTCAGACGGTGATCTCCCTCATTATTGTTGCACAATGGATGAGACTCCGAGGCTTAACCCACTATGAATAGGTGATCCATACCATCAACAGATGTCGAGGTCGAGCGAATGTACACAAGCCGGCAAAGCGCTGTTTACTTAGCTTCTGCAGCGCTTCAAGCGCATACAGACCACGCCAGTGTTATTACTATGTGGTTACTAGATCACACAATCCTCCAGTTATCATGGCTACTCAGTAGAGTCTCAGACATCATTAGAGGAAAATGCCGTTGTGTACCATAGGATGGTCGAAAACTTGGCAAGACATAAGGTTCACGTGATGGGAGACGCTACTCGAGCTCCGAGTGCTTTCTTGATATTTCTTGTCTAACCTCTCCCACCCTACTATGCCCTCTGATCTGTTTCATAGCCATGGTCATACGCATTCCCTGATCTTCAACGCTTTGGCCCAAAGAAGTGACGACGGCTCTCGTGGATGTTATCATCAAGATCCATCGACGACGAAGGCTCACCAGACTCTTTTGTGGCACCCTTGGACCTGTCCTGCCTAGTATCCTTATTTCCACCGTGGGAAAGGACTTCATCTATAGCGCTTTCGGTCCGCTGATCACCTTCGTCTGCCCCTAGCTTTGCATTATCCGATTTCGGAATTCCAAACCCTGTAGAACGATCATGTGGATCCCTGAGATGAGTCTGGTTGTCCTCCACCCAGCCTGTGGCTCCTTTCCTTCTTCGTGGACTGTCGTCGCGCTTAGGTTCCTTCTTCGCTCCGGCCGAGTCTGACATGCGTGCGCCGAAAATGCCACTCAATAGCACAGACGGGTTGACTGCTCGAGCCACGGTCTTAGGGTCTGATCGAATGTTCAGCAGTGACTGATGGTCGTGTCGAGCTGTCTGGTCCTTGGAGCAGCCAAGCGGCTCTGCCAACTTTCTCCCTGTTGCATCATCCAGGGTTACGAGCAACGTGTCTTTTTCTCCCCGTACCTTCATCACGTGTAACAAATCGCCCAGGTTCTGCTTATTCACATATGTAAGGTTGGTGAAATCTCCAAGGAAGGTATTCTTGGATATCTTGGCGATCTTGACACCTGATGGTAGATCATCCTGCCACGCAACACTCAGGGAGAACTGCGTTGGCATGCTCGATTGTTGCGGCGAGGCAGACCTGGTAATCGACGCTTGAACCGATTCGAATGATTCCCCCAGCAGTAGTCCAATGTTGTCAGAGCTCGATAGGTGCCTATTTCGATACAGCCTGACGGCAAGAAAGACGAGATGGATATGATGCTCGCCCAGAGTTTTTTCAGCGGCGTTGGAAAGAAACACCATCGCAGGAGATGAAATCGCTGTTTCGGTCCAGAAGATGGTTAGAAGATATGAAGACGAAAAATTCAACTCTTTATAGATACTTCCATTGAGACAAGAGGCAACACGATGGGGTATAAGCAAACAAGTGAAGGCATCGACTATTCTCCAACAGCAAACGATCGCCTATCATCAAACGTTAGCCACCAATGTTGAGCACTGAAAGGCAAGGGAATATTGTAGATTTGGTGGATTCCAATGTAATACTTTGCGGAGGACTGAAGGGAGTTTCCCGAGAAGTATCACCATGCCCAGCCACTACTTCCGTGGCAAGTTTGTCCTCTGTTTTCAATCTCTTGCTTAGCTACCCGCGCTGCCACTTCCGCCATCCTAGAACCATCACTTACATTTTGTGACAACGCATCGTCATTTCGCGAATCTAGATTCACGATTTTGGCCAACGTGAAGTGATTGATGTAAGCCGCTCGCCCCCTATTCTGCGTGCGTCTACCTCTCCTGCTTGTTCTTATGGACCTCCCATTTCTACCCAAGTAGTTCGGAGATAATGTAGAACAGCAATGGTGTTCGTGTGTTTTGCCGTGTAATGTAGTCAGGCCTCCATCCTTAAATTTCCGAATCACTACATAGATTTCGAACCTCATTCACAGGATGAGCTTACAACAAGGTATAGGAATACATCTCCCATTCCATCGCAGCAAGCCTTCCGTATTCCCTAGGGTGATCTTAATCTCCATACTCCGTAGCTTTGTCGTCAGCGGACACAAGATCGGAGGCCCGTATTTCGATACTTCCAATAATTGTTCCGTACAATGACACATTCGCTAAACAACGAAAGAAGAGAGACTCTTCGACTGCTGCGACGGCAGGTGCATTGAGACCAAGAATGTTTGGGACCCAGGCCTCGTCCATAGTCGAGTCCTACCTGGGTTGGGAAACCAGGAGGCAAGACTAATCTAGTTGTACTGGTAAGTCTAGGGTTAGCATGAGCTGTCTTTAACCTCTTAGAATGCTTGATTAAAGGAAATTGAAGAGACAGAACCAGTCACATATCGAGAAGAGTGCAGCGGAAGCAAAAAACTATTGCTGAAACCAAGACACTGGAGCAAAATTACAAAGGCTATCAACGAAAAATACATTTATATAGAGTACGCAGAATGCATCTACAGTATCTTAAGCCGGGTCGTAATCTGGAGAGCGTAAAGGGGAAGAGGAAGCCCGATCGCCTAGAGCTCATTTGCTGTCGCCTATAATATGGTAGGACAGATGTGTGTGTTGTACATCGAGCGCTTCTGGTATAAAGCATCGGACCGGGCGGGAGTACCTTCGCTAAAATTAGGTCGGCATCGGATCGTTTGGGGGCGAGGGAATGATCGTACACGGATATACTGTCTAACAAAGGCGTGTCCTGTACGAACGAGTTGCGTCCCTATGCTTCTTAAGCGGCTTATATTAAAAATATTTTCAGTCCTTTCCAGTAACCTTCTAGCGGAAGCACCATGGCCAGGGCCTCCTCCATTGCCAATTGATCACTTCACAGGTGACCCAGCTACGACCTCGAGAAGAACTCTTCGCCCTTATCTGTTGAAACATATTAAAACAGGATGTAATTAGTTAGACTAGCCGCGTACTAGACGCGCGCTAGTACCCGTCTTAGCATCCTATATATCCTATCTCTCTCCACCTATATAGCTAGTAATATAATAACTATTACCATTCTACCTATTTTAACAGGTTATAAGCCTAGGCGCAGGGTATTTATTTATTTATTTACCCTACGACTAGTATTAATATTATCCCTTATAGATTACCTCTACATTAATACTACGTACCGCCGAAAAAGGGGGCTAGGGAATCTACTACGTCGGCAAGATCTCAACTCGCCCCTATGCCCATGGCAAAGACCTTATGCCCGCAGGCCCGGGGCCGGCCCCGGGGGCCCCGGGCCAGCCCCGGGCCTGTCGCAGCGTGTCGCAAGGCCCCGGGGCCACTCCGGGCTCCAAGGGCAGCGTCACGTGACTGCTGACTAAGTAATTTTTTCAAAATCTACTAGTTATTAAATTCTAGGAAGTCACGTGACTGCTTACTAAGCGAAACCATATCACGTGACTGCTTACTAAGCAGAACTTCAAAAGTTTTGATGTTCTATGATCGACGGGGGACTCGGGTAGCGTACCCCGGAGCCACCCCCAACGCCACCCTAAAAGCGACCCCGGAATCGATTGATTCAGCCGATTTCTTCGCTGGGGTCATGCGCTAGGGTGGGTCGCAATAGGGGGCGACAGCGTGGTAGTCATGTCAACTCGAGTAGCTGACGATGATGCGACAGCGTTGGTTGCGGGAACCGTAACGCTATTGCCTAGCGCCCGGAAGCCTAATCTTGGGGAGGCGTGACGCTATTGCCTAGTGCCCGGAAGCCTAATCTTGGGGCGGCCCCGGGCGCTAGGCAGGTTGCCCTTGCGGCCCCTACTGCCCCGGGCGGACTCGTGTCTGCCCCTGCGGCCCCAGGGCAAGCTTTCTCAAACCACGGCCCTAGGGGCCCGGGGCGGCCCGGGGCCGGCCCGGGGTATCCCTCCGGGTTTTCAGAAATTGCCGACGTAGCAGAGATTTTCGCTAAGACGGCTAAAATCCCCCTAACTTAGTAATAGTAACCCCTTAGTAAGTAGTTTACTAATTATACGAATAACATCTATTCCCTATATATACTAACTACCTTAGTAACGGTTATTTACGCTTATTACCTAGCTAATACCGTGGATAACGTATAGTATTCTTATAAAAGGGGGCTAAGAAGACGGAGAAGGCTAGGAATATTTATTAACCTCCTTATAAATTAGCTATATCTATCCTATCTTCCCTAGATTCTCCTCTCCCTCCTTCTTATTATTATTCTAATTACTTTATACTAGAACTTAAAGAATCTAAATAAGAAATCTATTAATAGTTAACTAAGATTTACCCTAAAGGTCTTCTAGCTAACCTTTAAGTAAACTACTACTTCCTTAATTTCCTATATCTCTACTAAGATATTAGCTATAAAATTGACTAAGAGGTAGCTACTACTATTAACTATTAGGGGATACTATTAGATAATACCTCCTTTATACCTTTATTAATATTAGAACCTTATCCCTAAAACTAATTACTATTATTTTTAACAGAAGGCCTTAGAATACTAGGTGAAAGCATTATCTTTAGCCTTACTACTAGGTTAAGACTACCTTCCGCACGTTTATAGTTACTAATACTAGTACTAACTTAATCTCTAACGCTAAATCTATATAATCTAGATACTAAGACCGAAGATATAGATATACCTCCTACCGGTACTAAAGTAGAGATTAGAGGGGGTGGTAACTACCCCCTTATACTCGTTCCTATACTAGAATCTAGCTGTAACTAGCCGTTATACTCCTATAATATACGGTCCTATATTATTCTTAATAGCCTTAAAGCTATCCTTAAGATAGACCGTATCATCCCTATAACCTAAAATCTTTAGGAGATTTAGGATAATAAGTATAATAAGGGCTATAAAGTAATAAAAGCACGCTATAATACTAATACTTATAGTATAATTAAGGATAAGACCGTCCCTTTAGTAGCTTAAAAGATCCTTAAAAACTTCTATAAGCCTTAAGGTACTAGTATCCTTAATAAGATTATCTATAATTTTAATACCCTCTTTTACGCTAACTATAAAGATATTAGTAACTATATAAGTAAACTTAGAACTATTAACTCTAACCTAATTAACCTAGGATATAAACTCCCCTATATCTTTATTATTAATACCTACCTCTAGTATCTTAGCGTGAAGTTTAATACCTTTTAGAGTATATTTATTTAGACGTATACTATTACTACTAAAGAAGGTATTATAATAGTCTTATTTAATAAACTCGTACTAGCTACGGTAAATAAAGAAGCTTACTAGAACTTTATAAAGTCTTCTATTATAATTATAGCTATAGCTATAGCTACTGCTCGCCTACTACGCTAGGCTAGTTTAAACGTACGGCGTAGTAATAAGTACTATAACTACTATAATTATTTAGGCTATATAGAGTCTAACTACCGGATTAAGTACCTTAAGTTAATAAAGGCCTTCCTTAAGATAGTTAAGGTAGATAAGAGCTAAAACTAAGGGGGCCGCAGCTAAGGGGGTAGTAATACTAGAGGTAAGTGTCCCCGTATACCTATAGAGTCTAAAGACCTAGTTATCGGCTTTATAACTACGCTAGGTATAACTAGCCTCGCTACTACTATCCTCCTAGATATGGTATATAGCTAATATATTATTAATAATTAAGATATCCTTAAAGAGTATAAGGCGATTCCTAAGTCCCCTATTTATAAGATTAGCTAGGCCGGTCTTCATATAATAGGACGTAGTACTATAATTATCCCTTATAAGACTAATAAGGGAATTAGGGTGAAAGTATATCTTACTAACGTCCTTTATATCCTAGATACCTAATTAAATTAAATTTTAGTATCTTAGCTACTCTATCTTAGGGCTAAAGTCTCCTTTAGCTTATAAGAGTATACTATTACTTATAAAGGCTATATCTTTAGGTATACCTAATATAATAGTATCTTCTACCTTAATACCTAGGATTATCTAACCCTAGCCTTTATAGCCCTAGTAATTATATCCTAGCTTCTTTTAAAGTTAAAAGTATATACGTTCGCGGCCTTTTAAGTCTCCCTATCTATTAGCCTTTAATATACCCGTATAAGTTATTTAGGCTAATAGAACCTAAAATAGCTAATAAATATATCTAGTAGAATCAACCTTAATAAGATTATCTCTAAGGATTATATATATAACGTCTATATAGAGACCTAAATAATAAGGGCTCCGTATAACTATCCTATTACCCTAGGGAAGTACCTATTACCCTAGGGAAGTACCTATATAAGCGTATTAATAGCGACTTAGTAGGCCCTTATAAGATTTATAAGGGGATCGTTATAGCTTATAATAGCTCCTGATTCTTTAGTATAATATTATATAATTATACTAAGGAATTAGATGTTACCCTACTTAAGGCTAAAAGTAAGTTCCTCCTAGCCTTTAAGGCCTTTAAAGTAAACTAGGAGCGTCTTATATAATATATATAACGCCATTATACTAATAGTAGAGGGGAATTTAACCCCGTAGCCTTTATAAAGTACCGCTAGGCTAACGGTATTATCTAGGAGAGTATAATATGAGATACTCCCTAGGCTAATAGGTCTATAAAGCGTCTTAGTAAGACCCTAATAGATAAGGCCTATACTATACTTATAGATAGCGGGATAGATTATAAGTACTAGCCTAAATTTATTTAAGCGGCTAGCTACCTCTAGAATAGGTCCCCTAAGTCTAGTATTAAGATAATACCTTATAAGAAGTTTAATAGCTATTAGCCTAACCTCTCCTACTTATAAGTCCTTAGCTCTTAGGCCTTCTATTATACCGGTAGGACTACTACTAAAATTAGTTACTTTAAGGCCTATTCCTATCTAGGTTAACTCGTTAGCTATAAAGGTAAGGCTATCTACTATCTTATTAATAATAAATCTAGGAAGCTCGCTTAATTATCTAACGTCTACTTTATTAAGGAGGTCTCCGTAGGCTATATTAAACTAAAAGCTAAAAGGTACATATTTATAGACCTCCCCTACTACTCTAAGCGGGTAGCTGGCGATATAAGGGGGTAATCTCCGTCTAAAAGTAAAGTATTACTAATCTAGATTAAAGATATACTACTAATCTACGTTAAAGACGTAGCGGCTAAGGATAAATCCTACCCTAAGACCCTATTAAATATCCGCCCTAAACTAAATTAGGCCTATCTAGTAATATTTTATTAAGACGCTAATAAGCTCCTATTATTAGCTAAGGTTTTATCTAGTTACCTAGAATTTAAAATACCTCCTAATAAACTATATAATAACTCCCTAGATCTACTAGTAATATTCACTTTCCTAATAATAGTTAAAGGTACGGAGCCCTTTAAACCTAAATTATATAAGGAAGCTATAGTAAATAATACTAAGAAGGACTAGGAAGTAGTACTATAAGATAAATTTAACTCCCTTATATAGAATAATACGTAGGCACTTAAATAGCTACCTCTAGGTTAGAAGGTACTCTAGGGGAAGTAGGTATTTAAGTTAAAAAGGGGGCCTTATAATAAAGTCCTCTATTATAAGGTATACTAGGTAGTTAGGGGTTTTAAATAATAGGAAGGGATTAATTATAATAAGACCTTTACTTTAGTAGTAAAGCTAATAAGTTATAAGGCTATCTTTATACTAGCCGTATCCCTTAACTAGGAACTAGATTAAATAGATATTAAGACTACTTTCCTCTATAGAAATATTAAGGAAGATATTTATATTAAATAGCTTAAAGGCTTCGCGGCTAAGGGTAAGGAATACCTTATCTACATCTTAAAGAAAGTACTTTATAACCTAAAATAATTACCTTAAGTCTAGTTTTCTATACTCTTTATATTACTAAAGACTTAGGGCTTTATACTACTTACTACTAATAAAAGCGTCTTAATTAATTATAAAGACTAAGTTATTATCACGGCCTATATTAATAATTTACTAATTACTAGACCTAGCCGAACTACTATTAATTAAGTTAAGGTTATACTTAATAAATACTTCTAGATAACTAACCTTAGCCTATATTCCTTCTATTTAGGTATATTAGTTAGGCGGGATCAAGCGAATTAGGTACTATAACTAGGTTAAGAAGCCTATACTAAAAAGGTATTAAGGGACTTTAGTATATAGGAGTTATACCCCGTAGTAACCCTAATAGATATAAATAAGTTATAGGTATCTAAGGAAGACTATATAACCCCTAATACCTTCTAAAAGCAATATTAGTTAGCTATTAGCTCCCTAATATATATTATACTAGGGACTAGGCTAGATATTACCTATATAATCTTAGTAGTTAGTAGATATAGATTAAACCTAAATTAGTTATATTAAATAGCTATTAAGAGGATTTTCTACTACCTTTAAAGTATAATTAACTTATAACTTACTTTTTATAGGAGTATCTTTCCTCTTATTAGTTATAGTAATACTAATTAGGCCGGTAACTAAGATACTTAGTAGTTAATTATAAGCTATATTTTTAATATTAGTAGTAGAGTAATAAGCTAGTTATTAAAGTAATAGCCTACTATTACCCTATCTAGCTATAAGGTAGAATATATAGGCTAGATATAGGTTATAAAGGAAGCTATCTAGCTCTAATAGCTCCTTACTAAGCTAGACCTCTTTAAGGATACCTATTAGCCTACTACTATAATACTCTACTATAATAATTAGGGAGCTATTACCCTAGCTAAGAACCCTTAGTTTTATATATATAGAAAGTATATTAATATCTAGTATTACTATATATAAAAACGGGTTACTACTAGCGACGTTAAGCTAGAATATATTAGGACTAATAAGTAAGTAGCTAACGGCCTTATTAAAGCCCTCCTTAAAGATAAATTTATCCCCTTTTATAAGGTCTTAGGCCTAGAAGTACTATAATAGTAGGAGTCTTTAGTATAATAAGACTTTATAGGTACTCTTAGTAGCTCTATAAGCGCTCCCGTAGCTAACTAAGGGATAGCTAGCTCCTAATTACCTACCCTTCTAGCCCTATAACTCCACGCTATAATATTAGAATATAAAATAGACTTTATAGGCCTATTTAACTTTATTATCCTTTTATATTCTAAGTTTAAATAGTAAGTTATACTACTAGTAATATTATCTAGATACTAGACTATTCCTAGCTATAAACTAATATTATAATAGACGAGTTAACCGCTTTCCTATAAAATTATTAGGCCTAGACTACGGTATATATTTACTATAATCCTATCTCTTACCCTACTACTAATACAAAATGGAGCTAGCGTAATATATTCCTAGACGCTAGTAAATATAGTACCTATAATAGCTTCTAGCGTAACGTACCCCTAGGCCGTAATAGCCTCGCTATCTTTACTACCTAGACACGTACCTAGGTTAGATAAGAATAGGAAGCGGATAACTAATACTACTAGGGAGTTATAATCCTTTGCCTAGGTATTATTATTATTATTTTTAACTATAATATAACTAAGGATATAGATATTAAAATTAGGCCCTATAATACCCTCCTACCTACCTAGTATAAGCTTATCTAGTATATTAAAGGTAAGAAACGTATAATTAAGTTATTATAATATAGAAACCTTAATAGTATACCTTTATAAAATAAGTACGTCTTAGAAATAGTTATATAGATAGAATTAGTTACCCTATAATTATACCTACCTTATTAGAGTCTATCTAATCTACGTCTAGAAGGCTTTCACTAAATTACTACCCTTTAAATAGAACTTCTACTACTATCTACTTACCTTTACGCCTATCACCTAGTATTTAGTTAAGAAGGGGGATTTTAGACGGTAGGAATAGAACGTTAATAAGTTAGTTATACTACTATACTAATAAGGTATTTCATTTAAGTAGGAGTATTAAAATATATTAAAATAGGATATAATTAGTTAGACTAGCCGCGTACTAGACGCGCGCTAGTACCCGTCTTAGTATCCTATATATCCTATCTCTCTCCACCTATATAGCTAGTAATGTAACAACCATTACCATTCTACCTATTTCAACATCATCCACGTTCTTCACGCACGTGTACCACAAAATCGGCTAGGCTATGATTGTGAATAGTTCTTTTAAAGGTGGAATTCAAGCACCCTAATACTTCTGAAAACCCTCCCAGGTTCAGTACTGAATCATCAGCTATTTTTCATGGCTGCTTGAGTCACTAGCATACATCACTCCACCGGAACTAGCCCACCAAGATATTACTGGATCTTAGAGTATCCCGTGATCCACTCCTGAGACACTTCGTCAATCGTGCAAAATATATGCGCTGGTTACTGCCGACTTTCTCTCGGTCCTACCATATTCACTCCTATTCAATAGGAATAAATTCTCGACACCAGTGCTAGGCTTATGAGGCTTCTTGCTTCTTCCCTTATCATCTGGGCGTAATTCAAACTCAAGAAACGCAGAATTTCGGCCGAGGCGGACAATATCTGCAGGTCGAAACGAGCGTCTACAAGTCTTGTGAATCGTTGCAATTCGCAGCGTACCATCCAGTCTATATAATACTGTGACTGTTTAAGGTTTGGTTGGCTGTCGTTGCGCCAAGCAATGTACCTCACGTGATCTAATTTTCCCCCGAACTTTTCTTTACAGCATACAGCATGGCTACCGAAAGACAATAGCATGGCTATAGCATTCCCTACAGCATTCCCTACAGCATGGCTACCGCATTCCCTACAGCATTCCCTACAGCATGGCTACAGTACAGCAGTCCCTCCAGCATGGGGTATAGCATAGGGTCCAGCATGGGTACAGCATTGGGGTACAGCATGGGGGACAGCATGGGGGACAGCATGGGGGACAGCATGGGGGACAGCATGGGGGACAGCATGGGGGACAGCATGGGGGACAGCAT
>JAABUM010000485.1_pt1 | contig 69768 bp, 73 predicted proteins | sample 5559161 | NCBI WGS metagenome assembly JAABUM01 (sample SAMN10711868, study PRJNA513369) | rock metagenome | isolation source: Antarctica rocks | place: Antarctica: Victoria Land, Siegfried Peak nord
AGTTGCCGTCGCCGTTGTAGTCCAGGAAGGCGCACCCGTTGCCGATGGTTTGCAGGATGTCCAGCGGGCGCGGCCCGGCGATGTGCCACTGGTAGTTCAACCCCGAAGACGAAGCCACGTCTACGAACGAGGCTCTCGAAGCGCCGGGACTGCCGATGGCCGCCGGCCCAGTCGGCGCCGGCAAAGGCTGATGCCTGTCAGCCCAAGAGCCGGCGTGGGTAGGAACAGGAGGAGTTTCATCGTCCGTGAGACCTTGACGGCATCCCGAAGACAGAAGGAGCGAGACAGCCGCCACTGCGGCAAGCAGGAAAGCGCCTTTCATCGGCGGGCCGTCTCGGCGACAGGGCGACGACCGAGGTTGCGCCAGAGGGTGACGGCCGTCGGGTGACGAGTAGGGCCGAAATTGAAATTACCCGTCACGAGGTCAATTCTTCCGTTTCCGTAAATGTCTCCCGCATCGCAGGTGGCATGGTTGCAGGAGCCTTTTTCCAGCGCATAACGCTCGAACTTTCCCGGTGCGGTCTGATCCAGATAAACGATGGAATCAAGGGTGGAAGGCTTGATCCAAGCGCTCAAGTCGGGCGTCAAACTGACTGCGAAGATGCCCAAAAGATTATTCTTGTTTACATCGGCCGCGACCGCCCGCATGGCGCCGTACATCGTCGTCAGCTTCCGAGGCGTGTAGGGGTATGCACCACGGTTGTCAAGCCAATAGATGCCTTGAATGGACCGTGGCACAGGGGTGTCGAACATGTCACCGGCCGCATAAAGCGCTCCTTTCTGAGCAGGGTTGAGGCGCGTCAATTGGATTGAGTCCGATCCCAGTGCGGGGCTGGAGCCGCTGAAAATCGTCTTCTTGACAAAACGCCCGCCGCCTTGATTGAGAAAAGCAACCACCTTTTCATGCTCATTGGAGATCAGGGCGGTGAAGTCCGGTCTGCCGTCATGGTTGAGGTCAGACACCGGCACATGGATCGTCCCGGCGCGGTTGTCAAGTTGATGCGGGACAAAAGTCGGATGCTGCCGGTCCGTGGTTTTGTTTTGCAGCCACAGGATGCTGCCGGTCTTGAGATGACCGAACTCCGCGACCACAAGGTCGCTGCGCCCGTCCCCATCGAAGTCCGCCATTTCGACATCGTCAACGCGGCCCACCCCACTCAAAAGCGTGTAGGGCGTGTAAGTGCCGTCCCTATGCCCTCGAAGCCAGATCACCCTTCCCAGCTTGCTGTCGCGCGGGCGGAACTCACCAAGATCGGCGACCAGGATGTCTTTTATCCCATCCCCGTCCAGATCGGCGATGGAGGTATGGCAGGGGCACTTCAGCTTCGCCAAAACCTGGAAACGGGGTGACGGCTCATACGGCTTCATCCGCAGGACATTGCCGGACTGCATATCGCAGGCCAGCAGATCAAGACGCTTGGGGTCGGAAAGATGCACCAGATTGACATTGGAGATGTTGGGAGCAGTCACTCCGGGTTCAGAGTAACGGATCGGCTGGAAGCGTATCGGGCCGGGGCCGGGGCGATCCTGATCCGGGGGAGGCACCGCTGCCGGAGCGCGGTTCTCGAAGTAATGCACCATGTACTCACGCGGCGGCGGGTGCAGAGGCATTCTCGAAGCGGCGAGGAAGCCATACCCGTTCGCGACCTGCTCTCGCCAAACGGAACGCGGGAAGTTGCTCGGACTTGTGAACGCATGACAGGCCGCGCACATCTGATGCGCCTGCGCGTCAGTCGCCTCCACATTTTGAGGCACGGGAGGATTGGTACGGAATGGGTCTGAGTGTTGACGGGGAAACGCTATAAAAGCAAGACCTGTGCCGACTGCCGATACGGCGGCCACGATCCCCAGGCCACGCTTCCAAACTGAACGACTGCCACCATTGAGCATGCGAACGACTTTCTATTTTCCCAAGCATATGGGCCGGTTTTGACAAGTTGAGGGCGATCTACATGAAAGATTATACCCACCCGCGACGCCCTTTTAGGCATGAGCACAGCCGAGGCGCATGAGGAAGCCCCCGGCCCCAATATTGGGGGGAATCGGAGGGGGAAGAGGGCCACGGGATTCTTCGCCCTCAGTTCAGCCCGACCTCCGCCGCGCCGACGATCCGCCGGCTCACGCGCTCCTGCACGAAGACAACGGCGGACAGGTTCTCGCGCCGCCAGCCGGACGCAAGCTGGACGGGCGGCGAGGCGGTGAACGCGCCGCCCGAGACCGCGCCCAGGGGCGTCAATCGCCGGACCACGGCGGAATGCCCCAGCCGCCGCCCCGCGTTTTCCCCACCCCCGACCGAGGAACTCAGGCCGCTCTCGGTGATCGCCAGCACCACCTCGGCGGGATCGTTCTTCGCGGACGACGGCAGGTGGTCCACCTGGACCGAAAGCGTATCTCCCGCCCGCGTCAGGGAGACGTGCGCTTTTGGCTGACGCGCGGCCCGCACGATGGCTGCCCGCGCCTCGTCCTCGTCGCTGCCCACGAACTGCGCCTGCCCGTCCACGATCATCTGCGGCGTGTAGACTGTGTCCTTGCGGAACGCCCGCGAGTAATCGCCCTGGCGCGCGCTGAACCGGGGCGACGAGAAGCGGTCCGCCCAGCCGCCGTGGTCCCAGTAATCTACATGCTCACCGAGGGCGATCACGTCCGCGCCCGCGATGGGCTGCGCTTTCGTGAACCGAGACAGCAGCGCGTCGGCGGGCGGGCAGCTCGAACAGCCTTCGGACGTGAACAACTCGACGATGACGGGCGTCCGCCCTGAGAGCAAGGCAGGCGCGGCCTGTGCCGGGTGCGTCATCGTCCGCGCGGTCAGAGTGGCCCCGGCGAGGGCGCCCGCCGCCAGCAGGATGATCAGCGTTGGTTTCATGGTCGTGGTACTCCTGCCCTTCCCTACAAACGGGCCGGGCCGGGAGTTCCATTCATGCCCGTGGGGCCACAGGTGCCGTGGGGCTGAAGCCCCCGGCTGGGGGGCGCGGACGCCCAATGCCCGCCTGCGCGGCACCCAATGCCCGCCTGCGCGGGCACAAGAAGCTGCCGCGTTGGCTGTTTTTGTCCCCACGCAGGGAGGGACTTGGCCGAAGGCCCCCCAGCCGGGGGCTTCAGCCCTACGGCAACTCACCGGCATGACATCAGCGGGTAAAATGATGCTGAAAGGGCAAACCATGCAACTTGAGGAAAAGATCGCGCTTGTCACCGGCTCGGCGACCGGAATCGGCGAGGCCATCGCCCGCCGCTTCGCCCAGGAGGGCGCGCGGGTGATGGTACATGGGCGGGAGGCGGAGCAGGAGATGGGCGAGGCCGTCGTCCGGTCGCTGCCCGGCGGGGCCGCGTTCACCCCCGCCGACCTGGTCGCCCCCGCCCAGTGCGAGGCGTTGATTCAGACCGTCCTGGAACGCTTCGGGCGATTGGATATCCTGGTCAACAACGCGGCCTTGACGACCCGTAGCACTTTGGAGACAACCGACGCGGCCCTGTTTGATGAGATGATGGCCGTCAACGTCCGCGCGCCGCTGCTGCTCCTGCGCGCTTTGCTCCCGCACTGGCGCGCGTCGGGGGGCGGCGTCGCGCTCAACATCGGCTCGGTCAACGCCCACTGCGGCGAGGCGGGCCTACTGGCCTACTCGGTCAGCAAGGGCGCGCTGATGACTCTGACGCGCAACCTGGCCGACGCCCACGCCCGCGACGGCATCCGCGTCAACCAGCTCAACCTCGGCTGGACGCTGACCCCCAACGAGTACGCCCTGAAGATGCGCGACGGCCTGCCCCCGGACTGGCCGGACACGCTCCCATCCCACACCGCCCCCGCCGGGCGCCTCCTGCGCCCCGACGAGATCGCCCACTACGCCCTCGCGTTCGTCACCGACGCGGGCGGCCCGATTTCGGGCGCAGTCGCCGACCTGGACCAGTATCCCATCATCGGCCGCAACCCGCCGAAGGGTTAATGCTTTCCTGCCATGAGGATCAGCATTTTCAACCCGTAAGCCATTAAGCCGATGGGAATGATCGTAACCATTAAAACCATCACGTCACGCAACCCTCGCACAAACGCAGGCGATTTGCGCGAAAATAACAGCCACAAAACCGCCGGCAAAACAAAGATCATGGGTAAAAAGACGAGGTGAGCCAAAAATGGGGGAGCGACCTGACCGGCCAGCCGCTTGAGCGGCGGGAGCCACCAAATCGTCATCAGGATTGACGGGAGGATCATGGCATAGCCCCAAGTGTATTGGCGCACATTTCCCCGCGTCACCGGCAAGTTATACTTTTTTAGCTGTCCTTCTGCGGTCGGGTTCATTTGAACACACCTAATTGTCCCCAACTTGGGCAAGCGCCTTCTCATAGCACAAGCTCACCCCGTCCTCCGCGTACTCTCCGAAGGCCGCGCATCGTGAAAAGCCCATGCGCTCATACAGCCTGACCGCCTCCGGCTGATGAACCCCCGTTTCCAGACGCAGGACACTCAGCCCCCTTTGGTGCGACAGCCGCTCCAAATGCCCCAGCAGGGCTTGCGCCACTCCGAGGCCGCGCCATTGAGGCGTCACATACATCCGCTTGACTTCGGCATAGTCCTCATTGACAAACTTAACCGCCCCGCAGCCGACCGCAACACCGTCCCAACGCGCGACCAGGAAGATCACTGACTCATCCTGCAAGGCGGCCACAGAAAGCCCATGACGGTTCTCCGGGCGGTACAGACCGTTGAGATGAGAGTCCAGCGCCCCAATGAGCGCCTTTGCGTCTGCCGTGTCTGGTGGTTCCTGTTGGATAGATAAGGCAGGGTTCACAATTTTCCTCTCGCCGAAGTCGCCTACGGCCTAACGGCTACGCTTACCTTCGGCAGACGGAGTGATGAAGGAGCGCAGCCTGGCGTCCGCGGCAACATCTGCTAGGCAGCAGTGTCCAGTGCGGAACGGAAGTCAGGCAGGGCATCGAATGGCCGCTGCCAACTGCCGAAAACGTGCCGCTCTATCTGCTGTGTCTGCTCGGGCGTTGGCTGATAGCCGAGAGCTTCCCACACGCCCAAAGCCGCCGCCGCGCCCACGACCGTCGGGTTGGTGTCCGTGGTCAAACCCTGAATGCGGCTGACTACGACACTGCGGGCCTTCTCCCCGGCGACCTCCAGAGCGTACTCCGCACCCAGCGCCGCCCCTTGCTTCCAGTCATCGTACCCGTTGGCGGGGGCATCCTCGATATACCCCTGAGATGCTACTGTGGGCGGCGCGGTACACCGGATGGTCACGCCCGGTTCCTCCGATGCCTCAGCCAATCGGAGGGTGACGATAGCCATGTGGCCGATGCCTCTGTAGACTCGGGAGTACCGTTTTTCAATCTCTTCGTTAATGACGGATGCCTCTGTGCAGTTGCCGCATCGTCTGTACTAGTGGGGGCACTACCCGCGCGCCGGTTCCGCCATCGTTTCCTTCGCCCGCTTGACCAGGGCGGGCAGTTCGTCCTCGTTCTCGATGACCTGGGCGAGATGGCGCATCCGGGCGGGGGAGGCGGTCCGGCGCATGACGTCCGAATGGCTCTGCTCGACCCAGAAGCGAGCGTTGGAGTTGATGAAGGCGCGCAATTCCTTCACCTCGGCGAGTGTTTCGGCCCGGCGGCTCAGGTTCAGGGTGAACATCCGCCGCCGGTTGCCGCCGCCATAGGCGGCGTGGTGGAGGTTGTGGTTGAAGACCACCACGTCGCCGGGCGTTGACTCCAGGGCGACGGCGGGGACCTCGCGCCCGGACACGCCGAAGTTCTGTTCGGGGTTGTTGACCCGCCGCAGGTCGCGGACCCAGTCGTTCCCGACGTGGTGGCTACCGGGGATGACGCGCAGACAGCCCGTTTCGCGCCCCACAGGGTCGAGGTAGAAGGCCATCTTGACGTACAGGCCCACGTCGTGCCAGCCGTCGGAGTGCCAGCCGGTATCCCCGACATAGTAGTTGGCGTCCCCGCCCAGGTAGTTGAAGCCGTCCCCCATCAGCGACGACGCGACCTCGACCACTTTCGGGTGATCCAGCAGCGTACACAGCCGCTCGCTCGAATCGGTGCCGGCGATCGTCCGCCGTGTGCCGTCATGCGCCTCGGCGCGGGCGGCAAAGACCTCCTCGAAGCCCTGGATGATCCAGGGCAAGTCGTCGGCCAGCATCTGGGGGAAGACCAGAAAGCCGAACGTCTCGAAAAACGCGCACTGCGACTCGGTCAGGGCCATCGCACACCTCCTGTTTCGAAAGACGGTTATCGGAAGACGGTTATCGGAAGAACAGACGGCAGCTTGTTCACCGCGATGGGGCCGACCTCCTGCCCTGTCAGCAGGAAACGCCGAGCCAGATGGTGAAGACAGGGCCGGCGCAAGTCCCGGCCACAATCAACCCGCAAAGGAACTTTTATCTATGGCCTCCGTGGAAGAGCGCGTCGGCGAAGCATTTGAATTGGGCGAACAATTGACGGTGGTGGGAAGCAAGCTGACCCTCGGCGCGGCGGCGCCCGCCTTCGCGCTGGACTGGCTGAACCCGGACGACTCGGCGATCCACAGCGTCCGGCTGGCGGACACGGACGGGCAGGTGCGCCTGCTCAACCTGGTCAACTCCCTCGACACCCCGGTCTGCCACATCGAGACCCACCGCTGGGACGCGCTGCGTTCTCAACTGCCCCCCGACGTGGTGCTCTACACCATCAGCATGGACCTGCCCTTCGCGCAGGAGCGCTGGGCCAGGGGCGAGGGCGTCAGCCATGCTCTGCTGTCGGCCCACCGCAGCACACAGTTCGGGGAAGACTACGGGGCGTTAATCAAAGAATGGCGCCTGCTCCAGCGCGCCGCCTTCGTCCTCGACCGCGCGGGCCGTGTGATCCATGCCAACTATGTGGCGGACCAAATGACCGAGCCGGACTACGGCGCGGCGACGGCAGCGGCCCTGCGCGCGGCGGCCTCCTGACTCTTGTTCAGTGGGTCGGCGGGAAGATAGCGGGGGGCGCGTGGTACTTCTTGCTCCAACCTTCCCACTCCACGTCGGTCGGGCACATGGCAAAACTCACGACGCGCCAGCGCCCGCCGGTCCGATGCAGCAGGGCATCCACGCCGTCGCTGTGGTGTTCCCGGTCAGCGTAGCGGGTGCCCCGGAAGTCCATCGGCGCCCCGTCCGGCTTGCGAAGCTGGGCCGTCAGAAATACCCACCCGTTCTGTGCGCGGAAGTTGCTCGGGGGCGGCACCCGGAACAGGACCGGACGGTTCAGGTCGGTCTCGACCGGCTTACGCAGCGCATCCATGATGGCCTTGCCTCCGCACTCCCCACCGGCGGCTCATGCACCCGCCCCTGCGCCCGCGCCACGACACTGGGCACCAGCAGCGCGATCACCGTCAGCGGCATCCAGGCGACCCCCAAAGCGTACTGTCTCATTATTAACCCTCCCGGCAACTAAGTTCGCGGGTGGCGAACGGAATCCCTGCCTCTGGGTATAATCCCTCGTAGCAATCTTTCGGAACGAGTTTCACAAGAGGTAACCATGGAAAAGCGACCCTTCGGCCAAACCGGGCAGGACCTGAGCGTCCTCGGCTTCGGCGGCATCATTGTCATGGACGTTTCGCCCGCCGAGGCGGACCAGTACGTCGGCGAAGCAATAGACCGGGGCATCAACTACTTTGACGTCGCTCCCTCCTACGGCAACGCCGAGCAAATGCTTGGCCCGGCCCTCGCGCCGTACCGCGACGGCGTGTTCCTGGCCTGCAAAACGGGCCGCCGCGACGCCGCCGGGGCGCAGGAGGAGCTGGAAAATTCCCTACGCCTGATGCAGACCGACCACTTCGACCTGTACCAGCTCCACGCCATCACGTCCGACGAGGACGTGCAGAAAGCCTTCGGGCCGGGCGGGGCGATGGAGACCTTCCTCAAAGCCCGCGACGCGGGCAAGGTGAGACACCTTGGGTTCAGCGCCCACAGCGTCCACGCCGCCCTGGCCGCCATGAGCCAGTTTTCTTTCGACAGCCTCCTGTTCCCGTTCAACTACGTCACCTACGAGCAGGCCAATTTCGGCCCGCAGGTGATGGAGGCCGCCCAGGCCAAAGGCGTCGCCCGGCTGGCCCTGAAGGGCATGGCGCGCGGCCCGTGGCGCGAGGGCGACCCGCACAAGAGCGAGTACCCCAAAGCCTGGTACGAGCCGTTGGCCGACCGGGCGGAAGCGACGATGGCCCTGCGCTACACCCTGTCCCTGCCCATCACGGCGGCCATCCCGCCTGGCGACATCCGCCTGTTCCGCCTGGCCCTGGACATCGCCGACGGCTTCACGCCCCTGAGCGACACCGAACAGGAAACGGTCCGCATCCAAGCCGCCGCCGACAAGCCCCTGTTCCAACTCGCCGCCTAGCGCGTGAGGCACTTTGAGGCGTTATGCTGTCATTCCCCGCCGATGAGTTATCGGTGGGGAACGGGCTGAAAGTGCGGCCAATAGCCGTTTTTGATGAATTACGCCGCAGAAGTGCGGCATTTGTCCGCTTACATTTTCGATGGAATTATAAGAGAATGTGGCTGGATGTTATGCGGCACCTTCGCGGTCTAATACCAATTGGGCCGCAGGGCGAAGGCTTTTCTATGTCAATGAGCTAAAGAAAATGACCACTCCAAAAATCCGTGCCAAACTTAGCCGCGCTATCTATGAACAAGAGCCGATCGAATCGTGGAACTCCTTTTTAGATGTGGTGTGTGGACCGGATTACGAAGACCTCACTCCCACGCAGAGAGTAGCCCATTTGACATTTTGGTATTGGGCAGAATGGCAAAACGGGGGGCATGTTCAATATTTCGAGAACAAAGGGACGGATCATCTTGACGAGACATTGACGGCTCTGACGCTGATAAAGGCAGAACCGCAACGTGAAATCTTAGAGAAAGCCAGCCAGATGCAATTATCAGAAGCGCGTGGTCCAGTAGGGAGCGTGTTTGAGTTTGTATCTCGTGCCGACGAAGGTGATTATGAGGAGCTAGATACGGAGTTTTTCCAGTGCAAGCCTCACATCGGTGAGTTATTAGAGGCTTATCTGGCAGAAAACTTTGCTGAGTTCATCGAGTTGGTGTAGGCCGGGCCTCTCCAGCCTGCGGCCCAACAATGCGCTGCACAGGTGAGCTTTGCCGTTAGGTTGCAGAGCGCAGGCCATTCGTTGGGCGGATGCAAAAAAGACAAACTTTCGTGTAGGGTGTCAGGCGCTTTTGTTTGAGAGAAAGGGAACGCTCATGGAATTCACACTCACGCCGGTCTTCCAGCAAGTGCCGGAAGGTTATGTTGGCTTTGTGGAAGAGTTGCCCGGCGCGAACACGCAGGGAGAGACACTGGCCGAGGCACGGGTCAACCTTCAAGAAGCCATCACTCTTGTTTTGGAGGCTAACCGTCTTCTGACCGCCTTGTCCTCAGCGTCATCATTAGGCTGTGTAGACGATGGCGTCAGTGAGATTGACCGTTAGCCTCGGTGCGCGGCAGAGCTGAGGAAAGAAGCGAAGGGGGCAACTTCGCTGTGCCAGAGGGGAAGCGAACTACATCAGAGACAAGGCTTGAATACATTGGGGGATCACGATGACTCTTACCTTGCGCCCGCTGCAATCCGAAGATATTGCCGAAGTTGTCGCCGCGTTTGCCGCCCTCGACTGGGGCGGGAAGACGGAGGCGCAGTTTGAGCGGTATCTGGCCGAACACGAGGCGGGGACGCGGGTGACGCGGTTTGCGTTTGTCGGCGGCGCGTTCGCGGGCTACCTGAACGTGCTGTGGCAGTCGGGATACCCGCCGTTCGGTGACGCCCTGATTCCTGAGATCAACGACTTCAACGTGCTGCCCACGGTCCGGCGGCGCGGCATCGGGACGGCCTTGATGGACGAAGCGGAGCGGGTGATTGCGGCGCGCTTCGCGGTCGCAGGAGTCGGCGTCGGCATGACGGCGGACTACGGCGCGGCACAGCGGCTGTATGTCAGGCGCGGCTATGTTCCCGACGGGCGCGGGCTGATGACGCTGGAGCGGCCCGTGGTTTACGGGGAGAGCGTCCCCGTGGACGACGGCCTGGTTTTATATTTCACCAAGCAATTGGCATCGGCTTAGAGACCGGATGAAGAAGCGCCCGGCTGTTCCCGGCCCCCACCCCCGTCGCTACGCGCCGACCCCGGAGCAACTGCACCCGACTGCCCCCGTTGCGCGGGAGAGGGGTGAGAGACACGTCTTCTCTGACTCCCCTCTCCCACTTGTGGGGGAGGAGTTAGGGGTGGGGGCGGCCAATCTCACCCCAGCCAGTCCGGGTTTTTGGCCGTCCCATCGAAATGGGGAGTGGTCTTGAACAGCTCGGTGGAGCCGTCCAGCGCGGCGACCTGGGTGCGGCCCAGCAGGGCTGTCATGCGGGCCGGGGGCATGGGGGTGAACGTCCGGGCGGCGTCCAGGGCCTGGTCTAAGATTTCCATGCGGTCAATGCCGGTGACGACGACCGAGACCGGCAGGGTCATCGAGTAGTGCAGCATCTCGGTCGGGGTCGCCAGCTTGTCGGCCAGGACGCGGTCCAGGATGAAGTGGTCGCCGAACGTCTTCATCGCCAGGACGCCGATGCCCTTCTGGGCGGCCAGCGGCAGGACTTGGTGGGTGAAGGAGCGGAAATGGGCGTCCATGACGTTGACGGGCATCTGGACGGTGTCGAAGTGGAAGCCGTGCTTGTCCGCCACTTCCAGCATCCGCCGGTGGACGAGCGGGTCCTTGTGCCCGGTGAAGCCGATAAAGCGGACCTTGCCGGCCTGCCGAGCGGCCACAACGGCTTCCAATGCGCCGCCTTTCGCGAAGATGCGGTCGGGGTCCTCCATGCGTAAAATCTCGTGGAACTGGAGCAGGTCCACATGGTCGGTCTGGAGCCGCTTGAGGGACTGGTCCAGCTGGCTGGCCGCCGAGCCTTTGGTGCGTCCGTCAAGCTTGGTCATCAGGAACACTTTTTGGCGGTAGCCGCCCTGCGCCAGCGCCTTGCCCATACGGACCTCGCTGTTGCCGTTGTGGTAGTCCCAGCAGTTGTCCAGGAAGTTGATGCCCCGGTCAACGCCGGCGTGGATGAGCTTGATGCCCTCGGCGTCGCCGTCGGGGATGCCGATGTGGAAGCCGCCCATGCCGACCAGCGAGACCTGCTCTCCAGTGCGCCCCAGCATCCGATAGGGCATATCGCCCTTGCGGGTGCTGGGCGGCGTCGGCGGCATGGCATGAGAGAGTTCCGGCGCCACATCCGTCTGCGCGCCCTGTGCCAGCACCGTCGGGGCGAGCGCCAAACCCGCCGCCGTTCCCGCCAGCGCAGCCCCGCTCCTCAGAAAATCGCGTCGTGTCGTGCTCATGGTCTGTCCTGTTCTATCTTTGTCGGCGGCTTCCACGGGGTTGAACCCCCGTGCTGTAATAAAGCAAATCCCCGCCTGCGCGGGCATTAGGAGTTAAGGCCGACGGATTTCTTTCTTCGCCCGCGCAGACGGGGGCTTGCCCTGCTAAAGCCCTGCCGTTCAGAGCATGGCCCTCTGCTCCTTTCTACCCGATGTTTCCGCCCCCAAACCACAGGGTAAATCCACCAAACCTATGCAAACACTTTCCCGTTTCCTCCCGGTCAATGCCGAGATCAATGCCCAGACGCCGCAGCCGACGCTGGAAGATAAGTATGCGGCTCTGCGCGAGAACCTGCAATCGCTCGGCGCGGTCGTGATCGGCTTTTCCGGCGGGGCGGACAGCGCCCTGCTGGCCCGCGTCGCCCATGACGTGCTGGGGGATCAGGCGCTGGCCGTGATCGCCCTGTCCGAGTCTTACCCAAAGCGTGAGCGGGACGACGCCCTAGCGCTGGCGGCCGCCATCGGCGTCCCCGTGCTGACGGTGGAGGCGCGCGAACTGGACGACGAGAACTACGCCTCCAACCCGACCAACCGCTGCTACTACTGCAAGGCGGAACTGTTCACGCATCTGGCGCGGGTGGCCGGGGAGCGCGGCATCCGCTGGATCGCCTATGGGGCGAACCACGACGACCTGGGCGACTACCGGCCCGGCCAAGAGGCCGCGCGGGAGTTCGGGGCGCGCGCCCCGCTGCTGGAAGTCGGGATGACGAAGGCCGAAATCCGGCACCTGTCCAAAGCCTTGGGCCTAGCGACCTGGGACAAGCCCGCGCTGGCCTGCCTGTCGTCGCGCTTTCCCTACGGGACGCGCATCACCGCCGAACTACTGGCGCGTCTGGATGCCGCCGAAGACTATTTGCGGCATGATCTGGGCTTCCGGCAGGTGCGCGTCCGCCATCACGACGCCATCGCCCGCCTGGAAGTAGACGCCGGAGAGATGGAACGGCTGCTCGACCCCGCCCTGCGCGGACAAATCAGCGAGCGTTTGAAGGCGCTGGGGTATACCTATGTTGCCGTAGAGCTAGGGGGATATAAGAGCGGCAGCCTGAACGCGGGCTTGGGGAATGATGCACTAGGAAACGCGCATGGACATTGACCGGCTGGCGGCCCTCCTCGGCGGCGTCCAATCCGGCGAGGTCAGCGTCGCCGATGCCCTGGAGCGCCTGCGGTCCCTGCCCTATGACAGCGTCGGCGACTTCGCCAATTTGGACACGCACCGGTCCGTGCGGACGGGGGCGCCCGAAGTGGTCTACTGCCCCGGCAAGTCCGAGGCGCAGGTCGCGGCCATCATGGAGCGCCTCCTGGCCCACTCAGGCCGCGTACTGGCGACCCGCGCCACGGAAGCTCAATTTGTCGCTGTCCAAGCCGTGCTGCCGCAGGCCGTCTTCCACCCCCTGCCCCGGCTGATCACGGTCGGCGAGTCGCCCCCACCGACCCATCCCGACCGCTACGTCGCTGTGCTGACGGCCGGGACGGCGGACACTTCGGTCGGCGAGGAGGCCGCCCTGACATTGGAATGGCACGGGAGCCGGGCGGAGCGGCTGTACGATGTCGGCGTGGCGGGCCTGCACCGGCTCTTGGGTCGCCTGGACATAATCCAGAACGCCCACGCCCTTGTCGTCTGCGCCGGGATGGAGGGAGCGCTGGCAAGCGTGGTCGCCGGCCTGGTTTCCCGCCCCGTCGTCGCCGTCCCCACCAGCATCGGCTACGGCGCGTCCTTCGGCGGCATTGCCGCCCTGCTGACGATGCTGAATTCCTGCGCGGGCGGCGTCGCCGTCGTCAACATAGACAACGGCTTCGGCGCCGCCGTCTACGCGCACCGCATCAACAGCGGCATCGCCTGACCTTCATTAGCCCCGCCGGAGTCTCCCCACGTCTGAACCATACATACCAAGACAAAGATAGGGTGAACCCGTGATCATCATGGACCTCGTTGGCTTGCCGCTGGACACCCAGTATCGCTTTCGGATGCATCGCGTTCCCGGCGGGGCAGTCGCAGAATGCCTTGCAGAACTAAGTGACGCGGGCTTTTATCGGTACACGCCCGCTGAAGATGTGGAAAAGGCAAAGCGCGTACCAGCGGAGAGCTTCGAGGGCTATGGGTATTTTTTTGGTTACACGAACCGGGAAGCGACTACGGACAGTGAAGATATTCAGGAAGGAGGCGTGATTCATTTCTTAGAAGACGTCCGCCATTTCCCGCCGTGTTCTGAGATCATCGGCACTTTCGTCCAGGAAGAAAGTCAGGAGCGTGTTGAAGTCAATGAATTCGTTGATGTCGTTGAATTTGCAAAAGTCCATTGCAGAGCTTGGGATTGGTCAGAGTTTGCAGAAGACCGTCCTGATGCTTGGCTGTTGTCACTAGACCGTTCCGTCAAGATGATGAATAGGTTGCTTCAGACCTATGAGTATGAAGATCGCCTGTATTATCACCACTTTGGAAATGACGATCAGGTAATTATGGTCACGCCGTTGATATTAAGGATACTGGTCAAACATGGGGCAATCACTCCAAACAGCATATAGTCAGCGGCAGCAGCGGCTATGGGCGGCGGGTGCTCATTTTTGCCCCAGCGCGGCTTCGTAGACGCGGCGGAGCGGGACGCCGTGGGATTGGGCGGCGCGCTTGCAGTCCTCGTATTCGGGGGCGGCCGTGACTTCCTCCCCCTGCCAGGCACCCGCCTTGAGCCGGATGTCGCCGAACTCCGTGTTGACCGTGTGCCACGACCGGGCCAGCGTGTAGCGTCGCTGCTCACGGACGCGGATGCCGAACGTGCCGGTCTCACGGAACAGTAGGGCGGCCAGCACGTCGGCCTGTGGGGGCGGGCAGAGGACGGTCAGCAGGGTTGCGGGGCGGTTCTTTTTCATCTGAATTGGCGAGAGGAACACGTCCAGCGCGCCCGCCGCAAAGGCGCGTTCCATCAGCAAGTCGAAGCCTTCCGGGTTCTGGTCGTCCAAGTTGGTTTCCAGGATGGCGACCGTCTGCGGCGTTTCGTCCTCCCCTGCCCTCTCTTCTTCCGTCTCGCCGAGGATGACGCGCAGGAGGTTCGGCATGTCCGGCTTGAACTGCTTTTTGCCCGCCCCGAAGCCGCTGGCTAAGACGCGCATGGCGGGCATTCGGCCTGCCGCCGCCGGGTCGGACAGAGTTGTGAGCAGGGCGGCCCCCGTCGGCGTCACCAATTCACCCTTGATGTCTACCGCGTGAACGGGAAAACCTTGCATCAGCTCCATCGTCGCCGGCGCGGGGACCGGCATGATGCCGTGCCGGCAGGTGATCGTGCCGTAGCCGCACGGGGTAGACGACGTGACGACCCGCGCGACGCCCAGCATGTCCAGCAGCAGGCACGCGCCCACGATGTCCACGATGGCGTCCACGGCCCCGACCTCGTGGAAATGGATCTGGTCGCGGCTCGTGCCGTGGATCTTCGCCTCGGCGTCCGCCAGCCGCGTGAACACGGCCAGGGCGTTCTGCCGGACGCGCGGCGGCAGCGGACTGGCTTCCAGGATGCTTGCGATGTCCGCCAGGTGACGCCCATTTCCCTGATCCCCCACCAGCAGCCGCACGTCCACGTCGGTCGCCGTGATGCCCTCGCGCGTGACGCGCTGGATTTCCAACTCATAGCCCGGCACGTTCAGCGCGCCCAGCCGTTCGCGGAACTCGGCCTCGTCCGCGCCGCACGCCAGCAGCGCTCCCAGCGCCATGTCGCCGCTTACCCCGGAAAAGCAGTCAAAATAAGCGATCTTCATAAAACCTCTTGCCGAAGTCTTCCCAGGGGTTCAGCCCTGAGACAGCCTGCGCTTGACGCAAATGCCTCCGTCCCCTCTACCCAGGCGACCGTCGGCTCGACGTTGCCCGGTCACAAAGTTCACACGCCGGGCGTGACACACAATTCAGCCGCCCCTGGCGCAGAAGTGGGATTTGTATGGGGGGGTGCTGGCTCTGATGCTCTCCAGCGGGCTGTACGACATTTACGCGGCCGGACACACTCTTTGACGGGTTCTGCGGCGGGGGCGGCGTGAGAGATTCGCGCCGGAGACCGGCGGCTCGGCATCCTAGGGGGTGAAGTGGACGGAACTGGGAACGAAAGGACCTACCTTCCCTGGGGACGTGTCAAGTCCGGCAGCACTTGGCGCAGACGTGCAGCCCATTCGCCGGCCAGAGTTGCCGGATCGGAATGCTGCTGCTTTGCCGCGAGGGCATCCGCCGTGAGAAGGCGCCGCCCGCGAAACAGGACGCACCAATCGTCCTGCACCTTGGCAGTCGTGATGTCCTTCGGGGTGATCGGCCCCTGAGCGAACGCGACGTTCAGGCGCTGCTGTACCTCATCCGCCCGCTGCTGGGGGGTATGTCCGGCCCAAGACGTTCGGATGACGTGGATGAGGGTGCCGCCGACAACGACCTGCGCCGATTGGCGGGCCGGGGCGGCGGTCACAGCGACAGGCATCAAGACGGCCAGGGACAGAACAGAAAGGGCATTCCAGGAAGTGAGGGCATTGGGTAAGCGACGGGCAAGCATTAGATATACTCCGAAGGCGGGTTGAATGGCCGCGGGTTGAATGGCCGATTGTACCTCACCTCAACGCGCGTCGTCAACCTGTCTCTTTACAGCGGCACAGCGAGCGAAAGACAACAGGGAGAAGGACAGGAAGGTTATCCGCGCCGTCGGCAGCTTTGGGAGCAGGCCATATTACAAGATAGCCAGCCCGCCGTCGGGCGCGATGTTGGCCCCGGAAACGAAGCCCGCCAGGGGCGAGGCGTAGAACAGGACGACATTCGCCACGTCTTCGGGCGTCGCCAAGCGGCGCAGCGGCGTCTGCCCCGCGACGCGCGCTTTCAGGTCGTCCGGCAGGCCCTGGGAGTAGTCCGTCAGCGTCATCCCCGGCGAGACCATGTTGACCGTGATCCCGTGCGGCCCCAGGTCCCGCGCCAGGGTCCGCGTCAGGCCGACCAGTGCGCTCTTGGCCGTCGTATGCACGATGTATTCCGGCGCGGGCCGCTGCACAAGCGTGGCGACGAAGTTGACGATGCGCCCCTCCCCCTGCGCGATCATGATGGGCGCGACGGCTTTGGTCGGGTTGACCGTCACCCCCACCACCCCCTCAAACTCCACTCGGAAGTCGTCCCAGGTCGCCGTGGCAAACGTGAGATCGGCGGCGAACGAGGCGGCGTTGTTCACCAGGACATCAATGCGCCCAAAGTGCGAGAGCGCATCCGCCACCATCGCCTCCGTCGCCACCCCGTCCGTCAGGTCCGCCTGAAGCGCCACCCCCCCAATCTCCCCCGCCAGCGCCTCCGCGGGCGCCCGGCTGCCCCGGTAGTGGACGATGACCCGTGCCCCCTCCTCAGCCAACCGGCGGGCAACCACCGACCCAATCCCCCGGCCCGCCCCTGTAACAAGGGCTATTTTGTTTTCAAGCAGCATAGGAGACAACTCTGAATCTTATTGGGCTACAACAAAAATAGGCCGCTGGCGCGAACGCCTGCGACCGAGAAAATAGGCAGATCGGGGCTTGAACCCAGCGGACAGTCATTTGCAGTGACCTGATGGACCAATGCCAGTAAACATTCAAGGGCCAAATAATTTTCAGGTAAGGGAAAGGTTTGCAAACCCTTTATGCACCGCTTACAGCCAAATGACCCAACGGCAAATCTGACCTGTACCACCCACACCCGACTTACGATGACCACCATAACAACCGCGCGGTGGCGTCAGGTGCAGCGCAGGGTGAGGCCGCACGAGTAACTGATTACGCCACGATGGCAAGCCGAACGCTGACGCACAGCCTACCAAGAAACAGGGCCTAACGGTAAGCAGAACAAAACATTAAAGAGCGAAGGCAAAAGCCCTACGCCGCCAAGTGAACACTTCCACAACCGGAAAGCCTACTGTCCCCTACAGGTACAACTTTCGGACTCTCCTTCACCTGATACAAACCCCAACCTAAGCTTTTGACGGCTGCTTGCTCGAATGACTTGCGTTACAAATCTGAGTATGCAGGATTAATGCTTTCGCAGAAAATCCATCGGCCAAGTTCGCTTATCAGTAGGATCGTAATCACAGGAACATTCAACCCCGCTACTATGATCTTCCCCCCAACTTGACTTTACTTCCACTTCGGCGTCACGATTGCGTCGTGCGTACCGCCAGCAAAGGTAGCGAGTGAGGCTATCAAGATCGTTTGCATCTGATACTCTGTAAACATAAAGACTAGGTTGCTTTTGGCTATTGATTGTTATCAGGAATTCGGCAGCTCGCCAAGTTCCTTCTGCTGTACTAAATCGGGACCATACATCGGGCTTATTTCGTGCTATGTGATGCGAATGCGCCGCAGCATATAGCGCTGCGTTGCCACAAAAACATAGGGACAACATCGTTCCGATCGTAGCAATGATGGCTATTTTCATTTGATCTGTTTCCGAAATATGAAAGCCTTGTGCCAAGCGGCCTAACTCACCTGCGCCGGTGCAAACGCGACAAGAGCCAAGAAGACCCTACCACCGGCGTTGGGTACAGCGCGTGTCGGGCCGGACGGTGTTGCTCCCGAAACAACCCGGTTAATTGTGTCCCGAAAAGCAAACAATAAGAAACCAGACGATGCCAACAAAGGTTGCAATCTTTTTTGTGCGCTCATCCCATCTAGGATTAAGCCATACAAAGACAACTCCGACAGGGGCAAAAACGAACAGAGACAAGACTACAAACCAATCCTCGCGGATAATCTGGCCCGAACGAACTTGGCTGACTAACTGATTTTTGGCCTCGTTGGGCGTTACGTCAAGTGTCCGCGACAAATTGCCAGGAGGCCGTGCCGGTTGCGGGAGATGACTCGGTTGCTGAACGGGTAGAACAAGTTGATATAGCTGCTTAACCGATTGCGGCGGAGCGTAGCCTCCTGTCAGGGCGTTAAACACATTATCACAACGAGAACAATACCATAGATTGTCCCAATGCCCCTTATAACCTTGAAGCAGGCGCTTCCACCTAAAACTAGATGTCATGCACCCGCGCGGTGGTGCTTCAAACTGAAGCAGATGCGCGAGATGAGAAACCGTCACAGAACTGTTTGTCGTTGATGAACTCATGATGCCGCCGCCCAAGCTGCCGATGATACCACCTATGGTATTTGCGTTTCCAACGGAAGCTGAGATGCCTGCGTTTACGATACCGCTAACCTTCTGTATATTCTCGTTTTCGCAGACGATGCATCGGAAACTGCCAGGCTGCCTATTGAGCATCCAAGTTCTCCTCTTCAGGTAGCAAATGAAATATTAGTCAGGTAGCAAATGAAATATTAGTAGGGCAATTGCCGGGCGGCCCAACTAGTATTAGACCGCGAAACTGCAACATAATACACACCCACATTTTGGTAGTGGTGCATTCGGCGTTGTTGTGGTAGACTGGGTTCATGGTCATCGAGATTGTCTTGTGCCGCCACTGCCGGAGCCGGAACGTCATCAAACACGGGCGCGACAAGCGCGCCGTCCAGCGCTTCCGCTGCCGCGACTGCGGGCGCACCTTCCAGAAGCCCGAGGCGGACCGGGGCTACACCCCCGCCTTCCGCGCCCAGGTGCTCGCCGCCTACCAGGAGCGCGCCTCCATGCGCGGGGTCTGCCGCATCTTCGGCCTCAGCCGCCACACCCTGGCCGACTGGCTAAAAAAAAGCCAAGTCGCTGCCGCCGCTGGCCCGGACGCTGCGGCCCGCCCGGCCCGATGACGTGCTGGAACTCGACGAACTCTGGTCCTTCGTCTCCCGCCGCAGGGACAAGCGGTGGGTTTGGCTGGCCCTGTGCCGCCGGACGCGCCAGACCGTCGCGTTCGCCGTGGGCGACCGGGGGGCCGAGACCTGCAAGCGGCTGTGGCAGCGCATCCCGCCGGGCTACCGGCGCCTGCTGTGCTTCACGGACTTCTGGGAGGCCTACGGCAAGGTGCTCCCCGAGGACCAGCACCAGGCCACGGACAAGGGCGACGGCCAGACGTGCCACATCGAGCGGTGGAACAACACCTTGCGGCAGCGGCTGGCGCGGTTCGTGCGCCAGACGCTCTCGTTCAGCAAGAGCGACCGGATGCACAAGGTCTGCTTGCTGCTGTTCATCCACGACTACAACCGGACACGCATGGTCAACAACTCTTAATGAACCACTACCCACATTTTATCACGACTTCACCGAGAAAGCAAGCGGACAACTATCATACTTCTGCGGCATAACACGATAAGAAGGCTCACCACGCGGCAACTGTCAGCCCGGCAATTTCATTGAAGTGGGCATCCCGTGAGACCAAAACTAAGCCGTGCTGCAACGCCAATGCTGCGATCCAGATGTCGTTCTCCGGCAGCGGCCTGCCTTTGGCGCGAAGCGACTCCTTGATTATCCCGTACTGCTGGGCGGTCTCCACGTCGCAGGGCAGGACGACATTCTGAGACGCGAAATCCTCCACGCGCTGGACATTGGCCGCCGCGCGCCCCGATTTCCGCGCGCCGTAGTAAAGCTCGCCCAAAACAATGCAGGGCAGAAATGTCCCGACGGCTTGCTGAAGCTGTTGGAGAACGCCAGCCTCTTGCGCGAACAACGCAATGACAATGTTGGTGTCAAGCAGAAAGCGGCGGAGCAGAGGGGTGAGCATACGGCTTACCAGTCTTGAGAAATGATCTGTTCACAATCTTCGTCTGCTGCCTGTGACATGATCAAAAGGTCATCCGTTTCTATCGCTCCCGCAAAGGGCAACAAAGCGGAGCCTGGAATGCCATTCGGTTGAGCCGAAGACAAGGCACGGGCAAAATCGAGGACCTGGCGCTGCTGATTAGCGGGCAGAACTTCCAGGTGTTGATGAAGTTCTTGTTCGACCAGGGGACTGAGCATTTCGTACTCCTTTGCGCTAGTTTACCATATAGCCGGGCGGGACTTCAGCGTCCGGCGTGGGCCATCCGCAGCAGCTTCATCTCGCGGGGGGGGGTGAAGGCCACGTCCTCGTCGCGCACCTTGATCTCCTCCACGGCAGAAACGCCGCGCGCGGAAAGCTCGTCCAGGACGCCCTCCACCCGGTCTTCCGGGGCGCTGGCGCCGCTGGTGACGCCGACCGTTTGCGCGCCCGCCAGCATCTCGCCGGTGATGTCCTCGCGCCCGCCGATGAGGTAGGCCCGCGCGCCCAGGGTCTCGGCGACCTGGCGCAAGGACTTGGTGTTGGAGGAGGTCTGTGAGCCGATGACCAGCACGACGTCGGAGCGCGGAGCGATGATTTTGATGGCGTCCTGCCGGTTCTGGGTGGCGTAGCAGATGTCCCCAGTGGGCGGGTCCTCTAGGCGCGGGAAGCGGGCGCGCAGGGCGGCCACGATGTCCGCTGTCTCGTCAATGGAAAGTGTCGTCTGCGTCAGGTAGATCAGCCTGTCTTCGGGCGGGTCGGGCATCCCGGCCACATCCCCGACCTCGCAGATCAGGTGCAGGCGGCCCGGCGCCTCGCCCAATGTCCCCTCGGTCTCGACGTGGCCCTTGTGCCCGATGTAGAAGATGCCGTAGCCGCGACGCAGGAACTTATGCACCTCCAGGTGAATCTTGGTGACGAGGGGGCAGGTGGCATCAATGACCCGAAGGCCTCGCGCCGTCGCCTCGGTCCGCACGGCGGGCGCAACGCCGTGGGCGGAGAAGATCAGCACGCTGCCTGCGGGAACGTCCGTCAGGTCATCCGTGAAGACGGCCCCCCGGCGGCGCAGCCGCTCCACGACATGCTCGTTGTGGACGATCTCATGGCGGACGTAGACAGGGGCGCCGAAGATCTCCAGCGCCTCCTCGACCACATCAATGGCCCGGTCCACGCCGGCGCAGAAGCCGCGCGGGCTGGCAAGAAGCGCCTTCATCCGGGATTCTCCTGATTTCGCGAACGCATAAAGACAGTATACCCGACTCGGCCCATGCACTGCGAACAAGCGGCAACGAGCGGCCCATCACCGAAGGAGCTACCGCACCAGCCCGCCGCCGCGCAGGGACTTCAACACGACGTCCTCGAACGGCAGGCCCGTGGACGCCCGCACATAGTCGAGGTTGTAGCGGTTCGCCAGCGCCTGCAAGCCCGCGCAGAACGACTGGAGCTGCGCCTCATACTGCGCCAGCAGGTGCGGCGAGATGCTCACCTCGCGAATCGCCCCCGTCTCCGAGTCCACCAGCCGCAGGTCGCCGGTCAGCGTCGGGTGCAGCTCTTCCTCGTCCAGAACGTGCAGCAAGACCACCTGGAACCGCCGCGACAGCAGCGCCTTGATGCCCTGGACGTGCGTCTCGTCGAAGAAGTCGGAGACGACCACGGCAATGCCCACGTTCTTGGCCCGCGCCGCGTACTGCGCCAACGCCTCGCCGAACCGCGTCCCGCCGCCCGTGGGCATCCGGGTTTCGAGAAACTGGAAGAACGGGAAGATGCCGGGCTTGCCGCGCATCGGCGGCATCATCTCGCCCAGGCCGCCACTGAAGGAAGCCAGCAGGACGCGGTCGTACTCGGACAGCGCGATGTACCCCAGCGCGGCGGCCAGGCGGCGCGCGTAGACGGCCTTCGAGACGGGGCTGCCGAACTCCATGCTCTGGCTGGTGTCCACCAGGAGATGGATGCTTAAATCCTCCTCCTCGACGAACAGCTTCAGGAACAGCTTTTCCAGCCGCCCATACGCCTTCCAGTCCACATAGCGCAGGTCGTCGCCCAGCGTGTACTCGCGGAAGTCGGCGAACTCGATGGACGAGCCGCGCTTGGTGGAGCGCCGCTCGCCCTTCGTCTGCCCCGCGAAGACGCGCTTGGAGACGAGGCTGAGGGCTTCGAGTTTTTTGAGGAAGGCCGGTTCGAGCAGTGTTTGGGCGGCGGGCATGAGCTATTGTAGCACAGAGTCGCCCGGCACTGGAAGTGCCGGGCTACTGCCCAGTGAAAGTCGCTCCGCGACTGAAGAAGCCTCGGTTGGCTTGTCCGCAGTGCCGGAGGCACTTTCACCCATAGTAGCCCGGCACTTCCAGTGCCGGGTTCTCTGCGGCTACCTACACCGGCAGGTACGTCTTCAAAATCACCGCGTCTTTGTCACCCGCCTCGATGGCATACTCGCCCAGCATCGCCGGCAGGACATAAGACCGCCCCTGCGCCAGCACCCGCCCGGCCACCGTCGGCGTCCCGGCATGGACAAACAAGTGGTGGAACCCATCGGCCAGCGACTGCGGCAGGGACGACCCCATCGCGACGGTCATCCGGTCCGTGTGGAAGTGCGCCGTGCGGAACAGGGCCTCTGTCCTGACGCCGTTTCCTTCTTCCACGACCTGCGGCTTGCGGATGTGCCGGGACAGCTCGTTGTGGGCCGCGTCGCGCTCGATAGTCGCCAGGTAGTCCGCCACATGCGTGGGCCTGAGCGTGCCGTCGTCCAGAAACTTGCCCTTGTCGAAGCCGCGCATGGAGCACTTGTCGTCGGGAACGTCACGCTGCACCTCATACACCAGGTTGCCGTCCGGGAAGCGCGCGTCATCCTGCTCCCAGGAATGGTGGATGCCGCCGGCCGTCAGGTCAATCACGTCGTCCGTCTGCGCCTCAACCAGATTGACATACGCGAACGGGTCCAGCGTTTGTATCCGCTGCTTCGCCTGCGCCCGCGCCTCGTCCACGGAGAAACGCCCGGACTTGACCTCACGGCTCAGTCGGCCCATCTCGTCGTCCATCGTGTGCAGGACGCGCGAGTATGCCTCAAAGTCCGTGCCCGCCTTCAGGCCGAACGTGTACAGGCCCGGCGCGAGATAGAACCACGCTTCCGGCTTGGGCACCCAATGGCCCAGCGACTTGCCTTCCGGCAGATGCACCTGAAACGAGTTGCCCTTCGCCTGGGTCAGCTTGATCAACAGCGACAAATTCGGCCCGTGCTGGTCCAGCACCTTCCGCCCCAGAAAGCCCGCCGGGTCCGCGCTGATCAGCTCGGCCAGGGTTCGGACCGCCCCGCCGTCCGGGTCAATCAGCTTCGCCGCTCGCGCCATCTCATACGACTGCCCGACCTTTTTGCCCTTCCACTGCGGGTTGTCGGCCAGCCCCTTCAGATCAATGATATACTGCCCGCCCCAGGAAGGCTGTTCGATGAGTTCATCCTGCACCTGCCACGGGCCTTTGGTGATCTCGCTCATGTCGTGTGTTCTCCTGATGTCGTTGTACCCACATCCGCTTCCGCCTTTTTTTCGGCACGTTGTAACACCATGATTAACGCCAAGCCGACAAAGACGATGGGCAATCCGAACCACTCGATGAGACTGGTCCGGTGTGAAGTTTGGTGGGACCAGTCAAAGGCTTCAGAGAGATTATACGCTCCGAGCGCCATGTATACAATCCCGGTCACGAAAAGACGCTTTGTGGCTAAGGGAAAACGTCTACACTTCCAGGATTCATACAATGAGCCGCAGAGGATTACGAGGCTCCCGGCTGTCACAAAGAGGCCAAAGGCAAGATCAAAGGGCCGATGAACTAGCATCGCCTGTTCTCCCCTCTGATGCCGCGCCGGCTCCTTCTACCTCAGCGAACGTCACCCGCGCGTAGACTTCCGACAGCGACAGGCGGCAGCCGAGCGCGTCCAGGCTGATTCCCCCTTCCACGCCGTCCACCCGCGAATACAGCCATTGGCCGGCGGGCTGCCGGAGATACTTCTCCACGCGCGCCTTGTCCTGCGAGACCAACAGATATTCCTGAAGGCTGTCCAGCCGTTGATAGAGCGCGAACTTCGCCCCTCGGTCATAGGCTTCCGTCGAGTCCGACAGCACTTCCACGATGACCAGCGGGTTCAGCAGCACATCGCCCTGCCGGTCCAAGAACTGCGGCTCGCCGCAGGCGACCGAGACGTCGGGGTAGGTATACAGCCCGCCCGCGCTGACCAGGACTTTCATGTCGCTCGGGTAAGTCTCGCAGGGCCTTCCGTCGAGGGCATTCCCCAGTCGCCGGATGACATTCCCCGTGATGACATTGTGCTCGCGGCTGGCCCCCGCCATCGCGAACATTTGGCCCGCATGGTATTCGCTCTTGAACGCGGCCCTGCGCTCGATCTCCAGATACTGCTCGGGCGTATAGAACGGCTGCTGCAATGCGGACATACTGGAAGGCTCCTCTACTCAAACAGATCGTCCACCGGCATCGCCCAGACGGGTACAGCGGGCTGGGCCTCGGCGGTCTCGCCCCGCCGGTAGATGGTGGGGTTGTCGGGGCCGGACGCCTGGTAGACGCGCGCCACGTCTTCACTGAGCAAGTCCACGTCCCAGATAGCCGGGCAGACGGCGGCGAAGTAGTCGGCGCGCTTGGCGGCTATATCTTCCTCGGCTTTCGGCCCGTAGTCGCCCTCGCTGCGAACTTCGGCAGCGAAGACCGGCACGTCCGGGAAGAACTTCATGTCACCGGGCCTCCCCGTGTAGAACGCCGCGCCGGGGCTGAAGGATCGGCAGTTCGGCAACTGCGCGAGGAACCCTTTATTGTCGCTCACCGCCCGCCCGAAACTGGTCATTCGGACGTAGCTGCGGAGACTGGCAAAAATTTCATCACCGGCCCAGCCGGGCTTATCACTCGTCGAACCCATCAGCACCAGTTCTCCGTTCACGAGTTCCGCCTTGCCCGGCGCGGCGTACAAGTCTTCAATCGTCGCGCGCGTTTTCGTGATCATCGGCTTACCTCGCGGAACTTCTAGGGGTGTGCGTTGGGATCGTCCACCGCCAGCCCTTCGGCGGCTGCGGCGGCGTTTAGGGCAGTGTCAGCGGAGACAAAAGTCGGTTCCGGCGTACCATCCAGGCGGCATTTTGCCTGGACTTGCAGGGCCGTCGCCAGTTGAACGGCGTCATAGGCGCGCAGGCCATGCTTTTCGACCAGTTCCATCGCGTGTGCGATGATCGCCGGTGAGGTCCGTATCAAAAAATAGACGCTGGCGTAGTGCCGCCGGAAATCGGCGAGGGCCGTAGCAGCATCCGGCGGTGACATTTCGCCGCGTCGGAGGCGGCGCGTGACTGCCGAAACCGTCTCCACCCCCGTCAGCGCGGCGACGTAAATCCCGTTGCCGTTCGCGGGATCGGTCAGGCCGCGAATCCACGCTGTCCCAACCTCAAAGACGTAGCGCTTGACAAGGCTGCTGCTGTCAAAGAAATAGACGGCCATTTAGTCTCTATCTTCCAGCAGAGTCTCCGAAACGGGGCGGCCTATGACCTGGACGGGTTCATGCCGGTCACGCGCAGCTTCCGTGTACGCGTCCTGCGGGATGTGTTCCAGCAGGCCGTCCGCCAGCAAGCGCTCCGCCAGTCGGCGCTGCTGTTCCGGCGTCGCCTTGGCCGGCTGAGGCGTCTGCCACGAGTCTATCATGGCGCGGAGCTGCAACTGCTCTTCGGGCCTGAGCGCCTTTGCGGCTTCCACGGCGCGATCCAGTGTGACGTTTTCCATCATCACGTTTTCCATAGTCTTTCCCTCCAGGCCATTATACCAAGAATCAGCCGCCCGTCAGCTTGCGCTGCAACTCGTATAGCTTGGTCAGGGACTCGATGGGTGAGAGCGTGCCCAGATCGAGCGACTCTAATTCGTCCAGCACGGGATGGCGCTCGGCCTCGAACAGCGTGGCCTGGAGGCGCTGGGTCTGCGACGACAGGCGCTCCCCGGCGTCCTCGCCGCCGACGGCGCCCTCGCCCTTGCCCATGGACTCCAACGTCTTCAGGACCTCGCGGGCGCGGCGCAGGACGGGGTCGGGGACGCCGGCCAGCTTGGCGACCTGGATGCCGTAGCTCTTGTCCGTGCCGCCGGGCATGATCTTGCGGAGCCAGACGATGTGGTCGCCCTGCTCCTTGACGGCCACGCGGAAGTTCTTGACCCCGCCCAGCGTCTTTTCGAGTTCGTTCAGGTGGTGGTAGTGAGTGGCGAACAGCGTCTTGACGCCGACCGCATGCAGATACTCGGTGATGGCCCAGGCCAGGGCCAGGCCGTCGTAGGTACTCGTCCCGCGCCCGACCTCATCCAAAATGACCAGGGAGCGGGGCGTGGCGTTGTTGAGGATGTTGGCTGTCTCGTTCATCTCCACCATGAACGTGGACTGGCCGCTCGCCAGGTCGTCGTGCGCGCCGACGCGGGTAAAGATGCGGTCCACCAGGCCGACCGAGGCGGCGTCGGCGGGGACGAACGAGCCGATCTGGGCCAGCAGCACGATCAGGGCGACCTGCCGGAGATAGGTGCTCTTGCCCGCCGAGTTCGGGCCGGTGATGATGTGGAGGCGGGCCGCCTCGCCGTCGAGGTAGGTGTCGTTCGGGACAAACAGCGTCCCGCTTTGCAGGCTCTCGACGACCGGGTGACGGCCCGCCGTGATGCTCAAGGTGTCGCCGGCATGGACTTCGGGGCACACGAACCGGCCCGACAGGGCGACCTCGGCCAGCCCGGCAAACACGTCCAGCCGGCCCAAAGTTTTCGCCAGCTTCAGGACTTGGCCCGTGTATTTATCCGCGATCTCGTCCCGGATGCCGATGAAAAGTTGGTATTCCAGATCGAAGATCTTTTCCTCGGCCCCCAGCACCTGCGCCTCGTATTCTTTGAGTGCGGGCGTGATGTAGCGCTCGGCGTTCGCCGTAGTCTGCTTGCGCTGGTAGTCCGGGGGGATGCTGGCGGCGCTGCCGGCCTTGCTGACCTCGATATAGTAGCCGAAGACGTTGTTGAAGCCGACTTTGAGGCCCTTGAGGCCGGTGCGCTCACGCTCCGTTTCTTCTATTTTGGCGATGAACGCCTTGCCGCCGGACCGAAGCTCGCGCAGGGCGTCCAGTTCCTCGCTGTAGCCGTCTTTGATTAATCCGCCCTCGCGGAGCAGCATCGGCGGCTCGGGCTGGATGGTCGTTTCCAGCAGTTCCAGCAGGCTCGGCGGGGCGTCGGCGACGACGGCCCGCATGGGAGCCAGCGCGCCGCCCTCGGGGGCGCGGGCCAGGGCGGTCTCGACTTCGGGGAGCGCCTGGAGCGACTGTTTCAGCGAGACCAGGTCGCGCGCGTTGGCCGTGCCGGAGCAGATGCGGGCCGTCAGCCGTTCTAAATCCGCGATCCGACGCAGGGCGTCCCGCAGGTCGCCGCGCAGCAGGGCGTCGGCGTGGCACTCGCCCACGGCGGCCTGACGGTTGTGGATTTTGTCCAGGGCCAGCAGGGGCTGGTCGAACCACTTCCGCAGCAGGCGCCCGCCCAGCGGGGTGACGGTGCGGTCCAGGATAGACACCAGGCTCTTGCTCTTCGCCCCGTCCGCCAGCGAATGCGTCAATTCTAAGTTCCGGCGGGCGGCGGCGTCCAGCACCATGTAGTTCTCGGTCGAGTAAGTCGCCAGGCTTCGGATGTGCGTTGCCGCCCCCTGCTGCGTCTGCTTGACGTAGTCGAGCAGCAGCGCGGCGGCGTCCAAGCCGGACGTCATCTGCTCGGCCCCGTACCCGCGCAGGGAGGGCGTCCCGAAGTGGTCCAGCAGGACCTGGCGCGATGACCGGCGCGTCTCGGACGGCTGATGGAAGGTCACGACGGTCTTGGACACCGCCTTGACGGCCTCCCCCAACTCCTCCATGCCCGGCAGGAGCAGGCACTCGGCGGGCTGGAGGCGCATGATCTCCTCGACCACCTTCTCCGGCCCCGACTCGCAGGGCATCTCGGTCGCCAAAAACTCGCCCGTGGACACATCCACCACGCCCACGCCGGAAGGCATCTTCGCGCCCGTAATCGCCGCGACCAGGTAGTTGTTGGTCTTGGCGTCGAGCATGGCGTCTTCCACAATCGTACCGGGCGTCATCACCCGCGTCACCCGGCGCTTGACCAGCCCCTTCGCCTGCTTGGGGTCCTCCACCTGGTCGCAAACGGCGACTTTGAACCCCTTGCCGATGAGCCGGGCGACGTACCGCTCCATCGCGTGGTGCGGGACGCCCGCCATGGGGATGCGCGCCCCGGCCTGCTTGTCCTCGCGCCCGGTCAGCGTGATCTCCAGCTCCCGCGCGACCGTCTCCGCGTCCTCCCCGTAAGCCTCGTAGAAGTCCCCGACGCGCATCAGCAGGACGACATCGGGCCGCTCGGCCTTGAAGTCGAAATACTGCCGCAGCATGGGAGAAAGACTGGTGGAGGAGAGGTTGTCGAGGGAAAAAGCCATTTGGTGGTACACCTGTTCGCCGGTGACACTAGAAAAACAAAAAGAACCCACCCCACCATGCGCTCAGGTTCCGCGCCATGGCAGGAAGGGTTATAGGACGGGGATCAGGCCGCAGCAGTCGCCGACTGCCGTGGGACGAGCCGGACTTCTACCTGCTGATCCAGGGAGCGCGCGATGCGGGCCAGCATATCCAGCGTGTGCCCCTCATAGTCCGCATCTTCCAGACGGGCGATGACCCAGGGCCGCGTGCCGACGCGCGCCGCCAGTTCCGCCTGCGTCAGCCCAGCCGTAGTACGGGCCTCGTAGATCATCCGGGCAACGCGCAGTTTTTCCCGCTCTTCTTCGAGCATGGCCTGCATCTCGCCGTCCCCACCCAGCATTTGATTCAGTATCTCAACGGCATTACTGGTCGTCTTCAACGTCTTCCTCTGCATTCTCAACAACCGACTCTCGGTAGGTGCGTTTGTGCGGGTCTGCCAGGAACTTCCCCATCTGCTCGATTGCGCGGTCAATGTCGCGGCTGGGCACGGCAGCCTCTTTGGTCAGAGCGTGCGCCAGCACAGCGGCCGTTTGTCCCTGGAAGAAGTAGAGGATGCGGTAGTTCACAGTACCAAACCTTATCCTCAACTCGTGGATGCCGTCCCGCAGAAAATCCGCTTCAGGCCGTCGCAGTTCGTAGCCGACTTCCGCCAGCCGCTCGATACGCACCTGACACTTGGCAAACGCGCGGGGCTGTCTGCGCCGCAGCTCTGCGAACCAATCCCGCACGGGAACGGTGTTATCAACGTCCTTGTAAAAGACAACTTCCACAGCGGGCATAGGCAACTTTCGGATATCTGCGTACCCTAATTATAGCAGATGAACGAGGCCATTATCAAGGTGCAGGGGCGAACACAAGGTCCACCCCTCAGAACCAATCAGGCTGTCTCATCCCCACACCGATCCTCTCCTTACATGGGGAACCATCGGGCGATCTCGTCCGGGGGGAGTGGGCGACCATACTCGCTCACCTCGAACGCCTCGGCGAAGCGCACGGCCCGCCCCAGCCCTTCGCCGTAGCGCGCGATGAGCTGGTCGCGGAAGCGGTCGGCGACCGCGCCGTCGTACTCCTCCCGCCCTTCGCGCAGCCAGGCCAGCCGGGCGGCGTCACTGTCCGGGACCTGGGCGGCGTAGCCGCCGACCCAGGGCAGCCACTCGTAGAACTGCGACTCGTGGCAGTGGAGCATGGCGGCTTTTTGCTCCATAACGTCGTCAATGGCGACGACGACATCCGGCATTAATGGGATGGGCTTGTGAAAGCCGTCCTGCATGTAGAGGATGACTGGGGTGTAGGTCAGATGGGGCACCAGCGGGCAGATGTTGGGGACGCGGATGAGGTACGAGGCATCCTGCACGAGAGTCCCCGTGCGCCGGTGGTCCGGGTGATAATCGTTGAGCCTGTGGGTGAAGATCAAGTCAGGCCGGAAAGCGCGGATCAGGCGGATGATCTGTGCGCGCGTGGCAAGATCGGCTTCCAATTGGCCGTCGTCGTTGTCGAGGATTTCGTATTCGATCCCGGTCAGCGCTGAGACGCGGCGCGTTTCTTCCTGACGTCGCAGGGCCAGCGGCCCGCCGCCCATCTGGTGGTGCCCGGCGTTGCCGTTGGTCGCGGACACGAACTTGACGGTGTGCCCCTGCGCGCGGTATTTGGCGGCCAGCCCGCCGGTGAGGAACTCGCAGTCATCGGGGTGCGCCCCGATCATCAGCGCGCGGATCGGCATTTGCTCCACTTGGTCCTCCTCGGTCTTACGGGGGCTAATTCGCGCTTGTCGGTGCGCGGCTTTCCATGCCCGGCGGCGGGAGGGCGCCGCTGGCGACCGCCGTTTTGTAGGCGGCGGCGTAGTCCTGGCCTAATGTCACCGTCACGGCGGGCGGCGGCGTCCAGCCGACCTTGTTGGGCTTGACCGGCCGGCGCGCGGTCACGGGCGACGCCACACCCAGCAAGGCCGCGATGTCCTGGGGCGCGTTGGGGTCGGCCACGCCGGTGTCGAGCAGGACCGTCCGGGCGACTTCCGGCTTGGCCGGGGACTTCAGGGCGGCCATCTGGAGGCGGGGCCGGTCGGCGTTGCCGCCGTTCTGGACGTCTGTGTACCCCAGCGTCTTGAGCTGCGTGACGGCGTGCTGTGCCAGGCCCGGCGTCTGGGTGCCGTTCTTGACGACCACCGTGACCAGCCGGCGGGCGGCGGTCTCGTCGCCTTTGACCAGCCAGTCGGCGTAAGCATGGGCGACATCGGGCTTGATCCGGTACAGCCACGCCCCGTCCGCGCCCCGGAAGTCCTCGCCGGGCAGCGAGGCCGTTCTGATGTCGTCCTGCTGGACGCCCTTGAAGATCGCGGCCAGGTCCAAAAGCTGCTGGCGCGTCAGGTCGGTACGGACCGTGGACAGGGCGATATCAGCGAGGCGGGGGGCCTGGGTGACATTGGCGAAATTCTTGGCTTTGTCCACCATCGCCCGCAGCAGGAGGTGCTGGCGGTACATACGCCGCTCGTCACCATCCTCGGGCGTCGGCTTCTTGCCAAAATCCGGGTGGCGGAACCTGGCGAACCCAACCGCCTGATCGCCATTCAGGTGCTGCGGACCGGGCATGAGGTCAATGCTAAGATGTCCCCACTTGTCGTGGTAGTGCATCTCGTGCTCGACATCCACATCCACCCCGCCGAGCGCATCCACCATTTTCTTCGTCGAGTCAATGTTGAGAACGAGGTAATGGTTTGCACTTGTCCCCAGGAACTCGTTCACCGTGGCGACGGTTCGGTCCGGCCCGCCGGTCGTGTACGCCGCGTTGATCTTGAAATGCCAGTCGTTCTTCGTGCCGACAATGTGCGCGTAAGTGTCGCGCGGGATAGACAGCATGGTCGCCTTTTTGGTGTTCAGGTCGAGCGTCAGCACGAACAGCGTGTCCGTGCGGGCATTCGAGGTGTACACAACGTCACTGTTAGTCCAGTTGTCGTCAATGCCCATGCAGACGAGGGTGAGCTTGTCCTGGCCAGGGAAGCCTTCTTTGGGCGCAAAGGCGGCCTCGTGCGCGTCATGCCAGGCCTGGCCGATGCTGACGCGGCTGTTGGGGTGGAGGACGCTGATCAGCTTGTGCAGGAACGTACCCGCGCCCGCGCCGAGAAGGACGAGGACGGTCAGAAATGACCACAGCGCGATCTTTTTGCCTTTGCTCATGGATGATTCCTAAAAGCCCCCCCAGCCCCAATAATGGGGGAGCCAGAAACGAGCCGGGGGCGGCGGGTTCTTCTCCTGCACCCCTATTATTGGGGCTGGGGGGCTTTCTACTCCGCCATCGCCAGCGTGATCCCCCGCTCCGTCCGGGCGGGCAGCATCTCGCCGGTGAAGCCCCACAGGTGCGACTTGACGGCCTTCACTTGGACCAACTGCCCGGCCAGGTCCCGCGACGCGGGGAAGTTGATCGTCTTGCCCTGCCGGTTCAGCCCGGTCCACTTCAGTGGGTCCTTCGGGCTGCGCCGCTCGACCAGCACCTCGTAGACGCGGCCGACCTGGCTTGCGTTCATTTCCAGCGTGATTTGATTTTGCAGTTCGATCAGTTCGTTCAGCCGCGCCAGCTTGACGACTTCGGGAATCTGGTCGTCCAGGACGGCGGCCTTTGTGCCCTCGCGCGGCGAGTAGGCGAACATGAAGGCCGCGTCGTAGCGCGTCTCGGCCACGAACCGCAGCGTGTTTTCAAATTGCTCGTGCGTCTCGCCGGGGAAGCCGAGCATCAGGTCGGTCGTCAGGCCGACATCGGGGACGGCGGCGCGCAGGCGGGCCACGATGTCTTTATATTGGTCCAGCGTGTAGCCCCGGTGCATCCGTTTCAGCAGAACGTCGTCGCCGACCTGGACGGGCATATGCACCTGCTCGCAGACCTTGGGCAGCCCGGCGATGGCGGCGATCACGTCCTGATGGAAGTCCTTGGGGTACGGCGACGTGTAGCGTATCCGCTCGATGCCCTCGATGGCGTCCAGGCGCTCCAAGAGATGCGCGAACGAGCACGGCTTGTCCAGGAACTTGCCGTAGGAGTTCACGGTCTGCCCCAGCAGCGTCACCTGCTTGGTGCCGAGCGAGGCCAGCCGCTCCACTTCCAGCACGATCTCGTCGGCGGGCCGGGACCGCTCCTTGCCGCGCGTGATCGGGACGATGCAGAACTCGCAGAACTTGTCGCAGCCGTAGGAGATCGAGACGAACGACTTCAGCTTGGGCGCCGTCCCGCCCGGCACGCCTATCACCCTTAACGGCGTTGTCTTATCGTGCCGGTCTTTGCGCGAAGGCAGGTCGGTCGCGATGATCGCCGTCCGCTCCGCCCGGACCCGCTCCACGAGGGCAGGGACGCGGTCGATCTGCCCCGTGCCGACCACGAGGTCCACATACGGCGCGCGCCGCCGTATCTCCGGCGCTTCTTTCTGGGCCATGCAGCCGCAGACGCCGATGACCAGGTCGGGGTTCTGCGCCTTCAGCTCGCGCAGCTCGCCCAATTTGCTGTAGACCTTGCGCTCCGGCTTGGCGCGGACGGAGCAGGTATTGAGCAGGATGACCGAGGCGTCCTCGATCCGCTCGGCGGGGACATACCCCTGCCCTTCCAGCATGGCGGCCATCTGCGCCGAGTCGTCCTCGTTCATCTGGCAACCCCACGTCAGGACGCTGTAGCCGCCCCGCCCTGGTGGAGGCAATTCTATGGGATTCGCGCCCTGCACGGGCGCCTCGCTTACAAGTGTCATCAGGTTATTATATCGCAAGTGGGGCGGGAAATGCAAGCAAAGGAACGGGGCAGATAATCCCGGCCTTGAAAGGCCGGGCTACTCTATGTGGAAGTCGCTCCGCGACTGAGGAGGGGCGCGATACATCGCGCCCCTACGGGAGTGTCCTCAGTGCCGGAGGCACTTTCACTTTGAGTAGCCCGGCACTTCCAGTGCCGGATCACACTACCGTATCTCGTACACCTTGAACGTGTTGTTTTTGTAAACTTGTCTCAGGTACGGCGGAGGCGGCTGAGTCAGTTCCACCCAGTGATGCAGCCCGTCGCGGCGCTTGAACGTCGCCTTCGAGATGTCGTTGGGGTAGAAGAGGTACGTCGCCTTCGTGCCAAGCAGGAACCGGCGGCGCGCGTCATTGGGAGCGATCTGGTCGAACGCATCCGCAAACTCGGCGTCCTTGTGGCCGTAGCGCGGCGTTTCCGCCCAGTGGCCGGCCCAGACGACGCGGCCCGCCTCACCGGGGAGGTAGGTGCAAAGTCCGGGCAGCCCGACCACGGCGGCGTCGGTGGGCGTGTTGGCCCGGAGCCAGCGGTACACATCCACCAGGTCTGAAGGCAGGTAAGGAAACAGGTGCGTCTCGCTCTTGTTGAACTGGAGGTGCCGCATGTCACGGACGAGGAACAGGACGCTGGAGGGGGCGCTTGCCAGCACGAGCAGCGCGAGCGTCAGCGCTTGGGCGCGCGGCGCGTACCGACTCGCCAGCCACGCCGCGCCGACGCCGGCCAGCAGGCAGAGCGGGATGTGCTCGCCCATCAACATCTTGCGCTGGAAGGCGAACGGCAGGTAGCAGACCAGCAGGCCGCCGACGGCCCAGCAGAGGGCGAAAACGAGGGGGAGAGAACCCCTTACCTCCTCCGGCTTTCCTCCTAGGGGGGGAGGAGCTGCATTAACCAGCACATAAATAGCTATCACCGCCAGCAGAAAAACAAGCCCGTAGGCCAGGAAGTAATGCCAGACGGCGGGAGAGAGCGTAGGCACGTTCGCCCGCGCCTTGAAGACCGCCTCGGCGTTGTAGACGTGGTACATATAAAGCGTCGTCGGCAGCGTCAGCGCGAGAGCGACCACGGCCCGCGCCCAGCTCATCGCGACGCCCCGGCCGCGCCTTAACACAGTCCAGACGACCAGGAACAGGCCCCAGGCGGCGGACAGGTGCAGCACGTCATACGAGTGCATGTTGCCGAGGATGCCGCCGCAGACGCCCGCGTAGACCGCATAGCGTCCCTTGCCCGTCTGCTCGCCCCGCAGCAGGGCGTACAGCGCGCCCAGGATGAAGACGGTGCTGACGGTCATCAGGGCCGACGTGTAGATGCTCAGGAACGTGTACGCTTCGGGCTGCCAGGCGTCTACGGGTCCACCCGGCAAGTTCTTGTCCTGCCAGCGATGCCACTGGACCCAGCCGAAGCCGCTGGAGAGGCATGCGAAGCCGAAGGCGGTCAGCCGCGCATATCTGTCTTTGGGCAGACAATGCCGGTAGAAGCGGTAGATCAGCCACAGCAGCACCCCGCCGCCGGCCAGCCGCGCCCCTTGCAGGGCCGCCTGCGGCGAGCAGTGCGTCACGGCCATAACGCGCCCCAGCACCCAAAAGAAGACGTTGAACTCCAGGTCGTTCTGCTTGTCCGTCGTGAACATGTTGTGCAGGAAGAACCGGCCGTCCGCCATCTGCCGCAGCCAGGACAGATAGTTGCAGTAGTCGTCAATGTTGTAGGGGGTGCCGATGAAGGTGGCGCGGCTGCCCCCCGGCCCCATCACGGGCGCGAGGAAGTAGCCCAGGGCATACGGCAGGGTGGAAACGAGGAGGGTGAAGGCGATGAGGGCGGCAACAAGGCGGCGCTCGGCCCTGCTGGCCGTAGGGGCACGATTCATCGCGCCCTGTTCTTCGTTCACCCCGTCTCCCTTCGCACCTGCGGAAGAGGGCGCAGGCACGGAAGAGGGCGCGATGAATCGCGCCCCTACATTATTCGGCATCGGCCTCGTCTTCTTCCGCTTCTTCCGGCTCGGCCTCGACCGCCGTCCGCAGCAGGGCAACGGCGTTCTCGGACAGGATGCGGCTGCGGTCGGGCCGCGTCAGGGTCGGCGCGCTCTCGACCAGGGCGCGCGTCAGGTGGGGGCTGCCGTGGGGCAGGCCGCTGCCGTAGAGCAGCTTGCGCGCGGTCACGACAGACGAGGCGTGGGCGATCTTGTCCGTGTCCAGGCTCCCTGACACTTCCAGGTAAACGTTCAGGTGCTGTTTCGCCACCGCCACGGCGACGCGCCAGTCCTCGCCGCCCATGCCGAGGAAGACGAAGCGCATGGCGGGGAACTCCGTTGCGATTAACTGGGCGGCGTGAACCGCCTCGGCGTCGGGGACGGAGATCGCGACGGGCTTGGCGTAGCGCCGCTGGGCGTTCAGAATATCGCGGGCCTCGGTCAGCGTCACGGGCCGGCCCAGTGTCCCGAACAGGGCTGCGCCCACAATGCCGCGCCGGTTCAGGTGCCGCCGCTGCTCCTCCTGCGATTCGACGGGGTAGCCCGCGTTCAGCGTCACCCACCCGAACAGGCCGTCTTCGGGCGAGACGATCTCGCGCAATTGCCGGTTGCCCGCCACGAAGTCGCAGTCGGCGGCCAGGCCGGAGACGAGCGCCGCCCCGTCCAGGCCGGCCCGTCGCAAAGTCGCCAGGATGGACTCGCGGGTCGCCATATCGGACGAGAACGGCGTTGCGCCGTAGTAAGCGTGGACATCAAACGTAGGCATGGCTTTTTCCTCCCAATTATCAGTCCTCTCCGTGCCAGATGCGCTGGGCATTGCCGGACAGAACCGCATCCTGATCCGACGGGGACAGCCCGGATGCCCGCACATACCCCAGCGCTGCGGCCAGGGAGCGGCCCGGCGCATCGGACCCGAACAGGACGCGCCCGATCCCCACGGTGTCCCGCAGCAGGGGCAGGGCGTGGGGCGTGAGGAGGGCGCTGGTTTCCACATGCAGGTTTGGATGCACCCGCATCAGCGCAAGCGCCTCGGTCAGCGTCGCGGGCGAGACGCCTTCGAGGATGACCGGGTGCGAAAAGTCGTCCAGCAGCCGCAGGAGCTGCGTCGCCTCGCCGCGCTCCTGGATGCTCACCATGATCGGCGTCCGGGCGGACCGGCCCAGGACCGAGACTATCCGCATGAAGGGCGCGAACTCCAGCGGCCAGCCCTGGAGGTGCGGGAAGAAGCGGAACATCTCGAAGGCGCCCTCGGCGATTTGCTCGATCATCCCCTCCTGCCCCCAGTAGTGGTTCGGGTTGAGCGTGGCGACCGGGATCAGGTGGTCGTGCGCCTGGCACGCCCGCATCGTTTCGGCGTTGCCCGCCTCCGCCGAGTGGAACAGCCCCCAGGTGGAAAGAGCGAGGCACCAGTCCACGCCCTGCGCCCGCATCGTCTCGACCAGCAGCTCCGGGCTGCTATCGGCGTGCTGGGCGGGGTAGGCCCCGAACAGCGTATTGACATCCGTAATTTCCATGCGTTTGTGTTACCCTATCCAAGCGATTGTTTTCATGCCGCCTCGCATCAAACCCAACCGGCGGCTTCCGCCTCCGCCGCCGAGACGTCGTTTGAGATCATCTCAATCCATAATCCCAAACGCGCACACGCAGACAGAAATGCGGCTGGCAGGTTAATGTCCATCTGATTTTGATCCATTCGCACTTCCAGGTAAACATAAACGCGCAAGCCCAAAGCTCGGAACTTCTCAAATGTTGCGGTTTCCTGACGATCTAAAAATGCCGCGACGGTGAGCAAAGAGTCCTGAACTGCCGCTGCGTAAACCTCCGTCGGCTCCTCGGAGTCCGTATAATCTTCCAACAGCACCGGCGAAAAAGCAACGCAGGAAGACATCCACGCTCCAGCATCACTGCGTGTATACTCGATGCTATCGTCGGCAGCAAACGAAAGAAGTGCGACAAAATCCTCAGCAGCGATGGCGGCTCCGCCAATGCGGGTACAGCTTAATTGCGTGACCGTGCGGTAATTGCCCATAATCAGTCGCTACCCGACCATCCCCAGCGCCCGGTCCAGGCGGCGCAGGCAGCGGTCGCGGCCCAGGACGGAGATCATCTCGAACAAGCCCGGCCCGGTCGTCCGGCCCGAGACCGCCACGCGGACCGGGTGGATGACCTCGCCGCCTTTGACCTCGAATTCGGCAATCGTGTCCCGCACGACCTGCTCCGTCGCCGCCTCGTCGAAGACCTCGACGGCGGCGAAGCCTTGCCGGACGCGGCGCAGGCGGTCCCCAACGCCGGGGTTCGTGAACCATTTCCCGACGGCCTTCTCGTCGAACAGGTACTCGTCGTCGCCCAGCAGGAAGAAGTCGGCCAAGGCGGGCGCCTCGGCCAGCGTTTTCATCCGCTCCTGCTCCAACGCGAGGACGCGGCCGATGTATTCCAGTGTCATCATGTCCGGGTCATCGCCGAGCAGTCCCGCTTCCTGCAAAAATGGCAGGGTTTGCGCCGCCAGGTCAGGCAGCGAGAGATGCCGGATGTATTGGCCGTTGAACCAAAGCAGCTTTTCCGGGTCGCTAATCGGCGAACGGTTCAGGATGCCGTCCAGGTCGAACTTTTGGATCAATTCGGGGACGGTGAACAGGTCTCGCTCCTCTTTCGGCGACCAGCCCTGCATCGCCAGGAAGTTCAGCGTCGCTTCGCGCAGATAGCCCTGGCGTGGGTACTCCAAGGCTCCCAGCGCGCCGTTGCGCTTGCCGAACTTCTTTTTGTCCGGCCCCATCATCACGGGCAGGTGTGCGTAGATCGGCGGCTCCCAGCCGAGCGCGCGGTGGATCAAAATGTGCATCGGCGCACTCGGCAGCCACTCCTCGCCGCGCAGGACGTGCGAGATTTCCATTAAGTGGTCGTCTACTTGAGCGGCCAGGTGGTAGGTCGGGTAGCCGTCGGATTTAAGCAAAATGGCATCTTCGAGGATGCGGTTCTCGACCGTGATCTCGCCGTACACGGCATCCTGGAACGTCGTCTTGCCTTCCAGTGGGACGGCGAAACGGACGGTGGCGAACTCGCCGCGCGTTTTCTCGTATTCGGCCCGCTCGGCCTCGTTCAGATGCCGGTGGCGGCGGTCGTAGCCCGGCGGCAGGCCGCGCTTTTGCTGGTTCTCGCGCATCCGCGCCAGCTCGTCCGGCGTGTCATAGGCGCGGTACGCTTTGCCTTCGGCGATCAATTGCTCGGCATACTTATAATAAATGGGCAACCGCTGCGACTGAATATACGGCGCGTGCGGCCCGCCCTTTTCGGGACCTTCGTCGTAGTCCAGCCCATACTCGCGCAGCGAGTCGAGGATGACCTGGACGCCGTCCGCCGTTTCGCGGTTCTTGTCCGTGTCCTCGATCCGCAGGACGAACGTGCCGCCGGTATGCCGCGCATACAGCCAGTCCCAGAAGGCGGTGCGGATGCCGCCGATATGGAGCGCGCCCGTCGGGGACGGCGCGAAGCGAACGCGAACGTTGGTCATAATCAACAAGCCATCCCCAGGGCTGAAGGTTTTATTGGGGTAACCCCTGGGCTTTAGAAAAGCAAATTCCCGCCTGCGCGGGCATAAGACTTACGCCGAATGGTTCTTTGACTTCGCCCGCGAAGGCGGGGGCTTGCACTTCTGAAGCACGGGGGTTCAGCCCCGTGGAACATCTGCCAAGAACTCTTCCACTTCATACCGGCTAGGCAGCGACGGCTGCGCCCCGGCCTTTGTCACGCTCAGAGCCGCCGCCGCGTTCGCGAAGGCCGCCGCTTCTTCCAAAGACTGCCCTTCGCCCAACGCTACAGCCAATGCGCCCGTGAAGCAATCGCCCGCCGCCGTCGTGTCCACGACCTGCGGCACGGTCCGGCCCGGCAGCCGCGTCTCGCCGTCCATCGTCGCCAGCAGGACGCCCACCGCGCCCAGCGTTACGACGACCTGCCCAACGCCTCGGGCGCGCAGGATCCTGGCTGACGCTTCGGAAGTCGCCTGCGCGTCCCCCGCCAGCAGTGCGGCTTCGGTCTCGTTCGGCGTTAGGACGGATACCAGCGACAGCAGTTCGTCGGACAATGCCTGCGCCGGGGCGGGGTTGAGGATCGTCATCTTCCCCGCCTCCCGCGCCAGCTTCAAGGCCGCCGTGACCGTCTCCAGCGGCGACTCCAGTTGACAGACAACCACGTCGGCGCTTTGAATGGCTTCGCGGGCCATCTCCACCAACCCGACGCTCAAACATGCATTCGCGCCCGAAGCCACCACGATCACGTTCTCGCCGGTCGCCTTGTCCACGGTAATCAAGGCCACGCCCGTCGGCGCGTCCGGGTCGCGGACAACATAGCGGGTGCCGATGCCTTCGGCTTCCAAACCTAACACCAGGCTATCGCCCAGGGCATCCGCGCCGACACAGGCGATCAGCGTCACGACCGCGCCCAAACGCGCCGCCGCCAGGGCCTGGTTTGCTCCCTTGCCACCCGGCACATTTTCATATTCGGTGCTGAGAACAGTCTCGCCCGGCTGCGGCAGGCGCGCGACGCGGGCGACCATGTCCGTGTTGGCGCTGCCGACCACGACCACGCGCGCCCGCTTCGGCGGCGCAGCGTCGCCATTCGGTTCGGGGACGGGCGGGTCTGTGGCAGCGACATCGCTCATGGGTAGAGGGTAGCATTTTTGGGGCGGGTTGTCAAGACCCAGACTTTCCCCCTGGGCGAATGCCTCTCTTCCGGGTGCCGGGCTTGCATTCAAAACACTAAGGCAATATAATAGGGTCATGGAGCAACATCAACCATGAATTTCCATGATCCCAAAGTCTCGCGCCGCGCTTTGCTTCAGTTGGCGGCGGGCGCGTCGGCGGCGACGCTGGCAAGCCGATTTTCGGCGGCATGGGGGCGAGCCGCTCCGGGCCGCGCCGCCGCCACGTTCCAGAACCCGCTGTTTGCGGGCGACCATGCCGACCCCTCGATTTTGCGCGTGGGCGATGACTTCTACTTCACCCACACCTCCTACCGCTATGCGCCGGGCTTGGTGGTCTGGCACTCGCGCGACCTGGTGAACTGGACGCCCATTTCCCATGTGCTGGGGGACATGCGGGGCACCCGCGCGGAGGTCTGGGCGCCCGACCTGGTCGAGCATGAGGGGCGCTACTTCATCTATTTCCCGATGGGGGGCATCTATGTCGTCCATGCCGAGCACCCAGGAGGCCCCTGGAGCGCACCGATCAGCCTGAAGGTGGACGACATAGATCCCGGCCATGTGGTAGGCCCGGACGGGAAGCGCTACCTTTACACGGCCGGGGGCCACGTTGTTGAATTAAGCCCCGATGGTCTCTCCACGGTCGGGGAGCGGACGAAGGTTTATGACGGTTGGCAGTTCCCCCCGGAGTGGAAGACGGAAGGCTTCTGGCTGGAAAGCCCGAAGCTGACGAAACGCGGCGGCTTCTACTACCTCATCTGCGCGGAGGGCGGCACTTCCGGCCCTCCGACCAGCCACATGGCGGTCGTGGCGCGCTCCCGTTCACCGCTCGGCCCGTGGGAGAACTCGCCGCACAACCCGCTCATCCACACTTACAGCGCGGTCGAAGCTTGGTGGTCGGTCGGGCATGGCACGCTGGTTTCGACGCCTGACGACCGCTGGTATTTCGTCTACCACGGCTACCGGAACGGGCTGCCCACGCTGGGCCGTCACACGCTGATGGAGCCGGTCGAGTGGACGTCCGACGGCTGGCCGCGGGCGCCGCTGGGGGCACGGCGCGGCGAGCCGATGCCCGCGCCGATGGGCGTCGCGCAGCGTCCGATGATCGCACTGTCGGACGACTTCCGCGCGCCGAAGTTCAAGCCGACCTGGGGCGCGTGGAACGAGACCGACATGAGCCGCTTCGACGTGGGACACGGCGCGCTCGTCATGCGCGCCAAAGGCGACTCGCCCGGCCAAAGCTCGCCCCTGACCGTGATGGCGCGCGATCCGAGTTATGAGGTGCAGGTGGCGGCGGCGGCGCAAAACGGATGCGGCGCGGCGCTGGGCCTGTTTTACAGCCCGGACCACTGGCTGTTTGCCGAACTCAAGAGCGGTGAGCTGCGGGTCTTGGGGGACAGGCAAACGCCGGCAAGCCGTACATGGAAGGCGAGCACGGTGCATCTCAGAATCGTCAATCGCCGCAACCGCGTCGCGTTCCTCGCCAGCGAAAACGGGCGGGATTGGCAAACTCTGGCTGACGAGATTGACACGTCAGGTTTCAATACCAACACACTGCACGGATTTCAAAGCCTGCGCCCGGCGCTGGCGGCCAGCGGCGCGGGGGCGGCGCGTTTCACGGATTTCCGCTACCGCGCTTTGTAGCCGGTTGACACCCGCCTGCCCTTTGCGCTATCATAACCCAAACGGGCGGTCCTTGCGTTCAAGGCTCCGCCTCCCAGAAAGAGTCACACGCCATGAAGGTTTACGAGCACATCACTGATCTGGTCGGCTTCACGCCGCTGGTCAAGCTGCACCGCATCACCGACGGCGCCCCGGCCACCGTCCTCGCCAAACTGGAGTTCTTCAACCCGGCCTCCTCGGTCAAAGACCGGATCGCCGTCGCCATGCTCGAAGATGCCGAAAAGCGCGGTGTGCTGACGCCCGATTCGGTCGTGGTTGAGCCGACCTCGGGCAACACGGGCATCGGCATGGCCTTCGCCTGCGCCGCCAAAGGCTACAAGTGCATCCTGACCATGCCGGACACGATGAGCATGGAGCGTCGCCTGCTCCTGCGCGGCTACGGGGCCGAACTGATCCTGACGCCGGGCGCGGAGGGGATGCGCGGGGCCATCGCCGAGGCCGAGCGCATCGCCGCCCGGACGCCGAATTCCTTCGTGCCCCAGCAGTTCAAGAACCCTGCCAACCCCGCCATCCACCGCGCCACCACGGCGGAGGAAATATGGAACGATACAGACGGCGCGGCGGACATCCTCGTGGCGGGCGTCGGGACGGGCGGGACCATCAGCGGCGTTGCGGAAGTGATCAAGGAGCGCAAGCCCTCCTTCCAGGCCATCGCCGTCGAGCCGACGGATTCGCCGGTGATTACCCAGACCCGCGAAGGACAGCCGCTGAAGCCCGGCCCGCACAAGCTGCAGGGCATCGGCGCGGGCTTTATCCCGGACAACCTGGACATGGCAATCGTGGACGAGGTCATCCAGGTGACGACCGAGGAATCGGTCCACTGGGCGCGGCGCGCGGCCCATGAGGAGGGCATCCTGGTTGGCCTTTCCTCCGGCTCCGCCCTCTGCGCCGCCATGCAGGTCGCTCACCGGCCCGAGAACGCCGGAAAGACAATCGTCGTCGTCATCCCCTCCAACGGCGAACGCTACCTGTCCACCATTCTCTTTGCCGACCTGCGCGACGATCAATGATGCCGCCGAACCTCAATTGGCTTCGACTTCAACGGCTCCAACTTCAACGGCTCCAGCTTCAATGGCTCCAAAGGGTGTTGGTGTGGGCCGCCGTGGCGCTCGCCTTTTGCTCCTTGCTCCGGCCATGCTGTGCCCTGCCTCCCGCGACCGCCGTGGCGGCGCCGGAGAAAGTCATCCTGGACACGGACATCGCCGACGACATTGACGATGCCTACGCTTTGGCCCTGCTGGCATCCGCGCCCAATGTGAAGCTGCTGGGGGTGACGACCACTTTTGGCGAGACCGGGAAGCGAGCGCAGGTCGCCGCCAAACTGCTGGCCGCGCTAGGGCGAAACGATGTTCCGGTCTATGCGGGTCGCCAAGGCACGTCTGCCATCGGCCATCAGTACGAATGGGCGCGCAGTTTTCGGTCCGCAGCGCTCAAGCCCGAGGACGCGGCCCTGTTCCTGAAGACCCAGATAGACCAAGCGCCGGGGCAGATCACCCTCGTCGGCATCGGCCCGCTGATGAACTTGGGCGACCTGCTGACCCGGTATCCCGAAGTCAAGCCGAAGATTCGGCGTATCGTACTGATGGGCGGGGCGGTGTACGCCAGCTACAACGGTCAGGCCCCCACCATGCCGGAGTGGAACATCAGCCGTGATCCCGCCGCCGCGCGCATCGTCTTTACGAGCGGAGTGCCGCTCGTGATGGCGGGGCTTGAGGTGACAACGACGCTGCACCTGGATGCCGAGCGGCAAAAGCGGATATTCGCCGACGGGACTCCGGGAACGGATGCCCTGGCGGCGCTGACCAACCTGTGGGGCGGAGGAACCCCGACGCTATTCGACGTGGCGGCGGTGGCCTATGCCCTGGGGCATCGCTTCTGCGATGAGGAGCGCGACCACGTTGTGGTGGATGACAGCGGCCTGACACTAATTACCGATGGTCCGCCTAACATCACGGTTCTCATCCATTCCCACCCGGACCTGTTTCTGGACTGGTATGTTTCCATCCTGCGGACTCAGATCGCGGGCGACAAGATCTGATGCCGGAACGACCGGCGCGGCGAACAGCTATGCCCAACGAGAAGCCTAACACCATCAAAGTCAGCGAGGCGCGGCGGCACGAAATCCCTGCCGACCGCGCCGACCTGCACGTCACCGTCGAAGGCGCGTCGCTGTTCACGGGCGGCGAGGCGCTCAAAAAAGCGCGCGAGGTGGCCCAGCTTGTCCGCGAGCTGACTGACTTCGGGGTGTCGGCGACCGACATCTACTTGCAGGGCGTCTTCGCGGACACCGCGACGGGTCTTCTGGGCAAGACCTCGCTGGCCCGCTACAAGCTGCGCCTCCACTGCGCCGATCTGACCCAACTGGCCGACCTGCTCGGCATCGTGACCGGGCAGAAGAACGCCCGGCTGAACGTCATCGAGTGGGGCTACCCCGACGATGACAGCCTCAAAGACCAGTGGCTTGGGGAGTGCATCGCCCGCGCCAACGCGAAGGCCGCCCTCATTGCTCAGGGCTTGGCTGTCCGCCTGCTCGGTGTCCACGCCTTTTCTGAAAAGTATTTGGACGGGGAAAAACCGTCCCGAACTGCCGTCGCCGAAGAGGGGATGGTCATGGCACGCGCCGCGCGTTCGCGCGTCTCGCCCGAGGAACTTGGCCTAGAAATCTCGCACACTAAGACCGTCCATGTCTCCATCGAGGTCGAATACCTCGTGTCCGCCTACGAACCCGCGCCCTCGCCGTAGGGGCGCGATTCATCGCGCCCTCTTCTCTTGCTGCGCCCTCTTCTTCCCCGCTCTATCTCACCGCTGACTTCACCAACTCGTAATAGTAATCGTCGGCCTGCGCGTCCCCCGTGTACGGGCCTTTGAGGATGTCCCCGATGTTTAGCGCCTGTCGTTGGGCGTCTGGGGAGACCGGCCTCCGGGCCTTGACATGCCCGTCGAGCCACAGGACGTTCGCCAGCCCCGAATGCCGCCCGTGGACGGAAGCCTCGTGATCGGAAGGGAGGAAAACATTTTTGATCCATGTCGGCAGGCCGGAAGAATAAGCGGCGCTGTCGGCGGCGAAAATCGTTTCCGCAGGAGCGACGACTTGGGCAAGAGACACGGGGCGTCCCTGGCTGTGTTCCGCCCGCCAGTAGGCAATGTTGAGGCCGTAAGCAGGAGGCATGGGTTTGTAGTAGTCGGCGGCCTTCAGCCCTGACGCGGACGGACAGGCCCAGACATCGGCGCTTTTGAGGAACGGTCCCAGCGGGCCGCACGAGGCGTCAACCTTCTCATCCTGCGTGAGCCGCCGATCATCCGAACAAAAACTCCAGTGCGTGATGCGGCCATTGTCATCGGCGTGAGATAATGCGTTAAACAGCAGACCGTCATTATCCCCAACGTACTGCATCGCTGCCATCCCGATCTGCCGCAGGTTGGAGGCGCACGTCGCCTGCCGCGCCCGCTCCCGCGCACGGGCGAAGACGGGGAACAGGATGGCGGCGATGATGCCTAGAATACCGATGACGACGAGCAGTTCGATCAGCGTGAAGCCGGGTTTGCGTGTGGGTTCCATACCCAGACAACGGAACATGGGGGCAAAAGGGTTCGCGGGCGTTCAGGTCTCACTGGCGGTTAAAACCGCAGCAACAAAGGCACAAAGTCCACCTTCGTGGACTCGAAGCATTTGTCTTAACCTGCGAAGGCAGGTTTCGTGAGGTTGTTGCTGCGACTTCAGTCGCCCGCAAAAGCCTTTCTGCCAGCAGGGAAAATCAACGTCACTGGAGAAAGAGGCGGTATGACAAATGGAAGCATCTTAGCGGCCCTTGCCTTGCTGCTGATCATGGCAGGCACCCTTGCCTCCACGCCTGCCTTCGCCGCGCAGGCGGGAGACCGGGGCGGCAGTCTTAATGTCACCTTTCCCGACACGCTGCTCATGCAGAACGGCGGGCCGGTCATCAACATCAAGCGCCCGCCGGAGGCGGGGATGCGGGCGGCCAAAGGCGATGGAGTGACGGACGACACGGCGGCCTTTCAAGACGTGTGGGACCTGCTGAAGCGCGAGTATCAGAAGTACGGGCCGTGGGGAGCCGACAACAGCTTCTACGTCTACCTACCCAACGGGACGTATAAAGTCAGAGATACACTGATCTATCGCGGCGCGACGGTCGGGGCGTACCCCAAGTGGGACGGGACGTTCGACATCAACCATGTCCATTTTGTCGGGCAGGACCGAGGCAAGACCGTCATCAAGCTGGCGGACCACTGCGCGGGGTACGGAAACCCCGCCCGGCCCAAGATCGTGCTGGCCTTCCAGCACCCGGACACGGTCTTCAACAACGTGCCCGGCGGCAACTGGCTCCGTAACCTGACGATTGACACCGGGCGAGGCAACGCCGGTGCGGTCGCGCTGTTCTTCCAGGGAGCCAACAACACCGACCTGCGCGGCGTTACGGTTAAGTCGGGCGACGGGGCGGGCCGCTACGGCATTTGGTTCAAGCAGGGGTCCATTCAGGGCTACTACGCCGACGTGACGGTGGAAGGGTTTGACGACGGCATTTTCGACGAGGTGAACGCCGAGGGGGATGTGGCGTTCGAGTACCTGACGATGCGCGGCCAGCGGGAAGCGGGCATCCTCCTGACCGGCGGCGGAATGTCGCTCCGGCGCCTGCGGTCGGTCCAGCCCCGTCCTGGCGTTCCCGCCTTGAAGATAGACGGCTCCGGCCCGCAGGCCGTGGTCATTGACAGCGAGATGAAACGCCCTATCATGCAGATGGCACAGGGCAGTCCGGCCATCGAGATGACCCGCAACGCGGAGCAGTGCCTGTTCGCCCGCGATGTCGCCACGGCGGGTTACGCCTCCGCCATCCGCAAGGCGGGCACGGACGCCGTTTCGCAGAAGTTCGTGGACGAGTATGTGTCTTATCTCGTCAAAACGCTCGCGCCCGGACAGACCGCCCGGTCGCTGCGGCTGCCCATTTTGGACACGCCGCGCGTCCCGTGGTACGACCCCAAAACGCAGTGGGCGGTGGTAGACGACTACCCCAGTGTCCAGGCCGCGCTGGATTCGGGTCGGCCCGTCGTCTGCTTCAAGAAACGGCATTACAAGCTGACCGGCGACGTGACCGTACCCGCTTCCGTCCACGTCGTCAACGGCATGGCTTCTCAAGTGGAAGGCGGCACGTTTGTTATCGCCCAGCCGTCTCCCGACCCCGTTCTGTTTCAGGATTCCAATCTGCCGATCCGTGTCACGGCCCGGCGCGACGTAGTTCAGCGCTGCGCGAACGGCGGCATTTCCAACCCGCACGGCCTGCCGGTCACGTTCTACCTCGAAAACGTCAACGACAACGCGACCGGCGACGACTTCTGCCGGCCCGGCGGGCGCGTCTTTGCCCGCCAGATTGACATCGAGTATGGGCGTGGGAACCAGATCGTCAGCAACGGCGGGGACTTGTGGATATTCGGCTTCAAGACCGAGAACATGGGGGCGACGCCCTTCACCGTCAAGAACGGCGGCGCGCTCGAAGTGCTGGGAGGCTACTGCAACCAGACCAACCGGCCCCCGCCCGACCGCCAGAACCCACTCCTTCTCAATGACGGCGGGCGGGTCTCGGCCACGCTGTTCACCAACCTCGGCGGCCCATTCGTCCGCGCCGTCGTCGAGACGCGCGGCGGCGTGACGACGACGGCCCCGAACACCGACTTCCCCAAGCGCGGGTCGGTCTACCGCAGCGACTATGTTATCCCCCTTTATGTAGGGGATGCGCGGCCTGCTGCTCCGCCGCAGGGAAAGTGATCGCGCCTGTGGCCTTTCTCCGTGCCTTCTTGCGTGCCTTTTTCCGCCGGCTGCCGCCCCGCGCGGTGGGAGTGTTCTGCCTGTTTAGCTTTCTTTCCCTGCTGGGAGCCGGGCTGGGCGTCACCTACTGCGGCCGGCAGACCTATCACTGGCAGGCGTTCGACGTCGAACTCGGCATACAGCCCGCGCTCCGGGGGCAGACGCGGCTGGTCTTCACACCCCTAGGGGAAATCCGCGCCCGCACACACCACACGCCGCTTGTGCTCAGTGTCAGCCTCAGCGGCATCAGCCTGGAGAAGATACAGGCTTTAGTGGCCCACCCGCCCTCACAGGCCAAACTCCAGCACGACCTGGAACAGACGGCGCGGGACCGCCTGACCCGGTTTGCTCTGCATCAGGTGCTGGTGGGCGCCCTCGGCGGCCTGCTCGCGCCCCTGCTGCTGCGCGCCCGCCGCGTCCGCTCGTGGCTCTTCTCCATCTTTCTGGGCGGCGGCGCCGTGGCCGGGTTGCTGCTGGGGACGCTGCACACTTACGACAGGACCGCCTTCCGCAGCCTCACCTATGTCGGCTCGCTGCGGCAGGCGGCGGTGATCGTGTCCCTGGTCCGGGGGGCCTTCGACAACGCCGAAGCGCTGTCCGACAAACTTCGCCTCGTCGCCGTCAACGTCAACACGCTGTACGGGCGCATCAGCGCCATGCCCGCGCTGGAGCCGGGCGTCAAGACGGTCCGCATCCTGCACATCTCGGACATCCACAACAACCCCGCCGCCATCGGCTTCGTGGATGAGCTGGCGAGCCGGTTCGGCGTGAATGCCGTCATTGATACGGGGGATTTGACTGACTACGGCACACCCGTCGAAATCGGCTTGTCGCAGGCACTGGGGCGTTTGCCCGTGCCGCACGTCTTCGTGGCGGGCAACCACGACTCCCAGGCGACCGTCCGGGGCGTGGCCGCGACCCGAAACGGAATAGTTTTAGACGGACAGCCGATCAGCGTGGCGGGGCTGACTGTCCTCGGCGCCCCCGACCCCAGCTCCGTGCGTGCCGGGCTGGGCAGCGTGGACACCCCCCCGGCGGCGCTGGCGGCGGCAGCGACTCAGCTTGCGGACGCCGTCGCCAAGATGCCCGCCCCGCCGGACATCGTGTGCATCCACAACCCCGTCCAGGCCGATCCCCTGCGGGGCAAGGTCCCCCTCATCCTGTGCGGGCACCTGCATCGGGCATATGTGGACACGGAGGGCGTGACGGTGATCTGCAACGCCGGAACGACCGGCGGGGCGGGCCTGCGCTATTTCGACCATTCGGAGGGCGTCCCCCTGTCGGCGGCGGTGCTCACTTTCGCGCTCACGCCCAAGCCGCGCCTCCTGTTCATTGACACGATCATCCTCAACGGCTCCCTTAGCGAGTACTCCCTCACCCGCCGCACGTTCCACGACCCTGCCCCTGCTCTCCCAGCGGCCCCAAGGGCAGTCCCTTGATGCCATGACAGCAAGGGCAACGGCCTCACGCGCTCACCAGGCCGACCCCTTCCAGCACAACATGGCGCAGTGTCTCTTGGCTCCCAAGCCGCCGTTGCGCGTCCAAAATCTCGATCCCCGCCAATTGCCCGTTGGCATCATAATCCGCTGCGATGCCCTCTGCTAGATGCTCCGTGGTCACGGTTGTTTCCTGAAACAGAATGTGCAGCGCGTCCACTTCCGGGTCATAAATAATCTTCATGTCGTCACTCCTTCAGAAAAAGTAGGTGTAAACGGTCACGACCACAATCTCGGTCGCTTTCTCGACGAAAATAGGGCGGACCTGTTTGGTGGCATAGCGCCTGCCGTTCCATGTCTGACCGAAAGGAAAGCTCTTGCGGCACTCCAAACGGCCTGTGCCCTGAGAGGCGGGCTGCCAAGTGGCGGAGCGTATCGCGGCTTCCACTTCCGAGGCCGTAAAGCCGCGCGAAGAGAAGTAGCCAGCGGCGTGGTAGGAAAGGCGAATCGGCTTCATGGGGTGATCCTTCTCCGTGGACGTTTTCTTCCGTGGCTACTTGCCTTCCCTGTTATACCCCGCCAGAAGGAGTTTAGCTACGCCCTTCCTTTCACCCTCTGCCATATGCCATAATCACCCCAAGCAACTTGGAACTAGAACCCAGACACAACCAGCAGACAAGGTCCGAGACTAATCCGCAAGTGACATCAAAGCGGCCCGGCTTGGGCCTGTTGTTCGCTCTGCTCGCCCTCGCTGTCCTTGTCGCGCTCATCCGGCGGCCTGTGCCGCCCTCCCTGCCATTTGACACGCTGCATCCGCATACGCAGCAGACGTTGCGGCGGCTCGGGGTCGAGCCGCCCCGCGTCGCCCAGGGACTGGGCTTGGCCCCGGCCAGCGCCGGAATTCATGGCGTGGACGGTTGGGTGAACGGCCGCCCCTACTGCGCCGCGTTCGACCTCGACGTTTCCGACCTCGCGCCGACGCAGACCGCCATCCTGCTGCACCGATTGCGGGGCGTGGGCCTCGTCTGCTGGTGGCGCGTGCCCGGCGTCAGCTTCCCCGTGACCACGCGCCTGGGCATCGAGACCGGGCCGCACCTCCACGGGGTTGACCCGTTCGTCCCGCACAAGCGCCGCCTGGAACTCCAGATACGCGACTATCTGCGGGGCAACAACGGTATCGAAGTGGGCCGCTACGCGCACCGGCCCGACCCGTCCGCCGCCTGCCCGCAGACGGTCGCCGAGCGGAGCCTGCTGCGCCGGATGCTCTCCGAATAGCCAGTGCTGCGGTGGGGCAGGACTTCTTCGGGTATAATCCCCCCATGCGCGTCCCGCTCCTGTTGTTCTCCGTCCTGCTTCTCGTCACGAGTTTGTTCCTGGCTCCCCTTGTCTGTTCTATCCGGGCGGATGAAAAGCCGCCGGCGTTTCCCAAGTTTACCCAGGTGGAGACCTATCGCATTCGGATCGTCAACAGCGTGGACGGCGCGATCCAAGTTTCGGACGATGCGGGCAAGACCTGGCACCTGGTCGGGCGCGTCACCGCGCCCGCGACGCAGAGCCTGATGGGGTACTCGGCCAGCGGCTATGCCCAGCCCGGCACCGTCGCCGCCGTCGCCGTCCACGGCCTGCGGATTCGCGTCGGCGACCTGGACACGCCCGACCCGCTGCTCATCAACGTCCTGCCGCGCGAGTTCGCCCAGACGCCCAACCTGTTCGGCGGCCACGTTTCAGGACTGTCCGGCATCTATACGAACATCCCCGTCGGCACGGGCATCTTCCGCGATCTCAGCCCCCTCGTCGGCAACCCCGTTTATCTGGAGAACCGGGTGGGCGGGGACCCGCAGCCGCTGCCGCTCAACTACATCCCGCGTGAGGGCGACGTGCTGCTCATCCGCGCCCTGGCCCCCGCCAACCCGCTCAAGGAAGTCTTTTTCGACAACGTGGCCGGCGGCCAGGTCCGTGCGACCTTTGCCGACCGGACCACCCGGATTCTCACCCATGTCGTCAAGCCCGTCGTCGGCGTGGGCCGCTACGACGGCTGCTCGTACACGGGCGTCGGCGCCCTGAACACCAACCACGACGGCGTGCTGACGGTCTCGACGGCTCCCGTTACCACGTCGCCGCTCTTCGAGGGCATCGGCCCGGAGCGGCGCGGCGGCTTCCAGATCCAGCCCGCCTACCACAACGCCCAGGGGGACGGCGCGGGCGCCCCGTCCGTGCTGGTCATCGGCTCGCGCAAGAAGCCGCGTGCGCCGGAGATGGAGGGGACGCCGCCGCTCTTTTACGGCTACTTCGACTTGGCCTGGAGCCGCGACCAGCCCGGCCATTCCTGGCGGGCGGAGGTCCAGCGCCGCCACGGACCCTGGCAGCCGATGCCGACCGTGATCGGCGACCGCACACTGGCCCTGGCCGATGTCACCGCCCTGCGCCTGGTCCGGGACCAGCCGGGCGACGCCGCCTGGCGCGCGGGCGAGATTAAAGTCGCCGAGCGCGACTATGCCGCCCGCGCCCTCCTCGTCGCCCGCGCGGGCAAGACGATGGTGACGCGCGGCCAAATCACCCTCACCGCCGCCGCCCCCGACCGCCGCACGGCCTATGTCTCCTTTTATGTGGACGGCCAGTTCCGGGGCGTCACCAACTCCGCCCCCTATCGCTTTGACTGGAACACCCGGTCGGTGCCCGACGGCGAATATGTCATCGAGGCGCTGGCCCAGGACGCTTCCGACCAGACCCTGTCGTCCACCCGCACGAAGATCTGGGTGGACAACGGGCGGAAGGTGGCGCAGGGGGGATAGGAACCCACCCCGCCGCCAGGGGCGGCGACCCTCCCGAAACGGGAAGGTGAAGAGTCTTTCTCTTGCCCCTCCCTAGCAGGGAGGGGTGGCGAGCCTCAGCGAGCGGGGTGGGTTCGGACTAGGTTCAGGAGACGCTATGCCCCTCTATGCCGGCCTCATGTCGGGCACCAGCCTCGACGGGATAGACACCGCGTTTGCCGACATTGCCGTCCTCGACGCCGACCCTGCGCGCCCGCGCTTCGCCATCGCCCTGCGCGCCACCGCCTACGCGCCCTACCCCGCCGCCCTGCGCGCCCGCCTCCTGGGTGTTCGCGCGGGTCAGCCCGTTCCCATAGGCGAGATCGCCGCGCTGCATTACGAACTCGGCGCGGTCTACGCCGACGCCGTTCTCCAGGCCGCCGCCGAGGCGGACATCCCAACCTCCGACATCGCCGCGCTGGGGCTGCACGGGCAGACCGTCTGGCACGCCCCGCCCTCGTCGGGCGCCCCCGTCCCGAACACCTTCCAATTAGGCCAGCCTGCCATCCTTGCCGAACGTCTCGGCTGCCCGGTCGTCTCCGATTTCCGCGCCCGCGACATCGCGGCGGGCGGTGAAGGCGCCCCGCTCGTGCCGTTCGCCGACTACGCCCTGCTCCACTCCCCAACCGAAACCCGCGTCGCCCTGAATCTGGGCGGCATCGCCAACGTCGCCTTCCTGCCCGCCAGCGGCGCGCTGGCCGACACCCTGGCCTTCGACACCGGCCCCGGCAACCTGGTGTTGGACGGGCTGGCCGCCGCGCTGACCAGTCAGCCCTATGACGACAATGGCGCGCTCGCCGCGTCGGGCCGGGCCGACCCCGCCCTGCTCGCGCGCCTCCTGGCACACCCTTACTTCACCCTGCCGCCGCCCAAAAGCACCGGCGCGGAGCTGTTCAGCCCGGCCTACGTCGCCGACTTCCGCCGCCAAGCGGCTTCCCTGTCCCCCGCCGACACCCTTGCCACCGCCACACGGCTGACCGTAGACAGCATCGCCCGCGCCCTGCGCGACTTCCTCCCCCGCCTGCCCGACCGGCTGATCGCGGGGGGAGGCGGGACGCACAACCGCTCCCTGATGGATGGCCTGCGCCGCGCCCTGCCCTCCGTTGCCGTTGAGACCCACAACACCTTCCCCACGCGGGCCGGGGTCATCCCCGCCGGGGCCAAAGAAAGCCTCGCCTTCGCCCTCCTCGCCGCCGCCCGGATGCACGGCATCCCCGCCAACGTCCCCGCCGCGACGGGCGCGCGCGGCCCTCGCCTGCTCGGCGTCGTGACGTTGCCTTAAAATGAAGCAAACTATTGACAATCAAACATTTGTTCGCCATAATAAGATAAGTATATTTCGCCTGTTCATGTAGCTAAAGCATATTACAGACCTTTCTGCGTCGTGTGCTTGGTGTTTCATTGGTGAAGTTATTTCGATTATGATGCAGGAAATTGAAGATGACAAACAGAACACTGCGCTGTGTCCGAAGAACCCGACAACTCGCAGTTTTCGTTGATACCCTTTGACAAGCAGGAGTGGCCCCCGCTGCTAAAGCCTGGACTTCACGCTAGAACACTCACTCAAGTTCGTGCGCTATGTGTTGATGCATTCCCTCTCTCGAAAACTCGCGCAGGCATCATGCTTGGGTTGGAGGACTTGATTGCACAATTCGTGGCTCTGGGCGTACCTGCGACCTTTTGGCTTGACGGAAGTTTCGTGACTCATAAGGTTGACGCGCATGACGTTGACATGGTGATTTTTGTTTCAGCGGAGTTCTATACCAATGCTACTCCCCAACAACGATACCTGCTTGACTGGATCAATGCGTACCAAAGTTTAGCACCCGGCCCAGATGCTGTGTGCCATGCTTACGTCGTCGCTTATTGGCCGCCTGGACATCTGTATTATGAGATAGGCGAACAGAACCGCCGATATTGGATTAATCAGTTTGGATTTAGCAGGAGCAGAGAAATAAAGGGAATGCTGCTAGTAACGACTCCCTAGATGCTGGCTTAACATGGACTTGCTCGACATCGTCGAAAAACTTGAAAGGACACGCGCGGAACTAACAAGCCTGGAAAAGTTTGTTACTGCGCTCCCTGCCGACCCTGCACTAATGCTAACGATAGCAGGAGTGCGTAAACGTCAGGAACATCTTGGCTTGCGGTTCGCACAAGCAACCGAACAGCAAAGCATAGATGTTTGTAGTTACCGCTTGTTTACTCAAGGTGGTGGAACTCCACAGGTGCCAGCACTAGCCAAAGCGTTGCTTAACTTTCAGACAACATTCTCTACAGTGTATGACGCCGAAACCACCGGGGCAAAATCAACGAGCCATGTTGGAGTGCAAAGCGCGGCGGACACTACTTTCGGTTACGCCTATTCTTTCACAGGCTCAGTTGGCTTTACGCTAACCCTACCTAATGAGAGAGTGCTGGTGCTTGAATCAGATTTAGACAGGGCGATCAATACGCTGTTCACTATGCTGAAGGCAACCAGTTCCGACCAGGTAAACTCGTTTGCCAAAGGGTTAGGGGCAGGTCCTATACACGCTCTTTATGCCTGGGTAGATGCCCTAGTCAGAAGTGGATTAGGTGCAGACATAGACTGGCGGCGTGGCACCCAGGTTCGCGCGAGCGTCTTCGTAGACTTGCCCGAACTCGAGAATCTCAAGCAAGCGATTGAGGAGACGAGCGACGAGAAGACAGAAACGTTGATAGTTGTTGGCCGTTTAGTGGCTGCGGACTTCAAAGCTAAAAACCATACTTTCCGCATGGAACTTGAAGACACAGAGTTGCGTGGTATCATGTCTTCAAACGTAGCCGAGGTGGAGGGTCTACCTAGACAGTACCGGGCGGAAGTCGAGAAGACCACGATAATTAATTATGCAAAAGATCAAGAGGTTGAGTCCTATGTATTGACGCGGCTTATGGAGCCGCTGTAGTTCCTCTGCCATGACACTCCACCGGAAAATCGGCCAGATGCTTCTGTTCGGGTGGTCCGGCGACACGCCCGAAGAAAGCCGCACGGTCAATGCCCACGCCGCCGCGCTGGTGGACGAGTTTGCCGTCGGCGGGGTCGTGCTGATGGAGCGCAACATCGGGCCGCCGGAGCAAACGCGCGCTGCTATCGCGGAACTTCAGGCGCGGGCCAAAGCGCTGGGGCTTCCGCCGCTGTTTGTGGCGGTGGATCAGGAAGGAGGTCGCGTCCAGCGGCTCGGCCCGCCGCATTATGCCGCCCGTCCCGCTGCCCGCTCGGTCGGCGAGACGGGCGACCCGGAACAGGCGCGCGGTGAGGCGCGGCGGATCGGCGAGGAACTGCGCGCGCTGGGCTTCAACTGGGATTTTGCGCCTGTGCTGGACGTGAACAACAACCCCCAGAACCCAGTCATCGGCGACCGGGCGTATGGCGCCGACCCGGCCCTGGTCGCGGCGATGGGGGCAGCCGCCGTGCGGGGCTTCCAGGAGGACGCAGGCATTCTGGCCTGCGGCAAGCACTTCCCCGGCCACGGCGACACGGACACGGACACGCATCACGCCCTGCCGCGCATCGGGCATGACCGGGCGCGATTAGACGCCGTGGAACTGGCCCCGTTCCGCGCCGCGCTGGAGGCCGGACTGGCCGCCGTGATGACCTCGCACATCCTGTTCCCCGCGCTCGACGCGCACCTGCCCGCCACGCTGTCCCCGGCCATCCTGACGGGCCTACTGCGCGAGGAGTTGGGCTTTGAAGGGCTGATTATCACGGACGATCTGGAGATGAAGGGGGTGGCCGCCGGGTGGGGACCTGCCGAGGCCGCCGTGCTGGCGGTCCAAGCCGGGGCCGATCTGCTGCTCTGCTGCCACACCTGGGAGACGCAGCGGGAGATCCGGCAGGCGCTGCTCCATGCGGTCGAGACCGGGCGGCTGTCCGAGGCGCGTGTTGATGCCTCGGTCAGTCGCATCGCCGTTGCTAAGGCGCGGTGGCTGATGTAGGGAGCGGCGGGGCAGGTATGAGGGCGGTGCAGCGATCAGGAGGGCGCGATGAGGAGGGCGCGATGAATCGCGCCCCTACGCGACGACTCTTCCTCAGCCCCGGAGGGGCTTTGTGCCCTTTTTAGCCCGGCCCTTCAGGGCCGGGTCTGCTTTTTGCTGGTCCCCACCCGACCTGGAACAAGGCTTTGATAATGCACCCGCCGGAACTCGGCGTTGCAGTTGTGCGCGCGGACGCCGATCTGGCCGCGCAGGAAGAAGCTGTCCGAGGCGTGAATCTTGGGCGTCTTCATGTCATCCACATACACGGTGATCGTCGCCCCGCGCAGGACGATCTTCACATGCTGCCAGGTGTTGAGCGGCACGGGCAGGGGAGCGCGCGCCAGTTCGGTATAGTCGTTTACGTTGCGGCTGAGAAAGACGCTGCCCGCCGAGTCTAGGCCGACACAGTAGCCGCAGGCGGCATCCGGGCCGGAGAAGTCGGCGTTGGTCGTGCGGAACAGCAGGCCCGCATTTCCCGCCGAGGTCAGCTTCATGTCCGCCTCCAAAGTGCCGTCGTGCCAGTGGGGATCACCCGTCAGCGACTTGCCGGTCGTGCCCGCGTTGCTGAGTCGGTAAGAACTCTCGGCGAAGTCGTAGTGGCCCCCGTAGCGAGTCCAGTCGACGTCAGTGCCCGCCGTGAAGTCCGACGTAAAGACGGCAGGCCACGGGTGGCCGGGAACGATCTTGCCCCAGCGGATGCCGACGCCGTGGTAGGTGTTCATGGCGGCAAGCGTGTCTGGGGCGGTCTGGTAAATGGCGGGCCAGGTGAGGACATGGCCGATGGGCCACGCGGGCGGGGTTGCCAGCAGCCAGGTAGCCCCGCCGTCGTCGCTGGTCGAGATCTGGTTCTCGCACGAACTAACGACCAGGCGGCCATCGGCCAGCGAAGTCACCCACGGGCCGGCGTGCTGGCAGGGGATGCGGACGCCGAGGCCGGGCGGCCACGAAACGCCGTCGCGCGAGGTCTTGCAGTAGACATCGGCATTCCCCACCCCGACCACCTCATACACCGCAATGTATTGGCCGTTCTTCAGGCGGGCCAGCACCGGCATTCCGGGCCGCTGCCCGCCGCCGCCAACCTGGGCTGCCAGGACGATCTCCTTGCCCCACGTCGCGCCGCCGTTCGGCGACACTTTCTCGGAGATGATCTGACTGTAGGCGGGCGTGGCGACGGCGGGCTTCTCGTTGGCGTAGGCGCAGGCGAGTTTGCCGTCGGGCAGGAAGAAGAAGTGCGGCTCCCACAGGCCCACGGAGGGATGCCGCGCCTGGGTCGGCGGCGGTTCGCTGGTGTCCACCTCACTTAGAAACGTCCACGTCCTGCCGCCGTCCGCGCTCCGGTAGACCGGGAGGTGGTACGAGCGGGGCATCCCCGGCCCGTCCACGACGGACCGGCCTGTCAGCAGGATGTCACCATTCGTCGCCTGAATGACTTCGCCGTTATCTAAATTACGCCCCGGCTCGGCGACGGTGGTCAAAGGCGTCCATATCCGCGCCCCGTCCGCGCTGATCTCGATCTGCAAAATGCTGTTCGGCCGGGGGTAGAGCGTGTTGACGCCCAGCCAGCGGCCGTCTTTCAGCCGCGTCATCCGCCCCCATCCGGCGTTCGCGACGTGCGTCGTCTCGCCCCAGACGAACGGCCCTGACGGGTCCGCGCGGACGCAAATCGCCAGGCCCGCGCCAATCATCGTCAGGACCAGCATGAGCAAAAATCTTGCCGTCATGCCTGCTATCATAACAGAACCACCCGGCAAATTCAAGACGCCGGGTACAATAGGCTCATGCCCGCCAAAGTCTGCCCGCGCTGCGGCGCGCAGTACCCGAACCTCAAATCCACCACCTGCCCGGAGTGCTTCGCCGTCCTCGTGACCGTAGACGACGCCACGGCGGAGGAGCTGACCGCCGCCCGCGCCGAGGTGGAGCAGACTCCTGAGTTCCAGGAGGTCAAGGCCGCCGATGACGAGCGGTTCAAAGAACAGTCTTTCGGCGCGTGCCTCGCCGTCGTCGGCATGACGGTTCTGACGCTGATTCTGGGCATCGTCCTCATCGTCAGCGCCGCCCACCGCCCCCCGGCCCCCAATGCTGGGGGAGACAGACTAGGAAGGCAAGTCCCTCTTGCCCCCCCAGGATCGGGGGGGGGGGGGGCTATCCCTCTGACCACCCTGCCGGTCGCCGCCGCCGCGCTCGACGACGTCTTCCCGCCTGCGCTCGGCCCTTACCATCGGCTGTCGAGTGATCAGAAGACCGTCCTGCCCGCCACGCTCACGGCGTTGTATCACGCCGTCTACGCCCTGCCCGCGGGCAGGACGCTGGATGTCTACGCCCTGCCCGCCGGGCGTCCGACGTCCGAAGGGAATGAGTTCCGGCTGGGCCTGGCGCTGACCGCCCAGACGAGCGGCGACCGCCCGCTGCTCTTCTTCGCCACCGAATACTGGCGCTTCGCCGCCCTCGGCGCGGCGGGCGACGCCGCAGCCCCGGCGGCATTTCGGGACGCACTGACAGGGCATTTCCGATAGAACCCGCCTCCCCGCTAAGTAGTCGTGCCTATGTTCTGCGGTATTGCCCGGCCTTGAAAGGCCGGGCTATGAAGGTACGAAGCCCCTCCGGGGCTGTGGAAAATGCCTGATCACGTTTGCACAATTACTTAGTTACGCCGGGGAGCGAATAGGGGTATACTAGCCCCACTCTACATGCGCGAGGTGCCTCCCCGATGAACAAGACCCTCAAGACGCTGCTCTGGGCCGGCGCGGGCGCGGCGGCCCTCGCCGCCGCTAATAACGCCGTCTTCAGCCGCGCCAAAGCGCTTGGCAACCCGCTCGGCGGCGAAGGCCGCTTCTGGCCCGGCCCCTACGGCGACATCTTTTACACCCGCCAGGGCCAAACCACCGACGGAAGCCGCCCCGTTGTCCTGCTGCACGGCATTTACGCGGGCGCGTCCGGCTACGAGTGGCGCAAGAACTTCGACGCGCTTTCGGAGCACGGCCTGGTCTACGCCCCGGACTGGCTCGGCTTTGGGCTGTCGGACAAGCCGCGCATCCGCTACACCGCCGCCCAGTACATCGAGCAGCTAGGCCAGTTCCTGCGCGAAGTGGTCAAAGAGCCGTGTGACCTCGTGGCCTCGTCGCTTGCCTGTGCCTACGCCGTCCAGGTGGCCGCCGACTTGCCCGATGTCGTCCACAGTCTGGTGCTCGTCTGCCCGACCGGCTTCCGGCACCTGGCTAAAGCGCCGGACGCGGGCACGGCGACGATTTATGCTCTCACCCAGGCACCCCTGCTGGGGACAACCATCCACAACGCGATCACGTCTCAGCCCGGCCTGCGCCACTACCTGATGAATGAGACCTACTTCGACCCGTCTTATGTGGATGACGCCCTGCTCGATCACTATTCGACGGCCACCCACCAGTACGGCTCGCAGAATGCCCCGCCGTCCTTTTTCAGCGGCCTTCTCAACCACAGCGTCGCCGAGACGTTCCCCGCGCTCACCCAGAAAACCCTCCGGCTGGTCTGGGGCCGCGAGGCGCGGCTGACGCCGCTTTCCGACGCCGAAGCCTTCCTGGCCGCCAACGCCCGCGCCGAGCTGACGGTCTTCGATAAGAGCGGCCTGCTCCCGCACGACGAGCAGGCGCAGGCGTTCAACCGGCTAATCATCGAGATGCTGGCCGAGGGAGGAACGGGGGCCAGGCCAAGCACCCCGCGCGAATCCCGCACGACCGCGACTGACCCCGACACTCCGCTGGGAGCCGAATAAGACAAAAAATACGAGAAGGAGTCACACGACCGATGGCACGCAATAGCAGCAACGGCGGCAAAAGCAATGGGGGCGGCGAGCGCAAGCCGCCCGTCCCGCTCACCCTGGTGGACCAGAGCGATGAGACCGAGGAAGACGAGGAGACTTACATGGTGGTCGGCGAGGCGGGGGAAGACGTCGCCTTTGAGGTCTGCGAGGACTTGGAAATCGCCCTAGGCGTCCGCGAGGCCATGATGGAGGACGGCTTCGCCGTCAAACTCTACCAGGCCGTCGAGATCGAGGTCGTCACCGACGACGAACCCGCGCAGGGCGGTCCGGGCGGCAGTGCGGCCTGAAGTGCCGAACGGCTTCGTTGCCTAATTGCCATCCGTGGCGTTGGCGCTTTTTCACCCGGCCTTGAAAGGCCGGGCTACTCCCGGCTCCGCCGGACAAAGCCCCTCCGGGGCTAAAGACCAGTCTGCGGTGGCTTCCCCTCAGCCCCGGAGGGGCTTCCACTGCCAGTAGCCCGGTCTTTCAAGGCCGGGGCGCTCGTCGTCTTGGGGCCAATCTAAAGACTCACGATCCGAACTGGGCGGCGTGGAGGCGCTGGTAGACCCCGGCGGCGGCGAGCAGGTCGTCGTGCCGCCCCTGCTCCGCCACGCCGGTCTCGTCCACCACGACGATGCGGTCGGCGTTCTGGATCGTCGCCAGGCGGTGCGCGATGACCAGGGTGGTGCGGCCTATGGCGAGTTCGGCCAGGGACGCCTGGATCGCCCGCTCGGTCTCGGTGTCCAGGGCGGACGTGGCCTCGTCGAGTATCAGGATCGGCGGGTTCTTCAGGAACATGCGCGCGATCGCCATCCGCTGCTTCTGCCCGCCGGACAGCTTCACCCCCCGTTCGCCCGTCAGCGTGTCCAAGCCGTCGGGAAGCTGGGCGATCATGTCTTCCAGCCGCGCGCGCCGCGCCGCCTCCCAAATCTCCTCGTCGGTCGCTTCCAGGCGGCCATAGGCGATGTTCTCGCGGATCGTCCCCGCGAACAGGAACACGTCCTGCTGCACGATGCCGATGTTGCGGCGCAGCGAGGCCAGCGTCATCTGCTTGATGTCCATGCCGTCCACGGTGATGCGCCCGGCATCCAGGTCATAAAAGCGCGGCAGCAGGGAACACAGCGTCGTTTTGCCCGCCCCGCTGGGGCCGACGAACGCGACCATCTCACCAGGCCGGACCCACAGGTCAATGTCCCGCAGCACCTGGGTGTGTTCGTTGTAGCCGAACGTCGCGCCCTCGAACCGGATCGCCCCGCGTAGGTGTCCCACCTCCACAGCGTCGGCAGTGTCGGCGATGTCGGGTTCGGTGTCCAGCAGCTCGGTGTAGCGCTTGAAACCCGCGATGCCCTTGGGGTATGTTTCCAGCACGGCATTAATCTTCTCGACGGGCCGGAAAAAGACGTTCACCAGCAGCAGGAAGCCCATGAATCCGCCCACGGTCAGGGCGTGGTGCAGAACGAAGTAGGCGCCTGCGATCATCACGAAGAGCTGGACGATCCGCATGGTCATGTAACTGAGCGACATGCTTTTGGACATGAGAAGGTAGGCGTTCAGCTTTGTCGCGCGATACCGAGCGTTGTCTCGGGCGAACAGCGCCCGCTCGTGGTCCTCATTGACGAACGCCTGGACGACGCGGATGCCGCCGACGTTCTCCTCGATCCGGGCGTTGAAGTCGCCGATCTGCCCGAACAAGGTCCGCATGGTCTGCGTCATCGCCCGCCCGTAGCGGGTCGAAATCCACATCATGGGCGGGACGACCAGGCCGGTGATCAGCGCCAGCTTGGCGTTCAGCGTGAACATGAGCAGGAACGAGCCGAGGAAGGTCATCACGGCGATAAACGCATCCTCCGGCCCGTGGTGGGCCACCTCACCCACGTCTTCCAGGTCTTTGGTGACGCGGGCAACCAGGCGGCCCGTTTTCTGGTTGTCAAAGAACCGGAACGAGAGTTTTTGCAAGTGATCGAATATCTTGCGCCGCATCTCGGTCTCGATGGAGATGCCCAGGACGTGCCCCCAGTAGTTGACGATGTATTGCAGGCCCGTGTTCAGGAAGTAGATGCCGAGCAGGCCCGCCGTCGCGCCGAGGATCAGCCCCCAGTTCTGGGAGGGCAGCAGCCGGTCCACGAACGCCTTGACGGCCAGCGGGAAGGCAAGTTCCAACAGCCCCGACAGGACGGCGCAGCAAAAATCGAGCAGGAACAGCCTCCGGTGAGGCCGGTAGTACGAGGAAAAGCGGGAGAGCATGGTGATCTTCTATCGTTCTAGTTCGCTGTTTTGAATAGGGGCCGCTATAAAATACCCGATAGAGGCCGAAAACAGTTACACGAAAAGCAGCCTCCGTCGGTCAAGGTAGTTTCGTTCTTTGCGGGCGGTTGAAACCGCAGCAACAAGTTCGCAAAACCTGCCTTCGCAGGTTAAGAGTCGGTCTTAAGTCCGCGAAGGCGGACTTCGTGCTTTTGTTGCCGCGACTTCAGTCGCCCGCAAAAAAACTGAATGGCCCTGCTCCCATCGCCCGGCAGAGCAGGAATTTCAGAGCCGGGGGAGGTATGATTATGGCAGGTTTCATGCGAACACACAGAAGCGGCAAAGGATGATCCGGCGATGAAGCAGGTGGTAAGCGTCAGCTTGGGATCGGCGGCGGGCGATTTTGTCCGCGAGGTTACGCTGGCCGGCCAGCCGATGCGGCTGTCGCGCGAGGGGACCGGCGGGGACATGGACCGCGCCCGCGCGCGCATTCAGGAGTTGGATGGACAGGTGGACGCGCTGGGGCTGGGCGGCATTGATGTCTATCTCTATGTCGGCGGGCAGCAGCTCGTGATCGGGGACGGCCTGCGCCTGGCCGAAGCGGCCACGCGGACGCCGGTCGTGGACGGCAGCGGACTGAAGAACACGCTGGAACGAAACGTCGTGCGCGAACTGGCGGCGCAGGGGCGGGTCACGCCCGAAATGAGGGTGCTGATGGTCAGCGCCCTGGACCGGTTCGGCATGGCTGAGGCTTTTGTCGAACTAGGCTGCCCGTGCGTCTTCGGGGACCTGATCTTCAACATCGGCCTGGACTTCCCGCTCTCCACATTGGAGGAAATCGAGAAGCTGGCCCTGAAGTACCGCTCGCGCCTGCTCACGACCCCGTTCCACCTGCTCTACCCGACCGGGGACGCGCAGGACGCCCCGCAGGCGGACCCGCGCTACGCCAAGTATTACGAGGCGGCGGATGTGATCGCCGGCGACGGGCACCTGATCCTGCGCCACCTGCCGGAGCGGGCGGCAGGCAAGGGAGTCATCACCAACACCACCCGCCCCCGCAGCATGGCGCGCTTCCGCGAGGCGGGCATCCGCTGGGTCGCAACCACGACGCCGGAGATGGAGGGCGTGTCGGGAGGCACCAATCTGATGGAGGCCGCTTTGGTGGCGCTCATGGAGAAGCCACCGTCCGAGATCACGCCGCAGGAGTATGAAGACTGGGTCGAGCGCCTGGGCTGGCGCGGCGCGGTTCACGTTTTCGACGGCCCGGCCCCCTAGCCCCCAATGCTGGGGGAACCGGACAAAGCAGCTAATACCGCCGCGCTCACTCGTCTCTAGCTCCCCCATTGTTGGGGGATGGGGGGCATTTTGAAGTACAGGAGACCGGAGCACGATGACACCCGCCGAAGAATTGCAGGACAGCCTGGAGTCGTTCGCCCGAAGCTGCAACGAAAACACGTCACTGATGGGCATGATCAAAGATTGGAACCGGACGATGCACATCCACGCGACCGATCTGGGCACAGACGCCACGCTGGTGACGCGGGATGGCGTGGTGACGTCAGCGTCGGGAGCGCCCGCGTCCGCCGACCTTGCCCTCCAATCCACGGCGGAGATTTTGGCTCAAATCTTTTACGGCGAAGTGTCGCCCAACGATCCTTACAACGAGGGAACCCTGCGTATCCAGGGGCCGGAGGGGGACATCGTGCGGCTCGACTTCGTGATCGCGATGCTGTGGGATTAACCCGCAGCGACCCAGGGCTGAACCCCTGGGCTTTAATAGAGCAAGCCCCCGCCTGCGCGGGCGAAGAAAGAGCCGTTTGGCGCGTACTTCTACTTCTTCTGCCCTTACCCTCGGGGAGTTGCATTTCTAAAGCCCCGCCGTTTAGGACGGGGTATGGACGCAATCTATGGCAGTAAGCGGGCCGCAGCTCAAGCGGAGCATCGGTCTGGCGACCGTCATCTCGACCAGCGCGGGGCTGACCTTCGCCTCCTCCACGTTTCTTGTCGTCGTCCAAGTGGCCTGCTACCTGGCCGGGGATGCCGCCTGGATCGCCATCCTCCTCGCCGGGCTGCTGTGTGCGCTGGCGGCGGCGGCCTTCTCCGAACTCAACGGCATGTGGCCGAGCGTCAACGGCATCCGGCTTTACATCCACCGGGCCTTTGGCGAAAAGCTCTCCCTCGTGGTCGCACTGACCTATATGTCGGGCGTGACGCTGGTGGTGGGCACCGAGGCATATGTGCTCTCGCACGTCCTGAGCGCGGCCCTGCCGTCCGTCACGCCGCCCTGGTGGATATTCGGGATGCTGACCCTGGCGACGGCGTTCAACTTCCGTGGCCTCAAGATCGCGGGGACGTTCCAGAACATCGTCACCTACTCGGTCGTGGCCTCCATCGTGACCATGAGCATTTTGGCGCTTGCCCATGCCCGTTTCGTGGTTCCGCAGCCGCTGCACACGGGCGGCGCGGGACCAATTTTTCAGGCCGTCGGCGTCGCCATTTTCCTGTTTGTCGGGTTCGAGTGGGTGACGCCGCTGGCCGACGAGGTCAAGTCGGCGCGCGCGATCCCCATCGGCATGTTTGTCGCCGTCGGCCTGCTGGTAGGGGCCTACGCGCTGATTACGACGGCGATGTTCGCCGCCCTGCCCGGCGGCGGGCGAGCCGCGCTGTTCGGCACGTCAGCCAATCGTGTCGCTATCCCGCACCTCGTCTTTGCCCTGTCTGCACTCGGCCCGGTCGGGCGCTGGGGCATGATCGGGACGAGCTTGTGCATGTCTCTGACCACCTTCAACGCAGGACTAATGGGCATCAGCCGCTTCCTCTACGGGATGGCGCGGGATCAGGTGCTGCCGAAGGGCCTGGCAAACGTCTCGACGCGGTTTAATACGCCGCACCGCGCCGTGTTCCTGGTTTATGTCATCGCCCTGCTCATCTCCGCTCTGGTCTATTGGACGCAGCGATTCGTCCTGCTGGTCAATCTGGCGGCGGGGACCGAAGCGTTTATCTACGCCTTCGCTGCCGCCTGCGTCATCGCGCTGCGCCTCAAAGACAAGGGTCGGGAGCGCCCTTTTCGGATGGCGGGCGGCCTGCTGCTGCCCACCCTGACCGCCCTGCTGTTCGTCGCGATGGGCATCGGCGTCTTTGCCCAGCCCGGCATCGAGTTTTGGGGCGCGGGCCTGCTGCTGCTGGGAATCGGCGCGGCTTGGTGGCTGTACGTCCAGTTTTTCGCCCTGCCGCGGCTTGCGAAGATACGCGCGGAGGCGGCGGCACGGCCCTCCCGGCGCCCTTCCCGCCGCCCTGGCCCGCCTGAGAACTGATTGCCCCCGGCCCCCAATTTTGGGTATCTTTTCCGGGAGAAGCAAAAGGAGCACATCAATGAAAACGCGCACATTAGGAAAAGACCTGGTCGTCTCGGAGATCGGGCTGGGCTGCATGGGCATGAGCGAGTTCTACGGGCCGGGAGACGAAGAGGAGTCGCGGCAGACGATCCGCCTGGCCCTCGATCTGGGCGTGACCTTCCTCGATACGGCGGACATGTACGGGCCGTTCACCAACGAGAGGCTGGTCGGCAAGGCCCTCGCGGGCGCGCGGGACGGCGTGGTCCTTGCCACCAAGTTCGGCAACGAGCGGCTGCCGGACGGCACGCGCGTCGGCATCAACGGCACACCGGACTATGTGCGGCGGGCCTGCGACGCCAGCCTGGAGCGGCTGGGCGTGGACCACATTGACCTTTATTACCAGCATCGGGTAGACAAAACGGTGCCCATCGAGGACACGGTAGGCGCGATGGCCGAACTGGTCCAATCCGGCAAGGTGCGGTGCCTGGGGCTGTCCGAGGCATCCACCGCCACCATCCGCCGGGCACACGCCGTCCACCCGATCTCGGCCCTGCAAAGTGAATACTCGCTGTGGTCGCGCGACCCCGAAGGGGAGATCTTGGACACGCTGCGGGAGCTAGGGATCGGCTTCGTACCGTACAGCCCGCTGGGCCGGGGCTTCCTGACGGGGCAGTTTAAGACCCCGGAAGACATCCCCGAAGGCGACTTCCGGCGTCACAACCCGCGCTTCCAGGGGGACAACTTCACCCAGAACCTGAAACTGGTGGACGAAGTCAAAAAACTCGCGGGGGAGAAGGGCGCGACGGCGGGACAATTGGCGCTGGCTTGGGTGCTGCATCAGGGCGAAGACTTCGTGCCCATCCCCGGCACCAAGCGGACCCAGTACCTGCGGGAGAACGTCGGCGCGGCGGACGTCGTGCTCTCGGGTGATGACCTGCGGCGTCTGGACGCGCTGGCCCCCAAGGGCGTGGCGGCAGGCGAGCGCTACCCGGATATGTCCTCGATTGACCGCTAGGCAGCCCGCGCCCCGCCCTGAACGGTGGGGCTAAGTAGTCGCGCCTCTGTTTTGCGGTCTTTGCCCGGCCTTGAAAGGCCAGGCTAAGGGAGTACGAAGCCCCTCCGGGGCTGAGGGAAACACTGTTGCGGACTACGTCAGATGATCATCCGGGGGCCTTCACGTTTGCCCGCTGAGATTTTCTAGCAGGCAGGCCTCCCAATTCAAGAGGAGTAAGCGTCATGCTGAAACGGTTACGCTTCATCCCCCTCGGCCTGTGCCTAGCCTTGCTACCCGCCCTGCCGGGCCGGGCCGATGAGGTCACGGCGGCCATGCGGAAGGCCGACCCGCGTCTGCAAACCCGCGTCACCCTGCGCTCACCGCGCATCCTCATAGGCGAACTGCTGGAACGGCTCTCTCGGCAGTCCGGCGTCGCCCTCTCTGCTGATGACGAGACGGCGGCGGGCGGCGACGCGGTGGCCGTGTCCCTGCGCGACGTACCGCTGGCCGACGCCCTGGACGCCCTGTGGTCGCTGTTCAGCTACAAGCACATGGAATGGGACTGGCGGCGCAGTCCCGTTAAAGGGGAGCAAGGGAAATACGCTTACCGGCTGGCCCGCCCGAACTATGCCCGGTCCCAGGCCGAGCGCCTGAAGGAGCAGGTGCAGGCCGACTTCGAGGCCCAGGCGCAGCAGCTATTCGCGGCCCTGGACATGCCGCCGGACCAGCTCAAGGAAGCCGCTAAACATGATTTGTTGATGGACAGCTTGCTAGACGATGGTCGGGTAAGGCCGGCGATGCGCGTCCTCGCCAATCTGCCGCCGGGGGCGCTGACGGCCATGCTGCGGGGCGGGCCGTCCATTGTCATGCCGGTCTCCCAACTGCCCCAACAGTCCCAGCAGGCGCTCGAGGAAGCGCGGACATGGCTGGCGGCCAAGTTTGCTAGCGACCATGTGCCCGAAGAGATGATCAAAAAGGGGACGCCGGTGCCGACCCGGATCGGCATCAGCGTGTCCCGCGACCCCGACCAGGTGGCGCCCGGCCTCTACATTGACACCGGCATGGGAAGCGGGGACTACTTCGGCGGCGGCTACATGGAAGTCCCCTGGCGGCAGAAGATGAACGCCCAGTGGATGCTGCCGAAAGACGCCGTCGAGGACCCCGCCTCCGCCCGCGCCCTCGCCGCCCCCAAGCAGCCCCTTCCCCCCTCCAGCGGGCGGCACCCACTGGCTGACTACCTGCTGCGCTCCTCGGATGCAGCCCAGGTGCCGCTGATCGCCCGCATCCCGCAGGACCTGGACGAGACCACCAACCAGGGAACACTCTCACAGATGCCCGCCGCCAAGACCGTCGGGGCGTTCCTGGAAGGGGTAACGAAGCGGCCCGTCACCCTCCAGCACAAGTGGCGCGGCGGCGTCCTGCTGCTGACCTGCCAGAACTGGTTCATGAGCGAGAGCGAGGACACCCGCCTGCCGTGGGCGGAAGTCAAGCGCCTGCGCGACGCCGAGGCGACGGGCGACGGCTTCCTGCCGCTGGGCGAGCTGGCCCATGCCGCCGCCGTGCTCAACGCCGCCCAGATGCACCGCCTGAGCGAGTGGTTCCCGGTGATGATCAACGTGGCGGACTGGCACGACTTCCTGGCCTTTTATGACAAGACGCCGGAGTATCGCCCGCGCGTGCTGTCGGCGAAGGGGGACGACTACCAGTACCCGGAAAGCCTGGTCAGCCCGCCGCTGGCGATTGACGCCCTGCGCCAGCGATACCCGAACCTGCGCCTGCGGGTGCAGGAGAAGCGGAACACAGACCGGAGGCCGCCCACGCGGGAGATCATGTTCGAGGCGCTGGACGATGCCGGCGTCCATGTGCTCGACGGGCAGGGCTTTGGGTACGCGCCCCATGAGTACCAGGCGGGCCTGAACGTAGACGAGGGAGCGGCGGCAAGCGGCAGGAAGAGCGGCGCGGTGAAATAAAGGCCCGGCGCTGGAAGCCCTCCGGGTCTGCCATTGCAGTGCCGGGCTACTACGGAATGAAAGTGCCTCCGGCACTGAAGAGAGCGTACTGTAGGGGCGCGGTTCACCGCGCCCTTCCTTCACCGCGCCCTTCCTTTTGACCGCAGGGGCGCTTTGACGTGCTATAATAGGGCCATGCCCGACTTTCCCGGCGCGGAGGACCCCCGCGCCTTCCTCCAGTCCTGTTTGGAGCGCGGCGTCAAGGCGTCCCCGCTCTGCATCGCCGTCATCGGCTGGCTGTGCGGGGTGAAGACGAACCCCTTCATCGCCGACATCCGGCGCACCCCCGACGGCCAAGTGCTGCTGCGGCTGTCCGGCGAGCGGTCCGCCGAGCCGGTCTGCTCCTTTTTGGAGTTCTTGGACCAGATCCGCATCATCGGCGACTCGCTTGGGCTGCCGCAGGCGCAGACGATGCAGCTCGTAGCCTGGGCGCGGCAATGGCTGGGTTAATGGCTGGGCTGAGTCCCGTGCTGTCTCCCGAAGATCACGCCGCTCTGTCAGCGTGGCGGCTCGGGTCTGTTTTGGGCGCGAGCCTTCCCGCGACGGGCACCGTCAACCGGACGCTCCTCGTCCAAACCGGGGTCGGCGCTTACGCCCTCCGCACCTACCGCCGCCCGGACCGTGCGCGCGTCAAATGGGAGCACGCAGCCATTTCCTATGCGGCGGCGCGCGGCATCCCCGTCTGCCGTCCCCTCGCCCTGCCGGGCGGCGAAACGGTTTGGGAGGGGGACGGGCGCTTGTTCGCCCTGTTTCCGACAGCGGCGGGGCGGCAGGTGCGGCGCGAAGAGTTACGGCTTTCAGAGATCGCGGCGGCGGGCCGGTGTCTGGCGCGTATTCATCTTGCCTTCGCCGACTTTCCCATCGCGCAGGCACGGCTCAAGCCTTTTTCCTTCGACACGGCGGGGACACTGGCAAGCCTCGCGCGAGTTCAGGCGGCGATCACGGCCCGCGCCGCCCAGACGGACGCCGACCGGACCGCCCTGCGGCACCTGGCGGGCCGCCGGCAATGGCTGCAACGGGCGGCGGGGCTAGACGGGCCGACGCAGGGACGCTTTGCCGCGCTCCCACAGCAGGTCGTGCATGGCGACTTCCAGGAGACCAACCTATTCTTCGAGGGCGCGGCCGTAAGCGCCGTCATAGACTGGGACCAGTGCGGCGCGGCCCCGCGTCCCTGGGAAGTGCTGCGGGCGCTCCACCTGATGCTGGGCCTGGCTCCTGACCCGTGCCGCGTCTTCCTGGCAGCCTACCGCAGCCTGTGCCCGCTGCCCCCGTCGGAACTGCACGAGGCCGCCGCCTGTTACGGCGTTCTCGCCGACCAGAATCTTTGGGTCTACGAGGCCGTCTATCTGGAAGGCAGCGACCGGGTGCGCCCGTTCCTCACGCCGGGCGAGTTCGTCCCGTTTGCGGCGCGGTGGCGCGAGTTGGTCCGGCACCTCAGCTCCGCTGTCCGCGTGGTACAATGATCCCCTTATGGAACACCCTTACCCCATCCTCGAATTCGACCCGACGCGCACTGCGCTGATCGAGCCGAAGCATTTAAACCACAACATAGACATGCCGGAGCGGGCCGTGGTTTGCTTCTTCCAGGATGCAATCGGTACGCTGCTCCGGGAGCACGATGCGACGCTGCTTGGACTGCACCCCTGAAGTGAGACAAACGGTTAAGGTGTAATCGTCTGGTTCTTGTCTCGGCTTTCGTTGTAGTCTTTCTCGAACTCGGCGGGCGGCAAATAGCCCAGGCTGGAATGCAGCCGCTT